>Ga0310696_10004003_pt1 | contig 18204 bp, 11 predicted proteins | sample AusTroGonzalo_MG_4_FD_203885 | JGI IMG/M metagenome (GOLD analysis project Ga0310696, IMG submission 203885) | Bovine rumen microbial communities from tropical cattle in Woodstock, Queensland, Australia - Gonzalo_02 (v2) (version 2) | ecosystem: Host-associated > Mammals > Digestive system >...
TTGAGTTGTAGCCGCTGCCGTTTACAGGCGCGTTGAGGATGTCGTCAAGCGAAAGGACAGTCTTTGCGCCGCCCTCAAGAAGAATCCTCTTGGTTCTCTTTCTGGTGTGGATGTCGCAGTTGATGACAGTGTCGGTGTAGTCGAGAATCGCCTTGGGCCTGTTGGCGAAAATAATCTCAGCCTCGCAATTGCAGCTCTCGATGAGCTCTTTGTAATAGGCAACGTAGTCAACGCCCGTGAAGGGATGCTTGTTCTCTCCGAAGAGCTCTCTGTACTTGGCGAGTGAAAGAACGTCGCTGTACGGATTCACGCCCTTCTCGTCGAGCTTGTCGATTGAAACGAGCTCATTACCGACTTCGTCAGAAGGATAGCTCAGCATGAGATAAATCTTTTTAACGCCAAGGGCAATGCCCCTCAGGCAGATCGCGAAACGGTTTCTCGACAAAATAGGGAAAATAACGCCGATTTCATCTTTTCCTGCCTTGGCTTTGACGTCGGCGGCGATGTCGTTTACGGTTGCGTAGTTGCCCTGGCTTCTTGCCACGACCGACTCGGTGACCGCGATAACGTCTCTGTCACGCATTGAGAAGCCCTCTGATTTTGCGGCTTCAAGCACACTCTCCGAGACAATGACGCCAAGGTCATCGCCCTCTCTGATGATCGGGCATCTGATTCCTCTTGACACCGTTCCTACTCTGCGCTCATTTGTTGCCATGTTTTTACCCCCAAATTTAGAAATATCTTGATTTTGCGGCAAGGTCAGCCGCTGCGTGTTACTTGTTTTCAGGCTGTTTTGCATTGGCGGCTTCGCCCTCGAGCCTTCCCACAGTCTCCGTAAGAGTTTTAATCTGCTCGCGGAGTGATGCGATGTCCTGTGCGATAGGGTCGATGATTTTTGCGTGCTCGAGAGACATTGACGGTGCGATGCGCTCCCCGTCGGTCTTGATGACGCGCGCCTTGATGCCGGCAACAGTCGAATTCGGCGGAACGTCCGAAAGCACCACAGCCCCTGCGCCTATCATCGAGTTGTCGCCAATGGTAATCGGCCCGAGAATCTTTGCGCCCGCGCCTATGAGCACGTTGTTTCCGATTGTCGGGTGGCGCTTCTCGTGCCTCTTAACACCCGTACCGCCAAGGGTCACCTGGTGGTAGATAGTGCAGTTGTCGCCGATGACAGCCGTCTCGCCTATTACTATCCCGTGGCCGTGGTCGATGAAAAGACCGTTGCCGATTTTGGCGCCTGGATGTATCTCTATGCCTGTCTTTCTGCTGCAGCGCTGCGAAATCCAGCGGGCTATGAACGCCATTTTGTGGCGGAGGAAGAACGCAGCTATCTTGTGGCTGCGGATTGCCTTGAAGCCCGGGTAAAGGAATACAACCTCCAGCACGTTGCGTGCGGCGGGGTCGCGCTCAGCTATTGATTTGGCGTCTTTCCAAAGTCCCATTTTGTTATCCTTTTTCTCTTCCCGCAATTACTCTTGCGACGTGAACACCGCTTGCGGCCGCCTGTGAAAGACCTCTCGTCACACCGGCTCCGTCACCGCACGCGAACATATTCTTAAGTGTGGTTTCAAGCTCCGAAGTGAGGTTCAGCCTTGCGCTGTAGAATTTGACCTCTACGCCGTAAAGAAGCGTGTCGTAGTTCGCTGTTCCGGGGACAACCTTGTCGAGCGCGTAGATCATCTCGATTATATTGTCAAGGTGTCTCTTGGGAAGCACGAGGCTGAGGTCACCGGGCGTTGCGTTGAGCGTAGGCCTTGTGAAGCTCTGCTTGAGCCTGTGGTCGTTCGTTCTGACACCCCTTACGAGGTCGCCGAAGCGCTGAACGATGACGCCGCCGCCAAGCATATTCGAGAACGAAGCAATGCTCTTTCCGTAGCGGTAAGGCTCGCTGAAAGGCTCCGTGAACTTGTTGCTGACAAGAAGCGCAAAGTTGGTGTTTCCGCTCCTCAGCGAAGGATCCGCGTAGCTGTGGCCGTTAACCGTCGCGCAGCCGTCAACGTTTTCCGTCACCACGTAGCCGTACGGGTTCATACAGAACGTTCTGACCTTGTCCCCGTATTGTTTTGTCCTGTAAACCAGCTTGGCCTCGTAGACCGCGTCTGTGACCGTCTCGAAGACCTCTGCGGGGAGCTCTACCCTGACGCCAATGTCAACCTGGTTGTTTATAAGCTCTATTCCGAGCTGCTTGCACTGCGACGAGAACCACTCAGCGCCCGATCTTCCGGGGCCGGCAATGAGGTACTTGCACTTGATTGAGTCATCCTTTGAAAGAATGAGCTCGTAGCCGCCGTCCTCTGATGTTTTGATCTCGCTTACGGCAGTCTCGCAGCGTATCTCAACGCGCTTTTCCATGAAAAGGAAAATCTGTTTTAAAATCTCAAGGTTCTTCTCGGTTCCGAGATGCTTTACAGCGGCTCCGAGGAGATGCATATCGTTTTCAAGCGCTTTCTTCATGAGCGCCTTGGCTTTTTCGGAATATGTGCTGAAACGCTCCTCTGTTGCACCGAAACGCACGTTCACAGAGTCCACGTACTCGATGAGGTTCATTACGTCCTCATCCGGGATGTAGTCGTTCAGCCAGCCGCCGAATTCAGTGGTAAAATTGAATTTACCGTCAGAGAAAGCACCCGCGCCGCCGAAACCGTTCATTATGGCGCAGGGATTGCAGAAGACGCAGCGGTCAACCTTGCCGGCAACGATAGGACATATTCTGTTAAAGATGGATCTTCCTCTTTCAACAATGACAATGCTCTTGTCCGGACAAAGCCTGGAAAGCTCATAGGCGGCATATATGCCCGCCGTACCTGCTCCGATTATCGCAACGTCGTAATACTTACTCATTAAAAACCCCTCCGGTTCAGTCACTTTTCGTCCCGGCGCACGTTTAACACGCCAAGGCGGCAAAGCTTCAACGGCGAAAAAAGGCAGATTACCCCCGCCGCCGTGTGCTTTGACTATAAGATCGTAACTTTCTTTGGAAGTTACAAATAATTATACTCTCTCGTGATTTTCAATGCAAGAATAATCTTGGCGGCGTTCGTGTAAAATAATTGTTGGAGAAAGATGCAGTTTTGACGGATATAAAAAATACCCAAAAGACTCACCTTTATGATAAGATATGTTTGCTCAATAACACACAGGGAGGTAAATCTAATGGGCAAACGCAGTTTATCACAAATCATGGCAGGTTTTGAAGAGGGTTTTTGGACTTTAATAGCAGGTGCATTAAACGGAGATCTTCTAAACGGGACTGAAACACTTAAAACAGGAATACTGGCAATGTGTCGCGAGGCATTATCTGAAGCAATTTCAGAAATTGACGATATGGTAAACACGTCGATTGAACGCAAACAAAGCGGCTTGATAGTTCAAAGGAGAGGAGATCCCCGGACTGTCAGCACGTGTATTGGCGAAATAACATTTAAAAGGACCTACTACAAACGCAAGGACAGCAATGAATACTGCTATGTTGCAGATTATCTGATAGGTGCTGAAAAATGGGAAAGGCTCTCGAAAGAGCTGTCTATATCATTGATTGAGCTAGCCACAGAGATGTCTTATCAAAAGGCGGCAAAGCATGTAGAAGCTAATGTGAGTAGGCAGTCAGTCAACAATAGAATTCTTTCTTTGAAAGATGTAGCAGCTGACATAAAGAAAGAACAAATCAACTGTGATGAGATAAATATTTATGTGGACGAGGACCATGTTGCGGCGCACGTAAAAGATGACCTTAAAAAATCTGTAATTGTACCGGTAGCCGTTGCAAGTACAGGCATAGATTATTCAACGCCAAATAGGCCTAAGCTAAAGAATCCTCTATATTTAGCTGAATTTGGGGTTAAACCAGATGTTTTCTACGATAATCTTTACAGCATGGTTTCAAGAAAGTATAACCTGAATAACGAGCCTAAAGTGTACATACATGCTGATGGCGGCAAGTGGATTCAGGCATATGAATATGCTTTTCCCAACGCAGTATTTGTGATGGATGGATTTCACATAGAGCAATACCTAAAGAGAATCAGAACATACTGTGATAAAGATACTGCAAAAGAAATAACCAGGGCTGTCCGTGAAGGAAATTTAGAATATCTGAAACAGCAGTGCCAAAAGGCATTACAGAAGATAACGGATAAGGCTGACCGCGAGAAGTTTATCAAATTAAAGAGGTACTTTGTGAATAACTTTGAAGCCATTAAGAGAAGGCAATTATCCGGAGTCAACGGTAGCTGTACAGAAGCGATGGTAAGTCATGTTACAGCAGAGAGGTTAAGCAGAAACGGATGTGCTTGGTCGATAAACGGACTCGGTCAAATGGCTATGATACTTACCCTATACAAAAACGGCGGCAAATTGAAGAAAGAAGACATCTGTGTAAGGCGTAAAAAGGAGGATGAAGACGACAGGAGAACAAATCGCGAATCAAACGGATACGAAAAATATCATAAATACTTAGAAGAAGAGCAAGCAGAGATTATCAGGGCGGTCAGGGAAAGAGTGATGGGACGTATGAGCAATTACGTAATCGATACGACGAGCGGAACGCAAATACTGATGAAGCTGCTATCAAAAATCCCAACAATTGCTTGACACGGTCCTTGGCGGCTGAAAGCTTTTTTAAAGGTAAAAAAGCGACGGAATCTGCAGCCGGTTTTTACGCAAAAAGCGCGCCGCCCTGAATTTTTCGTCAAGGCGACGCGCGTTTCATTCAAGAGGCCGCAGCTTTTTTGCCAGGGCCTCATTGGTTATTTAATCAGTGCTTCTTCTTAAGAGCAAGAACCGCAACGCCGATGAAAGCGATTGCCGCGCCGCCCATGAGAGCAGAACCGCATCCGCCCTTCTTTCCCTCAGGCTCTGCTGTGGGCTCGGAAGGAGCTTCCGTTTTTGCGGGAGCGTCAGTGTTTGCGGGAACGTCGGTAACTGAAGGAGCCTCTGTTTCGGGAACCTCGGTTACTTCGGGAGTTGCCGTCGCTTCAGGTGTAGGTGTGACTTCCGGAGTGGGAGTGGGTTCTTTTGTGGGCTTCGGTGTGAACTCGCCGTTCGGGTTGTAGGTGTAGTAGAACGTGTCGAATACTTCCTCGTCGCCGTCAGCATACTTTACGAAAAGATCGAATGAAACATCAACGCCTGCAACTACGGGGATCTTAAGGTCGATACCCATGCCGTAAACGCTGCCTGTCGCATTGGAGGCATCCGTACGGGCAACACCCTGAACAATCTCCTCTGTGCCGTCTTCAAATCTGTAGCCGATGCCTTCGAGCGCGTAGTCGGAGGTGTACCAGCCGTAAATTCTGAGCATATTGTGCTCTTCGGTGATTTCTTCGGTGATATCGCCAAAGTCTCTGATTTCAACGTCCGATTCAAGTCCGATGATGGATACGTTGTCGTAGTGGCTTGTGTCACCCATCTCGGGGCCGATTGTTACCGGCACCGCGGAGAGAATCTTGTACGTGTCATTTTCAAGAAGAACGAGCGCATATTCGCCGAACTCGAGGTCCTGAGCGCCTTCCTGCTTGAAGTTTTCGGCGTTGAGAATGATCTTGTCGCCTGTGATGTATGACTTATAGCCAAGGTAATCGGCCTCGCTGAGAACGAGATCTTCAACGTCATAATCGCCAAGGTAGAAGAGACCGATCCAGTCTTTGCCTTGGTTGGTCGGGTCGGAAACGGTGATCACGCCGTTGTTCGGTGCGAACTCGCCGTCAATGTACTTAACCATGCTGAGGTTGAATGAAATGAAGCTGTCGTTCGAGGGAACGTTTGTGTATGTAAACTGGAATGCCGTGCCGAAAGAGTCCTCTTCGCCGTCCTCAAGCTTGTACCAGAGTTCGATAAGGATATCTTCGCCCTCTTCAACCGGAACTTCCGCGCCGAATCTGAGCGGATACTCGTGTTGCGTAGCGGCCTTATTGGCGACAAGGTTTGCATCGTAGTAGGAGTAGCCCCAGACAACATCGCCTTCGTCAACAGAGTAACCCATGTCGACTATTTCAACGTCCTCAGAGTGCCAGCCCTGGAAGCGGATGTATTTAACGTTGTCAGCAGCGATTACTGCGCTGATATCGCCAAAATTTCTCTTGGTGCTGTTGATTCTTCCGACTTCCTTGTGATCCGCGTCCTGCAGAATAATGAAGTCGAGGCAGCTTGTTCCGCCGTATGCATTGCTCACAACAATCAGGCCTGCCATTGTCGACAAGACTATTGCCAGTACAATTATCAAAGCAGTTAATTTTTTCATTTTATACCTCCGTTTGTTGACCCGCCAATGTCCTGAATCATCAGGGCCCGCCGGGGTTCATTGCATTTTACGCAACGTTTTGTAAAAAGGATTTTAATACAAGAGTTCATTTGAGTCAACCGCCAAATGGTTTCTGCGGGAAAAGAAAGGCGCACCCGCCCTTTCTTCGAGTGAACACTCCTCTTGGAAAGAAACAGATGCGCTGAAAGATATGAGTATAATAGTAATAGGATCTGCAAATTTGTGAGTTGTCAGACGTCCTTGATGGAGAGGTCGACTCTTCCCATCTTGTCGTAACCGATGAACTTGACCTTGACGGTGTCGCCCTCAGCCACAACGTCCTCGACGCGCTCTACGCGGAACTTGGCGAGTTTGGAGATGTGAACCAGACCTTCAACGCCGGGCAGGAACTCAACGAATGCGCCGAAGTTCATGAGCCTTGTGACTCTGCCTTCGAATACCTCGCCGACTGTGAGGTTGCCGACAATGCCGTTGATGATCTTCATAGTCTTCTGAGCGAGTTCCTCGTCGGGAGTAGCTATGAAAATTCTGCCGTCTTCTTCAATGTCAATCTTGACGCCTGTAGCTTCGATGATCTTGTTGATTGTCTTTCCGCCTGATCCGATTACGTCGCGGATCTTGTCAACGGGTATCGACATCTGGAAAATCTTCGGAGCGTACTTGGAGACCTGCTTTCTGGGCTCAGGGATGCAGGGGAGAATGATTTCGTTGAGAATCTTCATGCGGCCCTTGCGTGTGAGCTCAAATGCCTGTCTGATAACTTCGTAGGAGAGACCCTGAACTTTGATATCAACCTGGATGGCTGTAATACCCTTTTCGGTACCTGCAACCTTAAAGTCCATATCGCCAAAGAAATCCTCGATTCCCTGGATGTCCATGAACGTGATGAAGTCATTCTCATCATCGGGGTTGGTCACAAGACCGCAGGAGATACCTGCAACGGGGGCCTTGATCGGAACGCCTGCAGCCATGAGTGCGAGTGTTGAACCGCAGACACTGCCCTGCGACGTTGAACCGTTGGACATAAGAACTTCGGAAACGAGTCTCAGTGTGTAAGGGAATTCTTCCTCGGAGGGGATAACCGGAACGAGAGCTCTTTCAGCAAGAGCGCCGTGGCCGATTTCACGTCTTCCGGGTGATTTGATTGATTTAGCTTCGCCGACGCTGTATCCGGGGAAGTTGTACTGGTGAATGTAGCGCTTCTTCTCTTCCTCATCGATACCGTCAAGGATCTGATACTCTGAAATCTGACCGAGTGTGCAGATTGTGAGAACCTGAGTCTGGCCTCTTGTGAAGAGTCCCGAGCCGTGTACTCTGGGGAGAACGTCGATTTCAGCGCTTAAAGGTCTGATCTCGTCAAGAGCTCTGCCGTCAACCCTCTTGTGCTCCTTGAGGAGGTAGTTTCTTACAACCTTCTTTTCGAGCTTATAGAGAGCTTCGTTTATGAGCGACTTGCTGTCGGGATACTTTTCTGCGAGCTGAGCCTGAACGTCAGCTGTGAGAGCGTCGATTGCGTTGTCGCGGATTGTCTTGTCAACTGCAAGAACAGCCTGCTTCATTGTGTCAAGCGCAATTGCCTCAACGTCCTCGTAGAGGTCGTGCGGAACTTCGCAGGATGTGTAGGAGAACTTCGGCTTGCCGACTTCGGCAACGATGCTCTCGATGAATTCGCAAATCTTTTTGATCGTGCCGTGGCCCTTGATGATAGCGTTAAGCATAACGTTCTCGGGAACCTCATTGGCGCCTGCCTCGACCATCGTGATCTTGTCCTTGGTTCCTGCGAGTGTAACGTACATATCGCTCTTCTCGCGCTGCTTGGACGTAGGATTGATGACAACCTCACCGTCAACGAGACCGAGAACGACACCGCCTATAGGTCCGTTGAAAGGAATGTCCGAAATCGAGATTGCGCATGACGTACCGATCATAGCCGCAATTTCAGGTGAATTGTCCTGCTCTACCGAGAGGACTGTGTTGATAACGGCAACGTCATTTCTGAGGTCCTTCGGGAACAGAGGCCTGATAGGTCTGTCGATAACTCTCGAAGTGAGTATTGCCTTCTCTGAGGGTTTGCCTTCTCTCTTAAGGAAGCCGCCGGGGATCTTACCTACAGCATAGAGCTTCTCTTCGTAATCAACGCTGAGCGGGAAGAAATCAACGCCTTCTCTGGGTGTCTTCGACGCAGTAACAGTGGAAATGACAACCGTCTCACCGTATCTTACCAAAACCGCGCCGTTCGCGAGCTGGGCCATCTTGCCTGTCTCAATTGTCAGCTTTCTGCCCGCAAGTTCAGTCGTAAAAGTCTTAAACATGTTTTCTTTGCTTATCCGATCTTCCGTAACGCAATGTGCGCTCCGGCCCACCACCGGATAAGTTCCTCCAATCTCTATATATTAGCAGTCCAAAGTCCTGCTTGATGAGCCTGTTAAACAACCAAAAGCGGATGCTGTTCTCTTTCAGGAGAAGTGCACCCGCCAAAAACAGAATTACTTTCTGAGATTCAGCCTGTCAATCAGCTTACGGTATCTCTCAACGTCAACCTTTGTGAGGTAGTTGAGAAGTCCGCGTCTCTGACCAACCATCAGAAGAAGACCGCGTCTTGAGTGATGGTCGTTTTTGTGAGTCTTGAGATGCTCGTTAAGGTCGTTGATTCTCTCAGTTAAAATAGCAACCTGAACCTCAGGGGATCCTGTGTCGCCCTCTTTGAGTCCAAACTCCTTAATGATTTCCTGTTTTCTTTCCTTTGTCATGTTTTTTGTCTCCTTTTTGGATAAAATCGCCAATGGCTTTGCGAGGGTCAAAGGAATCTCCCATAGCAAAGGCACGGTTAGAACGGATTGTACCACGAATCCGCCTGCGTGTAAAGCGGAATTTTTACGGAAAACAGCTACGGGAAGTGAAATGTTTCGCCCTGTCCCGCCCCATCAAAAAGGCTGCCGGGCAGCCGGTGCATATGCCGGGAGCCTGGCAGCCTTTTTTTTCAATTGCCCGAGGGCAATTCAGTTTTGATTATCTGTTGAACTGTTTCTTCTTGAGAAGAACGAGTGCGATTGCAGCTGCAGCGATGATGAAGATCACGACCGAAGCGTCAGCTGTGGGCGGGTTGGAAGCGGCAGGTCCGTTGTAGATAACGTAAACTTCTCTGTCTTTCTCGTTTGTCTGGCCCTTGTTGTCAAATCTGTTGAGTTTGACTTCGTCGCCGTTGGCGAGTTTAGCCCAGATCCAGATTGTGTTCTGGCCTGTGAGACCGGATACGTCAACAGGAATCATGAATCTGCGGTTGTTGGCGCCGAGGTTCGTAACAGCTTCTTCTGTTGTTGTGAAGTAGTCGCCGTAAACGATCGTGCCGCCGTTGATCTGGTAACCGAAAGCTGCAGTTTCCTGCTGGCCGTTTCCGTACCATCCGTAGAGTGTGAGCTGTGTGATGGAGCCGTCTGTGCCGTCAATGCCCTTCTTGGTCTCGATGACCTGGGAGTTGCCGTTGGCGATTTCAGAGCCGTTTGCAAGAATCCAGTCGTAGGAGAGTCCGTCGCCTGTATTTGCGTCGAAGTCACGTGATACCGGCTCGTAGGGTTCTACATAGTCAAACGGAACGAAGCCGAGGCCCTTTACGTCTTTCGAGTAGAGGTCGATAGCAGCGTTGCCGCGCTCAAATATGCAGTAGTCATCGTCGTAGAGGACACCTTCTGTAGCGAATCCGATAACAATGTAGCACTTGTATGCATTGGTTTGATCGTTCCACTCTTCGTCATTGATTGTGATGGTGACGTCATAAGTTCCCTTCGGAAGTGTTGTTCCGAGGTTAATGACTATAGGCGCGTCGCCTGCGGTTGTGTAATCGACGGTGTGCACAATCTGGCCGTCCTTTGAGAACTCAATCGTAAGAGGAGTTCCGGGGTATGACCAGAATCCGGGGAATCCGATTGCGTAGAACGAAACGTCGGTTCTGAAACTGAAGTCGTAATCGAGGTCGCCGGTCGTAAAGCCTGTCCATGCAGAAGGAGCTCCGACAGCTTCCGTACCGCCTGTGTAGTTATCCTTTGCAGTGCCTGCAGTGTAGTTGGATACAGGTGTGAACATGGATCTTACATTGTCTTCGCGGACTTTTGTTCCGAAAACTTCAATCTCGCCGAATCCGCTATAGTAGTTGCTTCCTTCGTCAACAACGTCGCCTGAATGCTCAAGAACACTGAAGCAGATATATCTTGCTTCAACGTTTGATACGTCGGTTGAAACAGGTTCGGTTTGGTTTCCGGATCTGCCTGAGCCGCTACCGAGAACAGTCCATGTTGAGCCGTCAACGGAAGCCGAAATCTCCCATTTGCCGGGGAACATAACGCCGTTCATCCAACCCATAGGCTGTATGGTAACGTTGTTTACAGAGAAAATAGCTTCAAGGTCAACGTAAATTTTTGCCGTCGATGCAAGAGAGTTATTTGCGACATACCATCCGAGGGGGCATGTGTTAACACCGTCGAAAACCGGTGCCAATCCGTCGGTTGCAAAGCTCGGATCCCAGAATCCGGCACGTGCAGAAACAGCTCCGTTAAGTTCTTCGAAAGCGGGCTTGCCGGAGGAAATATTGTCGGTTCTGTAAGCGAACGTATGGATTTTCTTTGTTGTATCGTCTGTGAATTTTCCGATGAGTTCAATCGTGTGCGATCCTTCCTGAATAGGTGTCCATGCATCGATTCTCAGAACAAGATTGGCATTTTCCCAGCCCGCTCCGAAAGCTGCGACTGCATCGCAAAGTGCCTGCTGATACGAGCAATAGCCGTCATAGTCAACTTCGCCGCCGTCAATGGAAAGACCGATGTCTGCAAGTTCCTTCTGAGGCATATACCAGGCAACGATGTTAAACTGAGTAGCTCCTTTTTCGATCGCGCCGGCAACTCCGCTCAGATTGGAAACGGGTACGTTGTCATAGTAATCCCAGGTAACGCCTGCAGGACATACTACTGCAATTTCTGATTTGTCGCCCGCACAGGCTTTAACCCAGTCAATGTTCAGCACTTCGTCAAATGCGAAGGTCGGAACGATTGTTATGAGTGTAAAGATAAGGGCAACTGTAAGGATTAAACCTAAAACCTTTTTCATAACTCCTCCTAAAGCAATATTAAATTAATTCCTATCTCACAGGGTGTTTCCCCGGAAGAATCTAAATCAAAGTCATTTTATCACATACACGCCAATGTCATCAAGCAGTTTTTTCGCTAAAATCGTAAAAAAGAAGGACCGCCGGCCCTTCCCTTTTCAGGGGCGGTCCGGCGGTCCGGCGTTTTGCATTGGTTATTTCTCAATGCGTATTATCTGTTGAAAGATTTCCTTTTGATGAGCACGAGTGCGACTGCGGCTGCGGCAACCATGAAGATGATCATCGAAGCGTCTGCCGTCGGCGGGTTCTGCTGTGAAGCAGGTCCGTTGTAAATGACGTAAACTTCTCTGTCTTTCTCGTTTGTCTGGCCCTTGTTGTCAAACCTGTTAAGTTTGATCTCGTCGCCGTTGGCGAGTTTAGCCCAGATCCAGATTGTGTTCTCGCCTGTGAGACCGGATACGTCAACAGGAATCATGAATCTGCGGTTGTTGGCGCCGAGGTTCGTAACAGCTTCTTCTGTTGTTGTGAAGTAGTCGCCGTAAACGATCGTGCCGCCGTTGATCTGGTAGCCGAAAGCTGCAGTTTCCTGCTGGCCGTTTCCGTACCATCCGTAGAGTGTGAGCTCTGTGATGGAGCCGTCTGTGCCGTCAATGCCCTTCTTGGTCTCGATGACCTGGGTGTTTCCGTTGGCGATTTCAGCGCCGTTTGCAAGAATCCAGTCGTAGGAGAGTCCGTCGCCTGCATTTGCGTCGAAGTCACGCGATACCGGCTCGTAGGGTTCTACATAGTCAAACGGTACAAAGCCAAGGCCTGCGGTGTCTGTGGTGTAGAGGTCAAACGCAACGTTTCCGCGCTCGAAAGTGAAGTAGTCGTCGTCATAGAGGTCGCCGGATGTAGCGAAGCCGAGTACAAGGTAGCACTTGTATCCGTTGTTGGCTTCGACCCACTCATCGTCAGTGATTGTGATGGTGACGTCGTACGTTCCTTTGGGAAGTGTCTTGCCGATGTCAATGATGACAGGCGCGTCGCCTAACGTTGTGTAATTGAATGAATGAACGAGCTCGCCGTCCTTGACAAACTCAAATGTGAGCGGAGTTCCGGGATATGACCAGAAAGCAGGGAAGCCGATCTTGTAGAACGATACGTCTGTTCTGAAGCTGAAGTCGAAATCAAGATCGCCCGTCTGGAAGCCTGTCCAGGCGGAGGGAGCTCCGATTGCCTCGGTGCCGTCAGACTTAACGGTTCCGGCATCGTAACTGGAAACGGGTTCAAAAATATTTCTTCCGCTCGCGTCGGAAATCTTCTTGCCGATAACGTTCAGCTCGCCGATGCCGCCGTAGTAGATACCGCCGCCGTCATTCAGGAGGTTGAACTTGGAGCAATCGAGCAGGACATACCTTGCATTGCCCTTACCCTCAAAAACGCTGTCCTTTGCGAATGAAGCGGGTACCGATTCAATTCCCGCCTCGCCGCCGAGCTCGGTCCATGTAATACCGTCAACCGATGTATAAATCTTATATGTGTTCGGGAAGGCGATATTGTTGAATCCCATCGCGTCGAGCGTGACAAGGTCTATATCGTAAATACCCTGGAGATCGATATATACCTTTGAATCAACGTCGCTTGTGGTCGTAGAAGCATACCATCCGAGCGGAACTTCCGAGCCTTCGAAAATCGGAGCAACACCGTCGTTTATGAACTTGGGATTCCAGTAAACATTGTCCGATGTCAGTTTGCCGCCGCCTGCGGGAACAGTCTCAAGGAATGTGAAAACAGGCTTGCCGATTGCCACGCTGTCGCTGTCCGTGTAGTAAATCTCGTAGATGACCTTGGTGGTGTCGTCGGTGTGCTTTGCGACAACTTCAATCTTATGAGTGCCCTCAGTGATGATAGGAGTCTCAATGATGATCCTCATAACGTTTTCCGCATTGCTGTAACCCATACCGGCAACAGCCGCAGTGAGATCATTAATGACAGTTGCGTATCCGTCATAATCAACGTCGCCGCCGTCAATTCTGATACCGACGTCCGCAAGGCCCTTCTTAGGCATATACCAGGCGACAAACTGAATTATTGCAGCGCCTTTTGCAACGTCTCCGCTCAGATTTCCGAGGAAAACCCGCGGAGCATCCGCGAAATCGATATATGCGCCTGCAGGTACGCAGTAGCTAATGTCGTTCAAATCGGGCAGACAAGTGTTTACCCAGTCAATGTTAAGTATCTCATATGCATCCGCAAATGAAGGTACAATCGTGACCAGCGAGAGCACGAGAGCTATCGCCAATACTAAACCTAACAGTTTTTTCATATACTCCTCCTTCTGAAGAACTATTACTGAATATGATCTGTGACAGTTCCGGCACAAAAAATTTTATTTGAGTTTATTTTAATATACCTGCCCAAAGGTTTGCAAGCGCTTTTATTTGAAATAGACAACACCCCGCCAATATGTATAGCAGCCTTTAAAAAAAGCGCTTTTTTCGGAAAAATGGGAAGAACAGAAATGCGGCGCAGGGGTTTTGTGGCCCTTGCGCCGCGAGTTTCATTGGTTATTTCAGTATGAACCGGATTATACTCTCTTTGACTGAACTTCTTTTTCGTACTTAACGATTTCGTCGAACCAGGAGATGTCGTCAGCAAGTCCGTGACGTCTGAGGTATTCTGCCCAGACCTCGCCGAAAGGAAGCGTCTTGATTTCTTCGAACATAACCATGAGTTTTGTGAAGTTTGCCTCGTCCTGAAGCTTCTTCAGTTCCTCGTTGGGTGTGCAGAGAGCGGAGAGAAGAGCCTTTTCCCAGCTGCGGATACCGACTGTCCATGCGGAAACACGGTTGATGCTTGCATCGAAGTAGTCGAGAGCCATGTAAACTCTTCCGAGTGCGTCGCAGCGAACGATCTCTTTAGCCATCTCTTTTGTCTCGTCGTCGAAGATGAGAACGTGGTCGGAATCCCAGCGGACGCCGCGTGTGATGTGGAGAGCGATCTCAGGATAGTAGCAGAGGAGAGCCGGAATCTTGTCCGAAACAACTTCGGTCGGATGATAGTGGCCGTTGTCCATGAGCGGGAGAACGCCGTCGTGTGTAGCTGCATAGGAGAGTGTGAACTCTGCGGAGCCTGCAGTGTACGACTCAACGCCGATACCGAAAACTTTGGACTCAACTGTGGGCTTTACAAGATTCTTATCGAAAGGCTCGGAGAGAATCTGGTCGAGAGAATCTTTGTAACGCATTCTGGGGCCCATTCTGTCTGCCGGAACGTCCTTGAATCCGTCGGGGATCCAGATGTTCATGACGCAGGGGATGCCTGTCTCTTTTGCAAAATATTCAGAAATTCTGATGCAGGCTTTTCCGTGCTCGATCCAGAACTTTCTGACTTTCTCGTCAGGGCTGGTGAGCGTGAGGCCGTTCTTAACCATCGGATGAGAGAAGAATGTGGGGTTGAAATCGATACCGATCTTTCTCTCTTTTGCAAACTTAACCCACTTTGAGAAGTGCTTGGGCTCGAGTTTGTCTCTGTTTACGTACTCGCCGGGCTCGAAGATTGCGTAGCAGGCGTGAAGGTTGAGTTTGATCTTTCCGGGGACGAGAGAGATGACCTTATCGAGGTCAGCCATGAGCTCGTCGGGAGTTCTTGCTTTTCCGGGGTAGTTACCTGTGGTCTGGATACCGCCTGTGAGAGGTCCGTCATGGTCAAATCCGGTGACGTCATCGCCCTGCCAGCAGTGGAGAGAGATAGCTACGTTGTCAAGCTTCTTAATAGCCTCTTCAGTGTCAACACCGAAAGCGGCATATTTGGCTTTAGCCAGTTCATACATTTTGTTCATGCGAAAATCTCCTTTTGAAAGTACTGAAACATTTTATTCGGACGAAGCCGCAAGGCATAAGTCTCCGGTTCGCGTTCGTTGCTTTCGGCTTATTCTAACACATCGCGCGTTCAAAATAAAGCCGATTTTTGTGATTTATCCCCTCGCAGTTCACATTTAAAAATCTTTCAAGGTTCAGGGTCAGGGTTTTAAAATCACCGAAACCGCCAATGTCCTTCCGCCCTGTTTTTTACTCAAACAGCCCTACCCTCTGCGCCGCCAGAACCTCTTCGGTCCATGAGGAAACGCTTGCCGGATTCTTGGGGAATGCCTTGTAAAGACCCGTTACGAAGTCCCTGCCCGTATCGCCGAGGCCCTGTTCCTCAAACTCTCTGTAGTCTTCGGGAAGGCCCACCCACTTTCTCGTCTGGTAGGTGTTGTAGGGGCCCGACTTGTCGACGTTCCAGACCCATACAGGTATCGGCCAGAGCCTGATTGAGTTTTCCGCGTCGATCTGCGTGTAGAAGCGCTTGTCGGTGCCGTTCTGGCCGTGGTGGCTCATCTGGACGTATTCCGATTTGAGCTCGTCCGCACTGTATTTCTTAAGCAGCTTGGAACCCGCGTCCGTGTAGGCATCGCCAAGGAATAGGCAGCTGTGTTCCTTATACACCATGCGGATGACCGTCGAGGTGCTGTTCACGTTCTGGCTTGTACGCGACCACATCTGAAGTATGTCAAAGCGTACGCCGTCAAACTCGATCGAAAGGCCGCCCTCAGAGGAGATATTGGCGTCATTTATGACGCAGCCGTTTATGAGGTTGTAGTAATAGTTTTCGGCTGAAGCCGGCTTTTCGAGCAGTTCCGCCGCGAAATCTGCGCCCTTTATGCCCTCGAACGGGACAACGCTGTAGTAGTTGTCAAAGCCCGCGTATAGAATCTTGCCGTGGTCAAGGTCGTAGTCTTTTTCGCCCGCGGACGATTTCCACTCAACACCCACCTCGGGGAAGTTGAAGTAAAAGTTGTTGATTTTGAAGTTGTCCGCCGCCGTGTAGTTTTTGAGTATCTTGGCGAGTTCGTAGAAGTGGTCCTTGTGGTGGTGCGTGAGGAACCATGCCTCGATCTCGAAATAGTCGCCCTCGCCGAGCCCGAGGATTGCGCGGATTGCAGACGGCAGGTACGGGTCGCTGTCAAGACCCTGGCCGTCGATGCCGCCGTCGATCACGATCACCTTGCCGTTTGCGGTTTTGATGACGTAGCTCATCATGAGGCTGTTCTTGTCGGGGGCAAGCTGGTAAAAAGCGACCTTGCCGTCAGATGCCGATGCGCCGTTTACAGGTGTAGGTTCAGGCTCTGCCGTGGGTTCTGCAGTGTCCGAAACAGGTGCCCCGGTTGCATCAGAAACGTCCCCTGTAGCGGGGCTTATTCTCTCTGCGTTCCCTCCGCACGCCGAAAGCAGCGGCATTGACGCCAAGAGCATTACCGCCAATGCAACAATCAGAAAAACATACGTAAAACTGCCTGTCATCTTCCTCTCCCCTTTTATACAGCCGTTATTTCATAACTGGCCTCAGGCTTTTCGGCGCATTTAACGGTCACAGACACCGTCCTGTTTCCGCCGATTGAAAGCCCCGAAATGCGGATTGTTTCACCGTAAAGTTCCTTAGGTATAAGCGGATTAACCGTGACCGTGTCCGTCCAAGCGCAGTAGTCAACGCCGAAAAGGTACTCGACAATGAGCTCAATATACTCCGACGCGCTCCAGCCGTAGCGTTTGACCCCGTGGCCCTCACCCGTAGACGGATTGACAAATTCGGCGTAATTACCGTTAAAAGTCATAACGGTTTGGTAAGCAATGTGCGCGGCCTCTTCAAGATGTCCGGACTCGCGAAGACCCGCCGCGATTATCTCGTTTCTGAACGTCCAGATATTTCCGCTCCAGCTCGTCCAGCCCTGATAAACGCCCTTCGTCTCGCAAAACTCTTTTGAGTCAAATGGCGCGGTCGTGATGCCGTACTTGTTGAAGTAGCCGTACTTTGAATTGTCGCGAAGGACCGAAAGGAGGCGGTCTTGGCGGTTTAAAGGTGCGATCGATGCCCTGAAAGTGTCAAAAGCCGAGTTGTACGGGCGCTCTTTCAGGAGCTCTCCCGTTCTTACGTTCATCGTGTAGTAAAAACCGTCTTTCTCGTCCCAAAGGCAGTCGTTTACAGTCTTTTTGAGAATTTCAAACCGGTTTCGGTACTCCGCTGCCTCATCTGCCTTGCCGAGGAAGTCCGCAAGTTCTGCGACGACCAGAGCTCCGACCGCGACCTGCACGTTGAGGTCAACAGGCGCATAAGTAAGCTGTTCTTTATAGTCAGACGGGTCGCTCTCTTCAAAAATTGCGCAAATGAGACCAGTCTTTTCATCACGCTTGACGGGCGACGTCCACCAGCCGAAATACCTTTTTAGCATATCAAAAATGGCGCCGACGTAATCTTTGTCGTTAGTCCTTCTGCAGATTCTCCTTGCCGTGTCGAAAATGACGGGCATGGCGCTGAGCTCTCTGTCAAAATCTCCGACAGTGTCGTGTCCCCAGAGCGGTATCCTGCCGTTTTCTTTCTGAACGAGCGTAAAGTTAAAGAGCGCTTTTCTTGCGAAGTCATCGTCAAGCCATGTGTAGCCGTTGAGCGTCAGCGCGCTGTCGCGCTCCCACCAGCAGTTTCCGTACTGTCCTCCGGGTCCCATAAAAGGGTTTACAAAGCCGAGACAGGGCACTGCTTTGCACTCTTCAAGAACCGCAAACGCGTCCTCAAACTGAGCCTGAGAGATGCCCGGAAAATCGATCTTGATCATTTGGTTTATCCCCTTTTGCCGCGGCGCCTGAAATGTAAAAGCGCCGCGCCTCTTCTTTTTCGGAAATGGTAGCATAAAAGCGGCTTGCCGTCAAACCGGAAAAAGGCCTTCGCCCCTTAATACCGGGAGGCGAAGGCCTTTTTTGAAAGTAATTTTTTCAGCTCTTAAAAGCTAAGCTGTCAGAGGTTTACATCCGGAAGTCCGGCAAATCCC
>Ga0310696_10004004_pt1 | contig 18199 bp, 10 predicted proteins | sample AusTroGonzalo_MG_4_FD_203885 | JGI IMG/M metagenome (GOLD analysis project Ga0310696, IMG submission 203885) | Bovine rumen microbial communities from tropical cattle in Woodstock, Queensland, Australia - Gonzalo_02 (v2) (version 2) | ecosystem: Host-associated > Mammals > Digestive system >...
AAGACGCGATTCGCTTCGGCAGCCTCATCGAGGATCTCGAGTGCTATATTGACAACTCGCTCCGGCGCGACGAGGACGGAGTGATTGTCGGTCGCAATCCTGGCGTGAAGGGGTGGCTACGCGAGAACATTCCAGCGCTTGCGCTCCAGTACACGACTGTGATGCGATACAAGGCTGCGGCCAAGAAGCTGAAGCAGATCACGGAGCTTTCGGACCCGACGCCAATGGATGTGGTTCTGCCTCCTCAGGCCGCGTTGGAAAGGATGGAGGTAATACGAGATTACGGTGCGGATGAGATAATGGCAGGGACGAAGGTTACGTCGGGAGAGGCGAAGAGCGCGAGGTCATCGGGTGGAATTGCTAGGGTGTCGCATAGTGGAATTGCCAAGATGCCGCATGTTGGGATTGTCGAGATGCCGGAGTCGCAGGATCCTGAGGTGCATTTGTCGTCTAACGAGGCGATGGCACCGCATGTTGCCGAGGTGCCGTCGGTGGAAGTTGTAAGGGCGAGGGCGATATGGGAGGAGGTTGTCAAGGCCGTGGGGAAGAGCGCGACGGCGCTTTTTGAACGGTTGGACGCGCTGGTTGATCCCGCGCGGGTCGAGGATGCGAACATGTTGGCGGCGTGGAGGGAGAAGTATGCGAATGAGATTACGGAGCGGACGAAAACAATGTGGTGGCTAAGGAGGCTATGGAGGAAAGTCGGGTAGCTGGGCGAAATAGTGAATCAAGTAGGTGAATCAAGCGCCATTCGCGTGAGTTTTTGCGCAACCGGTTGAATCGGATTTGCTATAATAACGGTCAAAGCACACCAAGGAAGGAGTTCTGAAGACTATGACGTCCATGATTCTTGCCGCTGCGGCGACGGCAGCGTTTTCGTTCGGAGAGGTCAAGGTCGACTGCGAGGAGCGCGACGGCTGGAAGCTTGCGCTTTCCCGAGAGGTCGCGCCTGACGGCGCGGAGATCGCGAAGATCGCGCTCGACTGCGCGGAGGCGAAGCGCCCGCCGAAGACGCGGCTGTCGCTGATGGTTCCGTAGGTCGGCATGGACTATTCCTGGAACGTCAACACCGGTGACTGCGGAATGCGCCCGAACTGGGGCGCGCGTTCGCACACCGAGGTCGCGCAGGGCATGCCGGTATTCGTCTATTTCGACGGAAACGACACGAGCCATTTCTCCGTCGCGGCCGAGGAGTGCGTGCGCCACCTCAACTACGTAGGCGGCATCCGCGAGGAAGGGAGCCTTCTCGAAATCGGCATTGGCTGGTTCGAGTCGCCGGAGGCCCCGATTTCGCACTACGAGACGCGCGTGAGGTTCGACGCTCGCGCGAGGGGATTCGCCGACGCGGTGCGCGAGGCCGTCGCGTGGATCGAGAAGGCGGCGGGCATCGTGCCGTGCCGCGTTCCCGAAGCCGCCTGCGATCCGCTCTACTCGAGCTGGTACAACTTCCACCAGGATGTCTTCGCCGCCGACATCGAGGCGGAGCTTGCGATCGCGGCGAAGCTCGGCATGAAGACTTTCATCGTCGACGACGGCTGGCAGACAGACGACACGAACCGCGGCTACGCGTTCTGCGGCGACTGGCAGGTCTCTAAGCGCCGCTTCCCAGACATGGCCGCGCACGTGAAGAGGGTGCAGGACCTGGGGATCAAGTACATGATGTGGTACTCCGTGCCGTTCGTCGGGCACAAGAGCGCGAACTTTGCGCGGTTCAAGGGCAAGTACATCGGCGAGAGACCCGGCCTTAGCACCGCCATTCTCGACCCGCGCTTCCCGGAGGTGAGGAAGTTTCTCGTCGGCACATACGTGAAAGCGCTCAAGGACTGGAACATCGACGGTTTCAAGCTGGATTTCATTGATTCATTCAAGTTCAATGGGGCGGATCCGGCGGCCAAGGAGAACTACGCCGGGCGCGACATCAAGTCGCTTCCGCTCGCCGTCGACACGCTTATGACAGAGATCAAGGAAGCACTCACCGCGATCAAGCCCGACATCCTCGTCGAGTTCCGCCAGAGCTACGTGGGGCCCGCGATCAGGAAGTACGGTAACATGCTTCGCGTCGGCGACTGCCCGGGCGACATGCGCCGCAACCGCTTCGCGATGGCGAACCTGCGCCTCGCGTCTGGTGGAACTGCGGTCCACTCGGACATGCTCGAATGGAACTTCGCGGAGAGCCCCGAGCATGCCGCGCAGTACGTCATCAACTCCATGTTCGGCGTCGTCCAGTACTCGGTGATGCTCCGCAACGCGCCGAAGGACCATGTTGCGATGATCGAGAAGTGGATAAAGTTCTCGCAGGACCACCGCGATACGCTCCTTAACGGCAAGTTCACGCCGCACCATCCCGAACTCCAGTATCCCGTCATCGAGGCCGAGAGCGACAAGGAAGTCGTCATCGGACTTTACGACGACGGCCGCATAGTGGACGTTCCCGAGAAGAAGACGTTCGTCATGAACGCGTCGGGCAGGGATTCGTTCTGTGTCCGCCGCGGCGGAAAGGTTTCGGAAGTCTCCTGCAAGTCGGGCGACTGGATCGAGCTCTGAGGCGCCGGTGCGCGATTGCACGACCCTACCTTTTGGGGTAATGCGGAGCGGTCCGGTAAATGCTATAATCACGGCATCAAAGGAGCACTCCAGTGAAAGCAGTCGCCACCACAATCCTTCTTTCTTCCTTCCTCGCGCTGTCTTCGGCTGCGCAAGGCGGGTCGCCGCAGACCCGGTGCGGCGGGTTTTGCGTCCCACCGGCCGCGACAGCGGCCAAGCTCTCCGAGCTGTTCCTCTCAACTTCCCCCGACCTCTACAAGCCGGAGGGCTACAGGGCGCCCAAGGCGTACGGCGGCGGGAAGCTTGTCCACTACTCCGTCGTGTCCCTCTGGGTCAATGCGCTCGAATGCGCGCGCATTGCCGGCGACGCCGACCTTGAGAAGCGCCTCGTCGCGGCGTTTGAGCCCGCATACGGCGAGAAGAAGTCGTGGATGAACGACTGCCGCCATGTCGATCTCGCGATCGTCGGCGCGATCCCGCTGGAAATAGCGGCGCTTGCCGGCGACGAGCGCGCCAAGTCGCTTGGGCTCGGCTATGCAGACCGCCAGTGGGAGGAGCCGAGGGACGGACTCGACTGGGGCGACCGGTGGTACGACGTGATTCCGCTGGAGGAGCGCCGCGCCAACTGGGAGAAGGGGTACAGTCCGCAGACCCGCCTCTGGCTGGACGACATGTACATGATTACGCTTCTCCAGGGACTGGCGGGGCGGGTGACCGGCGATCGCAAGTACGTGGACCGCGCCGCGAGGGAGATGTGCCTCTATATCGAGAGGCTTCCGCGTCCGGACGGACTCTTCAACCACGCCCCGGAAGCGCCTTTCGCGTGGGGACGCGGCAACGGCTGGCTTGCGGCGGCCATGGCAATGAACCTGGCCCAGCTGCCGGAGGACTCCGAATGGCGGGGGCCGATCCTTTCCGGATACCGCAAGATGATGGAGGCCCTGGCGAAGTGGCAGCGTCCCAACGGACTCTGGGGTCAGCTCGTCGACGACCCTGACAGCTACGACGAGACGAGCGCGACGGCGATGTTCGCGTATGCGTTCGCCGAGGGCGCTAAGGCGGGCGTTCTGGGGCCCGAGTACCGCGAGGCGGCCGTGCGAGCCTACAACGCACTCGTCCGGCGGCTCGACGAGCACGGCAACCTTTCCGACGTATGCGTCGGCACGGGGTGGAGGAACGACCGGCACCACTACCTCACGCGCCCCAGGGCGAACGGAGACCCCCACGGCCAGGCCCCGCTCCTCTGGCTCTGCCGCGCGCTGATGCAGGACGAGGGCTGCCGCGGCGCGGCGAGGCTCGCCTGGCCGGAGCCGACGCGGGAGGCGAAGCCCTGGGTCTACAACTGGTGGATGGGCTCGGCTGTCGACGAGGCGGGACTCGAGCGCCAGTGCCGCGAGCTCGCCGACAAGGGGTTCGGCGGGTTCCACGTGATCCCGATCTACGGCGCGAAGGGCGGATACGAGAAGGACTGGAAGCCGCTTCTTTCCCCCCGGTGGATCGAGGCGTGGAACTTGGCGGCGGGGCTGGCAAGCCGGAACGGACTTGGCATCGACCTCACGATGGGCTCGGGATGGTGCTTCGGAGGACCGTGGATCGACAAGGGGCACGCGGCGAGTTCAGGCATGAAGGTGAAGCGGGCGGGGCCCGGCGGCACGGGCTACATGATAGACCCCTTCGACCCGGAGGCGATGAAGCTCCACGTCGCACAGTTCGACAAGTGGTTCGGCAAGGACGGAAAGGCGGCGCGTCCGCGCGCCTTCTACCACGACAGCTACGAATACTACGGCGCTAAGCCGAAGAACGGAGGCGACGTCGACGAGTCGCAGCTTGCGTGCTTCGAGGCGTGGACGGACTGGTGCCGCGAGAACGGATACCTGACGCGCAACGAGGCGCACGGAGCGCCATCCAACTGGCTGGACTTCTACGCGCTGGCGGACATCCCCGAGACGGAGATGTTCGGCAAGGACGACCGCGACATCCTGGTTTCGAAGTTCGCCTCGTCCGCCGCGCACGCGAAGGGGACGACGCTCGTCTCCGCCGAGAGCTGCACGTGGATCGACGAGCATTTCCGCGAGCGTCCCTCCGAGATAAAGGCTTTCCTCGACAGGCTGTTTCTCGCCGGCGTAAACCACGTCTTCTACCACGGATGCTGCTATTCCCCGGTGGACGCCGCATGGCCGGGGTGGTGCTTCTACGCGTCGCTCGAGATGAACCCTCGCAACCCGATCTGGCGCGAGATGGGCGCGCTCAACGCCTACGTGACCCGATGCCAGTCGCTGTTCCAGGCGTGGACGCCGGACAACGACCTCGCGCTGGTGTGGGATCCGTCGTCCTTCCGCGCGAAGCACCCCGGCACGGTCGAGAACATGTCCATCCACAACCGCGGCACGTGGTTCTACGGAGAGCCGGTCGGGAAGGTCGCGAAGGAGCTGTACGACGCAGGCTATGCGTTCGACTACGTCTCGCCGCGCATGGTCGAGGCGGGGCTTGCGAAGAAGTACGCTGCGGTGGTAGATCCGGAGAAGTGGACCGCTTCCCGCGCGGAGGCGGAGAGACGCGCAGAAGAGGCCTTGAGGGGAGCGAGGCGAATGCCGTTCGACGCGGCGAGCGGCCTGCTTGCGACTCGGTGGAAGAAGGACGGCGCGACGGCGTATTTCGTCGTCAACACAGGGGACGTGGCTCGCGCCGTCGCGGCAGGCGGCAGGCCGTATGGCGTGATGAATCCGCTTACGGGCGAAATTGAGGCGGCGCGGCGCGAGGCGGTCGAAGTGGCTTCGGGACATTCGCTTTTCCTCGTCGGCGACGGCTTCGATGTGACGGCTGCCGGCAAGAGGACCTGCGATGGAGTCGCCGTCGCCGGGCCGTGGACCGTTTCGCCGGTTTGCGGCGGGCCGACGCTGCCAGTGGCGCGCACGCTCGATGCGCCCGCCGGGTGGGAGACGTTCGACGAGGCCTTTTCCGGAACGATGCTCTACAAGACGACGTTTGACCTCCGCGACCGCCCGGCCGCCGGACAGCCAAACCGCCTTGCCTCGCTTTCCCTCGGCGACGTCCGCGAGATCGCGCGCGTGCGGCTGAACGGCGTGGACCTCGGCGTCAGGTTCATGGCTCCGTACGAGTTCGGCGTTCCGTCGGAGACGCTCGTGGAGAAGGGCAACGTGCTGGAGGTGGAGGTAACGAACCTTGGCTCGAACAGGCTCAGGTGGAACGACTTGAACGGCGTCTGCTGGAAGTACTTCAGCGACATCAACATGGTCGACATCGGCTACAAGAAGCTCGACGCGTCCAAGTGGTCCGTCCTGAAGTCCGGCCTCCTGGGCCCCGTGTCGCTTTCGCCGTCACGGTGACGCGTCGATGCGGTCCGTCGAAGCCAGTCCCTCGTCGCGCCTGCGCCAGACCAGCGGGGTGAGCCCGGTGGCCTTCTTGAAGTTGCGGATGAAGAAGGACGCGTGGCAGTAGCCGCAGCGCCCTGCGATGTCCGCAAGCGGCAGGTTCGTCTTCGAAAGGAGCTTTTTGGCCTCCGCTATGCGCCGGCGGGCTATCTCCGCGCCTGCGCTGTGCCCGAGCTTGGAGGCGAAGAGCCTGTCCAGCCTGATGCGCGGCATTCCGAGCGCGGCGGCGATCTGCGCCGCGCCGAGGGGGTGCGAGAGGTTCTTCGTTATGTAGTTTATGGCCGGCATCAGCTCGCGGTCGTATACGGCGAAGGTCTCCGTCGACTCGCGCGCGACGACGCCCCTGGGCTTTACGCGTGTGAGCCTGCGCGTAGGCTCGCCGCCGGACATCATGCGCTCCAGCGTCGCGGCCGCGGCATAGCCGACGCGTTCGTGGTCGTGCGCGATGGACGAGAGGTTTACGAGCTGGTGTTCGCAGATGACGGCGTTGTCGTCCACCCCCAGGATCGCCACCTCGTCCGGCACCTTCAGGTCGGCGTGGCGGCATGCGTTGAGGACGTGCGTGGAGTCGTAGTCGTTCCAGGCGAAGACGGCGAAGGGCTTCGGGGCGGACTTGAGTTTCGCGACGAGCCAGGCGTCCATCCCCCGCCAGTCGCCCGCGGCGCCGTCCGTCGCGTTCGGCCATATCCAGTCCTCCAGCGGCGTCCCCCCCCAGGCGCCGGAGAAGCCCTGCTTTCTGAGGTCGTGGGTGTGGTTGTGGCGGACAGAGAAGAACGCCGCGTGCCTGAAGTCGCGCTCGCCGAAATGCTCCGCCGCGAGGCGCCCGATCTCCGGGTTGTCGCCTGTCACCCGCACCGTGTCGAACTCCGGCCGCTCCTCCAGCAGGTCCACGAGCGGAATCCCGAGCCTTTTGATCCTCCACGCGAACTTCATCAGCTCGGGAGATCCGTCCAGCATCGCCAGCACACCGTCCCCGCGCCAGTCGCGCGGCGGGGCGGCCCTCTCCTCCGTCCTTATGTGCCAGCCGCACTCTCCAGCAAGGCGGGCGATGCCCTGGAACCTCTGCGGCGGGTCCGAGCTGATGAGCAGGAGTACCTCGTGGTTTCTCATGCCTCAATGATACCATAATTTGCGATGAATGAATAGTGCTATTATCAAATAATTTTTTGCTATATCCTTTCAACCCGCCTTATGCTAGAATGTATTCACATTTCAAAGGAAAGGAAGGCTAGGGAAAATGTCAGAAGCACTTAACGTCAAGCCGGCGGGATCCTGCATGTGGGACGCCGCGTCACTCGGCGAAATCATGCTGCGCCTCGATCCGGGCGACGGCAGGATACACACCGCGCGCGAGTTCAGGGCGTGGGAGGGCGGCGGCGAGTACAACGTCGTCCGCGGGCTCCGCCGCTGCTTCGGGCTCAAGACGACGGCCGTCACGGCGTTCGCCGACAATCCCGTCGGGCGTCTTGTCGAGGACTTCATGCTACAGGGCGGCGTCGACACGAGCCACGTGAAGTGGGTCCCCTACGACGGCATCGGGCGGACGGTCCGCAACGGGCTCAACTTCGTCGAGCGCGGCTTCGGATGCCGCGGCGCGCGCTCTTGCGCGGACCGCGGGCTCACGGCGGTCAGCCAGCTCAAGCCCGGCGACATCGACTGGGACCAGCTTTTCGGCAAGGAGGGCGTCCGCTGGTTCCACACGGGCGGCATCTACGCGGCGCTTTCCGAGACGACCGCCGAAGTCGTGATCGAGGCGCTCAAGGCCGCCAAGAAGTACGGCACCGTGACCTCCTACGACCTCAACTTCCGCGCTAGCCTCTGGAAGTCGATCGGCGGCAACGCCAAGGCGCAGGCGGTCAACAAGGAGATCGCGAAGTACGTCGACGTCATGATCGGCAACGAGGAGGACTTCACTGCCGCGCTCGGCATCGAGGTCGAGGGCGTCGACAAGAACCTGACGACGCTCCCGATCGAGGGCTTCAGGAAGATGATCGAGAAGGCCGTCTCCATCTACCCGAACTTCAAGGCGGTAGCGACGACGCTCAGGTCCGTCAAGTCCGCGACGGTCAACGACTGGTCCGCCATCTGCTGGTACAAGGGCGAGCTCCACCAGTCCATCCAGCGTCCCGGCCTCGAAATCTACGACCGCGTCGGCGGCGGCGATTCCTTCGCTTCCGGCCTCGTCTACGGATTCATGACGTTCGACGACGCCGAGAAGGCCGTAAACTACGGCGCGGCGCACGGCGCGCTCGCGATGACGACCCCCGGCGACACGTCGATGGCGACGAAGGCCGACGTCGAGAAGCTGGTCGGCGGAGGTTCCGCTCGCGTCGACCGCTAACACTCCCAACGTTAAACTCCCAACTCCAAAATTTCGTGAAAATGGACATGATAAAGACACTGGGCGACGCGGGAATCATCCCCGTCATCGTCATCGAGGACATTGCGAAGGCCGTTCCGCTCGCGAACGCGCTCGTGAAGGGCGGCCTGCCCGTTCTCGAGGTTACGTTCCGCACCTCGTGCGCGGCGGAGGCTATCGCGAAGATCAAGGCGGAGGTCCCTGGCGCGGTCCTGATCGCCGGCACGGTGCTCAAGCTCGAACAGCTCAAGGCGGCGAAGGCCGCCGGCGCCGAGGCGTGCGTCGCGCCCGGATTCGATCCCGCCATCGTCTCCGCGGCGAACGAGATGGGCATGCCGTTCTGCCCTGGCGTCGCGACGGCGAGCGAGCTCAGCCAGGCGCTTGCGCTCGGCTGCCAGATGGTTAAGTTCTTCCCCGCGGAGTCCGCCGGAGGCGTCAAGTACATCAAGGACCTCCTCGGCGCGTTCCGCTGGACGGGCGTCAAGTTCATGCCCACGGGCGGCGTCAAGCTCTCCAACGTCGGCGACTACCTCGCCGTCAAGGAGATCGTCTGCTGCGGCGGCACGTGGATCGCGCCGAAGGACGCGATCGCCGGCGGCGACTGGGCGGCGATAGAAAAGCTCGCGGCGGACGCCGCGGCTCTCGCAAGGAAGATCAAGTCCGCGCTCTGACGCGCAAAACGACGGGGAGTAAGAAGATGAACGAGAAGAAGGCTAGCTGTTTCCGCTGGGTGATCTGCGCGTTGCTGTTTTTCGCGACGACCGTCAACTACCTTGACAGGCAGGTCCTTTCGCTGACGTGGAAGGACTTCATCGCACCGGAGTTCTCGTGGACCGACAACGACTACGGCACGATCACGGCCGTCTTCTCGATCATCTACGCGATCTGCAACCTCTTCGCCGGCAAGTTCATCGACAAGCTCGGGACGCGCAAGGGGTATCTCTGGGCGATCTTCATCTGGTCGCTCGGCGCGTGCCTTCACGCGGGCTGCGGCGTCGGGACGTCCGCGCTCAAGGCCGCGGGCTTCGTCGCCATGATGGGCATCACGGCGTCCGTCTGGCTCTTCCTCGCCTGCCGCGCCGTCCTGGCGCTCGGCGAGGCCGGCAACTTCCCCGCGGCTATCAAGGTGACGGCCGAGTACTTCCCGAAGAAGGACCGCGCGTTCGCGACGTCGATCTTCAATTCCGGATCTTCCGTCGGCGCGCTTGCCGCGCCGCTCACGATTCCCCTCATCGCGAAGTTCTGGGGCTGGGAGATGGCGTTCATCGTCATCGGCGCCCTTGGCTTCGTGTGGATGGGCTTCTGGGTCTGGCTCTACAGGAAGCCGTCCGAGAATCCGCGCGTCTCGCCCGAGGAGCTGAAGTACATCAACCAGGACGAAGGCGCGGAGCCAGTCGCCGCCGAGCCTGCGAAGGACGAGAAGCGGATTTCCTACGCCAAGGCGTTTTCGCTTCGCCAGACCTGGGCGCTCGTGTTCGGCCGATTCCTCACCGATGGCGTGTGGTGGTTCTTCCTCTTCTGGACGCCGGGCTACCTCTCCGACCAGTTCGGCTACAAGAGCGATTCCGGAATGGGCATGGCGCTCATCTTCACGCTCTATGCGATCGTCACGTTCGTCTCGATCTTCCTCTGCAAGATACCGACCTACATGGTCGACAAGCGCGGCATGAACGCCTACGAGGGCCGCATGGTCGCGATGTTCATCTTCGCGTGCTTCCCGCTCCTCGCGCTCGGCGCGCAGCCGCTCGGCTCGTTCTCCGCGTGGTGGCCGGCGATCCTGATCGGCCTCGCGTGCGCCGGGCACCAGGCGTGGTCCGCGAACGTCTATTCCGTCGTCGGCGACATGTTCCCCAAGTCCACGATCGGCACCCTGACCGGCATCGCCCAGTTCGCCGCGGGCTGCGGCAGCTTCATGGTGAACAAGTGCGCGGGCGCGCTGTTCACATACGCGGCGGGCACGACGGTCGTCGACGGCGTCGAGAAGGAAATGACGAAGGAGCTGCTTGCCGCCGGTGCGCAGTATGCGCGCCCTGCGATGGAGTTCCTCGGCTACACCGGCAAGCCGGCGGGCTATTTCATCGTATTCGGCTACTGCGCCGTCGCGTACATCGTCGGCTGGTGCTTCATGAAGGGGCTCGTCCCGCACTACAGGAAGGTCGAGCTGTAGCGCGCGCGGCGATCTCGCGGATCAGGCGCCGGGGGTTGAGAGAGACAGCCCCTGGCGCTCGATTTTGAAGTCGTAGAAGCGCGAGAACCTTGAAGGCGGGTTGGCGCCCAGCTCCTTCCTTATCGCCTTCGCCGAACGGGCGTCGCGGGCGAGGATGAACATGAAGCCGCCACCTCCCGCCCCCGTCAGGAGGACCGCCGAGCACCATTTGCGTATCCGCGCCATCATTTCCTCCACGCGCTCGTTTGTGCTTCCGGGGTCCAGCAGCTTCTTGTCCCTCCAGTATCCGTTGATCGCCTCGGCCAAGAGGTCGGCGTCCCTTGAGAGGATCGCCTTCCTTGCCTTCTCCGCGTCGCGCTTGAGGCTGTCGACGAGTGTCGTCGCGAAGCCGTGCGGGTTTTCGGCGTAGAAGGCGAGCACCTTGCGCAGGATGTTCCGCGCCATGCGCTTCTGTCCCGTGAAGTAGAGCAGACCCCGTTCCTTCAGGAGCATCGAGAGCCATTCCGGGTCGAGGGATTCGACCTTGACGGACTGGCTTTCGCCCGGCGAGGACCGGAGCGTCTTCACGCCGCCCGCGAGTCCGCCGAACTGGTCCTGCCAGCCGCCGCCGGTGTTCATCGCCTTTTCCAGCTTCAGGGTGAGCCTGCCGATTTCGTCGATGTCGCGGGAGCGCGTGAGGGCGGCGATCACCGCCGCGCCTAGGATCGAGCTCGTGCCCATGCCGGACCCCTTGGGCAGGTTGGCGCTTATGGTTATGTCGAGCCCCCTGGAGCCGAACTTGAATCCCGTGACGGCGAGCGCGCTCTTGACGAGGGCGCACCAGTCGCGCGGGTCGGAGTGGTCCATGAGCTCGGCTTCGCTCTTGACGAGCCGCCGCTTGCCCAGGTCCTTTGAGACGATCTTCACGAACTTGTCCCTGCGCTCGGAGACGGTCGCCTCGACAGGCCTTTCGCCGTCCAGCGAGACGGCCAGGTTCAGCACCGTCCCGCCCTTGTCCTGGCAGATCGGAGGCGTGTCGCTCCAGCCGCCGGCCAGGTCGATCCGGACGGGCAGCGTCGCGCGCACGGTCTGCGTGCGCCTCAGCGCGAGGAGCCTGGGGTAGTCCACCTTCCGGAGCAGCTCGCCCATCCCGTTCTTCTCCCAAAGCCCGTCCGTCTTGAAGTTGTCGTCTATGTTGTACCGCAGCTCGCGCCATCCTCCGCCTTTCACGGGAATGCAGGTCAGGCACTCGCCCCTTGCCAGCTTCAGCCTGCCGTAGCGTCCATGCGGCACGTTCGTGACCACGTTGTCGCCGGCGAGCTCGAGCGGACAGTGCACGGCGTCCGCGTACTTGCCGTCCTTGCCCAGCTTGGACGCGATCTCGCGCGTGGAGCCGACGTGGAAGAATTCGCAGCGGGGCACGACGTTGACGCTGAACGGTGCGAAGCCTTCCAGCAGCATCGCCGGGAACTCCTCGTATATGTCGCCGCGGACCGGAAGCGCCGCCATCTTCCCGGCGGTCTCCCAGTCGATGAACATGATGCCCGTGTCGATGAGGTGCACTCCGGATTCGACCTTCGGCTTCTGCACGAACCCGGCGACGGGGAAGAGTCCGCTCCTTGCGCGCCCGCCTCCGCCGACGACGTACACGCCGTGCCGCTGCGCCTCGAACGGACCGTCGGGATACGCCACTCCCGTGACGCCGCGCCTGGAGAAGTCAACCGCCCCCGTGTCGAATGACGGCAGGACGTCCCCCGAGACGACCAGCACGCCGCCCCTGCGCGGAAGCGCGAGGCCCTCCATGCGTTCGACGATGTGGTCGAGAAGCGGCCTCCCGTCCCCGAGCGGGATGAAGGCCTTGCCGAGCACGGCGTACCCGGGCGTCCTGCGCGAATCGCCGCCGGAGTGGCAGACGAGAACGCGCTTCGCCCCGCCGTGGCGCGACCCGATCTTGCGCAGGGCGTTCACGGTCGCGCCGAGCGACCCGACGCGCCTCCCGCCGGGGTCGGCGAAAACGGCGAAGTTGCCCCTGCCGGACGTCTGGGCCCTGTACCCCGCGGCCTGTGCGGCGTTCGCCGCAGTGATGACTGTCAAATCGAACATGCCCCAATTATACCAAAATTTCCGAAAAGTTTGAGCGCGGGTAGCCTGGGGACGGGAACGCATATACACGATTGGGTAGGGTGGGGAGTGCGCGGATTTGCTAGAATGGTGGCATGAAGCAACATCCTCTCTCTGACAAGGCCCTTGTCGCGCTGTGCGGCCTGGGCGTCTGCGCGGCGCTCCATGCGCATGGCGGCGCGTGGCCGCTGCAGGACCGGATCGACGAAATCGCGGCCAATGGCGGCGGCACGCTTGTCCTTACCGCCGGCGTGTACCGCACGGGCGCCGTTTTCTTCAAGCCCGGCGTAAGCCTCCACCTCGAAAAAGGCGCGACGATCGTCGGCGTGGACGACGCCGGGGGCTATCCCATGCGCGAGACCCGCATCGAAGGCGAGACGTGCATGTACTACCCCGCGCTGCTCAACGCCGACGGGTGCGACGGATTCAGGATTTCCGGCGAGGGAGTGATAGACGGACACGGCGCGAACACGTGGGAGGAGTTCTGGACGAAGCGAGCGGCGGCGCGGAAGCGCGGCGGGGAGCTGCGCAACAAGGACCTGATGCGCCCGCGCGTCCTCTACGTTTCGCGCTCCAGGAACGTGGACGTCTCGGGCGTCACGTTCAAGAACTCCAAGTTCTGGACGACGCACTTCTACGACTGCGAGGACGTCGTCGTCCACGACTGCGCGATACGGGCCGACATACTGAAGGACTCGAAGGGGAAGGAGCTCAAGGGGCCGTCGACGGACGCGATAGACATCGACAGGTGCCGGCGCTTCACGGTGCGCAACGTCGACATATCCGTAAACGACGACGGCGTCGTCGTGAAGGGCGGCAAGGGCGCGTGGGCCGACGACTACGCGAAGTTCCCGGGGAACGGACCTTCGACGGACGTCCTCGTGGAGAACTGCACCTTCCGGCATCCGACGCACACAGCCCTCACCCTCGGCTCCGAGTGCCCTGCGGCCACGAACGTGACGATGCGCGGCTGCACGATGGACGGCTGCGGCAACATGCTGTACCTCAAGATGCGCACGGACACGCCCCAGCGGTACGCGGACGTCCTCGTCGAGGACTGCCGCGGCAGATGTGCCGCGTTCTTCCACGCCAACGCGTGGTCCCAGTACAGCGACAAGGGCGGACGGACCGACGCGGAGCTGAAGAGCTACGCCGTCGGCGTTACGCTCAGGAACAACCGCGTCGAGGCGGATCGCATCGTCGACGTCAAGTGGGACAAGAGGCGCTTCGGCATTTCGGACCTGAAGTTCGAGGGCAATGTCGTATACCAGGTCGCTGACGGCCTGCCACTCAAGCACGACGGATACGTCGTGCAGCGCGGAACCGGGAACGGAGGGCTGGGGCCGGGGAACTACGTCGTCAAGGCGGAGACCCGCCGCGCGTTCCTCTACGCGAACTACGAGTCGAACCGCTGGATGAACGCGTCCGGAGAGGCCTTCGTGCGCGACCCTTATTTCAGGTTCCGAGCCCTGGACGTGAGCCGCTCGCCGGAACCGCTCGCTGAGTGGGTCGCCGCGACCGGTGCGAACGCCGTCTACCTGAAGCGCGGCCGGCCGGACGCGAAGCGCATCGCGGAGTGCGAGGCGCTGGGAATCCCGGCGTACGGGTTCCTCTACGGATGCGACGCCGCGAAGTGGAACCGCGGCAGGTACGACGCGTTCGTCGCCGCGCATCCCTCGTCCAGGGGCGTGACGCCGCCGAACTCGTGGGAAAAGGGCACGATGTGTCCGAGCGACCCCGCGACGCGCGAGTTTTTCGCAGAGACGATACGCGAGATCGCGAATGGCGGTGTGGCCGGCGTAGTCGTCTGCCTGTGGGACGACTACGGGCTCAACTGCGTCTGCGACCGCTGCAAGGCGAACGGAACCGCGGGCGACTGGGGCAGGCAGGTGGCCTTCGCGGTCAAGGCGTGGGAGGAGGCGCTCGGCCCGCTCGGGAAGGAGCTGATTGTCCGCACTTGGGCGAGCGGAGCCTCGCACTGGCTCCGCGACGAATGGGTGCACGCCCCGGGATACGGCGGCGAAAGCGGCGAGCCCCTGTCCGTCTGGGGCGAGGCCATGCGCTCGGCGGGGAAGGGCGTAAGGTTCCAGACGAAGGTCTATAACGCCGACTGCCAGCCGGACCCGCCTTTCTCCGCGCTTCTCCAGGTCGCGCCGCGCCGCGATATAGCCGAGTGGCAGATAACGGGCCAGACGGTCGGGCTGCAGTACCTCCCCGCGTCCGTCGTCGACCAGACGGCGCGGCAGTTCCGCCGCGTCGCGGAGCTCGTCCCGCCCGAGGGCGGCGTCATGCTCTACGCGGGCGCGTACAAGCGCGGCGACGGGTACGCGGCGCTTTCGGACAACCTCAATTCCGTCAACTACCACGTCTGGCGGCAGCTTTCGTGGGATCCCGGCGAAGACGTCGAGGCGCTCTGGCGGGAGTGGGCCGCGCCGCGCCACGGCAAGGACGCGGAAGCCGCGATCGCGGCCATGAAGTCCACGGAGAGGGCTTCGGTGGCGGCGTTCTCCCCGCTGGGGCTGGGCGCGCCGACGGAGTCGTCCTTCGCCGGCTCCGCCGAGCGCCGCGAGTCCCTCCTGAGGTACACGAACAGGTTCTTCCTGCCGGAGGGGTCCGCCGCGCTTGCGCCAACCAAGGAGAACATTGCGCGGGTCGTCGCGGAGAAGGACGCCGCGCTCGCCGCGCTGAAAGGCGATGGTCAGAGGTTCGACTGGCTGCGGGCCCAGCTTGAGGTCTCGCGCGCGCTCGACGGCGCCCTTTGGCGCTACTTCCACCTGCGAGAGTGCGCGAAGGATGGCCGGACCGACGCCGAGGACCTTGCCGGGATTGAGGCCGACTTCGAGACCGTGAGGCGGAAGGGCGCAGGCGCCTGTCCGGGCCTCGGAAGCCCCGTCCCGCTGATGCGCGACATCCTGGACAAGGCGCGGCGTCTTTCAAAACAATAGTTATTTTCTGGACGTTTCCATAGGTTTTGCGGTTTAGTTGGGCTATAATCTATGGCCTAAACTTCGATCCTGCAAAAAAAGGAGGGACATCCGTGGAAAAGCCTTTCGCCATTGCCGCCGCCGCCATCGCCGCGGCAGCCGCGGTGCACGCCGGCTACTCGCCAGAGAAGTGGAACCTCGAGGCCCGCGAGAAGTTCGCGGCCCAGCGCTTCGGAATCTTCATCCACTGGGGCATCTACGCCAACTACGCGCAGGGCGAGTGGTACCAGCAGAACATCGGCATCGACACGGAGACGTACGGGCGCATGATGGACGGCTTTTGCCCGTCTAAGTTCGACGCGAGGGAGTGGGTGCGCGTGTTCAAGGACGCAGGCGCGAAGTACGTCACCATAACATCGCGCCACCACGACGGCTTCTCGCTCTGGCCGACAAAGGCCGACGACGGGTACAACGTCGCCAACACCCCGTTCAGGCGCGACATCCTGGGCGAACTCTCGAAGGCGTGCGACGAGGCGGGGCTCCAGCTCAACTTCTACTACTCTCTCATGGACTGGCACCGCAAGGACTATCCCGCCGGGGCGGTTGCCGTCAAGTGCCTGGGGCAGCAGAAGGGCGACTACGAGTCTTACAAGAAGTTCATGCTCGCGCAGATCGGCGAGCTCATCGACAGCTACCACCCCGGCAACATCTGGTTCGACGGAGAGTGGGAGCACGCTCACCACCAGGCGGACGGCACCTGGAAGCGGACTCTCGACTGGGACTTCGACACGATCTACGACTTCATCCACTCCAAGAAAACGCTCGTCGCGAACAACAACCACCAGCCGATCCGCGACAAGGAGGACATCCAGCTCTTCGAGCGCGACCTCCCGGGCGACAACTCCGACGCCGGATTCTCGAAGAACCAGCCCGTCGCGCACGACCGTCCGGTCGAGCAGTGCGACGTGATACAGCACAACGTCTGGGGCTACCGCATCAACGAGCGGAAGTTCCGCACGGCCGAGGACGTCTGCGCGATGATCTGCCGCTGCGCCGGCAAGGACACCAACCTCCTCATGAACATCGGGCCCGACGGCTCCGGACGGCTTCCGTCGCGCGCCGTCGAGGTGATGTCCGGGGTCGGCAAGTGGATGCGCGAGAACGGCGAGGCGATCTACGGTACGCGCGGCATCGGCCTCGTCAAGAACGCCGACGGAAGCGAGACCGCCAAGACCAGGAAGGGCGACGTCGTCTACGTCATCACGATTCCGAAGGGTGCGAACGGCTTCCCGTCCGTGAAAGCCTCGAAGGGAGAGTAGCAGGATGGGGAAGATTCTCGGATCGGTTGCGGCGGCGGCGCTTTTGGCGGCGTCGCAAGCCGCATTGGCGCGCTCCGTCCCATGCGCTGGCGTCCCGAAGCCCGGGCCCGCGCTTGCCGCGCGCATCGCGGCGGGCGACTGCGAGGTCTACGGAATCGTCCATTGGGGCCTTAACACCTACACCGACCGCGAGTGGGGTTTCGGCGACGAGGATCCTGCAATGCTGAACCCCGCGAAGTTCGACGCGGACCAGATCGTCGGCGCGTGCAAGGCGGGCGGGCTTGGCGGGCTCGTAGTCGTCGCGAAGCACCACGACGGCTTCTGCCTCTGGCCTACGAAGACGACGGAACACAATATTACCAAAACTCCGTTTTGGAGGGGCCAGGGTAGAGACTATGTGAAGGAGATGGAGCGCGCGTGCCGCAAGGCGGGGCTCAGGTTCGGCGTCTATGTCTCGCCGTGGGACCGCAACAGCGCCCACTACGCGACGGAGAAATACGTCGAGATCTACCACGCGCAGATCAAGGAACTTCTCTCCGGCGACTACGGCGAGATATTCGAGATGTGGTTCGACGGCGCGAACGGCGGCGACGGCTGGTACGGCGGTGCGAAGGAGCGCCGCAAGATCGGCGGCGACTACTACCGCTTCCCCGAGGTTTTCAGGTTCGTGCGCGAGCTCCAGCCGAAAGTCTGCATCTTCGCAGGCGAATCGGACGAGTCGGACTTCCGCTGGCCCGGCAACGAGAAGGGCGAGCTTGATCCGGATTCCTGCGCTACAATCTGCTCTGTCGGAGGGTATGCGGACGGCAAGTACGGCAACCCCGACTACAAGACGCACATCAACACAGGAATGCGTTCCTTCGAAAACACAAAGACGGAGAGCTTCTTCCGCGTCTGCGAATGCGACTTCCCGATGCGTCCGGGATGGTTCTACCACGCGAAGGAGAAAGGAAAGACCAAGAGCGGACTCTATCTCCTCAAGCGCTACTTGAACTCGGTCGGAAACGGCGGGACGATGAACCTCGGCATCGCGCCGAACAAGGAAGGGCTCCTTGACGGCGAAGACGTGAAGGCACTCGCCGACTTCGGCAGCCTAAAGGCCGCGTTTTTCGCGAACCCTGTCAAGAACGGACTCTGCAACGTCGTCGTCATGGGCGAAGACGTCGTTGCGCACGGCGAGGCATGCGAAGGATGGCAGCTCCTCGACGGCGACGAAAAGCTCGCGAGCGGGAAGACGATCGGCATCAAGCGCATCCGCACGCTCGAGCGGCCCCTTCGCGCAGAAAACCTGAAGCTTGAGGTCTACGGCAAAGGCACAAAGGCGTTGCCGATGAAGTTCTACTATGTCGAGCCCGACTTCCAGAAGGCCGTCCTTTCCGCGACGACCGAGTCCG
>Ga0310696_10004007_pt1 | contig 18196 bp, 10 predicted proteins | sample AusTroGonzalo_MG_4_FD_203885 | JGI IMG/M metagenome (GOLD analysis project Ga0310696, IMG submission 203885) | Bovine rumen microbial communities from tropical cattle in Woodstock, Queensland, Australia - Gonzalo_02 (v2) (version 2) | ecosystem: Host-associated > Mammals > Digestive system >...
TGGCCTTTACGCGGATCTTCAGTCTGCCGCCACGGGGAATACCTGCGATCTGTCCCTCACGATCTGTTGCCTGATCGAACTTGTAGTCTACCATCATGACCTCACGGGCCTCAAAATCCTTAACCTCTAAGGTTACCGGTGTTACATTCTCTGCCATATCTTGTTTCCTTTCTTTATCGTTAATTATTAATACTTAATTTCTTTTTCTCGTTTAATGAGTGCCTTATGCCCACTCGTTCTCATACTTCACTGAGCCGATAGCGATCTCCTTACAGGTGATGGTGATCTCCTCGAAGTGACCCATCTTGTCTTCCCACTTCTCCTCGAAGTTCACGCAGTAACCAGTCTTGAACTCGATGGTCTTCATGGCCTTACCGGTCTTCGTCTCCAAGAACTCGATCTTACCGTCCTTACCAAGGTTGCGCTCTACCATCCAAGCCAGCAGGTCGGGAGTACCGTCGTTCAGAGCCTTCACGCGAACCTGGATCTTACCACCGCGGGGGATACCTGCCATCTGTCCTTCTACATCAGTTGCCTGATCAAACTCATAAGTTACCATCAGAACTTCACGATCCTTGTAACCATCAATCTTCATTGAAACTGGAGTCTTTGCCATAATTATTTTCCTTTCTTTAATTTTTAATTGTTAATACTGTTGTTATTTTAAATGTTTTATTTTCGTTCTTGTCTCGAGGTTTTGTTCCTTTTGACATTGCAAAGGTACGACGGATTTCGCCTCATTCCAAACTTTTTTCGATTTTTTGTTTCAGGTTGTTGCGACATGGAAAACAATTCGCGACAAATGTCATGCAAGGGCTCAAAATTTGTCGCAAGCACTATTAAAAATGGCACGGGAAACGGTGAAAGCGGTGGTCCATGCGGCCTGAAAATTGAAGCCTCCTGTGATGCCGTCGATGTCGAGCACCTCGCCTGCGAAATAGATATGTGGGGAAGACGATGGGGATGCCTGTGCTGCCAGATACTGAGGTTTCAACTCTAATGTGTTGGGATCGACGGCTGAGAGATCGATGCCGCCACAGGTGACAAACTCGTCTTTGAAGGCTGCACGGCCTGCAATCTGATAGGTGTCGTTGCAGAGCGTGTTGACCAGGCGGTTCAATTCTTTCTTGCTGAGATTCTGCCAACGGTTCTGCGAACGCTCGCCAAGGGTCTTATCGAGCAGATAAGTCCAAAGGCGCGAGGGAAGATCGAAGGGACGGATGCTGCCGAGTTGTTTCTGAGGGTAAGCGTTGACGATGCGCTGGAGCTCTTGCTGGATCTCGGGATCTTTGCGCGATGTCCAGTTGACGGAGAAGGGCATCTGATAGTTGTGGGCATGCAGTTCTCGGGCGGCATAGCTGGAGAGTTTCAGAATGGCAGGGCCACTCATGCCCCAATGGGTGATGAGCAAGGGGCCAGAGGCTCGGAAGTTAGTGCCTGGAATCATCGTTGTGGCATCCTCGACCACCGTGCCCATCAGGGCTCTTAATGCTTCGTCGGCGATGGAGAAGGTAAAGAGCGAGGGGACTGCCTCTATGAGTGGAAAACCTTCGACAAGCTCAGGGACCGAGATAGATTTTGGCATGCCGCCTGTGGTGATGGCGATAAAATCGTAATCGGCCAATTGACCTAACGATTCTATCTTGCTTTCGGTGCGAATCTCGACGCCATGACGACGAGCCTCAGCGAGGAAAAGATTAATGATAGTATGGGAATCCTGTGAGGCAGGGAAGACACAATCATCATCTTGCGTAACCAAGCGAACACCATGACGCTCAAACCACTCATAGGCATCGCGATAGTCGAAGGTCTTGAAAAGGCGCTTCATGAGCCGATGGCCCCGGGGATAGACTTGCGAGAGATCGCGCACAGAGGCGAAGGAGTTCGTACAATTGCAACGACCACCACCTGAGACTTCAACCTTGGCCAACAGTTTCTTTGACTTCTCGAAGATGGTGACCTGCATCTGAGGGCACATCTCCTTGAGATTGATGGCGAGGAAGAAACCTGCGGCACCTCCGCCAATGATGGCTGTCTTCATCGTTCTATGAGTATGCGGGCATCTACGGCCACGACCTCGTTCTCGTCAGCGAGCAGGGGATTGATGTCCATTTCCTTGATCTCTGTGGCAAAACGAAGCAACGTGGAGAGGCGCACGATGATCTCGGCATACTTCTGTTCGTTGATACCCTTCTGTCCTCGCGTACCTCTTAATATTTTATAGCCTCTGAGGGAGTGGATCATGGAGTAAGCCTCAGCATAACTCAAGGGAGCAAGACCAGAAGACACATCCTTCAACACCTCGACGAAGATACCACCTAGGCCACAGAGCACCACGTGGCCGAAGCGCTCTTCGTACTTCGCTCCGATAAAGAGTTCGGAGCCCTTCAGCATCTTCTGAACCATCACACCCGTAGCATCCTGAATCTTCATCATGCGATCGAACTCAAGAGCGAGGTGTTCTGGCGTACGGATATTGAGCGCCACACCACCCACATCGCTCTTATGCACAGGACCTACCACCTTGGCGACCACAGGGAAGCCCACCTTCTCGGCAAAGGCGATGAGCTCTTCCTTCGAAGTGCCGACTTTTTCAGGCACAAGGGGGATACCAGCACAGGAGAGCAGTTCGCGCACGGCATCAGGAGCAAGATAACCGCCATCGATGCCCTCGAACTTTAGACGATGCGTCTCACGATAGATGATGTCACGAATCTTCGGTACATCGACACCATATAGTTCAAGTTCGGAAGGCGCAGGTTGCGGGGTTTGCATGATCTGTGAGAGCGCCGTGGCCAGCGTCACCTCGTCGCTGAAGTTCACATGACCTTTCTTCAGGAATTCTTCCACCTCAGGCCCTGCTGTATGAAGACTGGGCAAGACGGGGAAGATGGGTTTCTTACACTCACGTATCTTCTTATCGAGCACATCGTATGCCTCGTAGAGTTGCGTCAATCCAGGCGTACCGTAGATGACAGCAATGGCGTCGATGTTATCAAACTTGTTTTCACAATAGTCGATGACGATGCCCAACTGCTCTGCCGTTCCTGTGGCAAGGAAATCGATGGGATTGGCTACCGATGAGCCCGGGAAGAGTTTCTCTTTCAATTCCTCAGCCATAGGACCCTCGATCTTAGGAACGCTGAGTCCACCTTTCGAGAGCGCATCCGTCAGCATCACACCAGGCCCTCCGGCATGAGTGGCAATGGCAAAGTTCTTGCCTTTCAGTTCGGGCAGCGTGAAGATACAACCCACGGTGGTGAGTTCCTCGCGCGAGAAACAGCGCACGATACCTGCCTTACGGAAAAGGGCCTCGACGGCAGAATCAGAAGAGGCGATGGCACCCGTATGCGAGGAAGCTGCACGACTTCCACTCTCACTCGAGCCTGCCTTGATGGCTGCGATACGACAACCCTTACGAATCAAACTACTGGCATGGAAGAGCAACTTGTCGGGGTTGGCAATGTTCTCGATATAAAGCAACTTGACCTTCGAATCAGTCTCGGCATTAAAGTGCTCATCCATATATTGCAGCACGTCTTCAATACCGATCTGCTTGCCGTTGCCGATGCTCCACACGCTATTAAACTGCAAACCTTTGATGACGGCACTCTCGAGGATAAACACCGCCGTAGCACCAGAGCCCGAAACGAAATCGACACCCTGAGGATTCAGATTGGGGATGGGCAACGTGAAGACACTGTGGTGGTTGCGGTTCAAGAGACCGATACAGTTAGGACCTATCAGCGCAGCACCATACTTCTCGCAGGTGTCGAGGATACGTTGCTCTAAGGCTGCACCAGCCTTTGTCTCCTCGCCAAAGCCTGCAGAGATGATCACAAAGGCGCGCACACCTTTCTCCGCACAGAGGTAATCGACGTAATCGGGACAGAACTTAGCAGCCACTACGAGTACGGCCAGATCAGTCTCGGGAATGTCTTTCACGTCGTGGAACACCTTGATACCCTGCACTTCGTCTTCCTTGGGGTTCACAATGTGCAGGTCGCCACCGAAACCACCATTTTTTATATTACGCACAATAGAGCCGCCAGGCTTGTGCACGTTGTTGGAGCCGCCAATCACGACAATGCTCCTCGGATTGAGTAATTGTTCGTTAATCATGGATGCAAAGATAATGAAAACCGAGTGAAATACAAAATAAAAAGGGAATGAAATTCAAAGATTATATAATAATTCATAATTTCCAAATGAAATTCAAATATATTCTATATCTTTGCATTATTAAACCAATTAACTGTTGGAAGTCAAATGAAAAAAGTACTTATCTTATTAGTTGCATTGATGATACCAGTGTTTATCTTTGGTGAGAATTACACTTCCCTTTGGAAGAAAGTGGCGCAGGCAGAAGAGAAAGACCTGCCTAAGAGCGAGTATGAATGGCTTCAGAAGATCGTGCAGAAGGCTGAAAAAGGCAAAGACTACGGTCATCTGCTGAAGGCAGAGTTGCTGGGTGCCCAGGTGATGACGGAGATTGCACCCGACTCACTGAAACCCGAAGTGATACGCATCAAGGAACGTTACGACCAGACGGACGATGAGATACTGAAGACGGTGTATCACACGGTGCTCTATATGATAGGCAACCAAAACTATTCGCTGAAACTGGTGGAAAAACCCGAGTTGACAGAAGAACTCTGCGCAAAACTGGCAAAGGTGAAGGAGGATGAGTACGTGCCCTTCGTCATCAAGGGAATGGATAGCGAACTCTTCGGCAACGACCTGCTGAGCATCATCGGCTACGAACTGGATGAGCTCGATGTGCTTTACGACTACTACGTAAAGGCAGGTAACCGCAGAGCGGCCTGTATCGTGGCTGCCAAAGAGTATCGTTATTACTCCTCGATTGAGAAAATCGACGAGCTGCTGAAGGAGTATCAGGATCTGACAGAAGCTGGCGAACTGGCTATCTCGCGCTATGGACGCATGTACAGCAATACGGTTGAGGAGAAGATTAACTTTATTCGTGAGGCCCTCAGTAAATGGGGCGGTTGGAAGCGCATGAATGAACTGCGCAATGCGGAGAAGGAACTGACGAATCCCGAGATCCGCGTGTCGTTCGACAGAGTTGTGGCTATGCCAGGACAAGCCACCGACCTCGTACTGAAGGATATGCGCAACCTGGGTTCGCTTACCTTAAAGATATATAAGGTGAAAGCTGATGGCGACATCGATATCGACCCGTCGTACGACAAGGGATACAGTGCCATCAAGCCCTTGCTGGGAGAGGTGGTCAACGAGCAGACACGCCAGTATCAGGATAAGAAAGACTATGAATACTTCCATGATGCACTGACTATTCCCGAGCTCCCCATTGGCGTGTATATGCTTGAGTTTACCAGTCCTTCGGGCATCTACCCCGTGCGTCGTCTGTATTTCGTGACGGATGTGTTTGTGATCAATGAGCCCCAGAACTCTGATGAAGATGAGCGCTATGTGGTGGTGAGTGCCCGTACCGGCCAACCCATCGCTGGAGCCCATCTGCGCATCAAGGATTATCGCAGTTATACCACCTTCGAAACCTTCGAGGGGGTAACCGACGAAAAAGGCGAATATATCTTTAAGTCGAAGAAGTACTCCAACGAGCGTCGTGAGGTGTTTGCATATACGGATACTGACAGGGCTTGTCCTAACAGAAGCGACAACTCCAGATACCACTATTATATGGGTGATAAACTGGTGGATCGCACGCAGATTTATACCGATCGCAGCATCTATCGCCCAGGACAGACAGTACACGTCTCTGCCCTTACCTATCAGGTGGAGAATGGCATCGATCAGAAGGTGCGTGCTAAAGAGAAACTGTCGTTCCGCCTCTACGATGCCAACTACAAGGTCATCGATGAGAAAGAGGTAGAGACTGATGAATACGGTGTAGCAGCTACCGACTTCACCCTACCCTCTTCAGGACTCACGGGTTCGTTCCAGATCAGGGTTGGCGACGAGCGTCATTCTTTCCGTGTGGAAGAATACAAGCGCCCCACCTTCTATGTAGAGTTCCCCGAAGTGAAAGAGGCCTATGCGCCCGGTGAGACATTGCCCGTGAAGGGTACGGCCCTGAGTTATGCGGGAGTACCTGTACAGGATGGCAAGGTGAGTTATAAGGTTGTACGCCGCACAGCCTTCTGGTGGTGGTCATATAGCCGCTACTGGGATGCTGGTGTGATGGGTTATGGCCATAGTGGCGACGAGATTGCCGAGGGCGAAACCAAGACCAACGACAAGGGCGAGTTCACAATCAAAGTGCCTCTGAAATTGCCAGAGACCTCTGATCCTCGGTTCTACACCTTCGTGGTCACAGCTGATGTCACCGATACTGCTGGTGAAACACGCACTGGTCAACTCTCGCTTCCGATAGGTAATCGCAAGGTAGCCTTGACGGTGGATCTGCAGGAGAAGATACTCGCTGACGAGAAACCCCAGGTGACCATCCATCTGCTGAACGCAGCAGGCAAGGATTTGGAAGCGCAAGCCCAATACCAGATTGACGGTGGCGAATGGCACAAGGTGAATACCAACACCCCGTTTGCCCTGCTCAGCACAGGTCTGAAGAGTGGCAAGCATACCTTTAAGGTCACCTGCGAGAATGAAACCATCGAGCGCACATTTGTGCTCTTCGCCCTCGACGACCTCGTACCCGTCACAGAGACCGACGACTGGTTCTATCAGTCGGCCACCGAGTTCCCACGCGATGGCAAACCTGTCACCGTTCAGGTGGGTTCCTCTGCTGAGGATGTACACATCGTGTATAGCATCTTTGCGGGCAAGAAACTCATCGAGCGTGGGGCTGTGGATAAGAGCAACCAACTCTTCAACCTGAAGATCACTTACGAGGAGGCTTACGAAAACGGTTTGCTGCTCACCTTTGCCTGGGTGAAGAATCAGCATTGCTACTCGCATACGGCGACCATTCAGCGCCCCATGCCTGATAAGAACCTGACACTGGAGTGGACCACCTTCAGAGATCGTCTGAAGCCAGGACAACAAGAGGAGTGGACACTCTCTATCAAGGATGCTGAAGGCAAACCTGTCGATGCCCAACTGATGGCCACACTCTACGACAAGAGTCTCGACCAGATTGTAAACCATCAGTGGCGCCTCACGCCTTATCTCTCGATACCGCTCCCATCAACGTCTTGGCACTTCGCCACCTATTCGGAGGTAAGTAGTTCAGAGCGCTATGAATGGAGACGTCAGGAGGTCGAAGATCTGTTGCTCAGTCATTTCGACGGTGAGCTCATCCCCACTCCATATCGTCACCGCACCCGTATGTCAGGAAAACATATCTTGTATGATGAAGCCATACCACTGGCTGAGCCCATGATGAAAGAGCGAATAACGATGGCTAATGTAAAAATGGAAGAGCCTGAGGAAGACAAAGCTTCTACAGATAGTGAAGAGGCAGAACAAGAGCCACAGATGGAGATGCGCGAGAACCTGAACGAGACCGCTTTCTTCTATCCCCAGCTCACGACGGATAAGGATGGCCACGTGGCCCTGAAGTTCACGTTGCCTGAGAGTCTTACCACTTGGCGACTCATGGGATTGGCCCATACCAAAGATCTGTATTACGGTACTATCTCTGCCACCGCTGTGGCACAGAAGGATGTGATGATACAACCCAACATACCTCGCTTCTTGCGCGAGGGCGACCAAGCCACCATCTCTGCCCGCATCTTCAACATCAGTGAGAAAGCACTCGCAGGCAAGGCCCAACTCAAGTTGCTCAATGCCGAGACGAATGCAGTGGTCAGTGAGTGGTCGCAACCCATCAACATCAAGGCTGGTGGTACAGCTATCGCCTCATTCCCCATCAATGCCAAAACCCTCGCTGGAGGTTCACTCCTCGTATGCCAGATGATGGTCAGCGGCAAGGGCTTCTCGGATGGTGAACAGCATTATCTGCCCATACTGCCTGCCTCTGAGCGTGTGTTCGTCACCCAGAGCATCACCCAACATCAGCCAGGAACGGTGAATGTAGATCTCACCAAACTGGTACCCGCCGATGCCCGTCAGACGAAGATCACCGTAGAATATACTGATAATCCTGCCTGGCTCATGGTACAGTCGTTGCCCTCGCTCGGTATGGAATTCGACGATAACGCCATCTCGTTGGCAGCCTCTTATTACGCCAACGGTCTTGGCCAGCACATCATCGATCAGCAACCTGAAGCCAAGAAAGCCTTCCAGCTCTGGAAACAGGAGGCAGCACAGACCTCACTCACCAGCGCCCTCGAACAGAATCAGGAGCTGAAGGACGTGGTGCTCAACGAAACCCCATGGGTGCTCGATGCCGAGGACGAAACCACCCAGAAGCAACGTCTGGCCGACTTCTTCGACCAGAACCTGATGCAGCAACGCCTCAGCACCACCGTCGATAAACTACAGAAACTACAGCGTTACGACGGCTCGTGGTCGTGGTGGCCTTCTATGCCAGGCTCGTTCTATATGACGGTAGCCGTCTCTGAGATGCTTGTACGCCTTAACGACATGACTGGCCAGCAGAAGGCCATCGAGCCCATGCTCACCAAGGCCTTCAAGTTCATGGGGCAGGAGATCGTGAAAGAGGTCGAGGAACTGAAGAAGTGGGCCAAGGATGGCGATGAAGTATCGTTCCCGAGTTTCAAAGCTCTCCAGTGGCTCTATCTGGCCACCCTCGATGGACGTGAGTTGCCCACTGATGTTCAGAAAGCCAACGACTACCTGCTGAAACTTCTGAAGAAAGATATTAAGACTCAGGACCTCTACGAGAAAGCCCTTACGGCTGTTATCCTCTCGAAACCAGAACCTCAGCGCGCTGCTGAGTATGTGCAGTCGCTCAAGGAGTACACCGTATTTAAAGAGGAGACGGGCCGTTACTACGACACCCCACGTGCCAGCTACTCTTGGTTCGACTATAAGATTCCCACCCAGACGGTAGCCATCGAGGCTATTCAGCGCATCACGCCCGACGACAAGCAGACCATTCGCGAAATGCAGCGTTGGCTGCTTCAGGAGAAGCGCACCCAGGCTTGGGATACTCCTGTCAACAGTGTGAACGCTATCTACGCCTTCCTCATGGACAAAGAGAGTCCGCTCTCGGTAAAGAACGACCACGCTCAGTTGAAGGCGGATGGCAAGCCCATCGACGCACCCAAGGCCACTGCAGCCATCGGTTACGTGAAGACCAGTATTCCTGCAAAGTCGAAGACCTTCACCGTCACCAAGACCAGCGAAGATACCTCTTGGGGCGCCGTCTATGCCCAGTTCGTTCAGGCCACGAAGAACATCGCCGATCATAGCAATGGTCTCACCGTGGTGCGCGAGTTACGTACGCCCGACGGCAAGGCACCTGAGAATCTCAAGGTGGGCGATCGTGTCATCATGCGCATCACCATCACAGCCGATCGCGACTACGACTTCGTACAGGTCATCGATAAGCGTGCTGCCTGTCTGGAACCCGTACGCCAGCTCAGTGGCTATCGCAATGGTGCTTACTGCACGCCTAAGGACAACACCACGAACTATTACTTCAACATGATGCCGAAAGGCAAGCATATCATTGAGACGGAATACAACATCGACCGCACTGGTACTTACGAGACAGGCACTTGCACCGTTCAGTGTGCCTACGCTCCCGAATTCCGTGGAACCACCAAATCACAAACGTTGAAGATTGAAAATTAAAAATTGAAGATTGAAAAATAAACAAATATTTCAGATATTAAAGAGAATGATGAATAAGAAGTGGCTAGAATATAGTTTGAGATTAGGATTGCTGGCATTTGGCCTTCAATCTTCAATGTTCAATCTTCAATGTTCAATAGCGCATGCGCAGAAACTGACGATCACTAACACCACGGTCAATTGTGGCCGTACGGGTTTTGAACAACCCGTCACCGCCACCTTTGAGCTACGCAACAAGGGCTTGAAGCGCCTCATCATCGAGGACGTCCATCCCGACTGCGGTTGCACGGCTGTGGAGTATCCCAAGGAAGTGGGAGCTGGCGACAAGTTCACCATCCGCATGACCTACGATGCTCGTCAGTTAGGCCATTTCCACAAGATGGCTGCCATCAAGAGCAACGGTTCCAAGTCGCCCGTTTATCTCACGATGACGGGAGTGGTACTGCCCGAGGTGCTCGACTATACTGGCGACTATCCTTATGCTATGGGTGACCTGTTGCTCGACAAGACAGAGTTGGAATATGACAATGTGAACAAGGGCGATACCCCCGTCGAGGAGATCCATATCATGAATAATGGCACCACAAAGATGACGCCAAACGTGATGCACCTGCCTCCCTACCTCTCTGCTATCGTCCAGCCGGAAACGCTCACGCCAGGCCGTTCTGCCACCATCACCGTCATGCTCAACTCCGACAAGTTGCGCGACTATGGTTTGACACAGACCTCCGTGTATATCGCCAAACAACTGGGTGAGAAGGTGAGTGCCGACAACGAGATGAGCGTCTCTGCCATCCTGCTGCCTCCGCTGAAGGAATACGACGCTACGAGCAAGGCCACTGCGCCTCAACTACGCGTCTCGGCTACAGAAATCGATTTCTCCGACTTTGGTGGTAAGGCCAAGAAGACAGCCGATATCACCCTGCTCAACGTAGGCCAGTCGCCCCTCACCATCTCGTCTTTGCAGATGTTCACAGGTGGCCTGAAGGTCACACTGGGCAAACGCGAAATTGCTCCTGGCCAGAGCACAGTGCTCAAGGTAACAGGCTTTGCCGACGATCTCGCCAAACTGCGCACACGCCCCCGTATCCTCATGATCACCAACGACCCCGATTATCCAAAAGTCGTCATCAACATCAAACTGAAATAATGTTCAATCTTCAATGTCCAATCACATAAATGGAACATCCCGAGAATAGCTCAGAATATGCAGGCCTGCAGGTGAACAGCGGTGTAGAACAGCCCGCCATCATCAATCCGTACCTGAATCGCAACCGTTTCCGTCGTCGTGAAATGACGGCTGGCGAGATGGTTGAAGGTATTGTCAAGGGCGATGTCACCGTGCTTTCCCAAGCCGTCACCCTCATCGAGAGTGTCAACCCCGACCATCAGGCCAAGGCGCAAGAGGTCATCAACAAGTGCCTGCCTTATAGCGGCAACAGTATCCGTGTGGGCATCAGTGGTGTGCCAGGTGCAGGCAAATCCACCAGTATCGACGAGTTCGGCATCCACGTACTCCGCGAAAAGGGCAGTCGTCTGGCCGTGCTTGCCATCGACCCCTCCAGTGAGCGCACAAAGGGCTCTATCCTCGGTGATAAGACGCGCATGGAGAAACTCGCCCAGCATCCCGACTCCTTCATCCGCCCCAGCCCATCGGCAGGTTCTTTAGGTGGTGTAGCCCGTAAGACGCGTGAGACCATCATCCTCTGCGAGGCTGCAGGTTTCAACAATATCTTCGTCGAGACCGTTGGCGTAGGTCAGAGCGAGACGGCTTGTCACTCTATGGTTGATTTCTTCCTGCTCATCCAGGTGGCAGGTACAGGCGATGAACTGCAAGGCATCAAGCGCGGTATCATGGAGATCTCCGACGGCATCGTCATCAACAAGTGCGATGGCGACAATGTCGATCGCTGTCAGATGGCCGCCACCAACTTCCGCAACGCCCTCCACTTCTTCCCCCTGCCCGAGAGCGGATGGAGTCCGAAAGTGCTCTGCTATAGCGGTTTCTACGGCACGGGCGTCAAGGAGGTATGGGATATGATCTACGAGTATATCGACTTCGTGAAGGCCAACGGCTACTTCGACTACCGTCGCAACGAGCAGGCCAAATACTGGATGTACGAGTCGATCAACGAGCACCTGCGTCTCAACTTCTATAACAATCCGCTCATCAAGTCACAATTGAGTACAGCCGAACAGACCGTCCTTGCAGGTCAGAAGACAAGTTTCGTAGCTGCTCAGGACTTACTTGATGAATACTTTAATTTGCTGAAGAAATGATTCAGATTGAGATTGACAACGGCAGTGGCTTCTGTTTCGGAGTGACCACCGCCATCAAGAAAGCCGAAGAAGAGTTGGCCCAAGGCCAGACGCTCTATTGCCTCGGCGATATCGTGCACAACGGTATGGAGTGTGAGCGCCTACGCGAGATGGGCCTTATTACCATCAACCACGACGACCTGCGCCAACTCCACGACGTCAAGGTACTGCTGCGCGCCCATGGTGAACCCCCAGAGACCTACGAGCTCGCCCGCAAGAATCATATCGAGATCATCGATGCCACCTGCCCTGTGGTGCTCCAACTACAGAAACGCATCAAGAAGCAGTATGATGAAAGCGACAAAGCCCAGATCGTCATCTTCGGCAAGAAAGGTCATGCAGAGGTGCTTGGCCTCGTAGGTCAGACACAATCGTCGGCCATCGTCATCGAAAGCTTCGACGAGGTGACCAAGCTCGACTTTACGCGCGACATCTTCCTCTATAGTCAGACCACAAAGTCGCTCGACGAGTTCCATCGCATCATCGACTACATCCAGGCTCACATCTCATCCGAGGCTACCTTTAAGAGTTTCGACACCATCTGCCGCTCGGTAGCCAACCGCATGCCCAGCATCTCGCAGTTTGCCGCCAAGCACGACCTCATCCTCTTCGTCTGTGGTCGTAAGAGTTCAAACGGCAAAGTGCTCTTCAACGAGTGTATGCGTGTCAATCCCAATAGCCACCTCGTCGAGGATCCTCAGGAGATCCAGTCAGAGTGGCTGTCAGGCATTGAGACCGTAGGCATCTGCGGCGCCACCAGCACTCCCCGCTGGCTCATGGAGCAGTGCCGCGACGCCATACTTACAAAAATATCATAAAGGATATCTTTTGTGCCTATTTTATCACGACCTTACGGCCATTTTTGATATAAACCCCATTGCCCAAGCTATCCACACGCTGGCCCTGCAGGTTATAGATGGCGGCTGACTGCGAGACAGTCTCAGATTGACTGGCTGCCCTGACTGCCGTTGGCACGTCCTCAATAGCATCATATTCTCCTATTGCCTCAGCAAAACGGGCATCAAGGTCAGACAGAGGATAGAGACCGTCACTATTGGCGACCAATCCCTCTATAGTAACAGGAAGCACCATCGGCGGCACATCGAGTGAGAGCAGGGTGCGACCCTGCAACTGACCGACAGCCTGATAAACAAGGTTCACAGCAACATATTCGTCCGTACCATCGCTCCACTTCTCGAATACGAGTTTTGAGCCGATGGGCGTATGCAGCTCCAGGGCATGCTCCGTCTCTGGGAAATGGAAACCAAGGGCAGCACCTATGCTCGCCAGATTGGCGTCGTGACCACAAAGGAACATGAACTTGCGGTCGCTACGTTTCAGCTCCTCGCGGATGCGGCTCACCAGCGGATAAGACAGGTTGACGGCAGCACTATGGGTGGTGAAGAGCAGACCGTCATAGACCTCCTTAACAGCGCAAATGGCGCGCCACTGTTCCATAGTCAGTTCATGACCGAAGGCTGTCATGCTCTCCGACTCATAGCACTGCAGTACCAAGGCATCGGCCACACTGTTAGCCAACGTATAGCCACCCGTCATCTTCGGCTCGCTACCCTTCTCTATCTTGAACTGTATGTCGTCGTACCAGAAATGGGTAGTATCGCCCTCCAGGGCGGCTGGCGAGTGCGCCATATCGAGCACTTCCTCCATCAGGTCGAGCGTGGACTGCTGGGCAGCCATCCATGCCTGAGGGCCGCCGTTCAGAGCCGCAATCTCGCTGAGCACCTGCTGACGATACGCGTCGTTCATCTTCGTAAACTGAGGGGTAAAGACGGGGTCCATCTTGTCCTCGTCAAGCTTATGCGTGATTTCGACGTTAGCAAAGGGCAGGAATCCGGCAGAGAAATACTTGGCCGTGGCAAACGTGCGTTGGCGTGAGTTGGCATAGAAGAGCACCTCCTCGCCCTCAGGACGGTAGTTGTCAGGCAATAGCCCTTCGCCGACCACCCACTGACGGAAGAACTGCCCCATCTCCGTCTCTAACACACCGCCACGTAACGACAATTGACTGCTGGGCGACGACCATGCAAACCATGTGTATGGCGTCACACGCATGTAGGCCGCACCTCCCGATGTCAGCGGTGAGCGTATGTTGTGGCGGCTCATCACCACCACCTCCTTCAGTTCATACTTCGCGCGGAAATCATCCGAGCGTTTCGTCTGTGCCTGTACGTTCATGCCGCAGATTGTCAGAATAGCGGTCAGCATCCATAGAACGTTTTTGTTCATAATTGTATTATTGTTAAATGATTATTTTTTTACGAAGAAGTCTTTCGGGCCTGTGGTGAACAGGTTGCCGAAGTTGGTGTAGTTGTAGATACCCACATGCGAGCCGAGCGTGTGCTGGGCGCAGTAGAGGTAGAGGTCGCGATAGGTACCGTCGGGATTGTCCGTCACGTGGCCGATGAGGTTGCGGCTGAAGCGGTCGCACATCCACACACCCAGTTCGTTACTCCACGAGTCGGCAAACGACTGTTCGTAGGGCCCTGCCGAGCAGATGGCCAGCACACCGGGGATATCCTCGAGGGCCGTTCCCATGTTGGCAGAATAACAGGGCTCCAGGCAGACGAGCATCTGACGGAACTGCTGCCCCTCGGCCATCTCGCGGAGCGTCTGTGCGAGCAGGTCGGCAGTCATACCATTACCTGCAGGTTTATCGCGCCACGCCATCTCATTGATGCCGTTGGCGGCCATGTTGCGCCCGTGGCCGCTCCAGAAGAAGAACACGTTCTGTCCCGCATCGGCGGGTAATACCACAGGCGTCTTATCGGTCTTCACGCCCTTCAGGATGTTACAGATATCCTGCGGCGTGAGGTCGGCATTGCGATAGTCTATCACAGCACCCTCTCGGAGGTTCTTGCCATCGGGGTCGGTGCGCACCGCGCCCTTGTCGATCGTGTTTTCAGGGGCATTGGCGCAATCGTCAGCGGTAATGAGGATGATATGGTCATCGCTGTAGCCGTTGGCCTTCAGCATCTGGTAGATGCTCAGCACGTCGGCCTCGTGGCGGTAGTTCGACCAGCCGTTGCTGCCCTGCACCAATACGGCGTACTGGTCGGTCAGATCGGGATAGGCGATAGGAACCAAGCTTTTATTGTATTCGTTGTCGAAATGTTCGTCGGCATTCTCCACCAGCCAGTTCCAGGAGGCAAGCGACTTGGCCGTCTGGGCATTGCCTGATCGGCTGTAGTAGCCTTGGTGCTTCACATGCCCATCTTTAATGATCCACTTCACGTAAGTGGTGTTCAGGGCGGCGGTATAGCATTCGCTGTCGAACTGCACAGCCCCTGAAGCGCCTTTGAATCCGACAATCTGCCCCTGCTCCAAGGCAGCGAGGTAGAGTTCCATGCCCGTCTCGCTCCAGGCATAACCCGACAGGAAGTTGTCGGTGGTGGTGATGGCGATAATGGCATCATTCAGATTACCCACTTCTGGGTGATGCTCCAGATAGTTGGCGGCGAAGGCCGAGAGCAACAGGGCATCGTAGAACTTACACTCGGCGAAGGTAGGCTTGGTACCATAACGTGCCTCATAACTTATCTCAAATCCCGTCATCGGATCGGCGTAGGGTGAATAACCCTCAAATTGATCGCAAATGAGCTGACCAATTAAATCGAGTGCTGCTATCCCTTCATCGGTGAGGTTCGCCAGTACAAAATAAATAGGCGACCAATGGACTATAAGCCGCTGCCAGTCATTAGCAGATAGTCTGTCTTTCACTTGGGATATATCATAACCATCATTTATCCATGACGTTATTCTATCATCGATGTCTATGGACCACCACTTATAGCGGAGTCTGGCAATCTGTGCCAGTTGCTCTAAGCGCTCTATGACCACAAAGGAAGGTATCGTTGCGTTATAGATCGCAAATTTTTGTATATAATCGTAAAACTCTTGCAGTTTTTCGTAGAGCATTTCAGAGTCGGAATACTGTACATTCCAATTTAACCCTATGCCCAACTCGGTGGCCTGAAAAGGTGCCCACTCATAAAACGTCTGACCATATGTGGTGTTGGGTGTGAATAGTCCGGAATAATCAGCATAGTCGGCAAACAACTCTATCCTCTGGATGACGGCAGCATGACGGAGCTGCATCACCTCCGAGAGCGAGACATCGGTCTCGGTGAGCGACCAGAGGAACGGCTGCTGACCGTCGCCGGTACTGGTGATAGCAAAGCGCCGTATCACCGTCTCGCTGGTGGCAGTGGGCAGGATAAGCGGCTTATGTGTTTGCTGGCAATAGGGGGCCAGCTGTGCCACATTGTCGCTGTCGAAGGGGCCGATCACGGCCAACAGATCATCGCGGTTAGCCAGGCGTTCACCCAGCGATTTGAGGTCGTTGCCGTATTCGTCGTACCACTCTAATTTCAGTTCGACACAGAGTGTATCGTGCAGCTGGGCATTGTGTAGGTTTTTCAGCATCCACTCGGCAGTACGCTCCAGACGGGCTTTCATGATGGGGTCGTTGAGCGGTGCCACCACGGCCACCGTCTTCTCCACCCAACGGCGCGAGTCCTTATAGATGATGGTATCATCCTCTGTCTTACAGCCAGAGAAGAGTGAACTGCTCATCGTGAACAGCGCTATGCACAGCACCACCCACCAGTCTGTTCTCTTACCTCTCATACCGTTCCTTCTCCTTTCTGATAGCTACCTGACGTACACTGTCCACGTCAATATGACTACTCTCATATATGTCTGTCCCATCCGGGAAATACAAATCCGTCCCCCCATCATCCAGTCCCAGTATCTGGTGCTTGGGCATGGTGCCGTTTTCCCATTGTCCTAAATAGTCGCCCAACACCGTATCTATATTCTTGATGACGTTAAAATTATTATAATAGAGGTTATTAAGAGTAATATTATCGTCAATGCTGACATAATAAGTACCATCAGGTATAACGCGGAAAAAAGCATTCATGGCACCACCGCAGACAGGCACCACGCACACATAAAAAAGATCATGAGTAACAACCTCTTCAAATATGCGCAATGCAGTGGTGTCGGCCAGTTGGAATCCGCCACCTGGTTCGTTGCTCAAATACTTGATGACGAGTGGTTTATCATGACTCTTAAGTGTCGTAACCGCTGATTGAAAACCATCCACAAAACCCTCTCCGGCTTCTACCACCGACTGCGTGTAAGGATTGGCCAACACCAACAGCACGACTTCAGAGAAATCATAATGGCTTAGGCATCCTGCCATATACATCGCGCCATAATAGTCGATGTAGAGCGTTGAGCCTTTGCCCTCCAGGGGTGTCGTTGTTTCCAGATAGAGCAGATCGGCATAGGGATTATTTTCCAGACGGCGGTTATTCTTACGGATAAAATCATCGTAAACAGGACTGGTGGCGATAAACAGTCGGCGCACCGTATCCTGAGCGGCTTCCATCTGTTGGAACATCATTTCCAGATAAGTCAACCCCTGTTCCATGTTCTCAGGCATCAAGTGCAGGGTTCTGAACCCATGCTTGCTGGCCGAGGCCTCAATGCCTCTGCATATCTTGTCGCAGTACGAGCGGTCGCCCAGACTATTGGGGCCGTAGATCGCCGTCACCAGCGGCGTGGTGGGGGGCTGCTCCTCGTCGGGATTAGGCAGATAGACGGTATCACCCTCCTTGGTGCAGCACGTCAGCAACATGCCCACCAATATAAAAAAACTCAGATATTTTCTCATTGTTTATCTATCAAAAGATTTCTGTCTAATCCTAAGACTTTTGCAAAGATACATCATTTTAATCAACCTTGCAAATTTTTCTTCTCAGCGTGGTCACTGTTAATCCGCATGTCAGGATGGCGGTCAGCATCCATAGAACGTTTTTGTTCATAATTGTATTATTGTTAAATGATTATTTTTTTACGAAGAAGTCCTTCGGGCCAGTGGTGTAGAGGTTGCCGAAGTTGGTGTAGTTATAAATGCCTACGTGCGAGCCTAACGTGTGCTGGGCACAGTAGAGGTAGAGGTCGCGGTAGGTGCCGTTAGGGTTATCGGTGGCATGGCCTATGAGGTTGCGACTGAATCGGTCGCACATCCACACACCCAGTTCGTTGCTCCACGAGTCGGCAAACGACTGTTCGTAGGGCCCTGCCGAGCAGATGGCCAGCACGCCGGGGATGCCCTCGAGAGCCTGTCCCATGTTGGCTGAGTAGCACGGTTCCAGGCACACCA
>Ga0310696_10004008_pt1 | contig 18194 bp, 11 predicted proteins | sample AusTroGonzalo_MG_4_FD_203885 | JGI IMG/M metagenome (GOLD analysis project Ga0310696, IMG submission 203885) | Bovine rumen microbial communities from tropical cattle in Woodstock, Queensland, Australia - Gonzalo_02 (v2) (version 2) | ecosystem: Host-associated > Mammals > Digestive system >...
CCCAGCGGTAGTACGGAAACCCTTCCAGGGCTCCCAGATGCGCTTCCTCGCCATTGAGGAGGACCTTCACGAGGGTGTCCCCGCTCCGGCCCTTCTTCGGCTGGAAGAACACGTACTGGATGTTCGCCGCCATCGGGGAGCGGAAGGTCTGGAACCAGTAGACCAGGTCGTCCGGATTCTCCGGAGCCTCGTCGAAGCCGTCCAGGTTCATGATCATTTCAAGGGCCATCACCACATGGTCGTGACCGTAACGCAGGTGCGCGCCACGCTTGCCGGCGGCGAGCATCTCGGAGGCCTTCGCCACCATGTCGTCCACGATGGACGAGCAGGGGGTGCGATAGGCGTGGTACTCGCGGAAGCGCTCATAATTATCCGTCTCCCACAGGGTGGCGTATTCCTCCACCGTGAAGAAGTCCTTCACGTCCAGGCGGACGTCGGCGGGCAGGCTGTTCATCCCCGCCACGAACATATACAGGTGGAAGAACACGTCGTAGGGATTCCGCTGGCCCATCGCCGGCTCCGGATTCTTGAACAGCCGCGCCAGGACGTCCTTATAGGTCGGGAAATGGCGGAGGAAGAACCGCTCGGAGCTCTCGGGATAAGGGAATACCTCCTCGGGGCCCTGATACTTGAACGGGTTCGATCCCTGGTTGGGCCGCGTCGCCTGCACGTCCATGATCCCCTGGTGCTCATACACGGAAGTCTCCGGCGCCAGGCGGGAAAGGGCCGCGCAGCAGGAGGACATGCTCATGATGGAGCGGACCGAAGGCGAAGAGCAGGCATCGACGGAACTCCCCTTCCCGAACACGGTCGGGTAGTTCTTCACCATCGTCCGGGCAATCTCCTGGTGCTGGTTCCAGCCGATTTCGGTGAGGTCGCCCACGCGATACTGCACATACTCCCAGAAAGGCTCCAGGTCGTTGAGCAGGCTTTCGCCGCGAGCGGTGAGGTTCCCCTCGCGCCGGCCTTCGGCAAGCATGTTCAGGATGATGGAATAGGCGTCGCCGGTATAGGCATACCGGGAACCGTGGCGGCCGTAATGGCTGATATAGACGGCTTCATACCCCTTCGGAACAGGGGTCAAGGCCTTCTGGGACAGGTCCAGCAGACAATCCAGTCCGGAGGACTTGTTCCAGTCCGCACGCACTTCCTCCCGGACGCCGAGGCGCTGGGCGCCGGCCGTCAGGCAAAGGAAGAGGGAAAGAGCCAGAATCAGGTGTTTTTTCATTTTTCAGTTTGGTCAAAAGGTTTCATACAAGTCGATGGCATGGGAGAAGCGCCGCTCCAGGTCGGCAAACGGATAGAGGCCGTCGGCATTGGCCGAAAGCCCTTCCAGACGCAGTTGGAGCGCCATCGGCGGGTTGTCCGGGGAGAGGATGGACATCTCCCGGAGCTGGTCGGCGGAAGCATAGACGAGCCAGATGTCGGCATACAGTTTCCCGTCCCGTCCGCGGAACTTCTCGAAGAGGATTTTCCCGCCGATCGGAGTTTTCGTCTCGATGGCGCCGGGGGCGTCGTACGGCTCGGCCCCGAGCGCCGCGAGGACACTGCCGATGTTGGAGTCGTGGCCGCAGAGGAAGGCGAACTTTCGGCCGGGTGTCCGGAGTTCCGCCAGGAGTTCCTGCAGCATCGGGTGCGCCACGTTCGCGGCCACGCTGGGGGCGGCGAACAGAACCTCCTGGTACCAGTCTTTCACGGAGGAGAGTCCGGCCCATTCCTCCCGGGTCAGTTTGTGTCCGAACCCGGCTTTCAGCACATCCGGTTCCTCATAATACTGGAGCGTGAGGGCGTCCGAGGCCGAGCAGGCCATCTTCAGGCCACCGGTCATGATGGGCTCCTTGTTCAGTTCGAAACGGACGGCCGAGGGGAAGGCTCCGAATGTCGTCGTATCGTGTGCAGCCGCCGGACTGGACTTGATGTCCAGGACTTTCTCGAGCAGCGCGTACTTCGCCTTCAGCGGCCCGTCCGGACCGCCCATGGCGAAAATCTCCGCGTAGGCCTTCGTGATGAAACGGTCGGAAAGCCGGGTAATCTGGGGGTTGAATACGGGGTCCATCGTTCCCAGCGGCGTGTGCTGTTCCACGTCGATATCGGCCATCGGGAACATCCCGGCGGCGAAAGCGCGGGCCGTGGCACGGGTGCGCTGGATGGAATTGGCATAGAAGCGGACACTGCCCGCTTCCGGGACGCCGTCCTTGGCGAAAAAGCCTTCACCCACGAGCCACTCCCGGAAGAACTGGCCCATTTCCATCTCGAGCGCGCCGCCCCGGAGCGACAGTTCGCCGGGAGCGGAGCTCCAGTCGAACCATTCGTGCGGGGTGATCCGCGAGAGCACGGACCCCGGCCCGCTGAGGGGCGACCGGATGTTGTGCCGGCTCAGGATGACCATTTCCTCCCGTACATAGCGGTCGGCGAAGCCGGCCGGGCGCAGCTGGAAGGCGGCGCCTTCCGAGGCTGCGCTCCCAGGCGCCAGCCGGGGGCTGCAGGAGGCGAGCAGCAGAACCGCCGCCGCAAAGATTGACAACCGTTTACTCATCATTTGGCATTCTCTTCAAGCACTTTCTTCAGAATGGGGACAATCACTTTCTCCATTTCCGTATAACCGGCCGCATTGGGGTGGATGGAATCCTTCTGATACGCCTTCTTCAGGCCCAGTTCCTCATCCACCAGGACGGAATAGTAATCGGCATAAGCGATGCCGGCTTGGTCGGCCCAGGTCTTGATCATGCCATTGAGGACTGGGATATAGTCCTGCGGGCGGAAACCCGGGACCTTGGGAAAGCTGTTGGAGGGCGGTACCGACCCGACGATGACCGGGATGCCGGCATCCCGGGCCAGCTTGGCCATCGATTTCAGCCGCTCGAGGATGGACTCGAGCGTCGTCGCGGCGATGTCATTGGTCCCGCCTTCGATGACGACGCAGTGCGGGTCCAGGTCGACGACATCCGCCTTGAAACGGGCCAGCATGTCACTCGTCTTGTTCCCGCTGATTCCCTTGTTCACATAGTTGTTGGACGAGAAAAACGCGGGGTGGCCGACGCCCTGCCGCTCCCACTGCCAGGTGATGCTGTCGCCGATGAAGACGGCAACCGGCCCCTTGTGCCGGGTGTCGAGGACCAGCGGCGGCTCCGGTGGAGGCAGATCCGGCGTCGGTCCCTTCCTGCAGGAAACCAGGAAGAGCGCCCCTGTAAGCAGGAGGAGCAGGAAAATGAATAATCGTCTCGACACGGCTTACTGGGCTTCCAGGATGACGAAATGCGTATCCCGCGCACGCTGCTTGTCCTCCCGTCCGCCGGTGTCGCAAGGCTTGTTGACGACGTGTGTCTCCGAATTGCCCAATCCTTCGACACACATCGCCGTGGAACCGCCGCCATCCATGTTCAGCGCGTACTGCGGGTTGAAGTACTTCACCAGGAACTGGGTCAGCTCCTTGGCCGACATGCCGTTGCTGATGTTGGTACGGCCGTCCACGACGAACAGGATGAGATGGTTGTCGTGCGTGAGGGCCACCGCCGTGCGGGGATGCCGCTTGCGCTGGTGATGCTGCGGATGTTCCGAGTTCAGACTGCTCCAGTTGTTGACGGAATTGTCGATGAAGGTCTCCCCGACGGGGTTGTAGTCATCGAGCAACATCGGCGCGCTGGAAATGAGGTATTTGTCCGTGCGCTGCATGTAGAAGTTGCGCTGTTTCGTCACCAGGGCCTGGTAATCGTCGGGAGCCTTGTAGGGACGGATCAAGTCGCCTGCCTTCGTGATGCTGACATTCCGGACGCCGTCGCAGAAGAATGCGGCTTCGCTCTTCCAGTTGGGCACGCCGGTCGTCGAAATCTGCGTATTGGGAATGGCGGACTTGGTGGAACCGCCCACGCGGATGAAGATCGACCCGGCCTCATAGCCGGCATTCACGGTCGCGATTGCGTGGTTGTTCTTATGGACATCGGACGTCACTGCAGCCGGCGACGTATAGGTCAGCGCGACGGTATACTTCGGGTTCGACAGGTCCAGGTCGACAGCGAAAGCCTCCTGGCTGACCCCGGTGACCACATCCTTGCCGGAATAGGCATAGTAGGTGATGCCTTCGCGGACTGACGAGACCGTCCAGCCGTTTCCGGAGTTCGGCCGGACCACCTTGCCGCGGTTCGCTTCCCAGGCGGGCGTTTCATCGCCACCGCCACCCTGCTCGCCACCGGAAGGGCTCGGTGGCGGGGGAATCAGGTCGGGGTTGTCCTTCCCCCCGCAGGACCAGACCAGCAGGGGGAGGAAAACCGCGATGTAATAAAGGCTTCTGCGTTTCATGCTACTTCAGTTTCGGCAGGTCGGCGCTGAAGTCCCAGACATCGGCGCTCCAGCCCATCTCGACAGCCTTGGCGGAAAGGGTGCCTTCCGCGCCGACGTAATTGTCCTTGACGTCCGCGGAACCGTCCTTGACCGCTCCGGCGAAAGGCAGGGAGGCATTCCAGCCGATACAGGAAGAGATGGCGGCGGTATTCACGTCCACGCTGCCGGCAAAGATACCGGTCTTGGCGTCCGTGCCGGTCACTTCCCCCGCGGCATAGCAGTTCGTCACGACGATCAAGCCCTTGGCGATGCCGATGAAGCCGCCCACATTGGCCCGGCTGCCGCCTTCCACCTGGATGGTGGAGAAGCTGTCGGTAATCTGGCACTTCAGGGTGGCATTCCCCTCAGGATAGCCGGCAAAGCCGCCCACCTGGGTATTGCCCGCCGTAATGGTGCCGCCGATCACCGCGCACTTGCTGATGGCGGGGTGATAGTCGACGCCGACGAAACCGCCGGAGTTCTGGCCGCCGCTGATGGTCGCGTTCTCCACGACGCATTTGGTGATTACGGAGCCCTCGTGGCGTCCCGCCTGGCCGACGAAGCCGCCGACACGCTTGGAAGAAGGGGCGTTGATGACGACGTCCTTCACCTGGCAGTTCTCGAAGACGGCCGCCTTGTTGATGTTGCCCGTGAAGCCGCCCACATACTGGATGGCGTTGGGAGAATTGACCGTGACACCGGTCACCGTACAGTTCTCGATACGGGCGCCGGCCGCATCCGGATACCCCATGAAACCACCGACATTGTTGGTGGTGCCGCCCGTGACCGTGCTGTTCTGGATGTGGCAGTCGGAAATGGTCGTCACCACGGCCACCTGCGCAACGACGCCGCCCATGGAACTCGTGCCGGTGACGGAAGAATTCTTCACGGTCACACCCGTCAGCGAGCACGGATACAGATTGGCGCTCGTACCCACATAACCAGCCACCACGCCCGTCTTGTTGCCACCGGCATCGATCTTGGCGCCGTCAAAGGTGACGTCCTTGATCGTGCCGTACAGCACGCCGGCAAAACTGGCATACGAGGTCTCCCCTACCGTGAGGTTGGAAATGGTATGTCCGGCGCCGTCGAAGTCGATGAACTTGTTGAAAGGATCGACGTTGTTCAGCGGCACCCAGTCGATGCCGGTCATGTCGATGTCGGCCCCCAGTTTCGCATACCGGATTGAACCTTCCGCGAGGTCGCCGGCCAGATAGGCCAGCTGCTCCGGCGTTTCGATGATCCAGGGAGCCGCCTTCGTCCCCTTGCCGCCGGCATAATGGGCGTTCTGGGCTTCGTCGGCCCAGCCGCCGCCGGCGAGGGTGAAGAGGTTCACCACGCCCGTCTCCAGGGTGGCCTTCTTCGAGAACAGCACATCCCGGCTGAGCAGCTTGTCGTTACCGCCCAGGACGACGTAGAGCGTCGCGCCGGAAGGCACCTCGGCCGCATTCCAGGAGGTATTGAACCAGGCCGTCAGGACGCCGTCTTCGGGCGTGCAGTCGGTCAGGTTGAGCTGGAGCTTGTCCGTCTTCTCCTCATCGCCGTTGCCTTTGTAGAAAAGGGGCGTATCGGCGGAGACGGCGATCGAAGCAGGTTCCGTGATTCCATCGGGCACCTCGATGGTGAGCTTCAGGACGCCGGTCTGCTTGAGGGTACCGGCATGTTCTGCGGCCCACGCGGGGTCGAAGGCAAAGGTGAAATAGTCATCGACATTCTCGAGCGCCGCCTCATAACGGAGGTGGGCCAGGCTGTTGTTGCCCTTCTGGGTCTGGAGGCTCCAATCCGTCTCGAGGGCGTCCTGGCCGGGATAGAGGATGGTGAAGGTCTTGCCCTTGACGGGTCGGCCGACGAACTCGGCTTTCTTGGGCGAAAATCCTTCCTTGATCTTGAAGACCTCCGTGGTCTCACCGATGACAGTGATCTTGTCACCCGCATTCCAGGTCCAGGAAAGCTTCGTCTCCAGGCCGGCACCGCGCGTGGCGGGCGCGTCGGGGAGGATGGCGCTGATGGTCACCAGATTGTCCGGACCGGAAACCAGATCCGGTTCCACATCCTTACCGCAAGAGAAGACGAGGGCAAGGAGCGACAAGGCAAAGATGTATCTTGTTTTCATAATCTGATGCAATTTTAGTTGAAGAAGTCGTGTTCGGGATAGTCCGGGAGCTGGCCGCCGGCGTTGACGGTCTCATCATCACCACCGCCGGTTCCGGCCTTGAGGGTCGGGATCGGGCCGCTGAAATCCCACACGGAATCGCTCCAGCCCAGGGAACGGGCCAGGGAGGTGACGGTGGCGTCCGCAGGCGCCGCCAGACCGTGGTAAGCGAAGTCATAGGTGTTCGTGCCGCACACCAGCGGAGTGCCGGGACCGGCGTTCCCCTGGTTGGTGACCACGTACCCGAGCTCGGCGTTCTTCTCACACTCCGAGAATGCGATTCCGGCCTTGCGGAAGCAGTTGACCAGGAAATTCTGCGTCGCCGTGAAGCCGACGACGACACCGCTGCTGTAGTGCTCGGCCCCGTCCGTCGCCCGGGACTTGATTTCGTCATTCCAGGCGATACAGCCCTCGACATGGTTGTTGGGGGTGTTGGTACCGTTGGCGTTCTTCTGGTCGAGGTTCGCATGACCGAGGATACCGGCATACTGGAAGGAGCCCTCGACCGTCATCAGCGAGAAGCAGTTGTACATTTCGGAGTCGGCCTTGATGAAGCCGCCGCCGATACCGCCCACCTTGGAACCGGCCTTGACATGGCCCTTCGTCCAGCAATCGCTGACCGTGGAGGCACCCGTGTCATAACCGAAGAGGCCGCCCACGTAGTCCTCACCGCTCTCGATCTCCACATCGGCGGAGCAGGCGGTAATATTGGCGCCGCAGATACGTCCGAAAAGGGCGCCCGTACCGTTCTTGTTACCACCCGGGGAAGTCACCCGGCCCTGGACATGGACGCGATGCGCTTCGCCAGCCTTGAGGACACCGCTGACCGTCGTGCCGCAGTAACTGCCGATGATGCCGGTGGCGCCGCCAACGGCGCTCTCGATCACGGCATTCGCGAAAGTCACGTCGTGCACATTACCATACAGCACGCCGAAGAAGCTCGGGTAGTTGGCGAAGGTGGACGTGAAGTTCGAGATCGTATGGCCGCCGCCGTCGAAGTCGATGCAGTTGTCGTAGGGCGACGCGAAGTTGAGCGGGACCCAGTCGATGCCTTCCATGTCGATGTCGGCCTTCATGCGGAAATAGACCTTGGTCCCGGGGACCAGCAGCTCGGACATCTTCAGCATGTCCGCCGCCGTGTAGAGGTTGTACGGATCGTTCTTGGTGCCGGAACCGGCATCCGGGGCCACATAGGCCCGCTTGACGAGCACATAGGCATAAGGGGAAGAGGAGCGCTCCCAGTTGTCGGTACCGATCACCTCGTCGATGGTGACGGGGACCACGTAGATGACGTCTTCTTCCATGCCGGAAGCCGAAATCTTGAGTTTGGCCGAGGTGGATGCCTTGCCGTAGCGGGGCATCAGCACCTTGTTGGTCGTGAACTCATACGCCGAACCCGGGCACATCTGGTAGTTGGTGCCGTGGGTGCTGTTGTACGCAGCGGCGCCGTCAGGGTCGACCTTCAGCGTCAGGTTGAGGACGAGGTCCGAAACCGCTTCGGCGTAGGCCTGCACGTCCACGGTCTTGCTCTTGCCGGGGACGATCTCGATGACTTCTTCAAGGTCCGGAGCGCCGGCATAGAACACGCCCTTCATCTGCGAAACGGGCGGCTGCGGCTCCTTTTCGCGGCAGGCCGTGAAGGCCAGCGCGAAGGAAAGGAGAAGGAGATAGGATATAATTCTTTTCATGTTGCGGGTCCGTTTAGAATTTCAAACCGTCATTCCAGCCCGGGTTCTGGGTGAGCGCGCCTCCCGTGAGGTTGCGGTCGTCCGTCGGGATGGGATACAAGTAGTCCCTGTCTTCATTCCAGGTGCGGGAGACGTCGCTGTGCAGCAGGATCATGCCGGCGTCGCCGTCCTTGAGGATGACGTCGGAGCCGAGTTTCTTGGTCACCGCGGCGCTGGAGGTGGCGGAGGCGGCATAGACCTCGAAGTCGGCAGTTCCGTTACCATCCAGGTCATAGACGCCCACACCGGGGAGATACATGCCATAAAAAGGAGCCTCGAAGACCTTGCCTTCCTTCCAGCGCATCAGGTCGTAGTAACGGTGGCCTTCCTGGCAGAGTTCGATGGCGCGTTCGCGGCGGATCTCCAGGATGACACCCTTGTTGGCGTCGGCGGCGAGCACGGAGCTCTGGTAGCCGCCGAAAGCGGGATTGGTGAGAAAAGCGTCCGGATTGGCATTGGCATCGGCCAGGCTCAGGTGGGGCATGCCCACGCGGTCACGCAGCTTGTTCACGGACAGATCCAGGGCATCCTGCGTCAGGGTGCCTGCGTCGGCCAGGGCCTCGGCGTAGTTGAGCATGACCTCCGCGGCGCGGAAGATGATCAGGTCGATGTCCGAGTTGTTGTAGGAATCCTGGTCCAGCGTGGTCACATACTTGTCCGGATGGTAGCCCGTGAAGGACACCTTCAGGTCGGGGGCCGTGAAGGTCTCCTGGTCCATGCGCTTGTAACCGGGGGTACGGATGCTCTGCGCCAGGCGCGGGTCGCGGTCCTGGGTCTCCTGCTGAAAGGTCATCGTCTCCCAGCCGGCCTTGTCGGTGAAGCGGGAGCCGTCCTTCATCAGGTAGCTGGCCACCAGCTTGCGGGTCATGGCGGGGCAGCCCATCGAACCGACCGTCATCGTGTTGCCGGAACTGTGGACGGCGCCGTACGCCTTGTTGTAGTCGCGGGCGAGGATCACCTCGTCCATCAGGTCGGTGGCATTCATAGTGGTGAACAGTTCATGATAGCTCGTGTTCACGTCGCCGGAATGCAGGCCGTAACCGCTGGACTGGATGAACTCCAGGGAAACCTTGGCGCATTCGGCCAGATACCACTTGTAATCCTTGGCATTGGCAGGCAGGGTAGCCAGGGAGGCGTCGCCTGCATGGTACTTCCGGTAAGTACCTTCGAACAAGAGGACGCGGGACTTCAGGGCCATCGCCGTCCACTTGGTCACCTCATAGGCGCTCTTGGTGGTGGGGAGGTTCCCAATGGCAAAGTCCAAGTCTTCGATCATCTTCTCCATGATCAGCTCACGGCTGTCGCGGGGCTTGTTGAGCAGCTCGGTGTCCGTGGAGCCGATGGGTTTGTCATACCACGGGACGTCGCCGAAACGCTTGACCTTGGCGAAATAGAAGTAGGCGCGGAAGAAACGGGTAAGGGCCTCATAGTGGAGGCGGACCTGCTCGTCCGGGCAGTTGCCGATGTTTTCGAGCAGGGTATTGATGTTGCGGAGGGCCGACCAGCTCCAACCGCTGCCGCTGGCCGGGATGGTCCGCTTGCCCATGCCCTCGTTGGACATGTTGTTCTGGGTGTAGTGGTCGTCGTTGGCCACATACAGGTCCGAACCGGGGAACAGCTCGTAGAAGCCGATGGAGTAGGCCTGGAGCTCACTCTCGCTCTTGAAGAACGTGTCGGCGGAAAGCCGGTCCTTGGGAACGGCGTCCAACAGGTCGTCGCAGCCGGTGAAAGCGAATCCGGCCAGGAGCATCAGTACGGGAATGATTATCTTTTTCATAGCGGGATTCATTAAAGGGTGATGTCAATGCCGAAGACGTAGCTCTTCTGCCAGGGATAGATGCGCATGTTGCCGCCCGTCATGGCCATTTCAGGATCCACGTATCTGCCGTGCAGGCCGGGCGCCCAGAAGAACAGGTTTTCGCCGGTGAAATACAGACGGAGCTTAGAGATGGCGATCTTCTTGGTCAACTTCTCCGGAAGGGTGTAGCCGAAGGTGAGGTTCTTCAGACGCAGGTAACCGATATTCTGCAGGTAGCGGTCGTTCACCACACCCAGGGGACGGTTCGCGTTCATGGCGATATAGCCGCGGGGGCGCGGGAAGAAAGCGTTCGGATTCTCCTCGCTCCAGCAGTCGTTCAGGAAATCCTTCGGGATGAAGGTCATGTAAGGACGGGCGTAGGGACCCCAGAAGTTACGGGCATCCGCAGCCGGATACCAGTCCATCTTGCCGATGCCCTGGAAGAAGACCGCAAGGTCGAAGCCGAACCAGGATGCGTTCAGGTTCACGCCATAGTTGTAGCGCGGCTTGCTGTTGCCGATGATCTGCCAGTCACCGCTGTCACCCACCTTCTCGGCCCCCTTGTTGATGGCGCCGTCGCCGTCCAGGTCGGCGAACTTCATGTCGCCGGCGAAGAGGCCGTTCGGGAAAATCTGCGCGTCATTCACCTTGCTCTGGTCCACGGCATAGCTCTTCGCTTCCTCGTCGGTGGCGAAAAGGCCGGCGATGTGGTAACCCCAGATGTCACCGTATTTCTGACCCTCCCAGTACGTCTTCGCGAAGAGCTTGTCCGGGTTGTTGAAGCGGGTGATGTGGGACACGTAGTCGGAGAAGACCACGCTCACGCCGTAATGGAAGGATTCGGAGCCCAGCTTGAAGGCATCCCTCCAGCCCAGGGTGAGTTCATAACCTTTGGTACGGAGGTCGGCCGTATTTTCCTGCGGGGTGGATGCGCCGTACACAGCCGGGAGAGGCTCACCGGCGGTGAGCATGTCCTTGGTGTCACGGATATAGCCTTCGGCACTGAATTCCAGGCGGTTGCCCAGGAAGGCCAGGTCCACGCCCAGGTTGCTCTGGAGGGAGCGCTCCCAGGTAAGGCCCGAGGAAACCGGGGCAGACAGGGAGGCCTGCGGCAGGTTCGCGCCGCCCAGCAGGTAAGAGGACTTGCCGCTGGTGGAGACGGTCCGGATGGCCGGATAGTAGGAGCTCATCTGCTGGTTGCCCAGCTGGCCGTAGGAGAAGCGGATCTTGAAGTTGTCCCACCAGGTACGCAGCGGCGAGAAGAACGGCTCTTCGGACACTCTCCAACCCAGGGAAGCGGACGGGGAGAACACCCAGCGGCTGCCGCGGAGGAAGCGGGAAGAACCGTCGTAACGGCCGTTCAGCTCCAGCAGGTAGCGACCCTTGTAGTCATAGTTCAGACGGGCGAAGTAACCCGCGAGCTTGTACTCGTTCTGGCCGCCGGAGGTTTCCATGCGCTTCTTGCCGTCCGGATCGTTAGGATCGGCGCCGATCAGGTTCTGGTCGTTCAGCTCCGTCGAATACAGGTAGTAACCGATGGCACCCAGGTCCTTGATCCAGCGGGTCTCGTAGTTCACGCCTGCCATCAGCTTGAGGTTGTGGGCCTTATTGAAGCTGTTCTCGTAGGTGGCGTACAGGTTGTAGGCCTGGTAGATATTGGTGTTGGCACTCTCGGAAAGCTTGTCCAGGAACGGGGATGCGTCAGCCTTGGTCTCAACCACATTGGGGTACTTGGAATAGTAACCCGGCACCGCACGGTTCATGTAGCGGTTGTACTTGAGTGTGTAGGTGTAGTCGCCCTTGATGGTGAAACCCTTGAACGGCTTCAGGGTGAAGTCCACGGTCTCGCTCAGGTTGTCCACCTTGTCCTCGTTGAAGTTGTCCTCGGCGAGGAGCATCAGGAGACCGTCCATGATCGTATATCCGTTGTACTTGGTGTAGTACAGGGAGGTACCGTCCGGATTCGTGGCGGGATAGCTCGCAAGGCCGTGGCCGGAGCTCTTCGCGAAATTGTTGTTGATGCCACCCTGGCCCGGATAGAAGTAGGAGCTGTTGAAGTAGCTCGTGTTGGAGCCGATCCGCAGCCAGTCGGTCACGTCGAAGGAGATCTTCGCGCGCAGGTTCACGCGCGAATAATTATCGGGCTTTTCCTTGAACATGCCCTGCTCGTACGTGTAACCGCCGGAGACCAGGTAGCTCACATGGTTGGTGGCGCCGCTGGCCGAAATGGTGTGGTTCGTGGTGGGCTTGACGTCATTGTACAGGACGTGCCACCAGTCCGTATTCGCGTAATAATTGTAGACGTCCTGGCCGTTCTCCTGCGTAATCACCACCCAGGGGCGCTCGGGATTCTCCACCTTGTCATTCCGGCGGGCCCACAGTTCCTGCATGTCCGCGTCGGAGTAGTTGGCATACTTGGTACCCGGGCTGTAGGTGCCCCAGAAGAGGTTGTTCAGATAGACGGAGTCATAGCCACGGGTCTCGTAGTCGGTCCGGGTGGTCGGGGCGGTGACGCCGAAGCGGCCGCTGTAGGTAATCTTGGCGCGGCCTTCTTTTTCCTTGCTGCCGCTCTTGGTGGTCACGAGGATCACACCGGCCGAACCACGGGCACCGTAGATGGCTGCTGCGGCGGCGTCCTTGATGACGGAGATGCTCTCCACGTCCACGGGGTTGACATACTGGATGTCACCTTCCACGCCGTCAATGAGGACGAGCGGGCTGCCCCCGTTGATGGAGTTCCAACCACGGATGTTGAGCGAGGCGGCCTGGCCGGGACGGCCGGAACCCGACGTGATGTTCAGGCCCGGGACGGTACCCTGGAGCATGTGGCCCACGTCCAGGGCGGAACGGTCCTTGAGTTCGTCGGCCTTCACCACGGAGACGGCGCCGGTGAGGTTTTCTTTCTTCTGGGTGCCGTAGCCCACGACCACGGCGTCTTCCAGGATATTCTGGTCCTCCTCAAGCACCACCAGGAGCTGGCGGCGTCCCTGGACGGGAACCTGCTGCGACACATAGCCGAGGCAGGAAACTTCGAGGACAGCGTTGGGATCGACGCTGATGGAGAAGGATCCATCCGCGTCCGTTGTCACGCCGGTACTGCCGGAAAGCACGACGGCCCCGATGACGGGGCCATTGGCATCCGACACCGTACCGCGTACAGCAATCTTTTGGGCAAAGGCGCCAAAAGAGACGGTCATACCGAGAAGTATGGCCAGTACGCTGAACAGTTTCTTGGATAACATATGAGTATGGTTAAAAGTGAATTTGCGGTCAACACAAAGTTATGCATTCTCGGGGAAAAAAGGGCGGCCGCTCCGGAAATAGTAGATGTCCTGCGGGCTTCAACCCAAACAAATCATTGATAATCAAGTATGACCAAAACAATCCATCCCCCTTAAATAGTAGATGGAATCGTTGGATTAAAACGGGATTCTTCGTATTTTTGTCCCGGTATCAAGCGCTTCTTACCATGCGTCCTGCGTTTCTTCCGCTGCTCGCGGCCTGCCTCCTTCTCCTCCTTCCCGCCTGCCGGGACGGAAAGGACCGTACCCCGGAATGGGAGACCGCCCTGCGGGAACTGGACCGGTCCCTGGCCCAGGAAGCCCGCCTCAGCCAGATGCACGTCGCAAACCTGGCGGACTTGAAAATCCAGTTCAAGCACGCGGCCTCCCCCCGCATCCGCTACCGCTTCTGCGACCGGATCTTCGACGGATACCTCAAGTACGATGTGGACTCCGCCCTTCGGTATGCGCACCTGAAGGACGCGATCGCCTCGGAGGTGGGCGACCCGGAACTCCGCCTGGACGCCGCCCTGGACCTCGCCCAGCGCTACCTGATCTCCGGCATGTATCATACCGCCCTCGAAGCGGTCCAGGCCGTCGACACGTCGGCGGCCGTGCCTCCCGGCCGGCTCGCGACCTATTTCCAGACCTTGAACTCCATCTACCACGGCATGGCCCTGGCGGCCAAGGACCCGGAACTGTCCGCCCGATTCCGCGCGCAGGAACTGCTGTACCAGCGACGCAGCCGGGCGCTGCTCACAGAAAACATGCTGGACTATTACACGGTCAACGCAGATATCGAGATTGAAAACGGACACCCGGAGCGGGCTCGGCAGTTGATGGAAAACCGGCTCGCCGACGAGCGCCTCCCCTTCCAGGATCAGGCCATCGCACACTACTGGATCGCCAAGACCTACCGGGAGGATGGAGACCGCGAGAACGAACTGAAGCATTACGCCATCAGCGCGAACTGCGACCAGCTGGCCCCGGTGAAGGCGTCCCGGTCCCTGATCCGCCTATCCCGGATCCTGTACGAGCGCGGAGACCTGGACCGCGCGTACACGTACATCGTCCGTGCCTATGAGGATGCCACCCGGTCCGATGCCCGCACCGCCTTGGACGAGATCAACCAGTCGCAACCCGGCATCATCGCCTCCTATGAAAAGCTGGAACAACGCCGCCAGCGACAACTGAAGGGCTTCCTGGCCGTCACCATCCTGATCCTGGCCGCCCTAGGCTTCGCCCTCCTGCGCCTCTACCGCAACCACAAGCGGATCGGCCGGATGCAGCGGCAGATCCTGGAGAACGTGGAGCGGCTCAAGGAATCGAACCAGATCAAGGATACCTACCTGGGCCGCTACCTGTCCATGTTCTCCGAACACATCGACGCCCTGGAGCGTTACCGGTCCGGACTCCGGGTCACGGCCAAGTCCAAGGACCTGGATGACATCCTCCGCGTCCTCAAGTCGGACGCGTACATCGACACGGAAAGGAAAACCCTGTATGACGAATTCGACGCCACTTTCCTGGGCGTGTTCCCGGACTTCGTGAACCAGTTGAACGGTCTCCTGCGGGAAGAGGCCCGGATCGGGCAGGACCTGCCGCCCGGGAAACTCTCCAACGAGCTCCGCATCTTCGCGCTCATCCGCCTCGGCGTCACCGAATCGGCCCAGATCGCCCGGTTCCTCAAGAAATCACCCTCCACCATCTACAACTACCGCGTCAAACTGCGGAACGCCGCGGCCTGCGACCGCGACGAATTCGAGAAAAGGTTGATGGAAATCGGGAATCCGGGATAGCCTACCAGCTGATCGCGGGCTTCGTGAGCGCTTCCTTGAGCTGGTCGTCCGTGCGGAGGCGGACCTTGATGCCGGCCTCCTGGAACCAGTAGCGGACGGCGATCTCCTCCTCGATGAAGGGAACGATCTCGTCCTTCTTCAGCCGCAGGAAGGTTTCCTTGTCCATGTCCAGGGACTTCTCCATCGCGGCGAGTTCGCCGGACATCGTCTCGGTGAGGCCGTCTTCGGCAAGGACTTTCTTCATCTCGTCGAACAGGGCCCGGGCGGAGGAGCGGTAATCGAATTCCTTGTCCTTCGCGAAGGCGACGAAGTCGTCATAGGCGTCGAAATGGAAATCCTCCACCGTCGGAAGCGCCTCATGTTCCCGGACATACTTCATGGCATACTGGTCCACGATGCCGTTCAGGACGATGGAATAGGTCAGGCGGGAGTACTTGTGCGCCTTGACCTCGAAGTCGGGCGTGATGCCACCGCCGTCGCGGACCGTACGGCCGTGGAGGGTCTTGAACGCGTGCGTCAGGGAATCGGGGATATGGCCCACGCTGCCGTCTTCGTTGCGGTGGCTGTAGTCGATGGCCTGCACGCAGCGTCCAGAAGGGGTGTAGTACTTGGCGGTGGTTACCTTGAGCTGACCGTCATACGGCAGTGGACGGATGCTCTGCACCAGGCCCTTCCCATAGGTGCGGGTGCCGATGATGGTGGCGCGGTCCATGTCCTGCAGGGCACCGGACACGATCTCGGAAGCCGATGCCGAACCGGAATCGACCAGCACCACGATGGGGATTTCCAGGTCGATGGGGTCGGTCGTGGTCTTGTACACCTGCTCCGCCCCGGCCAGGCGGCCCTTGGAGGTCACGACGACGGAGCCCTTCGGGACAAACAAGGAGACGATGTTCACGGCCTCGTTCAGCAGGCCGCCGCCATTGCTGCGGAGGTCCAGGACAAGCCGCTTCATCCCCCTCTTTTTCAGGGTATTGTATGCATCCCGGATGCCCTGGCCCACTCCGTCCGTAAACTTGGTCATGAGGACATAGCCGTCCTGGTCGTTGATCATGTCCACGTATTCGATGGACGGAAGCGCAATGCGCTCGCGCGTGACGGGAATCTCGACGACTTCGCCCGCCTGCCAGGTGGGGCCGCCGCGCAGTTTCTTCACGCGGAAGACCACCTGCGTCCCGGGCTTGCCGCGCATCTTGTCGGAGCACTGCTGGCTCGTGAGGCCGTGGGTGGTTTCCCCGTCGATGGTCTCGATCTCGTCGCCGCAGCGGAGGCCGGCCTTGGCGGCCGGGGAGCCGGCATAGGGCTCATTGATCTGCACGTTGCCGTTCACGTCGGGCTTGTAGATGACCGCGCCGATGCCGCCGTAGGTGTTGGACAGCATCATCTGGAAGTCTTCCTGCTCTTCTTCCGGGACATACACGGTATAGGGATCCAGGGCCGACAGCATCGCGTCCACGCCTTCCCGCTCGATGCGGCCGACTTCCAGGGAGTCGACATAGGAGCGGTTCAGTTCCTTGAGGATGGCGTTGTGGAGTTCGACCCACTTGCCCAGAGAGAAACTCTTGGACTGGGCGGAGGCGGTGACGGTAACGGTGAGGGCGGCGAGGGCCGCGAGGAAATATCTCGTACTTTTCATATGCAATCAGTTCCAGGGACGCCATCGCACAAACGGCGTGCCAGCGGGGCAAAGTTACGAAAAAATGGAGTATCTTTGCGGCGTTAATTGCAACTGTTTATGAAGATCGTCTTTGCCACCGGCAATCCCGGCAAGCTGCGCGAGGCCAGCGAGATCCTCGGAGAAGGGTTCGAGCTTGTCACCCCCGCCGAAGCCGGCATCCCCGAAGATATTCCCGAGACGGGTGAAACCCTCCGGGCCAATTCCCTGCAGAAAGCCCAATACATTTACGAAAAGACCGGCCTGGACTGCTTCGCCGACGACACCGGCCTGGAAGTCGAAATCCTGGCCGGGGCGCCCGGCGTCCATACCGCCCGTTACGGCGGCCCCCAGAAGAACCCGGCCGACAACATCGCCCGGCTCCTCCGGGAAATGGCCTGCCGCGAGCGGGAAGCCTCCGTCGCGCGCGAATACGGATTCAACACGCCCCACGCCAACCGCCGGGCCCGTTTCCGCACGTCCGTCACCCTCATCATCGGCGGAGAAAAGCATTTCTTCGACGGCATCATGGAGGGGCAGATCGCCCGCCGGAAGGCCGGCAAGGGCGGGTTCGGCTACGACCCCGTCTTCATCCCGGACGGCTATGACGTCACCGCCGCCGAGATCACCGAAGAAGAGAAAAACGCCATCTCCCACCGCGGCAAGGCCCTCCGGGCCATGGCGGACTACCTGAAGAGCCGATGACGGAAAACATCGAGGCGATTGTCCTGGGATACACGAAGTTCGGCGAGAACTCGGTCGTCGTGCATACGCTGTCGGAAGCCTATGGACGGCGGGGGTTCCTCGTCCGCGTGGGCAAGAAAGCGGGGATGGCCCTGCTCCTGCCCCTGAACATCCTGGAGATGGACATCGTCCCGAATCCGAAATCCACCCTCTGGAGCGCCCGGAACCTGACGGCGAAAGACCCCCTGAACGGCATCCGGAACAACCTGTACAAGAACACGATGAGCCTGTTCCTGTCGGAGGTGCTGCTGCGCGCCGTCCGGGACGGTCAGGCGGAGGATGGCCTCTTCCCGTGGTGCGTCCGCAGCATCCTCACCCTGGACGGCCTGCAGACGGACTTTTCCAATTTTCACATCCGCTTCCTGCTGGAATTCGCCGCCGCGCTGGGCTTCAGCCCCACTTTCGAGGACATCGCCCCCTTCGCCGAGAAGCATCTGGCACAGCTCAAGCCCTTCCTCACGGCTGGCTTCTCCGAATCGATGCTGATTCCTTTGCGGGGGGAGGACCGCAATGCTTTGTGCGAGGATTTGCTGCGCTACCTGGAGTACCACACCGAGTCCGCCATCCGCGTTCATTCGCTCGCGGTGCTGCGGGAAGTGTTCGGATAATCATCCCGGATTCCCGATTTCCATCATCCTTCTCTCGAATTCGTCGCGGCCGCAGACCGCGGCGTTGCGCAGCTTGACGCGATAGTTGTAGACGGTGGAGGGGGATTTCTTGAG
>Ga0310696_10004009_pt1 | contig 18192 bp, 9 predicted proteins | sample AusTroGonzalo_MG_4_FD_203885 | JGI IMG/M metagenome (GOLD analysis project Ga0310696, IMG submission 203885) | Bovine rumen microbial communities from tropical cattle in Woodstock, Queensland, Australia - Gonzalo_02 (v2) (version 2) | ecosystem: Host-associated > Mammals > Digestive system >...
CCGATGCCCTCGCCTTTAAGTACCACCTCAAGGGCACTCTGGCGCTGGCGGACAACGACGGCGACGGACTCTGCAACTACGTCGAGTACCTGCTCAGCGAGGTGTTCGACCTTGGCAAGAAGTTCGCCCCGGACAACGCCTACAGCGTCAACGCAAACAAGCCCGACTACTTCGCGAAGGTCGGCAGCCTGTATGTCGGCGAGGTCTTCGCCGACCATGACATGGTCGAAGACCTGCTCGAGGACGAATGGGGCCTTGACTTCGCGAACCGCTATGTCTGGGACGCGCTCTCCGACAAGGACGAGGACGGCTGGAGCAACTTCGCCGAGGCCCGCTACCGCAACTTCACCGCGCGCATCATCGCGCCGAACGCGAGCCACATCGTCGGCGACGCGGAGGTCAAGGACATGCCGGTGCCCACGCTCAGGCTGACGCTGCGCTACAACGGCGAGCAGCCGCTGAAGGCGGGGACGTCGTCCTCGCAGGGGCAGCAGCAAGGCGGTCAGCAGCAGGGCGGGGATGCGAACACTTTGGCGCCGATCGTCGTGCAGACGTTCACGAAGGGCCAGCTCGTGGTGCCGGATGCGACGTTCAACGTCCAGCCCGGCGACACCAAGTCCAGCACGCTGTATCTGGGCGCTTGGGCGGACCGCATCGTGCGCGGCACTCTTACCCCCGGCTACGTCAACGCCGGTACGTTCAAGATCGAGTTCGCCAACATTGACCGCAACGAATATTACTCTGCGTACATACACGACCTGGCCACGATCAGCGAAGAGCTCGGCCAGATGTACCCTGACGGTTACTATTCGCTCTCCTACGCCGACTATCTGGCGTTCTACAACGCGTTCGGACCGGAGTACGTCGAGCTCCAGTCGCAGGAATTCGCGTGGAACCACTTCATCGACGCCAACATGATAACGGTGACACAGGACGAGAGCGGCCGTGACGCGCACATCTGCCTGCTCGGCACGCGGATCGGCGACGTGGACCTGACGACGGGCGAGTTCTCGCTTGACATGGGGCCGCTCGCGAATGTCGGCAGCACCAGCACTAACGAGGCGGAGTCGGCGTCCGTCACAATGCGCCAGACCGTGATGCGTCTCAGCTACGACTCGGTCGTGCCGAAGCTCCAGTCCAACAGGCTCAAGCTCTACCTCGGCGATCCGGAGACCGGCTACGTCAGGGAAGGCGCGAACACGGTAGTCGCGTTCTACGACCTCAACGGCGACGGCCTCTACACGCCCGGCGAACCCATGGGCGTCGCGACTGACGTTGACGTGGGCTGGCATGCCGGCTCCGCCGAAATCGAGCTCACCGACACTTGCCCGATCATCACGCGCGCGGCGATAGAGGTGACCGAAGGCGACGCAGCGGTCACGTCCAGTGTCGGCGGGGAAGGCGCCGGCGAATCCGGCGCCGGCGAATCCGGCAACGGCAACGCGGTCGCGTCGACGGACAGGCACTTGCTGTACGGAACAGAAGACGGCGACTGCGGTGTTCTGCAGATCGGCAATACCTCAAACGGCAAGAAAGAGCTGTTCCAGGTCGTTCGTACGCTCGTCAACGGACGTAGCGTGGCTGACTTCGGAATCGAGAACCGCGTCGTTCTCCAGAAGTGGTTGGAGCTCGATCAGAGGAACTTCCTCTTCGAGGGCGATGTGTTCGCGGGCGGTGAATTCGACCTTGACTGGAGGTTCTTCCGCGAAATCACGTCCAACAGCCCTGAGGACGTGACGAACGTGACGTACAGGATCGTCCTCGGCAACGGCGACCTTTCGCTCGAGACGACGAACAATCTGCTGTCGGTTGCGACAACGCGCCACTTCGATCTCTCCGTAGCCAGGGCCAGGCCGGTCTCGCTTTCGCCCGGCACAGCGGACTCCGTCTGCTTCGGGCCGCGTCCGACGTTCAAGTGGACGATGAACGGCTTCGACACCTACACCGCGTTCAGCGTGCAGATCCGCGACGGGTCCACCACAGTCTGGGACTCCGGAGTCAGGATGGCGCCCGCCCGCGATTCCAACGGCGTCTACACGTTCGAGGCAGACGCGTACGTCGGCGCGGAGCTGGAGAACAACAAGAACTACACATGGCGCGTCTCGATGTACAACGCCAAGTTCCAGACGGCGGCGTGGTCGAGCGAGAACTACACGTTCCGCATGAACGTGCCGACCGACGGCTACGTCTACGGATCCATCCCGGTGTGCGTCAGGTACTACGGTCCGTCCGGCGTGCCGAATGGCGCCTATCTGTACGTCGAGGCCTTTGACACACCGGACTTCACCGGCCTGCCCGTGAGCCGTGCCATTGCGGACAACACCACGGTGTCCGTCATGTCCATAGGCCCCCGTACGGCCAATATGACGCTTCTAGGCGCGCCCAAGGGTACGTACTACGTGCGGGCCTACTTCGACATGAAGGAATACGGAACGGACGGAGAGCGCGACGCGTTCGAGTCGTGGGGCTATGCCTGCGGGCGCGAAAAGTCCAAGGATGCGCCGTTCACGCCTTCCGCCGTCGCGGTCTCCTTCGCGGACGGCTCGCAGAACGTCGTGGACGTGTACATCGAAGACGTCGACACAAACGGCAACTACCTGCCTGACGCGTGGGAGATGGTGCAGAATCGCGGCAAGCTCTACTCCGGCGCCGAAAAGCTCGACGTTACGCTTAAGGGCTCGTTCCCGATCCGCGACAGCTCGATGGACGGAATCTCCACCAAGGTCGCTTCGGCGGGCGTCGTTGCAGAGGGTCTGCAGACGAGGGTTGCGATGGCTTTGGCCTCGAAACAGGCGGTGGCCCTGTCGCTTGGCGTGGAGCCTGAGAAGGTTTCCGCATCAGGCGGCATGGTCTGCGTCGAAAGCGACGTAGCGTCCGTCCAGGTGTCCTCCATCGGCTTCGACGGCGAGGGCAACATCGTCATAAGCGTGGCAGGCGTGCAGAAAGACACCGAATCCGGCAGCGGCCTCTATGCGAACGTCGTGACTGTGCCCGTTACGGTGGCGTGCAAGGTCTACCGCAAGGAGTCGCTTGACGCAGCCGACTGGGGCGCTCCGGTCGCCGAGCAGACTATCAGCGTCGGCGGCGACGCGGAGACTGTCGCGGTTCCGGGCTGCGATTCGGCGAGCGGGTTCTTCAAGGTGGTCATCGAAAGCCAGCAGTAGAAAGACCGGCGGTGCGGGCCTCCTGGCCCCGCCGCCAAAGACAGGAAAGACATGAAAAAGACAATACGCAAAGTTCTCGTAATAAATTCGGGATCAAGCTCTCTCAAGTACCAGCTCTTCGACATGAAGACTGGCGAACGGCTTGCCAAGGGGCTCGTCGAGCGCATCGGCTGCGGCGGCCCGAAGGACCACACCGAGGCTCTGAAGAAGGTCGTGGCGGATCTCGGCGCGCCGAAGGACATCGATGCCATCGGACACCGCGTCCTCCACGGCGCGGAGGTCTTCAAGGACTCGGTCAAGGTCGACAAGGCCGTCCTCGCGAAGCTTGACAAGCTCGTGAAATTCGGCCCCCTGCACATGCCCGCCAACATCGGCGGAATCCGCGCGTGCCAGCAGATCTTCAAGGGCGTCCCGAACGTTGCCGTCTTCGACACGGCCTTCCACCAGACGATGCCGGACTGCGCGGCGATGTACGCCATCGACCCGAAGTACTACAAGAAGATGGGAATAAGGAAGTACGGCTTCCACGGAACCTCCCACAAGTTCATCACCGCCGAGGCGGCGAAGCTCCTGAAGAAGCCGCTTTCGAAAGTGAACCTCGTCACCTGCCACATGGGCAACGGCTCCTCGCTCGCCGCCGTCAAGAACGGCGAGTGCGTCGACACGACGATGGGCCTCACCCCGCTCGCCGGCCTCGTGATGGGCACCAGGTGCGGTGACATCGACGCGGCCGCCGTCCTCTCCATAATGGAGGCCGAGAAGAAGACGCCCGCCGAGATGGACACCCTGCTCAACAAGAAGTCGGGCCTCCTCGCGCTCACCGGCTCGAGCGACTGCCGCGACATCTGCGCCAAGGCGGAGAAGGGCGACAAGGCGGCCGAGCTCGCGCTCGAGATGCTCGCCTACAGGACGGCGCTCTACATCGGCGCCTACAACACCGTCGTCGGCGGAGCGGACGCGATCATCATGACGGGCGGCATCGGGGAGAATTCCGGCGAGGTGCGCGAGCGGATCGTCAACCGCCTAGGCGCGCTCGGGATAAAGCTCGACAAGAAGGCGAACAAGGTGCGCGGCAAGACGCAGGTAATCTCGGCCAAGGGGTCGAAGATTCCGGTCATCACGCTGCCTACGAACGAAGAGCTGGCCATCGCGCAGGACACGGTGAGGGTGCTGGGCTAAGGAGGAATAGACATGACGGCAATAGAATCCATAATCGCACGGGCCTCGGCCCTCAACGGCACGGTCGTCCTGCCCGAGGGCATGGACGCGCGCGTAATAACGGCGGCATGCGCCTGTGTGGACAGGAAGATCTGCACGCCGGTCGTCCTGGGCACCCCCGAGGAGATCGCGGCGGCGGAGGCCAAGGCCGGCCTCAAGCTCGCCGACCGCGGAATCAAGACTGTGGACTACACGAAGGGCGACGCCGAACTCGAGGCCGCATACCTCGAGGCGTGGAACGCGAAGGAGTCTAAGAAGCCCGCCGAGAAGCAGAAGATCATAGACCTCGCGGCGGCGGAGAAGACCCTGCGCACGAAGCGCATATACTTTGGCGGCATGATGGTCAAGCTTGGGCGTGTCGACGGACTCGTCGCGGGCTCGATTGCGTCGACGGGCGATATGCTCCGCGCGGCGTTCCATACCCTCGGCACACAGAAGGGCGTCAAGACCGCAAGCTCCTGCTTCATCATGGATCTCAAGTCGCCCACGCCGTCCGGTGACACGGTGCTCGCGTTCGGCGACTGCGCCGTCATCCCAGACCCTACGGCCGAGCAGCTTGTGGATATCGGCCTCGCAACGGCCCAGACGTACCGAGACCTCACCGGCAACGAGCCGCGCGTCGCGTACTTGAGCTTCTCCACCAAGGGCTCCGCCGGCGGCGAACTCGTCGAGAAGGTGCAGAAGGCCGTGGAGCTCGCTAAGCCGAAGTTCGCAGAGGCCGGGATAAAGATGGACGGCGAGCTGCAGTTCGACGCGGCGATAGTCCCGGCCGTCGGTCAGCTCAAGAACCCGAACGGCGAGATACAGGGTAATGCCAACGTGTTCGTGTTCCCGGACCTCCAGGCCGGGAACATCGGATACAAGATCGCGCAGCGCCTCGGCGGTGCGACGGCCATCGGGCCGAACCTCCAGGGCCTCGCGAAGGCGATGAACGACCTTTCGCGCGGATGTTCGGCGGAGGACATCGTAGGCACAATCTGCGTGACGCTGCTGCAGTCTGCGGCGAAGCGGTAGTCAATCTCGAAAACGACACTTAAGGAGGAACGACAATGAACATGAAGAAAACGGCTTTTCTGGCGGTTGCCGTGCTTGCCGCGTCGGCGGCCATGGCGGCCACGACCACGGGCGGACGGCGTGGCGGACGGTCCCCCGCGCCTGCGGCGGACGGCGAAGAGGCGGTATCGGCGAAGGACGCCGTCCTGTACAAGCAGGTCAGGCTTGAAATGCCGAAGATCGGACCGCAGGCCACGCTGTCGGCGCCGTCGGTCAGCGGACCCACGACCGTCGGGCAGTGCTACAAGAAGCCCCGCAAGTGGATTGTCCTCGAGGCGAAGTACGAGACGCCGATCCGCCAGGAGCAGATGACCTTCACGTGGCATGTCCTCCTCGACGTTGAAAAGGCCGACAAGGATGCACGCGCCGCATACAAGAAGCCTGGTTCGAAGCAGCCGCGATATTCCTACTTCACTACTTCCGTCACCTACATGAACATTCCCGACGGAACCCATGCGGCGTCGGTGTGCCTGCACCCCAGCTATTACGAATGCTATGGCGAGCCGATTGCCGTCGGCATCGAAATCGTCGACAAGAACGGCGAGCTCATGGACGGAGGCCTGGGCGTGCAGACCGAGAACAAGCAGCTTGGCCCCTTGACGCCCCGCATGGGCGTTTCGCCCAAGGCCCTCGCCGATGCCCAGAAGGCGGCTTTCTGGAACAGCAACTCCATCATGGACGCCACGGACAGGGATCGCCCGGGCGTCAAGATGATCGAGCGCAGGCAAGGGCTTCAGGACCGGTCAAAGACCATCTGGGCGCTTGTGTTCCCCAATGACTACGAAATGGTCGCGCAGTGACCGGGCCTGGTCCGGGCGTGAACTGAAACACCAGCTGGAAACGGAACTATGGGAAAGAAGTTTCTGACACTCAACATCGGCGCCTCCCAGGTGGAGCTCGCCGAATACGAGGCCGCCGGCAAGTCGCTGACGCTCGTAAACTACGGGACAGCGGCCCTTGCCGCGCCGCTTGACTCCGGCAATGCCTCCGCGATACTCGCGCCGGCCCTGCTGGAGATCGTGCGCGAGAAGGGCATTCGGCCAGGCAAGGTCTCCGTCTCCCTGTCCGGGCAGATGGTGTTCCCGCGCTTCGCGGCGATTCCGATGGCTGGCGGCGAAGAGAAGTTCGACCAGCTTGTCAGGTACGAGATAGAGCAGAACATACCGTTCCCGATAGACGAGATGGTCTGCGACAGGGCGATTCTCGGCGACACCGAAAACGGCGACAAGGCCGTCATGGTTGTCGCCGCCAAGATTGACCAGGTCGAGGCCGTCACGGACGCCGTCGCGTCCGCGGGGTTCACCCCGGAGCTGGTCGACGTCGCGCCTGTCGCGCTCACCAACCTCGTCAAGGCCGTCGGGGGCGACTCTGGCGGATGTGCGGTCCTTCTCGACATCGGCGCCAAGACGACCTCGCTCGTCATAGTCGAGGGTGAGAAGCTATACAACCGCTCGATACCGGTGGCGGGCAACGCCATCAACAAGGAGATCTCCCAGCTGCTCGGATGCAGCCTGGACGAGGCCGAGCAGGTCAAGCGGGAGAGCGCTTACGTTTCCATGGGCGGCGTGATAGAGGACGAGGACGAGACCCTCGACCGCATATCCAAGGCATGCAGGGCCGTCATGACCCGCATCAACGCCGAGGTGTCGCGCTCGATCAACTTCTACCGCAGCCAGCAGGGCGGCGGCATGCCCGTCAAACTGTATCTGACGGGCGGCACGGCGCTGCTGCCGCAGACGGACGAATTTTTCCGAGACGCCCTGCAGATCGAAGTGGAGTACCTCAATCCATTTGAACTCATCGGCGTCGGCGGTGCGGTGGATGCGTCGCAGCTTGAGGGGGACGGGATGCTTCTCGCTGCGACTGCGGGCGTGGCCCTGCACATGGCCGGGCGCGCGGACATCGCCTTGAACTTGATGCCGCCTTCGCTTCTGGAGGCGCGCGCAGAAGTTGCGAGGCTGCCCTTCCTGGTCGTGGGCGCGGTGGCGTTAGTGGCGGCGGCCGCGTGTTGGCTTGTCGCGTCGTTTGGCGAGACTTCACGGCTAGAAGAGCAGTCCGAAGCGGTTACGCAGGAGGCCTCCAGGCTTGAAGGTGTGCAGCATAAGATAGACAAGGCCAGTGCTGACGAAGCAGATGCGTATGCGGCGGCGACGAACCTCGCAGGACGCCTTTCGCGCCGTTGTGCGGCGGTCGAGCGCATGAGGGTGGTCAAGGCCGCGCTCGAACCGGAGCTGTGGGTCGCGAAGTGGGAGGAGACTGTCGTCAAGACCGAAGTGACGGATCCGAACGCCAGGGGCGCGAACAAGACGCGCGAGGTCGAGGTCCCGATTATCCGCGTCACCGTGCGCGGCTGGAAGGACGGCGTCGCGGAGCTCGTCGACAGGACGTCCACGGTAGTCGCAGGACTGGCGGCGGGCGCTGAGGCGGCGGACGGCCCGAAGGAGGACGCAGAGGCTGATGCCGGTTCGTCCGAGGCCGAGTCTGGCGCCGAGCAGAAGGCCCCTTCGTCCGGTCGCGGTGCGCGGCGTCCGAAGGGCGGGCTGACGGCGGGCATGATCGTTGTGGACAAGTTGAAACTTTCGGGACTGTTCGTGCCGGAGTCCGTCAAGATCGCCAAAGGCAGGAACCTCGGCAAGGACGGATGCCTCGAGGAGTTCGAAGTGGAGATGCAGTGCAAGGAGCCTGAATACAAATGAACAAAAACAAGATAATAATGGCGGCCATAGGAGGTGTCGCGGCTGCGCTGGTGCTTGTCGTCGGCGTCCTCATATGGATGGAGGACGACACGCAGTCCGAGCTCCGCGACGAGCTGGAGGCCCAGGTCGCGCGCCGCGACAGGAACAGCGGTGCAAAAAAGGAGACGGAGGAGGCGCACCTCGGCAATGCGAAGGTCCTCTCCGAATGGGCCACCAGTGCGCACACGTTTGTGTCCGAGCAGGGCTCAGTGCGCGAGTTCGACCCGAACCTCGATCCCGCGGCCTTCAAGCAGCAGATGGTTGAGAAGGCGCGCGAGTTCTCGAAGCTCCCCGAGGAGTCGTCCGTGAAAATTGTCAAGGAGGACTTTGACTTCGGCTACAGGCAGTACATAGGCAAGGACGGGACCGAGATACCTAGGAAAGAGGACTTGCCTCGGTTGCAGCGCGAGTGGTTCGACATCTCTCACTTCACGGACACTCTCGTCAAGTGCGGTGCCACGGAGCTAATAGGCGTTAAAGTCGCCGAGAAGCCCGCCGAGCCGCAGAACGAGAGAGGCGGACGCCGGTCGGCGCAGCAGAAGGATCCGGCGGCGGCTTACCCGAGTTCCGAGACGACTTACGTGTTCACGTTCCTCGCGCGTCCTGCTGCGCTTGTGCGCGTGCTTAATTCGCTCGCCGCGGACGATAGGTTTTTCGCCGTCGATTCAATGTCCTTCAGCCAGGCAAACGACCCGCTCGTGCAGATGCTGGGCGGCGACAAGGAGAAGGACCAGGGCAGAAGAGGCGGACGCCGCCGTCGCCGTGGCGCCGAGGCGGAGGAGCCGGCCCCGGAGGCGGAGGGCGAGGCTGCGGAGATTGCGAGGAAAGGCCTCGTGACGGATCCCGCGACGTGTACGCCATTCACGGTGACTATGACGGTCTCGACGCTTGAGTTCGCGGCCAAGGAGGAGGCGAAATGATCTCTAGGAATTCAGAAAAGAATTTTCTCGCCGCACACTGGGACTGGCTCGTCGCCGCCCTCGGTCTTGTGGCTCTCGCGGCTGTTGCGCTGTGGAAGTTCGTCCTCGCAGAAGATGAGGACCTGACGGCATCTTCCGGCGGCGCGCGCGCTGCCGTCAAGGTTGAGCCGGTGAAGATGGCTGCCTTCGAACGGGCGTTTGACGTCGCCAAGACCCCGGCAAAGGTCGCGGATGTCGCGGACACGAAGATGAGCTTCCTCGCGTCCGAGCTCCGGGTGTTCTGCTCGGCAGGCGACGACGAGGCCGACTCCAAGGGGTGCGGGCTGCCGATTCCGTTTGGACTCGACAAGTGCCCTTACTGCGGCGTTAAGCAGAAGAAGGACGAGAAGCCGACGTTCGATACAGACGGCGACGGGCTCAACGACGACTACGAGAAGAAATACGGCCTCAATCCAAATGACCCCGCCGACGCCGACGGCGACATCGACGGCGACGGCTTCACCAACATCGAGGAGTTCGAGGCGAAGACCGATCCGTCCGACGCTACTTCGCATCCCGACTACCTTGATTCGCTGAAGCTTGAGCTCCCCCTCAAGCAGACTTACACTGAAGTTGTGTTTACTGGGGCGAACAAGACGCCCAACGGACTGAAGCTCAACTTCAAGGATCCGAAGCACAGGAACGACTACGACCGCGGAATCTACTCGGTCTACGCCGGCGACGCCATCGGCAAGACGGGCTTTGTGGCGAAGGGATACGAACAGCGCACGCGCAAGGAAAAGATGGGCGGAGGCATGGAGAAGACCGTGGATGTTTCGGAAGCGACGGTGGTGCGCGAAAGGGACAAGAAGCTCGTGCGGCTCGTCATCAACGCGCGGAAGACGCCGACCGACGTGCAGGCCAAGCTTGTATACGACCGCGGCGGAACAAAGGAGTTCCTCGTCGTTCCCGGCCAGGAAATAGAGCTTAACGGCTCTAAATACAAGGTTTCCGACATCAAGAAGCTGCCGAAGGGCGCATCTGTGACCGTCGAAAGTTCCCAGTCCGGAAAACAACGAACAATTGAGGCACTTGAACAGTGACCGAAAAAAGTCTATAATATCCTTGATTAACTCTAAGGAGCATGTGTTAGCTATGACGCACCTCAGGAATCTTATCGCAGTCAGCGCGACAGCCGCGCTAGTTGCATTCGGTTACAACGCCGTCGCACAAGACGACCTTGACGATCTTCTGAAAGATCTCGAGACTGATTCGTCCGCGCAGGTTGCTGCGCCTGCGGCCGAAGAGCCCGCACCCGCGCCTGCGGCGGCCGAAGAGCCCGCACCCGCGCCTGCGGCCGAAGAGCCCGCGCCCGCGCCTGCGGCCGAAGAGCCTGCACCCGCGCCTGCGGCCGAAGAGCCCGCGCCTGCACCTGCAACCGAAGAGCCCGCACCCGCGGAGACAAAGGACACCAATGACGATGTTCTAAATCTACTTGCCGACCTTGCGGCTGATGTTGATGACGAGAAGCCGACAGAAAAGAAGGCGGCCGAAGAGCCTGCGCCCGCGCCCGTGGCCGAAGAGCCCGCGCCCGCGCCCGTGGCTGAAGATCCTGCACCTGCGCCCGTGGCTGAAGATCCTGCACCTGCGGCCGAGGAGCCCGCACCTGCACCTGCGGCGGCCGAAGAGCCCGCGCCTGTGGCTGAAGAGCCCGCACCTGCTGTTGCGGTAGCCGAGGAGCCTGCGGCAGCAGAACCTGCGCCGACGGAGAAGCCTGCGCCACGTTACACAGGCAAGGATGCAGAGCTCATATCCCAGTTGAGCGAGACGCAGAAACTAAGCATTAATGCGCACAACATTCAGGCAGAGCGCGAGATTGAGGCAGCCCGTCAGTGCATGGCGAGCGAGGAGTACATGGACATGGTACGCCACTATGCCATTGCTCAGAAGCTCTTGAATGACAGCCCGAAGCAGGCCAGTCTTCGTAAGGAGTGCGAGCAGGGCATTGCCGAGGGCCTCTATCGTGCAGCTCTCCAAGAAGACGTGACTGGCCGCCGCGACCGCGCGATGAAGCTTATTGAGAAGGCGATAGACCGTCGCCATCCCAAGGCCCGTCGTCAATTCGAGGACTGGAAGGCCGCAGGCGATCCTGACGCGAACAAGACCGACATATCCGAGATCAAGCATCGTCGTAATGATGAAGACTACAAAGCAGTGCGCGCCAAGAACAACCAGCATCTCAAGCGCTCCAAGCAGCTGCTCGCAGTGCGCGACCTCGACCGCGCCCTTGACGAATGCGAACTTGCGCTTGTGGCGGATCCGTACAATCAGGAGGCCATACGTCTTAGGAACACGATACAGAAGAAGCGCCATACGATTCTTCTGCAGGAGCGCGAGGCCGCCCGTGCGGGCATGATGGCCGACGTCGACGAGGCGTGGCGTCCGGTGTACGCCGTCGACGCTCGCGAGGTCGAGGAGGTCAAGGTCGGCACGAAGAAGCCGCTTGATCCGACTGATCCCGAGCGCGCCCTCGAGCAATCCATCATCAAGCGTATGAAGGAGATGCGCCTGCCGGCGATTTCCTTTAAGCCGCCGGCGACGATTATCGATGCCGTTGAGTTCTTCCGCACTGCTTCGAAGGACTACGACCGCCCCGATATCCCGCTTGAACAGCGCGGCTTCAACTTCGTCCTCAAGACCCCGGAGGCGCTGCAATCAAAGGGTGGTGCATCTGAGGATTCGGGCGAGGGCGGCTTTACGTCGGACGACGACTCGGCTTCGGACGGCGCTCCCGCCGGTGTGCCTGTCATCCCGATGATCACCGCCAGTGACATCACTTTCTACGAGGCCCTTAAACTCGTCTGCGAATCTGTTGAGTACAAATTCAAGGTTCAGGGCCCGATTGTCATGGTCATGCACAAGGATTCGACTCTGGACGAGATGGTTACGCGCAGCTATCCGGTGCTCTCCTCCTTCATGGAGAGGATGGGATCCGCTTCTGAGGACATGAAGACCATGCGCCAGGCCGGGAGCAGCAACTTCGGCGCCAGCCGTTCCGACGACGGCGAAGAGAACCCGGAGCGCGACTGGAAAGAGTTCTTCTCCCTGCTTGGCGTCAAGTGGCCCGAGGGCTCGTCCATTATGTACCTCAAGACGGTCGGCAAGCTCCGCGTCAAGAACACTTACGAGAACCTGGCCGAACTCGAGCAGGCTCTGACAGAACTGAACGTAGACCAGAAGCTCATAGAAATCGAGACTCGCTTCGTCGAGGTCTGCCAGGACGACCTCAATTCCCTTGGATTCGAGTGGCTCCTAAACAGCGACTATTCGCTCAACCTCGGTTCCCACGTGTCCCGCGCACTCGGCCTCCGGAACGGAGTCTGGGGCAAGCAGAGCGGTCAGACTAGCACCGAGCGGACATGGGGTTACAATTCGCAGGACGTATCGAATGGCTCAGGCGGAATCGAAACGACCGGCGGCGGAACTACAGCGAGCGATTCGTCCTCTTCTACCTCGGGTAGGACATACACTGAAAATGTATCAAAGACGCTGTCGCGCACTGTCTATGCCAGTTCGTCTGGGGCGAACTGGATTCGCGGTGAGGGCCGTGCACACCACAACCGCAACGTCGGCTTGAGCAGTTTTGGCGGTGATACGGATTATTCTACCGGCCAGCGCTATCTCTCGACGCTCTCCAACCACATCAGCGGGGAGAGCAAGAGCACGAACGACCAGTTCATGCGCGTGAACGCCTTCCTCGGCGGAGCGGACGTCTCGATGATTCTGCACATGCTCTCCCAGCGCAGCGACACAGACCTCCTTTCCGCCCCGAAGGTCCTCACAAAGCCCGGAGAAGAGGCGATCATCAAGGTCGTGACCGAATACATTTATCCGACCGACTATGACGTGCAGTTGCAGTCGAGCTCCTCTTCGAGCGGCGGCAGCTACGGCGGCGGCAGCCAGAGCGCGATTCTTGCGGTCGTAGAGCCGCAGTCGTTCACGATGCGCGAGGTCGGCGTCATTCTCGACGTAACCCCGACCTTGACAGATGACGGCAACCTCATTGACCTCAAGCTCAACACTCAGGTCGTCGACGAGCCGACTTGGAAGAACTACGGCATGAGAATCCCGTTCACAGGCAATAGCTCCCAGTCAACGCTTGATCCATCCTCCGTTTGGACTTCGGTTTGGGAATTCCTGCAGAACATCGGCTACACCGTTACGTCCGAGTTCACGCAGTCGCTTGGCGATGAGGTGATAGCATCCACCGAGGAAACGCTTAGAAATTCGTCCTCCACCATCACCTATTATGACGCCCCGATGGAGCAGCCGTTCTTCCATGTCCGCTCGATTGACTCTTCCGTGTCGGTGTATCCAGGCGCCACGATCGTCATGGGCGGTCTCATCACCGAGGCCCGCAAGGCGATGGACGACAAGATACCGTTCCTCGGCGACATCCCGTTCCTCGGACGGTTCTTCCGCAGCCACTCCGAACAGACCTCGAAGCGCAACCTCCTCATCTTCGTTACAACACGTCTTGTTGACGTCCGCGGCCGTGAGGTCACTATGGGCGCGCTTGAGACGAAGGACGACGACGAGAAACCCGTTTCTGAAGACGACTGACAAGCATGAAGACATGCCTTACGGGAGGGATTGCCTGCGGCAAATCCCTCCTTTCGCATTATCTAAACGAGCTCGGCGTCGAGACGATCGACGCCGACGATGTCGCTCATGAATTAATCCCCGATCCAGCGGAGCGGCGACGGATTGCCGCCGAAGTCTTTGTCAATCCGGCGAAGCGCACGGCACTGGAGGCTAAGCTGCATCCGCAGGTCAAGGCCCGCATCGACGAGTGGTTTGTTGCGGCGGATGGGATTTGCGCGGGGGGCGCCGATGTAAGCCCCGCAAGTCCTCTGTCGTCCAGCACTCGCTTTCAGTGTTCAACTCTAAACTCTAAACTCCGGATTGCGGTGATTCCCCTACTTTTCGAGGTGCATTGGGATGCGGATTATGATATAATAGCGTGCGTTGTCTCCTCTCGGGCAAACCAAATCGGAAGGATGACGACGATGCGGGGTTATACTCGCGAAGAGGCTGAAGCCCGGCTCGCCGCACAAATGGACTTGTCGGAGAAGGCCGCTAAATCCCACTATGTGATCCGCAACGACGGATCGACTGACGACTTGAAGGCCGAGGCCGCCAGGTTCGTCGGATGGCTGAAGGAAAGGACATAGCAAATGGCAGAAGAATTCGACGTCTTCGCGCAAAGCGCGAAGCCTGCGCCTGCACCCGCGCCAGCGGTGCCCGGCGGCAAGAGGGCGTTCCACAAAGGGCGGCTCCAGCATAGGGGACCGAAGCAGAACAACTCCCCGATCCGCGGAGCGAACGGAGCCGAGTCGGTGAATCCGCTCCTCAACGCGCCGTTGCCGACGGAGCCGGGCGCGGTCCAGCCCGAGTCCGCGACGAATCCCAACCGCGATACGTCCTTGCCGGAGTACCGCCTTGCCGACATTCAGATTTGGCCGGCCCAGCAGATCGTCGACAAAATGATGCCAGGCGCGGACCCGGAGGAGCTCGGTACATACCGCAAGCACGAACTCATCTTCGCTGCAATCCGCGCCTACCTCGCTCGGGGCGGTGCTGTACTTGCGTCAGGATGCCTTGAGATCATGCGTGAAGGGCACGGCTTCCTCAGGTCCGCCAAGAACAACTTCCTCGCCTGCCCGGAGGACGTCTTCGTAACGCAGCAGCAGATACGCCGCCACGCGCTCCGGACCGGTGACGTCATCGAGGGGCCCATACGCGACCCGCGCGACCGAGACCGCTTCTTCTGCCTCGGCAACGTCAACACGGTGAACGGCAAGGAGCCGTCCGTAGCCGCGCGCGTCGTCCACTTCGAGAACTTGACGCCGACGTTCCCGACACGCCGCATCCTCCTGGAGACGACGGCGACGGAGTATTCGACGCGCGTGATCGACCTGTTCACTCCGATAGGCTTCGGACAGCGCGGGCTCATCATAGCGCCGCCGCGCGTAGGCAAGACGGTCCTCCTGCAGAAGATGGCGAACGCCATCACCGCCAACCATCCGGATGCGATGCTCATCGTCCTTCTCATCGATGAACGTCCCGAGGAAGTTACGGACATGCAGCGCAACACGAAGGCGATGGTCCTGTCCTCTACCTTTGACGAGGAGCCCCAGCACCACGTGAACGTCGCGGAGATGGTCATAGAGATGTCGAAGCGCCAGGTCGAGAACGGCCGCGACGTAATAATCCTGCTCGACTCCATTACGCGCATGGCCCGAGCCTACAACACCGTCCAGCCGCACTCCGGCAAGATCCTGACGGGCGGCGTGGATGCGCTCGCGCTCCATCGTCCGAAGCGCTTCTTCGGCGCAGCGCGCAACATCGAGGGCGGCGGCTCCCTCACAATCATCGCCACGGGCCTTGTGGACACTGGCTCCAGGATGGACGAAGTCATATTCGAGGAATTCAAGGGCACTGGCAACATGGAGATAGTCCTTGACCGCGGACTCGCGGACAAGAGGATATTCCCGGCGATTGACGTCGAAAAGTCCGGCACTCGCAAGGAAGACCTGCTGCTTGATCCGCTGGAACTCGAGAAGACGTGGGGAATGCGTCGCATACTCGCCTCCGCCGGACCGGAGTCGGCGATGAAGTCCGTGCTTAATTCCCTTAAGAAGACGAAGTCCAATCCGGAGTTCCTCCTGGCGCTGGACCTCAAGAACCTCTAATGAGGCGTATAGACATGCATGTTAGGGCCATATCAGCGGTTTTTGCGGCCGCTCTGTCGACAATGGTCGTAACGGCCGCACAAGCTAACACATACCTCGACATGGGGTTCTACTGCTTTACAAATGGCGTCAGGTGCGTTCATGAAGACGATGGCGCGTTTGTTCCTACGGAGCCTTTTGGCCGCTCGCTGTTCAACATCGGTTCGTCTTATGTCTGCCGTGCGATTCCTCCTGTTGGATATGCGCTTGAGAAATGGGTGGTTACCGACTTTATCGCAGTCAACCAGTCTTTTGCGCTGTCCGGTTTAGTGCCGGCGGTTGTCTACGATGCGACGTCCGACGATGTTTCCGAAGGCGGCTACTGCGTCACCGTGTCATGGCGGGAAGAATTTGAGACTGCGGGCACGTTCCTCCAGTTATGCCCATGCTTTTCGTGGCTTACGTACCGCCTCAGGCTCGTTCCGAACTGGCCCGGCCATGACGAAGAGGACCGAATGCTCGCCCAAGCGGACTTGGTGTACACCAACGCGGTGGCGCTTGCGGCGGATCCGTCCGGCACGAACGTCTGGACACGCGCTAATTACCGGCTGGTCGGACTTTCGACGGTGCCGGATGCGACCGACGCCGAGTTCCAGTTCGGGGACACGGTCGCCAATGCAGGTGAGTCGTTTGGCGCGACGACGAACGGCGTCGTGACCTTGTACGGCGTCTGGTCTCCGCGAAAAGTGACGATTTCGCTCGACCCAGACGGAGGGTCGGTCGAGACCAATGCCGTCTATGTTGTAGGCGACGAGAAGTGCCCGGCTCTTCCTGAGCCGACTAAGGCCCTCCACAAGTTTGCGGGCTGGTTCGACAGTAAGGGCAACGAGTTTTCCGAAGGGGTCGAGGTTGTGGCTGAGGACGGCGAGACGCTGGCGCTCACGGCGGAATGGCTTTCGGACGAATCCTCTGTCGTGCTAAACCGGCGCGGTGGCACTACAGGCGACACGAAGATTCGTATTGTATTCGGCGAACGCCTTCCTCTTGCCGAAATGCCGACGCGAGTTGGCTATGACTTCGCAGGATACTTTTCGCAGCAAAACGGGAAAGGCGACCGGTATTACACCGCCGGCGGAGTGCCGACAAATACGATTTCAAGAGGCGGCGTAACGACGCTCTATGCGTATTGGACGCGCAAGAAAAGCAACGTGGTGCTTGACGCAGGCGGTGGTAGCGGAGGCACGACCGAGGTTGTCGCCGAATACGGGGCAGGCATGCCGGAGATTGCCGTTCCGTCCCGCAGTGGCTTCGAGTTCACCGGATACAGCAATTTCACCGTTGGCGGCAAGCGTTACTACGACGCTTCCGGCGCAAGCGCGGAACTCTGGGATCACACATCCGCGACGAACACCCTTTACGCACAGTGGACGGCCAACACGTACAACGTCTTTTACAACTACGCCGGCGGCGTCGCTGGGGACTACCAGCCGACGAACGCAACATTCGGCCTCGTGTTTGCGGCGGGCGTGCCGCGCAAGAACGGCTATCGCTTTGCCGGATACCGGGTCTCCGGCGACTTCGATGCGGAGACCGCGAGATACGGCACGTCAATGGAGACCGCCACAAGCGCAGTTAAGTCCACTACGAACTGCAAAGGCGCAGAGGGAAAGCCATTCGTTTATTTCGCCAACCTCTGCTCCGCAAACGACGGGACTGTCGTGCTCACGGCCCAGTGGGAGAAGATTGTCGAAGCTGCCGCTTCCGGCAGTAAGAACGTCGCTGCCGTTCCAAATATGGCGCGGCAGGACGTAGCGCACAGGGCATTTGTCAAAAACGGAAGCGACGCCGAACTTGGCGATCTTTCCCGGGCGGCAGACTGCAGTTTCAAGTTGACTACTAGTGGAGCGCGGCAATGGACGGTTACCAATGATTATGCAACGGGCTCTGAATCTGTTTGTTCCATAATTCTTCCCTCCGATCAATATGCAAAAGGATTAATCATAGGCGAAGTCGAAGGTCCTGGGATTCTCACATTTCAGTGGAAATGGATGATAAACTCCAAATCAACATATTCCAATGAAGAATCTGGAGGTGTTGAGTTTAGTTATTCTAATGCAGTTAAGGAAGTTAAATGCACGGATTTTCGTTGCAGTAATGACTGGACTACTGTTTCCTTGGTTATAACTAATGTATTAAATAAGGAAGTCACGACGTTTAAGTGGACGGCGAATCCATATAAGGATCAAAACGGAGAGTACCCAGGATACACGGTTTGGCTTGACGACATACATTGGGAGCAAAAGCTGCCGAAGCTTCATGTGGTGGCTAGCTCTCCTGTTGAATTCGTCTACGATGGATCGGGTCATGGCATTACTAATACTAACATTGT
>Ga0310696_10004011_pt1 | contig 18180 bp, 19 predicted proteins | sample AusTroGonzalo_MG_4_FD_203885 | JGI IMG/M metagenome (GOLD analysis project Ga0310696, IMG submission 203885) | Bovine rumen microbial communities from tropical cattle in Woodstock, Queensland, Australia - Gonzalo_02 (v2) (version 2) | ecosystem: Host-associated > Mammals > Digestive system >...
TGATGTCATGAATATGAGATTTCACAGAGTTTTGATGCTTCTCTCCGGTCTGCTACTCATGGTCGGTTGCGAAAAAATACACAGTGGCGACGACCCCGTATCCCTTAGTGACGAGCCCGCATCGAGCGGCATATACGTGGGTGGGGAATGTATTGTTCCCATCGGTTCTACGTTTATGGGAGGCGGAGTCGCGGATCCCAATAAAGGCAGTTCGCATCGTTGCCACATGTACGAGCAGTATTTCGCACAAGGTCCATCATGGGATGAGGTCGCTTCCGTTGTAGCCATTTCTGGCTTTCGATATACTGGCGTTACGTATTCTGAGCCGGGTCAATTCATAGATTACATCGGCATCAGCGGGGCCATTTTGAGCCTTGACGCCCCATTGCGTATTCCTCTCGAACAAGGGAAGTATAAAGGAGGATGTGAACAGGTCTCTTCCGTAAAGATAACCAATTATAACCCTGGCACAGTGAAAGACCTTATTACCGGAGATATGAATGATGACGGAAAGATTGACATTGCCATTTCCTTGAAAGACGGTCGCACGCTTCGCATTCATTACCGAGGCAAGATACCTTATGACGGATACTATTAGTCGTCTTTACAATAAGCTGATAAGGTGATACATCCCACTGCGGTGCATCACCTTATTTTTGTGTTTAATTGATACAAGGACAGTTTTGTTACTGTTATCTATGCCCTGTTTTTGGGCGCGGTGGGATTTCGTGACGCACACCTGGCCCGTCTTTTCGGCCTCTCAGAGCATGTATTAAAGAATCTGTGGGCCAGGTGGGTAGCTTCAATTCCCACCACGCCCATTTTCCCGAATTATTTCGTATCTTTGTGGATACTGAAAATAGTTCAAACCTTATATGGCTAAAAGAGAAATCAAGTTTTCCCTGGTGTACAGGGATATGTGGCAGAGTTCCGGCAGGTATCAACCGCGTGTGGACCAGCTGGTGCGAGTGGCTCCGGCCATCGTGGATATGGGATGTTTCGACCGGGTGGAAACCAACGGCGGAGCCTTTGAGCAGGTGAATCTGCTCTATGGTGAGAATCCCAACGTCTCCGTGCGCAAGTGGACGGCTCCCTTCCACAAGGCTGGTATTCAGACCCATATGCTGGAACGCGGCCTCAACGGCATCCGTATGAATCCCGTTCCCGCCGATGTCCGTGAGCTGATGTTTAAGGTTAAGAAGAAGCAGGGCACCGACATTGCCCGTTCCTTCTGCGGCCTCAACGACCACCGCAACCTCAAGCTCTCCATCGAGTTCGCCAAGAAGGGAGGGATGATCTCCCAGGCCGCCTTGTCCATCACGCATTCTCCCGTGCACACGGTGGACTATTACCTCAAGCTGGTGGACCAGCTGGTCGAGTACGGTACCGATGAAATCTGCCTCAAGGACATGGCCGGCGTCGGCCGTCCCACTGAACTGGGTCAGATCGTGGCCGGTATCAAGAAGGCCCATCCTGAGATCAAGGTCCAGTACCACGGTCATACCGGTCCCGGCTTCTCCCCGGCTTCCATGCTGGAAGTGGCCCGTGCCGGCGCCGACTATCTGGACGTAGCCGTAGAACCTCTCTCCTGGGGCAAAGTCCATCCCGACGTAATCACCGTCCAGCAGATGATGAAGGCCGATGGCTTCCAGGTGAAGGATATCAATATGGACGCCTACATGGAGGTCCGTCGCCTTACGCAGGAGTTCATTGACGACTTCCTGGGCTACTGGATCAACCCAACCAACTCCCAGATGACCTCCCTGCTGGTAGGCTGCGGCCTGCCCGGTGGCATGATGGGATCCATGATGGCCGACCTCAAGGGCTTCCAGGGCGCCATCAACGCTGCCCAGCGTGCCCATGGCCGTCCGGAAATGAGCCTGGACACCCTCATGGTCAAACTCTTTGACGAGGTAGAGTATGTATGGCCCCGCCTCGGTTATCCGCCGCTGGTCACTCCTTTCAGCCAGTACGTGAAGAATACGGCTCTGATGAACCTGTTCAACATGCTCAACGACAAGCCCCGCTGGACCACTATCGACAAGGACACCTGGGGAATGATTCTGGGCAACATGGGTAAACTGCCCGGTGAACTGGATCCGGAGATCATTGCCCTGGCCAAGGAAAAGGGCATGGAGTTCTATACCGGCAATCCTCAGGATATGTATCCCGACGAACTGCCCAAGTTCCGCAAGATGATGGACGAGGAAGGCTGGGACTACGGCGAGGACGACGAGGAACTGCTGAACATGGCCATGTTCGAGCGTCAGTACAGAGACTACCGCAGCGGCATTGCGAAGGAACGCTTTGAAAAGGATCTGGCCGATATGAAGGCCAAGGCCGGCGCTCCCATCGTAGTGGAACGTCCCGTGGTGGAAATGCCCAAGTTCTCCATCGAAGAATACACTGCCCGTTATCCCAAGGCCACTCCCGTACAGTGCCCCGTGAAGGGTCAGCTCCTCTGGGAACTGGACGTGGACGATGCCTCCAAGGCTCCCGTGGTGGGCAAGAAGGTCAAAGCCGGTGATGTGGTGGGCCATGTCCAGACCTACTACGGCATCGAAGATATAGTGGCTGCCGTGGACGGTCTGCTGGTCGCCGTGCTGGCCAAGCAGGGAGACTCTGTCGCCAAGGGCGAAATCATAGCCTTCGTGCAGTAAAAAACAATTCTTTTTCTTTCGAAGAATCGGGGAAAACCCACAAAATACCCCCTAAAACAACACAATCTTTTCACCGATTGTGTTGTTTTGCTTTTTTGTATCCTATATTTGGTTCCCATGAAGATACTTGACATGGTAGCGGACGAGCGTCCGCGGGAAAAAATGCGTCAGAGGGGAGCCAAATCGCTCTCCAATGCCGAGCTCTTGGCCATCCTGCTGGGGAGTGGGACCGGCGGCAAAAATGTAATGGAAGTGGCGCAGGAACTGATGATCTGCGCCGGGGGAAGGCTCACCCTGCTCGGAGCCATGCCCCTGGAGAAACTCATGGAGCAGAAAGGCGTAGGAGAGGTGCGCGCCATAGGAATTGCCGCCGCTCTAGAACTGGGCCGCCGCTGCTTTGAGGAAGTAGCCCTCATGGACAAACGCTCCGTGACCACGCCGCAGCTGGTGTACCAGATTATGCTGCCCGTGCTCAAGAACCTGGACCATGAGGAATCCTGGATCCTGTACCTGAACCGGGCCCACTACCTGCTGGGCAAGGAAATGATTACGGTCGGCCGGATGGAAACCACCCTCATAGATACGCCCCGCATCGTCCGGCGGGCCATCGAAAAGCAATGCACCCACGTGGTCCTGGTGCACAACCATCCCTCCGGCCAGGCTCTCCCTTCCGAGGCCGATGTCCGCCAGACCGAGATTCTGCGCAAGGCGCTGCGCGCGGTGGAGATCGGCCTTATGGACCATGTCATCGTGGCCGAAGATTCGTTTTTTTCTTTTTCGGAGGAGAAGCTGGTGAAGATGTAAAAGGGATTTTATTATATTTGTAATTAGAATCCTAATTCACCAGCTTATGAAAGTCGTCAATCTTGGAGAGAACAATACCGTTCTCAACAGCTTCATCGCCGAAATTCGCGACGTCCGCATCCAGAAAGACCGCCTCCGTTTCCGTACCAACATGGAAAGGGTGGGCGCCATCTTCGCCTATGAGATTTCCAAGACCCTGACGTATTCCGAGAAGGAGGTTACCACCCCCCTGGGGGTAGCCAAGGTATCCACGCCGGACACTCCTCTGGTGCTGGCCGCCATCCTGAGGGCCGGCCTGCCGCTGCAGGAAGGCTTCCTGAACGTGTTCGACCATGCCGAGAGCGCCTTCCTGGCTACTTACAGGAAGTCCGGAAAGGGAGACTACTTCAAGGTACATGCAGATTACTGCACCTGCCCTTCCCTGGAGGAGAAAACCCTCATTCTGGTGGATCCTCTGCTGGCCACCGGCGCTTCCATGGAAGTGACCCTTCAGAAGCTGGAAGAGGAAGGCGGCCAGCCTGCCCATACCCACATGGTCTGCCCCATCGCCAGCCGTTATGCCGTGGATCAGCTGTGCCAGAAACTGGACGGCAACTACACCCTGTGGGTGGCGGCCATCGATGAAGAACTCACCAGCCACAACTACATCATCCCCGGCATGGGAGATGCCGGAGATTTGGCTTTCGGAGAAAAGTTGTAAGAATCAGAATCCCAGGCCGAACTGCAGCCAGTATTTCTCTTCCAGGGCTTTCCAGCTCCGGACTCCTTCCTGGTAAATGTACTCCGTGTAGGCATTCAGTGATGCCGTGGAGGCTCCGTTTCCGGGAAGGCCTTCCAGTGCCAAGTTCTCTATACGGAGGATTTCCTCATTGAAACCCTTCTTGGTGGTCTGCCAGGATAGGGTCGCCAACTTGTTGGCTTTTCTGAACTGCCAGAGGGCGCAGTCGGGGACATACTGCTTTTGCCCGCAGACCTCATAAGCCTTAGGAATCTGAGTGGTTCCGCAGAAAACCGGAATGCGGGGGCTCTGGCCGGGATTGTCCACCGAGAACCAGCATACGCCGCCCACTTCGTCGGGGAGCCAGTTCCTGAGCTGCGTAACGTGTGAATAGGCGCACCAGGCGACGGCCACCGTCCGGCGGAATTCAATGGCTCCGGGAGCGATGGTGTTGAGCGTTTTCTGCATATTGCCCGTGAGCCAGGGGTTGGCAATAGGGCTCACCACCGTATCGGCCGGATGGTCCTTGCCGGCGGGACGGGCCATCTTCACATTCTTGGTCATGTCAAAGTCCGTCCCTTCGTAGGTTTCCCGGTACAGGGCCAGGACCTCGCGGATATCCACCTTCGTGTCGGGCTTGACGGAGAAAGGAAGCTCGTCCATGTCATAGGTAAGGCCCAAAGAGGGGGCCAAATGGCTCAAGATAAACCATTCCCGGTCGTGAAAGTTCCTTCCGCGTGCATAGCTGGTATTGAAACACTTCCAGAAGATGAAATCACCCTTTCCGTCCCACAAACCATTCTCCAGGGCCACCTGCTCCACATTGGCAGAAGCCATCATGTCCTTGCTCTTGCGGTCAATGCGGCCAATGCGGGGAATATTGGCCGATACGCCCACATGGTCATCCGGGATGCGCTGTGCCACCCAGGCAGCACCGACCTTATTCTTGCCGATGCCCACAATCTCGAACTGCCAGACTTCGTTCTTATCGGCCACCGTCAGGCATTCTCCACCGTCTCCATAGCCGTACTGCTCGGCCAGGGCGCCCATGAGGCGGATGGCATCGCGGGCATTGTCGCACCGCTGGAGCGCCACCCTTTCCAGTTCCTCGATGGTGAACCATCCGGCCTCATTCACCAAAGTGTCCGGACCGCTGAAAGTGGTCTCTCCCATAGCCAGCTGCTTTTCGTTCAGGCAGGGGTAGGCCGTATTGAGGTAAGCGTAGGTATGAGCCACCTGCGGGATTTCGCCCATCACCTTCACGCCGACGGTGTCTCCGCGGAACCTCGTGTGCATGGTGCCTCTCAGGACCTTGTGCATGGCACCGGGCTCATGATCGGCCGCCGGCTCCATCTGGGCCCAGGTACGGTAGCGGCCGTCACAGGTATGGGAAGTTATGACAGAACCGTCCACAGAGGCCTTCCGGCCCACCATGATGGAAGTACAACTCTGGCCGTCATACTCCTGCGAGAAGAGCGGGCAGCAAAAGGCCACTACGGCCAGCAAAAGAAGGGTGCGTTTCATGAGTAAATGTTTCGTTTCAACAAAATTACGAAAATATTCGTGAAAACGGGCCGGGTGGGATTTGGTACTGCCCACCGCGCCCACTGAATCTTTACTGTATGCTCTGAGAGGCCGAAAAGACGGGCCAGGTGGGCGTCACGAAATCCCACCTGGCCCAAGCACTCTTTCCGGGGGCTGATAGGGGACACCAGAGAGCCGATTCTGTGTCCGTGCGGGGATTTTGGGGCTGCCCGGACACCGTAGGGTGTGTTTCCGTGTCCGAAGTAGCTTCCTGACCAAAACAAAAGTCCCTCCCCTGAGGGGAGGGATTTAGGATGGGGGTAACGTTAAGCGGAGTTGCGAAGCGTTAGCCCTGTGCAATAGTGCAACTTCGGGTGGGGGATGCAAGGTGGACTTGAACCGCTTAATGCCATGGATAGACAAGATATGGGCCTTGAGGCCATACTTCCCTGACTTAGTCAAAAAACGTGGTTATAATGACTTTACCATTTTGAAGTAGAAGTGCCGGGTATGCAATGGGAAGAATGAACGAAATTCACGCCCCCACACCCGGTGTATCTAGGTAAAAATCAGAAACGTAAACGCGCGTATTTCTACCGGGAATACAAGGAATAGTACGTGTATGCACTGTTTGTTTTTCTAGTTTTACTTTTCTTTCAAAGTGCTAGGTTGTACTATTCTTTCTTGAATTTTTTCTCCTACCACACTATTTATATATGGAGCAGGCAATAAAGCGCCTGACTATATAATGCAAAACCAAGTTTACAAGAGAAAGTATCGTCAGTTGGATGATGAGACAAAACAGAAAATTAGCGCCAGCAGCCGAAACAAGCCGAAGAGCGAGATAACCAAAGAACGTATTCGGCAAGGCATGATTCAGTATTGGGAAACTGTCCCGAACAAAGAGGATACCCAATGGTATAATGTTGATAACGGCCAAAACAATGAAGACTAAATCCGCAATAAACATTGATTACCTAAAAATCTGCTACCGCCAGCCGGAAGGATTATTTAATGAGATTGCCTCAACCCAAGATGACTTATTACTACGCTCCGGTTATAACCTCCTTCGCGTGGAACAAGATGAGTTGCGAATAGTCTTGAAAGTGCTTATCCCGGATTCGGAAGGACCGTGGACATTGGGGACATTGACCTTAAACAATGGGACATCCTTTCAGGGCAGAGCCTTTTTTGCTTATGATAATCGTGCCCTATACGAAGTGCTTTCGTGGTTGCCGGGGCAAAGACCATCCAACCACATAGTCCTTATGGATTTCATTGCAGAAGACCTGGGGCTACAATACAATAACTGCACTCGCATTGATATTGCGCTGGATACTACGGTCAATATCTTGGCCCGATTAAGAAAACGGATAAGGAACGTTGAGGAACTGGATATGTATTTGTGCCGCCATAAAGTCAACGACCCTGACGGGAAACTTGACGGTTACGGTGAGTATTATGCCTCAACGCGCAAGCGGTTATTAAGAAGGCCGGAAATCATCATCGGCCAAGCTAAGGATGAGGGAACGAAGCTTAAAATGTATGACAAGAGCCGTGAGTTACAGGAAGGCCGCCCAGATAAAGCGGAGCGCTACTTCTGCTGGCTGGGTAAAGACTGGAATTCAGATAAGGACCATATCTACCGGGTTGAGGTGTCCATCCGTAATGAAGACCTAAAAAACATGTGGCAAAAGTTGAGTAAACGGCTTCGGCCTGAGGAGTTAGACCTACCGTTCCTTACACAAATTCAATCCGAGGAATGGCTAGCATGGTACTTTTTCGAAGGTCTGAATTCTTTAATATACTTCCGGCGCCGGGAGACAGGTGAGAAGGTAGAGGCTATTTGAACTAGGGGTTATAACAAGCACCCCTAGTTTTTTTGTATCAATTTCAGAATGTATCACTTTAGCACTACAAATAAGGTGATGCATCGCAGTGGGATGTATCACCTTTAGATTTTGTGTTAAGTTGACTATCGTCGATTAAAACACATCGACACCGAGGAAATAGGCGATGATGCCTACCAACCCGATGACAATCGGAACGACAGTGTAGGAAACGACATGGATTATGGTCCCCCATTTCTCACCATAGGCTTCCTTCATCTTGGGAAGCTTTGAGAGACCCTTGGACCCTTTACGGACCCTCAGGTAGATGGTGAACAAACCATAAAGTAAGGCAATGATGCCAATAATTAGTGAAGCCATGGTTATTTCTTGAGTTTGAAATTGTCTTTATGTTCTCTGGCATACTGTGCACAGAGGTCGCAAATCGCATCAGTGGACGCATAGAATGCATCATCACACTCGTTCAACTCCTCAATCGGGTCTTCCTGTTCGGCATGTTCAGCGTAGATTGCCAGCGCTTCCTCACAAATCTTGGCAATGTCAAAGGCTTTGATGGCTTCGGCTGATGAAACAAGTATGTCGTTGTACCTGTCTCCCAGATTGAGAAAGAATTGGTCAAATCCGCCATTGTTCACCTCTTGTGCCAATAACGCCATGGACATGAACACCTTCTCATGGTCGTTGAGGCTGGATAAGTCAAAACCATAGTCGCTCTTGGCGGACAACTTGTCGAAGACATACTCGAAAACGGTCGCATTATCTTTCTTCCATATACGCTTAGGGTTGAATGCGAACCAAAAGCCCAAGGCAAGCGAAATGAGGGCGGCTACCACCCTTGGGATAGTGACAATACTCATGCTGAATAGTAATTATGAATCTTTCTGTTTCACAAAGTTAGCTTTTTTTGCCGATGTGACAATGATGCCACGCCGAATAACGCACTTATCGTTCTGAAACGGCTTGTCACCAAGGATATTGAGATTCTTCAAGTATGAGTACGAAACTCCTATGGCATCCTTGTCCCAGTGGTCACAAAGGGCTTTCAGGTTACCGTAGTAGTAGTGTTGACCGTCCTTTTCAAGATGGACGATGGCCCGCTTCCTGTCTAATTTACATCCCAACGAGGCTGTAATGGCTCTTTACGAGGCTATCTTGCTAGACCTTCAAAATGAACAGGCCCAACTGTCCAAAAAGGAGAGGGAGCAGATGAGAAAGGACCTTGCCTCAACGGAGACACGGCTAAGGAAGATACAGGACAAATGGCTGGAAGGGACCTTAGACGAAGATTCTTTCAAGATGTTGAATTCACGGATGATTGCTGAAAAGCAAGACATTGAGTTGAGGCTAGATGAGTGCCAGAGTCAGCCCAAGACCGAAGATGTTGAGGAGAAGATGAAGTTTTCACTGGCCTTCCTTGAAAATATAGGCTCCTGCATCAGTGTGGCCCCGATTAGCATCAAACTCAATATCCTTGGTTCGTTTTTTACCGGAAAAATTGTTTTTGAAAATTCAGTGCCTCGAACCGCTACACTTTCTCCGCTTGTGTCGCTAATTACCGGAAATCCAACATTTTGCAAGGGTGGAAAAACGAAAACGCCCCCGGATTGTACCGGGAGCGTCAGCAGGGGTGGATGATGGGGCTCGAACCCACGACACTCGGAACCACAATCCGATGCTCTACCAACTGCCTCCAGGGCCTTTTTTGTGAAGCCGTTTTTTGTCAACAAAGTTACTCAGTCACATATAACGTCACAAGTTTTTCTTTTTGCGACCATTGGCAAATATAGAACAAAACCGCCGAATCATAGCCGCCACCCCATCGCTGTATACTGCGCCACCACTTTCCCGTCACGATACACAGCAAATCCCCGTCGACCGCTCCTTAGGGTTATACCGCCGAAGTAACAACCTGGCTCACGCCCCGCTTTCTTGGCACGGCGGAGCGCTTCTTCCATGTTCGGGCAGTAGAAGGAAGGTTGTCATCTCGGCGGTAAAGGTAGGCCGTCGATGTGCTTAGGTGTAGTACAAAAGAACAGACGGCCATCCTGTTTCCAAGATAGCCGTCAATTGATTATCGGTAGACAACGCTGGTCAGAAACAATAGTTCGGCTTCTGTAGCGAATGCTTTGCCATAGATTTTGTCTCCTCTTTTAAAAGGGGAGTCTGTGTCCAGGGCTTGAAGAGCGAGGGTTGCAGATGCTTTAGCCGCATCGAAACGCCCCATAGCATCATGCAGTAGTGCACCACTGAGCCCTAACTCGTAATACTCTTGAGGAAAAACCGGGGTGCGGTTGATCCCGCCCAATCGCGAATCGCAATCTGGATAATCTTCCTTACGTTTTGTGAGTACCGCCGTTTTGATGTATGCAAGGACAGCATGGTCTTGGTTAACAGTCATTCCCTTATCATAACGAGTAGCATTCTTGAAACACCCATACGCTAAGTCCAATTCCCCCCTCTTATAATAATAGTCTCCTAAATCGAGGTACGCCCCAAATTTGCTGAATATAACGTCCTTGGTATCAGGATAATCATTCAACAATTCGTTCATCAAAGAGATTCCAATCTTTTGATAAACAACATCTTTGGATGAAAGCAAATAGTATCCTTGAATCCGTAGATACTGTGCTTTATGGAACAGTTGCCTAGATCGATTAAGCCTCTCTCGAAAAGTGGCCTCGATCTCTTCGTTCCATTGGGTGTTTCTATACCAATCCTCTCTTCCCATAATTATAGTTAGTGATGTGAAGATAGCCACATTTCACCACATCTCCAAAACCGCCGGTCAGAAAAGCATCAGCAGTTTTGGAAGGAAGATAATGATGCCGATGATGGCGGCCGTAATGGCACAGATCAAAACGGCGCCGGCACGGGCCACTTCCAGCATGGAAGCCGGGGAGAAACCGGGACCGGTATGGCCGTGGTACTGGACCTTGATCTCCGGATGGGCCTTCTTGATACCGGCCACAATCTGACCCAGTTCGGTGGGTCGGCCGACGCCGGCCATGTCCTTGAGGCAGATTTCATCGGTGCCATACTCGACCAGCTGGTCCACCAGCTTGAGGTAATAGTCCACCGTGTGCACGGGGGAATGAGTGATGGACAGGGCAGCCTGGGAGATCATCCCTCCCTTCTTGGCAAACTCGATGGAGAGCTTCAGGTTGCGGTGGTCGTTGAGGCCGCAGAAGGAACGGGCAATGTCGGTGCCCTGTTTCTTCTTAACCTTGAACATCAGCTCACGGACATCGGCGGGAACGGGATTCATACGGATACCGTTGAGGCCGCGCTCCAGCATATGGGTCTGAATACCAGCCTTGTGGAAGGGAGCCGTCCACTTGCGCACGGAGACGTTGGGATTCTCGCCATAGAGCAGATTCACCTGCTCAAAGGCTCCGCCGTTGGTTTCCACGCGGTCGAAGCATCCCATATCCACGATGGCCGGAGCCACCCGCACCAGCTGGTCCACACGCGGTTGATACCTGCCGGAACTCTGCCACATATCCCTGTACACCAGGGAAAACATGATTTCTCTTTTAGCCATATAGGGTTTGAACTATTTTCAGTATCCATAAAGATACGAAATTATTCGGGAAAATGGGCGCGGTGGGATTTGGTACTGCCCCCGCGCCCACTGAATCTTTACTGTATGCTCTGAAAGGCCGATAATACGGGCCAGGTGGGCGCCACGAAATCCCACCTGGCCCAGAACGGAACTTTACTCCGGCAAAACCTTGCGGATGTGGATTATTTCAGCAGCGACAGCACCCCTTCCGGGGAGAGACCCATCTTGATGATGGTACAAAGACCTCTCCCCATATCCTTCACTGAGGCTCCTAGCAGCCACACTTCGTCATCTACAATCAAATAGCGGTCGTGCACGGTTTGCGGCATCTGCACATATTCTATAGCCTTGTACTGCTTATTGTGCTTCTCAAAGTCCAGCTTCACCTGCTCGGTATACCTTGTATGCACCGCGGCCTTAACGCCGGCCTTTCTCTTATCCAGCATTGTCAGCACTCGTTCATCCACATAGTTATCAATCAGCACCAGCCTCTTTTCCGCACTCCGTATCAAGTCACATACAAACGTATACGCATCCCAAACGCACCCAGTAGCAAACAACTGTTCCGTTGTCACCGCAGGCGAAAGGTCTTCAATCTTGTCAAGCACCCGGTCGATACGCTCATTGGTCAGCGCCTGTTGTTGCTCGAGCCTGTCCACCCGTTGGAACAGCCCGGCATTGGCTGAGATAAACCGCCGCATAGCTACAAAGGCATCTATTATCCTTACACTGACATCTACCGCAATATCAGAGTGAAGTACGGCACTTAACTGAGAGATGCCCTGCTCAGTAAAGGCATAAGGGCATCTTCTCGCCCCCATCTTCAATGCCTCCATCTCCTCCTGTGAGTATATATTGGAGGTCACAAAATGTGACTTCCAATTTTCAAACTCCTCCTTAGTCAATTGAAACATAAAGCGTTCCGGGAAACGCCGGGCATTGCGTTTGACGGCCTGATTCAGCGCTTTGGTTGCAACTTGATATAACACAGCCAAATCCCTGTCTATCATTACCTGAACACCACGTACCAAATAAATCCTAGCCTGAATCTCCGTAAGAGAGGCACTTTCTATGACATTGTTATCTTCCATTCTCAACTGTTTCTTTCAACATTCTTTTGCCCTCAAGGTAAGCATCTTTATCCGTTTCATCTCCAAATGAAACATTTAAGTAGCAAAGTGCTAATATACAAGCGGTTACATCCTCCGCCAAACGGATAATTGCAGCATTTTTGCACGCCTGACAGCAGAACGCAATAATTCTGAACAACTTGTCAGAATTATCCGTTTCAAGCACCGTGTGCACAACGGCCGCAAGACCGGGAGTGAAAGTTATAAAACGGCTAGAAAAATAGGTTAGAACCTGTTCTTGGAGGATCGGGTGTGGGACAGGGGGTGCCGGAGCCAAAGGAAACGACGATGTCGTTATTACGGAAGGTCTTTATGGGATTGAGTCGGCTGCAGCATTCCGACCCCCTGATGCTTTTGGTTCCTTAATAACTATAGCTCCCGGCGGAGGCGGGCCTTGGGGATGTCCAGAAGGGCGCGGTATTTGGCGATGGTGCGGCGGGCCACCTTGTAGCCCTTGGCGGCGAGGCCGTCCACCAGTTCGTCGTCGGTGAGGGGGTTGTGCTTGTCCTCGCCATCCACCATTTCGCGGAGGACTTTCTTGATTTCGCGGGTGCTCACTTCCTCGCCTTCGCTGTTTTCCAGGCCTTCGGAGAAGAAATACTTGAGCGGGAAGATGCCGAAATGGGTCTCGATCCACTTGCTGTTCACCACACGGGAAATGGTGGAGATGTCAAAGCCCGTACGCTCCGCTATGTCCTTGAGGACCATGGGCTTGAGCGAACTCTCGTCTCCGTCCACAAAATAATCGTGCTGGAAGTCGATGATGGCCCTCATGGTGCTTTCCAGCGTGTTCTGACGCTGGCGCAGAGCCTCGATAAACCACTTGGCCGAATCTATCTTCTGCTTCACGAAGCTGGCGGCCTCCTTATCGGCCTTGGAATCGGAGAGGCGGCCGTTTTCCATGATCTCGGAATACTTGCGGTTGATGCGGAGTTCGGGGATGGAGAAGCGCGGCATGCTCAGGATGAGCTGTCCGTTTTCGTAATCCAGCTGGAAATCCGGCACCACCTGCTGGGCCTGGTCGTTATAGGAATCGTCAATCTGGCCTCCGGGGGCGGGATTGAGGCGACGAATCTCGTCCAGAACGCCCTTCATTTCCTCTTCCGACAGGTGCAGACGGGTCATGATTTTCTGAAAATGGCGGTTCTTGAAGGCCTCAAACTGGGTTTCCAGGACGCGGATGGCGTTCTCTACGGAAGGCGTGCGCTTCTTGTCCTCCAGCTGCAGCAGCAGGCATTCGCGAAGATCGCGGGCGCCCACGCCGGAAGGTTCGAATTCCTGGATAACCTTGAGCATCTGTTCCACCTCTTCGGCCGATGACTCCACGCCGGCGCGGAAGGCCAGGTCGTCCACAAGGGACTCGATGTCCCTGCGAAGGTAGCCGTCCTCATCCAGCGAGCCTATGATAAAACTGGCTACGGTGCGCTGGTGCTCTGTAAGATTGCGGTAGCCCAGCTGTTCCTGAAGGCTCTGGGTAAAACTCTGCTTGACGGAGAAGGTGTTGTATTCCGGACGTTCGTCCTTGCCCCAGTTATTGACGTGGAGGTTGTAGGACGGAATATCGTCGTCCTGAGGACCGTAATTCTCCTCCAGGGAACCGCCGCTCTGCTCCTGGGCTTCCACCTGGGAGATGGAGACGTCACGGGGTTCGTCGTCCGTACCGCCCTGGGGCGTGTCATCCACTACGGGGTTGTCGTTGAGCACCTCGCGAACATGCTGTTCCAGAGCCTGCACCGGCATTTCAATCAGCTTGATGGTCTGAATCTGAAGCGGTGAAAGCTTTTGCTGGAGTTTTTGTTCCAGTCCCTGTTTAATGGCAGCCATTAGAGCGGATAATCAATGTGATCCTTGATGATGTAGGCGGTAGGATAGGTCTTCTTGAGCGCATTGAAAATGCGGAGTGCCTCATCCTTGGAGCGGAAATTACCGATGAGAACCTTGTAATTGGGGCTCTCGAAGCTACGGTAAACCTTGTGCTCCGGATACTGTTCCATCAGGGAGTTCTCAATGGACTCGGAACGGGAACGGGCCTGGGGCGAGTTGTCGTAAAAGACCCGGATACGGTAACCGGAAATGGGTTTGGAGGCATTCTTTCCCACATATTGGGTCATGGCCTGCCTGACCTCGGAACTCTGGTCCACCTTGACGCCAGGACCCATGACGGTGAATATGCTCTTGCCCAGCAGCAGGGAATCCACGGGAGCGGACGTTTCCACTTCCTGGGCCTGCAGGCTCACGGCGGCCAGCAGCAATCCGACTATAAGGAGTAAACGTTTCATAATCTATTTCTGTGACAATTCCTGGAGGTCCAGGTCCCGGAAGCGGAAGGGCGCCCGGAGCACTCCGTTCTTCTTGAGGGCAGCCTGGACGTCCACATCGGCCTTCAATCCTTTCAGGTTGCCCTTCGAGGCAACGATGAGGATGTCCAGCAGGGAGGCGCCTTCCGCCAGCGTAACGGTGCAGGGCAGTTCATACACCTGTTCCGACTTTCCCTCCAGCTGCAGGGGTCCTGTCATAAAGTGTGCCAGTTCTTTCTCGTTGTAACGGACCGTACCCGTCACTTCCTGCACGGCGAATCCCATGGCGGGGTTGTTGATTCCCAGTTCCAGCTTCGCATCCATGGAGCGGGCCGATGTGGGAACGATGTACTGGATGCCCACGGAAGTGAGGGAAATATCCTTCACTTTGGACATGCCGCAAGAACAGGCGGCAAGCGCCGCTACAAGAAAGATGCCGATTTGTTTCCAGGCTTTCATGAACACAAAGGTAGTGATTTTTTTTCGTATCTTTGCAGCGTATGAAAAAGAAAGCCTATATTGAAACCTACGGGTGTCAGATGAACGTCAACGACACCGAGGTGATTTTCTCCATATTGGAAAAAGCAGGGTATGACCGCACGGAAGAAATGGACCAGGCCGACCTGGTAATGGCCAACACCTGCTCCATCCGTGACAACGCTGAGCAGCGCATCTGGGGCCGCATTGAAGTGTTCAATCAACTGCGCAAGAATAAGCCCGGCCTGGTGGTAGGCATCGTCGGCTGCATGGCCGAGCGCCTCAAGGACAAGCTTCTGGACACCCATAAGGTGGACCTGGTGGTGGGCCCCGACGCCTACCGTTCCCTCCCCCGCCTGCTGGAAGCCATCGGCCCGGACAGTCCCCAGATAGACGTACTTCTTTCCCGCGAAGAGACGTATGCCGATATCACCCCCGTCCGCACGGATCGCAACGGCATATCGGCCTTTATCTCCATCATGAGGGGGTGCAACAATGTGTGCTCCTACTGTGTGGTGCCCTACACCCGCGGAGCCGAGCGTTCCCGCGACGCACACTCCATCGTGCGGGAAGCCTGCGATGTGTATCAGAAAGGCTATAAGGAAGTTACGCTCCTGGGACAGAACGTGGACAGTTACCTGTGGAAGAGCGAAACGGAAACGGTGACCTTTGCGAACCTGCTGGAGCGGGTGGCGGCCATCGCTCCGGACCTCCGGGTACGTTTTGCCACCTCCCATCCCAAGGATATCAGCGACGAGGTCCTTTACACCATGGCCGCGCATCCCAATATCTGCAAGCACATCCACCTGCCCGTCCAGAGCGGCAGCTCCCGGATGCTGGCCCTGATGCGCCGCAAGTACGACCGTGAGTGGTACCTGGAGCGCGTGGCCAAGATCCGCGAGGTCATGCCTGACTGCGGCCTCACTACGGACGTGATCGCCGGCTTTTGCACGGAAACTCCTGAGGACCATGCCGATACTTTGAGCCTTATGGATGCCGTTGGATTTGACTGGGCCTTTATGTTCGCCTACTCCGACCGGCCGGGCACCCTGGCCAACCGGACCATGCAGGACGATGTCCCGGCCGACGAAAAGAACCGCCGCCTTAACGAAATCATCGAACTGCAGAACCGCAAATCCCTGGAACGCTACCGCTCCCAGATAGGAAAAACTTTGGAAGTATTGGTAGAAGGACCCTCCAAGCGGGATCCCGCCATGCTCTGCGGCCGCGCCTCCAACAACATGATGTGCGTGTTCCCCGCCGCCGGCCGCGACAAGGGAACCTACACCCGGGTGCTGGTCAAAGACTGCACCTCCGCTACGCTAATTTGCGAGTAATAACGGCTGATCCTACTCGATCACGCCCTGCTCCTGCCAGACTTTCAGCAGATTGTCGATGTCCTGCCGGGCCCGTTCCGCGGTGACGTCGTAATGGTCCGTAAGGAGTGTCACCAGGTCTTCCGCAGTGAAGTCCTTTCCCTGGACCTTTTCCCAGAGGAAAGCGGCGGACGCATTGAGGGACAGCATCTTATTGAAATTCACCTGCGAGAGGCCTTCACCTATGACAACGGATTCTCCGCAAATGGTACGGAGCGTAAAACCTTCTTTTATCTTCATATCATGCGTCTGTAAACAGCCAATATCAGTCTCCTGAAGGGTCTGAGGTAACGCCACATCATGCCGTCACCGGGAGGGACCCCGTTGATGGACGTCACCGTCCCCATCACATCGTCCCGGGTACAACTCTCCGTACCCCTGATGTTACCGTCACCCATCAGCGTGAGGAGACTGCGGTTGCGGTCCACCACCCGGTGCAATACATAACGGGGGCCGGGGAGACGGGCCAGCACGATGTCACCCACCTCGACATGGGGTTTAGCCTTGAGGGTCACCTCATCTTGCCCGCCATGGATAAAGGGCAACATACTGTTTCCCAGCGGCGTCAGCACCACCTCTCGTCCTTCTTCCAGCAACTTGCCGGCTTCTTCCAATACTACTTCGTTGGGGAGAATCATATTATTCATTGATCGTTTTATAACAGAGTTCGGCCGCTGCCTGGTCCGGCAGACAGTCCAAATGATAACAGGGAACTCTAGCCGCCAGGCCCTCCAGGGTACGGTGCCACCCGTCGGCCAGCTCTTTCAAAGGCCGGAAGGCCGATGCGGAAGCCATCAGCGAGGCGTAAGCCTGCACCAGCGGAAGACGGGTAATCTCATTGCGCGGGGCCTGGTTCAAACGCACCACGGCGCCCACCGGCACATCCTGGGCCTTATAGCAGGGTGTTTTCCCGCTCCAGGGACTGCCGAATACCCGGGCGCTGCCATCCGGCATCAGGCGCAGGATGGGGTTGTCGTCGTTGAGAAGCTCCGAACCGGGGATGTGCTTGATCCAAAGGCGGCTGTGCGTACTTTTGCCCGTACCGCTCTTACCCAGGAAAAGGTAACCCTTCCCGTCCTTCATCACCACAGAAGCGTGCATTTCGAGCGCGCCTAGCCTGGCCGTTGCAAACGCAAACAGCAGCATCAGCGAATTGTTGAGGGCGAAAGTCTGGTCCGGGCCCTCCACTTTCAGCCAGGCCTCATGCCAATCGGCCGATACATCCATCGTCGCCGACAGGGGAAGATTCGGCAACGGTTTCATGGCCACGCGATAAGCCGCCCCTGTATCAGGGCAGCCGCCTTCGTGCGTAAACAGGGTGATTTCCGGAAAACCGGGGCCGTCGGAGGTCTGGTAAAGAAACTGGAGACTGGAAGAAGGAAGTGCAGGGACCACGTGCAGGCAAAAAAGCGGAGAGACTTCAGGTACCCGGAAAGGTTGCAGATTGGACGGCTCGAAAGGAGCGTCCTCGATGCAAAAGCCAAAGCCTGCCACGGAGTATGAGCGACTGCTGCACATTACCGAGGTACAAAGATAATAGATTTTGTCGTGATTTCAACAAAGGTTTTCGTACTTGGCCGGGATAAAAAATGAGCCCTGAAAGGTATGAAGTGGGGCCGTTGATAAGTTTGTGGAAAAATTTGTAAGAAAATGGAAGAAAATGGAAAATAATTCCTACCTTTGTAACCAAGCGTGAAAGAAGAAAGTTTAACAAGTATGGTCAGATTTTTCGGCAAAGCCACTGGCAAGGTAGATGACAAGGGACGCCTGGTGTTCCCTTCC
>Ga0310696_10004012_pt1 | contig 18179 bp, 10 predicted proteins | sample AusTroGonzalo_MG_4_FD_203885 | JGI IMG/M metagenome (GOLD analysis project Ga0310696, IMG submission 203885) | Bovine rumen microbial communities from tropical cattle in Woodstock, Queensland, Australia - Gonzalo_02 (v2) (version 2) | ecosystem: Host-associated > Mammals > Digestive system >...
TGTCCATTGCGCCTGCGTGGCGTCTGTACGACTCCATGTGTGTTCGGCCTCGATACTGATATAGCCGTCCTTCGGCGAGAAGACAGGACCCTGCGCGGGGGCGGGAACCTCCTTGAGCATTGGACAGACATCGGCACGATAATTGTCGTTCCAAGTTCTGTAGCTGATATGCTTCTGGATCATCATGCCGTCCCACTTGCCGCCAGCGATCTCTTTGTTGTATTGCAGGTTCAACAGCGAATCGCGTTTAAAAGCCTGACGACAGCGTTCTGCCCAGCAGTTGGCATCTGGATCGCCTTTAGCAGACAACTCGTGGTTCATAGCCTGAGCATAGTACATCTCATAGATGTTACCCATGGCCTGAATGGGGAAGAGGACAATCTGACAGTAGGCATCGCGAGCCTCGGCCTTCAGCGTGATAAACTGACGGAGAGCACGGGCCTCGAGGGTCTGGTATTCGCTGACCACCTGAGCAAACTCGTCAGTGGTATAGGTTCTGGCGTCGAGCATCTCAGAGGTGATGCGGCCATTGTATTTTGACACGAGATTCAGCAGTTGGGCAGCCTCGCAGGCCTGATCCTTGCCAAAGCTCTCGGCACAGAAGTCACGGGTGTGATCTAAGAGATTATCCACACGATATTTCGTGGGATCCCACGCCATGTCCATAAACAGTTGGATGGGATATTCCATGGGCTTCAGGTCGCCCACATTCAAAATCCACAATTTCTGGATACCTCCGTTGTAGGCCAGTTGCAGCTGTTCCCACATATTCTGGATGGGGGTCACGTTAATCCATTTCGAGTTGCGGGGGGCTCCCACGTAGTCCACGTGATAGTAGAGTCCCCAGCCACCCTTACGCTTTTTCTCTTCGGTGGTTGGCAGCCGGCGCACGTTACCCCAGTTGTCGTCGCAGAGCAGCACCGTCACATCGTCAGGCACACGCAGTCCTGCGTCATAGTAGTCTTGTACCTCTTTATAGAGTGCCCAGATTTGTGGGGTCTTGTCAGCCGATTTGCCTGTCACCTCTTTGATGATGCGACGCTGGTTGTTGATGATGTTCTCTAAGAGTTTTGTGTCAGTTCCATTGCCCATAGCCTCGTCGCCGTCGCCACGCATGCCGATGGTCACGATGTCGTCGGTACCCTTCATGCGCTCGATACCCTCACGGAAGAAACGGTCGAGATTCTCTTTGTTCGTGCTATAGTTCCACGCTCCCCAACCCTTACGGTCGCGGGCATACTCCTGGTGGTTGCGAGCCATCGGCTCGTGGTGCGAGGTACCCATCATCACGCCCATGGCATCAGCCGTCTTCAGGTTCTCTGGGTCGTCGGCATAGAAGGCCCATCCCCACATGGCAGGCCACAGGTAGTTGCCCTTCAAGCGCAGGATGAGCTCAAATACCTTCTCATAGAACTTATGCCCTCCGAAATCGGTGCCAAAGGTATTCTTTACCCATGTCGTAAGACAGGGGGCCTCGTCGTTGAGGAACAGTCCGCGATACCTGACGGCTGGCTCGCCATCGGTATATTCGCCCTTCTTAATATATAATAAGGTGTGCTTCTCGATAGGCACATCGGCCCAGTAGTACCAAGGCGAGACACCTATCTGGCGCGACAACTCGTAGATGCCATAGACAGTACCACGCTTGTCGCTGCCAGCGATAACCAGTTGGTTGCCGATAGTCTTAATGATATATTTCTCGGTCTTGCCTTTCAGATTGCGCAACTCTCCCTGCTTCACCCACTGGTCAATCTGTTTGTTCATACCAACAGTTCCAATGATAATAGAAGTGAGAGATGAGGAGGGAGAGGCGAGAGACTTGATGCCCGTGACGGCTTCGAGGTCGTTGGCGAGGTTGGCGGCGGCGAGGTGCACACAACTATGCTCGGCCTCGGCATAGCCGATGGTGAGGTCGCTCAGTTGCCAGGTATCGGCAGCGGGTTCGAACACGATGAAGGCGTCGGCAGCCTCCATATCCGAAGGCAGGATCATTGACAACATCGCCACGAGTGTCATGATCTTTGTCAGCAGTAAATGTTTCATTGCTATGACTGGTTTTGGGATAATTCGTCTGCAAAGTTACCACTTATTTCTGAAAGAACGGGCATATTTCTATCATTAATTTAAGAAAAAGTGATAAAAAGTTTTGCGTTTATAAAAAAATAACTATCTTTGCAGTCGAAAATAGAATCAAAGCAATGAAGTTTAAGCTACTACTAACACTACTAGCGCTTTGTGTCTCTCTGGGTATCCGTGCTCAGATGGGTAAATATTTCACATCCGATAATCAACAACTTTCCAGTAGTTATGTAACCCAAGTGTACCTCGATCGGGACGGTTTCCTGTGGGTAACAACGCGTAATGGTATCAACCGCTACGATGGCTACCAGTTCCGTGTGTTCAAGAAGGAGAACGAGTCGGATAAAACCCTTGCCAGCAACTATGTAAACTGTATGATGCAGGACCGTACCGGACTCTTTTATTTCGGCATGTATGGCGCCCTGCAGACCTGGGACGGTGAAGAGTTTCATAATGTCACCCTGCTCGACCATCAAGGCAAGGAAAACTATGGTTATGCCACCTGTTTCCTCGAGCGTGCTAATGGCGATGTGCTTGTGGGCTCGTCAGGTCTTGGTGTGATGAAGCTGTCCGACAAGAAGACGGCTCGCCAACTCGGTGGTGTCTTTGCCAATCTCCATACCGTCAACTCGCTACTCGAAGACAAGAACGGTCACCTTTGGATGGTTACCGATCAAGAGGGACTGGTCTGCTACGATGGTAAGACGCTGAAGCGATACCTCACCGATCGTAAAGACCTCATCCTCGGACAACTCTGTTCCGATCGCGATGGAAACATTTTCGTAGCTACCAATGCAGGTCTTTACCGCAAGCAAGGTAGCGATTTCGAGCATGTGGCTGCTACAGGTAATAAAGAGGTGTCATCGCTCTACTGCGACCGTTACAACTGCATCATCGTGGGCTACGACGGCAAAGGTATGGCCATCTACGATCCGCATAACAATACCCTGACTGATAACCCCTTCTTCAGTCAGGAGGTGGATCTCTCGAAGAGCAAGGTCTATTCTATTGTCGAGGATAATCACGGCAACCTGTGGTTGGGAATGCTCCAGAAGGGCATATACCGCCAGCCCATTGCTTTCAACGGATTCCATTATATGGGCTATAAGCTTGGCGACAGCCGTAATGTAGCAGGCTCGGCCTGTGTGGTTAGCGTGCTTGTCGATAGTCGTAATCGCACGTGGATAGGTACTGATAAGGATGGTATCTATATCACCACGGCTGATGGTCGTCTCGTGCGCCATCTGTCTGAGGGTTATCCCTCTACGGTTATGTCCTTGGCAGAGGCTCCTGACGGACGAATCTGGATTGGCACCTATGGCGATGGCGGTGGCAGCATCGATCCCAACACGTTCCAGTATCGCCGCATCAGTTATCCTGACGACGATCATCTGATCATCATGGATATTGCGGTCGACAATCTGGGACGGCTGTGGCTTGCCACCATGCGTCATGGCGTCGTATGCTATAACCCTGCCGACGGACAGTTCCGCACCTATATTCAGGCTGAGAATGCTGATGTCGACCGCAAGATCAACAGCATCGTTAATAACTTTATCTCGCAGGTGGCCTTCTCGCCCGACTATTCCCGACTCTATGTGTCTACATCGATGGGCGTTTGTTGTCTCGATATTGCCAGCAACAGTTGGACGAAGACTTTCGGTGCCAACTGTCTCGACTATAGTGTGCCTATTCGTGTGGCCCGCGAATACGACGGCCAGTTGTGGTATGGTACGAGCTCTGGCCTCTTCCGTTACGACCTGAAGACGAAGAAGACCACGAAATACACGACTGACGATGGACTGCCCACCAACGGTATTTCCTCTATCGAGCGCGACCGAAAAGGCATGCTGTGGGTCTCTACCGACCATGGTCTCGCCCTCTTCGATCCCAAGTTGGGCACACAGATGAACTACTTTGCCGACGATGGTCTGCAGAGCAATGAGTTCAGTGACGGTGCTTCGTGCACAGCCTCCGATGGCACCATCATCTTTGGTGGTATCGGTGGTGTTACATGGTTCAATCCCGAGAACATCCAACAGACGCTGTGGGCAGCCAATGTCCATCTGACGGCTTTCACCATCAACGGTGAGCCTGTAAGCACAGCCACACGTTCTGGTGGCTATCAGGTCACCGAGACCACCGTCAGCGCCAGCGACCACTTCGTGCTGGGCTACCACGACAACTCGTTCGCCATCCACCTCTCCACGCTGACCTATGAGAACCCTGAGCATATCGTTTATCACTACAGCATCAACGGCGAGCCTTTCCGTGCGCTGCCAGCTGGCCACAACGAACTCTCGTTCTCGCACCTGCCGCCAGGCACTTACCGCTTCCGTGTGAAGGCTGAGCGCAGTGGTATGGAGACGCCTGAGCGTGATTTCACCGTCATCGTGCATAGTCCCTGGTACCGTTCGGCATGGGCTTATTTCTTCTACGCCCTGGTCATCGGTCTCTTCGCCTGGCAGCTTCTCGCCTACCGTCATCACCGCATGCAGAGCCGTCTGCGCCTGCAGGCCCATATGCATGCCGAAGAGATGAGCGAGGCCAAGCTCCGCTTCTTCATGAACATCAGTCATGATATCCGAACCCCGATGACGCTCATCATCACACCCCTGCTCTCGCTGATTAAGAAAGAGGATGATCCTGAACGCAAGAGCGTCTACGAGACCATCCGTCGTAATGCTGAACGTATTCTCAGCCTGATCAACCAGATGATGGACCTCCGTAAGATTGACAAGGGACAGATGCAGATGCGCATGAGCGAGCGCAATCTCGTGGGCTTCATCAACGATATCTATACGCTTTTCGACCATCAGGCCAAGACACGTCAGATCAAGTTCACTTTCGAACACGACTGCGACCATTTGCCTATATGGATCGACCGTTTAAACTTCGATAAGGTGATTGTCAACGTGCTTTCCAACGCCTTTAAGTATACACCTTCTGGCGGTGAGATCGGCATCCGTCTCACCCACGACGAACGCTATGCCACCATCGCTGTCCGCGACAATGGTGAGAAGATTCCTGAGGATAAACTCGAGAAGATTTTCCAACGCTTCTATCAGGCCGACTCGGCCACAAACGACCGTAATGCCGGCACGGGTATCGGCCTCGACCTGACACGTTCGCTCGTCGAAATGCATCACGGCACCATCAGTGTCCACAACCTCGAACAGGGCTGCGAGTTTGTCATCACCATCCCGTTGGGTAATGCCCATCTCAGTCCTGAGGAGATGATTACTGAGAGCGAGTTGCCGCAGGAGCCGCTAGCACAGTTGCAGGCCGAACTCGAACCCGAGGAAGAAGCTGAGGAGACGCCCTACGAGCAGCCCGATACCAATGGCACCACCATCGTCATTGCCGAAGACGACGACGAGATACGTAACTATCTCGAGGCCGAGTTGTCGCACGACTACGATGTTCACAGTTGCATCAACGGTCGCGAGGCACTCTCTGAGATTTATCGCCTGAAGCCCAGCATCGTCATCAGCGATGTGATGATGCCTGAGATGGATGGTAACGCCCTCTGCTCACAGCTGAAGTCGAACAGCTCGACCAACTTCATACCCGTCATCCTGCTCACGGCCCGCAGCCGCGACGAAGACCGTCTCGAAGGCCTTGAGACAGGTGCCGACGCCTATATCGTCAAGCCTTTCAACATGGACATCCTGCGTCGCACCATCCAGAACCTGCTCAGTTCACGCCGTCTACTCAAGATGAAATACGAGCGCACTGACGTGCTCGAAGAGCGTGTCGACGATATCCGTCTGAAGTCGCCTGACGAGAAACTACTCGAGAAGATCATGGAATGCGTTCGCAAGAACCTCACCAACTCCGACCTCAACATCGACATGATCTCCGACGAGGTGGGTATCAGCCGTGTTCACCTGCATCGTAAAATGAAGGAACTCACGGGTCAGACGCCGCACGACTTCATCCGCAGCATCCGTTTGAAGAAGGCCGCCCAACTGCTCGCCGAGAAGGGCATGAACGTCACCGAGGTGATGTACGCCTGCGGCTTCGCCAATAGCGCCTCCTTCTCAACCATATTCCGTAAATATTATGGCATGTCGCCTCGTGACTACATGCGCGAACATCAGGAAAGATAACATGATTGGAGTAATTCTCGCAGCCGGAATGGCCAAGCGCCTCAGGCCCCTCACGGACGAACGTCCGAAGTGTCTTCTCAAAGTCGGAGAGCGTACGCTTCTCCAGCGTACCGTCGATGCCATGCTGGCCGCAGGCATCAACGAACTCGTTGTCGTCACGGGCTATCGTGCTAACATGATCCGCGACTTTCTCACAGAGACTTATCCATCGCTTACAATCCACTTTATTGATAATGTGGATTATGAGCATAACAACAACATATTCTCGCTCTGGCTCACCCGCCCCTATACCGACGGTCGCGACTTTCTGCTCATGGACAGCGACATCCTCTGCGATCCCGCTATCCTTCCTGAGGTCATTGGTGCTGAAGGCAGTGCTCTCGCACTCAATCGTCATGAACTTGGCGAGGAGGAGATGAAGATTGTGGCCGATGCCCACGGACGCATCATCGAAATTAGCAAGACCTGTTCACCTGCCGATGCCGCTGGCGAGAGCGTAGGCATCGAGAAGATGACAGCCGACTACAGCACCGCCCTCTTCCACGAGTTGCAACAGATGATCGAAGACGAGGGTCTCATCGACATTTTCTACGAGCGTGCCTTCGAGCGTCTCATCCCTCAGGGCCACACCTTCCGCATCGTCGACACCACCAGTTTCTTCTCCATCGAACTCGACACCCCCGAGGACTTCGAAAACGCTCAGCGCCTCATTCCCGCAGAATTGTACTAATCTCCTAAAGTACTCAAGACACAATGTTACACTTGTTCTAGGTGTAAAGACATGGATACCTTGTACAGTTGATAGGAATGCCTTCCGTGGCTGATACGGATGCCTTCTCTTATATAGCACAAGTCATCAGCATTAAACAAAGGAGGCATTCGCGTGAAGTATAGAAGGCATTGGGCTGAAAGAAAAGTCGATAAATAATTGTATTATCGCTCGATTTATACTATCTTTGCAGCATGAAACCAGCAAAGATTTTCCAGCAGTATATCTGGCTCGTCAATACGCTGCGCCAGTATAAGTACCTCACGCTCGAAGAGATTAATGATCTGTGGGTGAAAGATAAGGTGATCGAAGGCAGTCCGCTGACACGTGCCTCGTTCTATCGCCATAAGGACGCCATCGTCAGCATGTTCGGCATCATCATTGAGTGCGACCTCGATCGTGGTTACAAATATTTTATCGCCAATCCCGAGATACTCGACGACGAAAGCATCGAGCGATGGATGCTCTCGACCCTGACCGTCAACACCGTGCTTTCTGATAGCGCCAACCTGCGCGAACTTATCCTGCTTGAGAATGTGCCTGCTGGTGAGGAATACCTTCAGACCATCATCCAGGCCATCAAGGCCAACCATCGTCTGCTGATTACCTACCAGCGATTTGGCAACGAGCGTTACGAGAAGACCGTTTCGCCCTATGCGCTGAAACTATTCCATCAGCGCTGGTATTTGCTGTCGCACACGGGCAATCACTACGCCACCTACGCCCTCGATCGTATGCAGAGCGTCAGCCTTTCTGACGAGACCTTTGAGATGCCGCCAAACTTCTCGCCACAGGATTATTTCTCGGAGTATTTTGGCGTGCTGACAGACGAGACGCCCCTGGAGCATATCGTCGTACGAGCCTATGGCCGAACGCCCGACTACCTGCGCACCCTGCCTCTGCACACCTCGCAGCGCGAAATCTCGCAGACTGACGAATACACTGATTTCGCTATCGACATACGTCCTACGCCCGACTTCATAGGTCAGCTTCTGAATCATACCGATGGTCTCGAGGTGGTAGAACCAGCCTCTTTACGTCATAAGATCCGCGAAATCATCGAGAATACCCTCAAGAGGTATTCAATAGATTACTGATTCGTTATTTGATGATTATCTTCTTGCCGTTGCGGATGTAGAGACCTTGGCGAGGGGTGGTGACTTGGCGACCTTGAAGGTCGAACCACTTTTCACTTCTCACTTCTTCACTTTTCACTCCTTGGATGCCAGTGGCTGTGGCAAGGGTGCAGAAGGAGAAGTAGGTGGGCTCGTCGTGGTTGGCATTGCCAGCATCCTTCAGGTATTTGCCTGTGCCTACGTTCTTTAGGGCGAATCCCTTGCCTTCGACATACTCGATGTTCCATACGGCGCCATTCTCCATGTCTTCGCCATTGCCCTTAGTCAGTCCGAGGATGAAACAGCACCAGCCAGTTTCTATGGGCTGCGCATTCAGATAGCCGGGCTTGCCCCAGATATTGTATTCTTGATTGTCAGGGGTGATTAGTCGGAGCAGATAGCCGCCAGCCACCGTGCTCTGCTCGAGTTTGAAACGGAAGCCAGAGTTGCCGTCGTTGAAGGCGGTGGAATAGTCTTCGTAGCCCAGGTTCTGGGCATCGGAGCCGAAGAACGCCTTGCCCTCGTTCTCGTTGACGATGGCGAAGGCCTGGCCGTTGATTTCGTCGAGACTGGCGAAGCGCTTATCAGGCACCATCTGCTGCTGCTCGATAGGGGCGGATACATCGATGTTGTAACGGCTGCAGAATCGCCAGATCTCGTCGCCTGTCTTCACGCCGTTGTCGTTGGATATCCAGTGGCCCTTGTTGGCCATCTCCATCAGCACCACCTCAACACCATCGTTGCCTGGGCCCCAGACATGACGGGTGATGTGGGAGGCGCCACGGTATTTCTTGGTGACCTCGGCCGTAGTAGGACAGCCGTTGTGCTTGATCCACACGTCGAGGTTCTTCTGTACGTTCGAGAAGGTGACTACGTCGTCGGCAGTGCCATGGGTGTGGATGATGGGTATGGGGCGTACGCTGGCCTTGGCCGTGACGCCGCCCATGGTATAGCCGCTGATGGGGGCGAAGGCTGCGATACGATCGGCTATCTTGTTCATGGCGTGATAGGTAAACATGCCACCCATGGAGAAGCCTGAGAGATAAACACGCCCCGGATCGATGTCGTATTTCTCGACCATTGCATCGATCAGGGCCAACATGAAGTTGATATCGCGATTGCCAGAGATGTCCCAACTCTTGTCGATGCCCTCGGGGAAGACGGTGACAAACTTGGCGGTATCGGCCACCGATTTGATGTCGAGCATGTTCATCTGGTAGGCGGCGTCCTGGTTCATGCCATGACACGAGATCAGCAGCGGACGCTTGGCTCCCAGATTCTTGGGCACATAGATCTTATACTCTCGTTGCGTGCCTCCAACCTTCAGTTTTTCTTGTGCTGACGATGGCAGGAGGCAGATGGCCATCAGCAGCATGGTGATGATTTGTCTTTTCATTATTATAAATAAGATATCCGTGTCAGGCCGTGTCGTCCCGTAGTCCGATCTTCATGAGTAGGATGCCGATGACGATCCAGATGATCTCACGCACACGGCAGATGATGCTGACGAAGATGCCCAGGGCGGCGGAGAGGCCGAGGGCAGCGATGGAGAGCACGAATCCGCCCTCCTGGACGCCAAGTTGCATGGGCAGGAAGCCGATGAGGTTGGCGAACAGTGTGGTGAACGACACGATGAGGATCGAGTGCAGATAGGTGAGTGTGAGGCCTGTGAAGCCTCCGCCACAGTCGATGCCGAAGAGCAGGAGCATGAAGAACACCTCGCTCGACTGAACGATGCGCGACAGGTATTCGAGCAGTAGCGAATTGTAGAAGGCCCTTTTGTCCTCAGCATAAAGCGAGGCTATCTGTGTGTCGATATTATGTAATGACTCAGCGTGGCTCTCGAGAAAACGGGTGCTCCAGCCCTTGAGGCCAGGGATGTGGCTGATGAGATGGAGAGCACCAACGACCAATCCCTTGCGATAACCACGAGAGAAGATCCAGAAGAAGATCAGACAGAACACGATGATGATGCCCAGAACGGTGGCAATGGCCGTGTTGATGGGCAGGTCGCCCACGGCTGCCAAAGCCAGATAGATGAAGATGCTGGAGAACCAGAACCAGAAATGGGCGAAGAAATGCATCATCGCATAGAGGATGACTGATGAGGCGGCATGCTGGCGGCTGACGTCCTTAGATAACTCGAGGATGCGGTAGGGTTCGCCACCAAGACCACCCACGGGGGTAGCGTAGTTCAGGGCATAGCCCGTGATGGTAAGGCGATAGATGCGCCAGAAACTCAGGTTGTCGGCCTCGTGTCCACTGCGGCTGCGGATGATGGTCTGCCACGAGAGGGCGTTGATGCCGTAGATGATGATCCACACGCCCACGATAGGGATGAGCCAGTACCCTGCATGACAGATATGCTCCCAGAGCTCGACGAAGCTGACGTCGAAGGTGAAGAGCATGACAACCACGGCTGCAATGCCGAGGAAGAAGAAAATGTTATTGAGGCGTTGCTTGGTCATAGGCTGTCGGCAAAACGGCGGCAGAAAGCCTCATGACGATGATTGACGTACCAGGCTAGCAGACCCATCGCGAAAATCTCGAAGAGGAAATACATGGCGGGCAGGTCGATCAGACAGAACAGGAACAGCCAGAAGGAACGGAAATTGAATGTGAGCAGACCGTTCCAGAAGATGACGGGCAGCGACTTCTGACGGAACGACTCGCGGAAGTCGGCAGGGATGTCGCTGGCATGGGGTCCGTACTTCTCACGCAGACGGCCCATGAGACGCTGGAACTGCGGCGTGACCTTCTCCTGTGCCTTGGTGTAGCCCACATAGTTGTTCTGGAACCAGCGCTCGATCCAAGGATCATCAGGCGACATCTTGTCTAAGATCTCCTGCTGCTGGCGTGAGTTGTCGAGTTCGCTGCCCTTCTCGCCCTTCAGGAAGAAGAGGTGGACATTGATATAATAATCGGCCAGACGCTGCTGTCCTGCGATGCCCACGATGCCTGACCACAGGCCGAAGGCATAGACGATGAGCGTAGCGATGATGGCGTTCTGCTGGGTGTCGGCGATGCCGAACCAAGCAAATTCGATGTCGTGATGCAGATAGAAACGCCACACCAGAGCGTGATAGATGGGCACGAACCAGGTGAAACCAGCCGCACCGTCGAGAATACGACCCAGACGGCTCTTCTTGCCCGTCATACGAGCCAGCTGACCATCGGTACAGTCGAAGATATCGGCAATCATCAGCAGCACGATGGCGATGATGTTGAACACGAGACCCTCGGTGCCACCATAGTAGTAACTGGCACAGCCGAAGAAGATGGCACTGCCAGCACCGATGAACATCGAGGCAATGGTGACGGTGTTGGGATGTATGCCGAGCTTAGCGAAGATGACTGCCAGATAATAGCAGACTGGACGGATGACGTGGAGATCGAGCCAGTCTTCAGTCTCTGACGACTTCAGGGTTGCTTGATAATTCTCGTTCATCTGGCTTCAAATACTCTCTTGATCGTATCAACAACCACCTGTGTCTGCTCCTTGCGGCCGAGGGTGATGCGGAGGCATGACTCCAGACCCTTGTCGCCCATGAACTTGATCTTGTAGTCTTGCACCTTCAGTGCCTCCATCAGCGCCTCCTTGATTTCGAGGGGGTACTTGATGAGGATGAAGTTGGCTACGCTCTTGTACACCTTGAATCCAGGCAGATGGCCCAGCTCCTTCTTGTAGAGCTGACGGCCCCACTCCATATCGTCGGCCACGCGGCGATAGTGGTCGTCGCTCTCGAGGGCAGCGAGTGCCACAGCCTCGGAGAAGCGGTTGAAGCCCAGGTACTTGTTTGAGTAGCTGAGGAATTGGTCATGACCCTCGCCGATGAAGCCGAAGCCACAGCGCAGGCCAGGTAGGCCGTAGAACTTCGAGAGAGTGCGCGAGATGATCAGGTTGTTGTATTTGTTCACCAGAGGTGCAATATAGTCGGTATCGCTGGTGATGAAGCTGGCGTAAGCCTCGTCGACAAGCACCATCGTATCGCTAGGGATATTCTCCATGATACGGCCAATCTCCTCACTGGTCAGGCTGTTGCCTGTGGGGTTATTGGGCGAGGCGAGCAGCAGCATGCGGGGATGGATGCGGTTGGCGTATTCGATCACCTCGTCGACATGATAGGCGAAGGTGTCTTCCTGCTCGTGCAGGGGGTACATCTCGAACGTGCCGCCACACTCGCTGGCCACACGGTTGTAGTACCACCACGAGAACTCGGGGATAAGGATGGTCTTGTTGTCGCCCTCCATCAGGAAATAGTGGATGGCGTTCTTCAGGATTTCCTCGCCACCATATGCCAGCAGCACGCGCTCCTCGGGCACACCATAGATCTCGCTGAGGCGTACGGAAATAACGCTCTTCTTGCCTTGGTCGTATATACGTGTATAGAAGCAAAGATCCTTCGCGTCGAAGTTCTTTACAGCGTCAAGCACTTTCTGGCTTGGCTCAAAGTTGAATTCGTTTCTATCGAGATAGTTCATATTGTAATGTCTTAAACGGGTGCAAAGTTATGAATAATATTTGAAAAACTATCCAATTTGACTGATTATTTGCACATTATTCACTTTTTACTTAGAATGTAAGTCTGAATATGTATCTGATACCCCATTTGTGACTGGTGGGGAGATCGAGATAGTTCAGGCGTCGCACAACGTCGACATGGATAAGCTTGAAGATATTGTGAATACCCATGACCAACTCCACGTAGGGCTCGTTGCGGTCCATGATGTTACAACCATCGGGGAAGTACATCAGACGGTCGCTGTTGGCGTTCTGCGGCAGGAACGGGTTGTTCTTGTCGCTGAGGGTGCCCCAGAGGGTGTTGATAGCCACATACTCACGCCACTTCAGTTTCTTCAACAGGGGGATGCGGTTGAAAAGTTTACCGTTCATATCCCACGATAGCATCAGCGAGGCGTAGCGGTCGTTGAGGAACTCCATGTTGTTGATAAGGTTGTACATTTCTTCCTCGATGACGTACGACTGGTTGGCAGGCGGCTGGATGAGCAGCATGTAGGGCACCTGGTTCCACTGGATGCCTCCCTTCAGGAAGACATCGACCTTACCCCAGCTGTTCAGCCAGAAACGCTTATAGATCTTGGCCTCAGTGACGTTTGAGGTGTATTGTCCGCCAAGGAATCCCTTGATGCCGAAGGTGTGGCTCAGGGTGAAGATGGGCACGTCGCGATTGATCGTCAGTCGACGTTGCTTGCTGTTCACATACGTCTCGTCAGGAGCGTAGCGCAGTTCGGCATGCAGTTCGGTGGTACGCAGGAATTCGCCGTGGTGCATCTTGATATCCGTGTTCTCCTGCTTCGGCATGTTGAGCGTGCGGAACGACATGGCGCCACAGGCTTCCATTTCCTCGGCCTTCAGCGAGAGGGTGGTCTTCAAACCGCCATAGAACTCGTATTCGAAGGCGAGCGACTGACGGTTGCAGATCATCATCTTGTCGATCTTCGCCCATTTGAAGGCCACGAGGAAGTTATCCTTATCCGTAGGCAGGAAGCGGTCGGAGGGCGTCTGTACATCGTAGGTGCTCTCCAGTCGCAAGGTGCGCTTGGGGTACTCCCAAGGCGAATAGACCTTGTCGATAAACGAGTAGTCGAGGCTGGCCTTGTAGTAGTTCTTTTTGCTACCCCAGCCGTGGGCGTAATAGCCGCCAACGAACCAGCGCTTGTTCAGGTTGGCTGTTGTGGTGCCACTGATACGGCTGCGCCAGCCGTCGAAGTTGTTTCGCGTAAGGATGGTGTTCACAGGCGTCAGGTCGATGGGGTTGGGCTCGCCAATCTCGATCGAGTTCTCGATGAGAGCCGTTAGTCCGAACATGATATACTTGAAGCCCTTGATGTTCTTGATATTCTTCACGAACGAGCCCATCGAGTCCTCACTCTTCGTGAGTTCCACTTGTCGGTATTCGTTCCAGAACGACTTGCCTCGCATGCCCGCATCAGGCTCCTTGATCTCCAAGCGTTTGCCCTTGAAAAGCTTCTTGGGCAGTTCGTCGAAGGAGTAGCCCGTAAAGCGGTTGTTCTTGATGACGATGATCTCCTCCATGAATTTGGCGAAGTGGAGCTCTGTGACCATATCGTCCTGAGTGAGCACCCAGTCGCCGTTGTCGAGACGCTCGTACTCCTGGTTGATGCGCAGGTTCTTTACGTAGTTCACGGAGGTCTGCTTGGGCAGCGTGAGCTCACAACGGCGCACGTGATAGGTCGAGTCCTTCAGGATATAAATGTCGCCACGGAATCCGAAGTCCATCTGGTTGTTGGGCAGGAAATGGAGGTGGATACACGAGTCGCGCTGAATCTTCACCGTGTCCTCAATATAGAAGCGATAGAAGCTGATAGCGTCCTTGCCGATAGGCGACGTGAAGGGGAACTGCACCAGACGGATTTGGTCGTCGTAGAGGTTCACGTCCGTGAAGACCTCCTTCAGCACGATGTTCAGAATATCGCCCGTCTGGAAGAGGTCGTTGATACCTGACGACTGTGTACCCTTGATGATCTTCTTCTTTGTGTTTGTTTCCTTGCGGTAGATATGCTCTTCGACCGTCTCATCGACGCTGATAGGCAGAATGAGCTTGTTGGTGTACTGACACTCCTCTACTTGATCGAGCAACCATGGGGTGCTCGAGAATGGCTTCTCGCTCAATCGCTTGGGCGTCAGGTCGTTGGCAGCCAGCGTCAGCTTCTCGTATTTGTCGTACTTGTAGTAGTCGTGGTTCGACAGGTCGCTGAGTTTCTTGGCAGCGATCACCTTCTTCATCAGTTCGACAGCGGGGTTGTTCTTACGACTGTATTTACCACGCTCCGACTTGATGGTAACCTCCTTCAGCACGGCGTTATCAGGCTCAAGGGCGATGTCGAGCGGTACCTTCGTTGAGGCGTTGATAAGAACCACCTTCGACTTATAGCCTACAGAGCTGAAGGTGAGGCTCCAACCAGCATGACGGGCGATGCTGAACTCGCCCTCGAGGTCGGAGATGACGGCCACGTTATGACCCTTGTAAACCGCACTGGCATAGGGGATAGGCTCGCCAGTGTCGGCATCGGTGATATGGCCCTTGATAAACTGCTGGGCGCTCAGCGGCATGCTGAGCAGCAGCATGATACAATATACTAAAAACCTTGTCACTATGATCTCTAAATTATCTCTTAATTCTTAATTCTCAATTAAACTTATGGCCAGTGAATGTGTATTCAGTGTAACCGCCCCGCTCATTCATGCGGAGGGTTTTTAACTCGGATGTGCTCTTGTCGATGGTGAGCACAAACGAGGAGAACAGCATGCGACGCTGGGCCTTTTTTGAATCGGCCTGGGGCGTGATTGTGAGTACGATGTTATTGCCTTGCTTCGTTACAGCGAGGTCACTATACTTAGAGAGGTCGCCCTCGCCACCCTTAAGGATATATTCGAAGACAGCCTGGAAGGTGGCGAACTGCGGATTCTTCTGACTGCTCGTCTTGTGGCTCTTGCCCTTGACAACCATTGTAAACTCGCTGCCTTTCATGAGCAACTGATCTTTGCCGCCATCGATAACGATCCCCACCTCGGAAGGTTTCTTCATCGTCAATGTACCTTTGGTGACGACATCTTTGGCGATGGCGTCTTTATGGCTGGTCTTCGTGGCTGCGGCAGTCACAGTGGTTGTCTTCTTATAGCGTGCCACGGCCTTCTGCAGGTCGGCATTCTGGGCGTTAACGCTCAAAGGAGCAAAGGCGAGAAGGTGAAAAAGTGATAAACCTATTACCTTCACCATAATTCCTTTTATTACTGTTTTCATTCTGTTCATTTTTCCTTTTCCTTTCTATTTGATAATGTCATTAAAGTCTTTTCCGAGGATGGCTGCACTGGTGTGGAGTGCCGTCATGGCCACACCCTCCAGACCGTGCAGGATAACGTTCTGACCCGTGAGCAGCAGATTGGGCAGCGGTGTACGGGGCGAGAGCATCGTCATCATGAGGTTGCGATAGTCCTTGCGCACCCCATAGGCTGAGCCAAAGGGGGTCAGGGTATAGTCGCGATAGGTGAGCGGGGTGCTCGTATAGTGTTGTTCGACTGCAGCGCCCAATCCTGGGACAACGGTCTCGGCCAGCGCCAGACAACGGACATAGGTATCTTCCTTCCACGTGTTGTAGGCATGGCTGCGACGGAAGAGGTGAGAGTCCTCCCACGTCTTGCACTGATCCCAGGGCATGGGTGTCATGAGATCGATCTGACGGGTGTAGTTGCTGCCGTCCTCAGGCACTCGACAGGAGATCATCACACCACCGATGTCGCCCTTCTGGTCGCGCTCGTCGTAGAATGTCCAGACGTTCGGACGACTGTAGACGAACTTGTTGTGGTTGAAGTAGGGCAGGGTGCCCTCTTTAATGGTCAGCGAGGCTGTGAACATGCCGAAGGTGTTCTCCAGCGAGGCCATCCGCCTGCGGAATATTTTCTTTAACACCTCACTCTGACGGATCCACGAGAAGGTTAGCGTGGGGTGTACGTCGCTGATGAAGAGATCGCCCTCGTAGGTCTCGCCGTTACGACAGCGGGCTGCCACGATACGGCCGTCGTGCTCGATCAGTTCCTCTACCTCGGCCCTGCAGCGGACAGTGCCTCCGTAACGGGTGATATCGTCGATGAGCGAGCGCACGATCATGTTTCCGTCGCCCTGCAGTCGCCAACTACTCTGCACATAACTGCTTTGTCCGTGGGCGAAGGTGAAGAGGGGCAGCGACTCTCTGCGCAGCTCCATCTTCAGGGCGTTGCCTGAGAGCACGTTCACCAACAATGGATCGTGGAAATTGGTGGTGAGCCATTCGTAGGCCCCTGCTGTCTGCAAGGCGTTGGCATCGGCAGAGCCGAGGTCGAGTTCCTGTGTCAGGCGGAGCACATCGATATATTTCCGCAAGGCCTCGCGCTCCTGAGGGAACGAGGCGGCCAGTGTATCGACGAAGGCGTCGTAGCCCTCTGCCAGCGCAAAGGTGTCGCCACCAATGGTCACGAGGTCGAAACCCTTGGGGTCAAGACGGTGCCAGGGCAACTGCATCAGTCCGATGGCGTCGAAGAGTCGATGCATCGTCTGACCTTCAGCCAGTCCACCCACATAGTGCAGGCCAGTGTCGAACGCCATCCCGTCGCGACGGTAACTCTGTATGCAGCCGCCAGGCTGAGCCTGACGCTCCAGCAGCAGAACATTCTTGCCCTGCTTGCTGAGGATATGGCCACAGACGAGTCCACCAAATCCGCTACCGATAATAATGACGTCGTATTTCACCTTTTTACTTTTTTACCTTTTCACCTTTAATCCATCGATAGACAGCAGGTTGTGCGACGTAGGAGAGGATCACAGCCGAAAGCAGGCCGATCAGCGTAGAGAAGCCCACGCTCTTGATAGCTGGATGGACAGCGATGAGCATGCTGCTCACAGTGACGATCAGGATGACGGCCGAGAAGAAGATGGCTGTCTTGTGATAGTTCAGCAACCGCTCTTCCTTGCCGATGAGGCCATTGATCACAAAGATACTGTAATCGACGCCGATACCGAAGATAAAGGTCGAGATGATGATGTTGATGAGGTTGAAGCGCACATCGAAGATCACCATCGCTCCCAGCACGATGAGCCAACTGAGCAGGATGGGTGCAAAGCCCAGCAGCGTCAGGCGCCAGTCGTAGTGGAAACTCACTAAGAGCACCACAAACACGAAGAGCATCGAGAGCCACTGTAGCACGTTGAAGTCTTCGCTCATCTGGATCAGTGTGTCAGTGGTATAATAATAGGTGTCGAGCACCAGCAGATCAGGATCAGCAGCCACAGCGTCGCAGATGCGGATATAATCGCTCTCGCTGCTGCGCACCGAGTCGTTCTCACAGCGCACACTGGTGAAGCAGAGATAGTCGCCATTGTAACTCTGTTCCATCAGCGTCGACTGGTAACCCTCGGGGATGAGTCCTGCGCCGTAGAGGGCGTCAGGTTCGTAGTCGGCTGTGGCAGCCTCGAAGAAGGTTTCGAAGGCCTCTGGGCGCAGTCCTGCCTGTGGGGCTGTGGTTGCGATCAGACTCCTTACCTTCGTGAGTCGCTCTGGTGTCCAATATGCCTTCCACGCATCGAT
>Ga0310696_10004014_pt1 | contig 18174 bp, 12 predicted proteins | sample AusTroGonzalo_MG_4_FD_203885 | JGI IMG/M metagenome (GOLD analysis project Ga0310696, IMG submission 203885) | Bovine rumen microbial communities from tropical cattle in Woodstock, Queensland, Australia - Gonzalo_02 (v2) (version 2) | ecosystem: Host-associated > Mammals > Digestive system >...
TGTTCTCCTGTTCTGGCGTTTGTGAGACGGCTTGCTGCGCAACAATCTGCATGCGGCAGGTAGCAACGAGGAAGCCGAAGAAGTTCGGATATAACTTCTTGTACCCCACGGGATTAAGTTTGTGCGCCTCGTGGAGTTTGCGATAAACGGCAGCCTGTTCCGGGTCACGTTCGATGGCATGCGCCATGAGCAGCGCCTGACGGTTGATATCCATGTTATGCTGCTCGTTGGCAGTCATGGTGGAGGCGTCCTTCCTGAGGACGGGAAGAACGTAGATCTGATACCAGGGCATGCCGGCATACCTGCTGTTGTCGGCACGCTTGCGCACCTTGCGGACAACGATACGCATGCCGGCGGCAATGCCTTCCTTTTTCATATCCATGGCCCCCAGAGGCTCCGGATGTGCACGCCCGGTTGGAAGAAGAGGTGCCCGTCGGACGAGACAACGACCTCACCGACGCTTTCCAGCCGGTGAAGGACAGTCTGAAGAAGAGGATGAATGCGTGTAGAATCTTTCATATAATTAAGGTTTTTGTTTGTAAAAAATACCAGTCAAAAAGTGAGTAAACCCTAGGATTGGTCCGACAACCGCCTTATCCGCACCCGACTTGAGCCTTATTGAGCCGGGAGGCGTAAAGAAGGTGTTTATCACGGACATCGACTGCAAAGTTACAAAAAATAATTGAAATATGCAAAAAAATACATGATTTTTGCAGAAAAATTTGCAAATGTCGAAAAAATGTCGTATCTTTGCACATGAATTGCGTCGACAAGCATCATTTGCTGAAGGCGATGCGGTAGTAGCTCAGTTGGTAGAGCATCAGCTTCCCAAGCTGAGGGTCACGGGTTCGAGTCCCGCTTACCGCTCAGAAAGAGTTGTCCGGACGGGCAATTCTTTTTTGATAAATTTTGTCGTAAAATTTGCATATTTGCAAAAATTGTTGTATCTTTGCGGAAAAATTCACCCCTGAGAATTGAAGAACCGTTCGCTAAAATATATCCTGACCGTACTGCTAAGCGTATTCAGTATCGGAGCATTCGGCAAGTCTGATGCCCCGAAGACTGAGATACCGATGTGTACGAACCTGATTATCAATGCCGGTATTTCCGCCAACAGGCAGCCAGCACTGGGATTTACGGTCGCCCGCATCGGCATGTTCGGCTACTATGCGAACTTCATGATAGGCATTGACAATCTTCACCTGGCCTACGACTACCGTATAGCCGAAGACGGCAGTCTGGCAGACGGCGACTATGCCGGCGTCATCCCGTTCTATTCGGGCAGGCGTGCGACCAACCGCTTTTCCGGAACCGCCGGAGCGTTCTTTAGGATGGGTATTCCTTTATATACATATATAGGTGCAGGCTACGGCTACCGCACGGAGACACGCGAGCTGCTGAACAAGCAATGGGTGCAAGCGCCGTCCAGCCTAGGGCACTGCGGCCTGGTGGATGCCGGACTTATGGGGAGGATCGGCAATTTCACCCTGCAGGCAGGCTACACCCTGTTCATCGGACAGCAGCACCGCCTGTATCACGAAGCCAAAGTGGGTATAGGATTCATAATAGAAAAATAATCGTCTATGAAACGGCTTATCCCTCTGATACTCTGTCTTATGTTTCTTTCCTGCCGGGAAGAAACGATACCGACGGTAACGGTTGACATCGAGGCCGAAGAACTGGTCGGTCTGAGTGCCGACACCACCTTTGACACCATCCCATACCAAATCACACGCATTCTGCGCGATACGTTCTATGTCGATTCCCTGCTGCCGGACAGTCTGGTGATAGACTCGATCCTGACAGACACATTGCTGATAGACACGATCAGCATTGACACATTCTTCATGGACACCATCCGCTTGTGGGGTTTCGTCCAATACGCCGGCGACAAGGAGTACGGTCCGGCATTGATAGAGTGCGGTTTCTGCGCAAACGACACTATCACCTACACTGCCGCATTATCCCTTGACATGAAGACAGCGGCGGAGGACTACGGCTGGTTCTCGTATGTGCTGCCGGTCAGGAACACCGACGTTCTATACGTCTATGCATACGCCATAAATCCCTTCGGCATTTTGCGCAGCCAGACCCGCGAAGTACGCATCTCCAAACACGATTCCCGATAAAACTTGCTTTTTTTTCAAAAAAACAAATTGAAAATTTGCAAATGTCATTTTTTTTTTGTAATTTTGTAGCGATTTTGTGCATTTTGCAATTTCGCGATGAAAAAGAGTGAATTCACACAGGCCGAAACGGCGATGATTGAGCAGGAGTTCGCCTCTCTGCTGAATGCGTACGCGCATACATCCCACCGCCAGCACGTAGAGCGCATAGAGCAGGCATTCCGCTTTGCGAACAAGGCGCACTACGGCGTGCGTCGTCTGAGTGGAGAGCCATATATCCTGCATCCGCTGGCAGTGGCCAAGATTGTGGTGAGCGAGATAGGTCTGGGCAGCACGTCAATCAGTGCGGCACTGCTGCACGACGTGGTGGAAGACACCGACTATACGGTCGAGGACATCGACAACCTGTTCGGCGCAAAGATAGCACAGATAGTGGACGGTCTGACGAAGATCTCCGGCGGCGTATTCGGCGACAAGGCCTCCGAGCAGGCGGAGAACTTCCGCAAGCTGCTGCTGACGATGAGCGACGACATACGCGTGGTGCTCATCAAGATTGCCGACCGTCTGCACAACATGCGTACGCTGAGCGCCCAGCCTCTGGACAAGCAGTACAAGATAGCCGGCGAGACGCAGTATATCTATGCACCTCTTGCGCACCGTCTGGGTCTGGGTTCGATAAAGAGCGAACTGGAGAACCTGGCGTTCAAGTACGAGCATCCGGACTCCTACGCCGAACTGAAAGAGCGTATAGCCGCGGACAACATGACGCGTATGGAGAACTTCGAGCGCTTTGCCGAACCGATACGCGCCAAGCTCAAGTCGCTGGGCTATGAGTTTGACCTGACGGCACGCATCAAGTCGCCCTACTCCATCTGGCGGAAGATGAACACGAAGCTTGTCACGTTCGAGGAGATATATGACCTGCTGGCAGTCCGTATCGTATTCACGCCCAAGCCGAACTTCAGCGAGAAAGACCAGTGCTGGATGATATACTCCGCCATCACGGAAATCTACCGTCCGCACCCGGAGCGTATACGCGATTGGATATCCACGCCCAAAGCCAACGGCTATGAGGCGCTACATGTAACCGTAATGGGCCAGAACGGCGACTGGGTGGAGATACAGATCCGTACGCGCCGCATGCATGAACTGGCGGAACAAGGACTGGCCGCTCACTGGCGCTACAAGAGCGGTGACACGGAGGAAAGCGAGCTGGACAAATGGCTGCGCGACATCAAGGAGGTGCTTGCCAGCGATTCGCCGGACGCGATGTCGTTCCTGGACACGTTCAAGCTGAACCTGTTTGCCAAAGAGGTGTTCGTGTTCACGCCGAAAGGCGAGATACAGACCCTGCCACAAGGCGCCACCGTGCTCGACCTCGCCTATCAACTGCACTCCGAGCTGGGTGAGCATTGCATAGGTGCGAAAGTCAACCATACGCTCAAGAGCAGCGACTATATCCTGCACGCCGGCGACCAGGTGGAGGTGCTGACAGCACAGCAGCAGGAGCCGCAACCCGAATGGCTGAACTATGTGGTGACCGCCAAGGCCCAATCGGCACTGAACGGCTATTTCCACCGCGTGGAACGCCAGCAGGAGAAGCTCGGCGAGCGCCGTCTGGAAGACGCGCTGCGCTCCCTGATGATTCCTGAGGAGCAGTTCGACGGAGCCATACAACACGTGCTACAGCACCACCATCTGACCAAGCGCAGCGAACTGTTCAAGCTGATAGGAATGGATGCCATCAAGCTGGAAGGGCTGAAAGACATCATCGCGCCCAAACAGAGCCTGTGGTCACGTCTGCGTCCATGGCGACAGAACAGCAGCCAAGCCACGGCAGCCAGCAGCAAGCAGTCAGCAGACGAAGTGACGATGGACACGCGCAAGGACAAGCTGAAGCATGACCTAATCATCACGGACGAGATACTGAAAGATGTCATACTGGAGGAATGCTGCCGGCCAATTCCCGGTGACGAAGCCATCGCCTTCAAGGACACAGCAGGGAAGATGCACATCCATTACATGAACTGCCCTGTGGCCGAACGGCTGAAGACCAGCTACGGCAAATCCATCTACTCTGTGACCTGGGACACCCACCGGCTGAGCCTGTACAAAGAGAAACTGCAGATAGAAGGCATAGACCAGTTCGGACTGCTGATAGAGATGCTGCGCGTCATATCCGACAACTTCCACATCAACGTGAACGAACTGCACATAACAGCCAACAAAGGCGTATTCAGCGCCCGGATAATCCTGTACGTCTATGACAAAGCCGAGCTGTACGAGCTGATTGACGCACTAAGGAAGATGCACAACATACAATCCGTGCAGCGAGTGTTCAATTAACCGGATAACTAGCCAACTAGACGACTAGACAGCTAGACGACTAGAAACAACAATAACAAAAAATACAAACAATATAAACAATGAAGAAATTATTTGTAAGTATGGCAATGGCCGTAGTAGCCGTAGCCATGATGGCACAACAACCTGTCATCACCTTTGAAAAGACAGACCACGACTTCGGCAAGATCAACGAAGCCGATGGCAAAGTAACCACCATCTTCACCTTCAAGAACGAAGGCATGGAGCCGCTCGTACTGTCGAACGTACGCGCGAGCTGCGGATGTACCACTCCGAAGTGGCCGCACCAGCCGATTGAGCCCGGACAGACAGGTGAGATAACCGTAACGTACAACCCCAACGGCCGTCCGGGACGATTCACCAAGACCGTGACCATCACCTCCAACGCCACCGAGCCTACGACACGCGTGACCATCAAGGGTGAGGTTATTCCGAAGCCCGCCAAGCCCGTAGACAACTATCCCGTGAAGATGGGCGAGCTGAGCCTGAAGAGCCGCGACGTGAACTTCGGCAAGGTCAACGACCATGAGACCAAGACCTTTGAGATAGAATACGCCAACCAGACCGATCATGAGATCAAGGTTGAGATTCTTCCCGCCAAAGGACAGGACAAGTTTCTGGACGCCGTTGTCACGCTGGCCAACGTCAAAGCCAATGAGACCGGCAAGATACAGATAGCCCTGACGACCGAGAACGCAGGCATCTACGGTCCGCTGGAAGGCTCGTTCCTGGTAGTGGTGAACGGCAAACAGGACGCAAGCGACGACTTCAAGATTTTCGTAAAGGCCGAAGTGGAGGAAGACTTCTCGAAACTGACACCTGAAGACCACCGCAATGCTCCTATCCTGGATGCAGCCGCAGTAGTGAACATGGGCGCCATCGCCGCCGGCAAGGTAGGCAAACGTACAGTAGCCATCACCAATGTAGGTGCTGACCCGCTGAAGATCCGCCGCGTGCTGAACAACAGCAGCAATCTGCGCGCTGACATCAAGCAGAAAGAGCTAAAGAACGGCAAGAGCGCACAACTCAAGCTTGAAGTGCCGACAGAAGGTCTCCAACCCGGCTCATACAGCCGTCAGCTGACGATCATCACCAATGATCCGGCGAAGCCGAGATTCATTATAACCATCAACTGGACAGTAGAATAAAGACCGCTTCGCTAAAAGGACAAAGACCGTTGCACTGAAAGAACAAAGACAGATGGAGCATCCTGAGAATGACAGTACATACAAAGGCTTGCAGGTGAATGACGGCGTAGTGCCGTTGCCATCAGTGAACCCGTATGCCACTTTCCGCCGCAAGAAACGTTTGCTGACGGCGGAGGAGTATGTGGCAGGTATCCGCCGTGGCGACATCTCCATACTCGGGCAGGCGGTAACACTGGTGGAGAGCAGTCTGCATTCTGACCAACTGGTGGCCCAGAAGGTGATTGAAGCCTGTCTGCCGTACTCGGGAAACTCCATCCGTGTGGGAATAACCGGCGTGCCAGGAGCCGGCAAATCGACCTTCATAGAGGCACTCGGCACACACCTGTGCAAGCAGGGAAATCATCTGGCGGTACTGGCTATCGACCCTTCATCCGAACGGTCGAAAGGCAGTATACTGGGTGACAAGACGCGCATGAACGAACTATCAACGGCAGCCAACGCATTCATCCGTCCCAGTCCGTCAGCAGGTTCGTTAGGCGGTGTGGCACGCAAGACGCGTGAGACAATCGTACTATGTGAAGCCGCAGGGTTTGACACTATACTGGTGGAGACCGTAGGCGTAGGACAATCGGAGACGGCCGCTCACTCGATGGTGGACTTCTTCCTGCTGCTACAGGTGACCGGCACCGGTGACGAACTGCAAGGAATAAAACGTGGCATCATGGAGATGGCAGACGGTATAGCCATCAACAAGTGCGACGGAACGAATGTGGAACGCGCACGTGCAGCACGCGTAAGCTTCAAGAATGCGCTGGCATTGTTCCCCCCGACCGAAAGCGGCTGGAAGCCCTACGCAGAGACCTGTTCATCAGTAGAGAACACAGGCATAACCGAGGTGTGGAAGATGATAACCGACTATATAGCCTATACGCAGAAGAACGGTTACTTCGACTACAAGCGCAGCCAACAGGCCAAGTACTGGATGTACGAAACCATCCATCAATCGCTGCTGGACGGATTCTACCACAACGCAGAGATAGAGACACTGCTGCCGCAATACGAGCAGAAAGTACTGAATAACGAGATTAGCAGTTTCATAGCGGCACATGAGCTACTGCGCAGATTCAAGGATTTGAAGATTTCTTATCTCGGATAAAGCCTCGAACGATCGGCAAAGCCGTGGAAAATTTGAAAATTGATGGCGCAAAACCAAGCAAATAAGAAGACCAAGAGCGAGCTGCCCAAGCCCGGTGCTGACGCGTTAGGCAAGATGCCACCGCAAGCGCCCGAACTGGAGGAGGCAGTGCTGGGAGCAATCATGATTGAGAAGGATGCCTACCCTACGGTGGCAGACCTGCTGCAACCGCGATCGTTCTACAACGACCAGCACCGTCTGATATACGAGGCTATACAGGCGCTCGCCTCTACCGACCAACCCATAGATACGCTCACCGTTGCGGAGAAACTCAAGCAGCAAGGCAAACTGGTGGAAGCCGGCGGCATAACCAAGCTGGCCGACCTGACCAACAAGATAGCCTCGACGGCACACCTCAGATACCATGCACAGATTGTTGCGCAGAAAGCCACGGCACGCGAACTCATCGCCCTATCCAGCCGCATTAGCGAGCAGGCCTACAACGAGACACAGGACGTAGCCGAACTGATGCAATACGCCGAGGGAGGTATATTCGAGATATCACAACGCCAGGCCAAACGTGATGTGACGCAGATTGACCCGATCATCACCGAAGCGTTTGCACGTATGCACAAAGCGGCAGAGAACGAGGGCAACATATCCGGCACGCCGTCCGGTTTCACCGAGTTGGACAAGATCACTTCCGGCTGGCAGAAGTCCGACCTGATCATCCTGGCCGCACGTCCGGCAATGGGCAAGACCGCCTTCGTGCTGTCGATGGTAAGGAACATTGCCGTGGATTACAAGCGACCAGTAGCGATGTTCTCACTGGAAATGTCCAACGTCCAGTTAGGCAACCGTCTGATAATGAACGTATGCGAGATGGAAGGTGAGAAGATTAAGAACGGCAAGTTCACTCCACAGGAGTGGCAGCAGCTTGATCATCGCGTAACTGCATTGCGCGGTGCGCCGATCTATCTGGATGACACGCCCTCGCTATCGGTATTCGAACTGCGCAGCAAGGCCCGCAAGCTCAAACGCGAGCACGACATCCAACTAATCATCATCGACTACCTGCAGCTGATGAATGCCTCGGGTATGAACTTCGGCAGCCGTGAACAGGAGGTAAGTATCATCTCGCGTAACCTGAAGGCACTCGCCAAAGAGCTGGACATACCCATCATCGCCCTCTCGCAGCTCAACCGTAATCTGGAGAGCCGCGGTAACGGCAAGAACGACAACTCGGTGGACGGCAAGGCGCCGCAACTGTCCGACCTGCGTGAGTCCGGTGCGATAGAGCAAGATGCCGACATGGTGCTGTTCATCCACCGTCCGGAGTACTTCCGCATCTTCACTGACACGAACGGCAACGACCTGAGAGGAATGGCAAAGATAATCATAGCCAAGCACCGTAACGGTGCTATCGGAGATGTAACACTGCGTTTCCGTGCCCAGTACGCCAAGTTCCAGAATGTGGATGACACGGAAGAGCCGATGGATGCTTCGCCTATGCCATCCGGCAATGCCAACGCAGGATACATCAGCACGGTATCGAAAATGGACCTGAGCTCCATGACGATGGCTGATGTGGACGGCATAAGCAGCAAAGGCGATGCACCGTTCTAACACGCGCGTGTACAATATACAATAAATATATATTTGAAGATTTGAAGATTTCAGGATTACAAGATTTTAAGATTTCTTATCTCGGCTAAAGCCTCGAACGATCGGCTTCGCCGTGCAAGATTTCAAAATTTCAAGATTAATAACAATACAATATAATGAAACGAACAGTAATCATAGATGCCCTGAAGAGTACCGCATTAGGCGAGCCGATATATGTGTGCGGCTGGGTGCGTTCGCGCCGGGGAAACAAGAATGTGTCATTCATTGCACTGAATGACGGTTCGACCATCAAGAACATCCAGATTGTAGCCGACCTGACCAAGTTCACGGAGGAGCAACTCAAGCCGATCACCACCGGTGCATGTATCGGAGCAAGCGGCATTCTGGTAGCCAGCCAGGGTGCAGGCCAGTCGGTGGAAATCCAACTGACAGACTTTGAAGTGTTCGGCACTGCTGATCCGGAGAAATATCCGCTGCAGAAGAAAGGTCTGAGCATGGAGTACCTGCGTACGATAGCCCACTTGCGTCCGCGCACCAACACGTTTGGCGCAGTATTCCGCATCCGCCATAACATGGCGATGGCGATCCACTCATACTTCCACCAGCACGGCTATTTCTATTTCCACACACCGCTAATCACCGCCTCTGATTGCGAAGGTGCAGGACAGATGTTCCAAGTGACCACCAAGAACCTGTACAACCTCAAGAAGGATGAAAACGGGCAGATAGACTACTCCGACGACTTCTTCGGACGCTCTGCTGCACTCACCGTCAGCGGACAACTGGAGGGAGAATTAGGAGCGATGGCACTGGGAAAGATCTATACCTTCGGTCCTACGTTCCGCGCCGAGAACAGCAATACACCGCGTCACCTGGCAGAATTCTGGATGATAGAACCGGAAGTCGCCTTCATTGACAAGGACGAACTGATGGATCTGGAAGAAGACTTCATCAAGTACTGCGTGCGCTGGGCATTGGACAACTGTATGGATGACCTGGAGTTCCTCAACCAGTTTGTGGACAAAGGTCTGATAGAGCGTCTGCGTTCGGTGATTGACACGGATTTCGTACGCCTACCCTACACCGAGGGTATCAACATCCTGCAAGAGGCTATGAAGAACGGCAAGAAGTTTGAGTTCCCATGCCAGTGGGGCGATGATCTGAGTTCGGAGCACGAGCGCTATCTGGTGGAACAGCACTTCGGCAAACCAGTCATCATGACCGACTATCCGAAAGAGATCAAGGCGTTCTACATGAAGATCAACGAGGACGGCAAGACCGTACAAGGTACCGATGTTCTGTTCCCGCAGATTGGCGAGATTATCGGCGGTTCAGTGCGCGAGGCTGACTATGACAAACTGAACGAGGAGATAGAGCGCCGTAACATCCCGATGAAGGATATGTGGTGGTACCTTGACACCCGTCGCTTCGGTGCAGCACCGCATGCAGGCTTCGGTCTGGGATTTGAGCGACTTATGCTGTTCGTGACCGGAATGCAGAACATCCGCGACGTCATACCGTTCCCGCGTACGCCGAAGAACGCCGAGTTCTAAGCAGCCACAGCAATCTTTATTAACCGATTGAATATACATATTAATAACATATTCTATAATCACATGAAAAAAACACTTTTCTTCCTGCTCGCCCTATTAGGTGCTACGTGTAGCATCTCGGCTCAGCAGGCATCGCCGATGAGTGAGCAATACTCGTCGCCGACACGTTTGGTAGGAAAGCTTATCAATGAGAATGGTGAGGCCGTCACATCGTACGCCACCATCACTCTTGGTAATCAGAACATTTCCACCACAGCCAACGAACGAGGAGAATTCACGCTCTCGTACTTGGAACCGATGGATGAAGAAGTCATCATCGAGGCCGAGGGCTACATCTCCAACATCGTGCTGGTCCAACTCCTTTCGGGTCAGACCAATGACATGGGAACAGTCACCCTCTATACCGACCTCTCCCGTGAGGCACAGGAGGAGGTTCTGCTGAACCTTGCAGAAGCCGACCTCAACGACGATGAAGGCAAGTCACAATCCGTATCATCGGCATCAAGTGCCAGTCAGGATGTGTTCAATACCACAACGAGTTTCGCCTGGTCAACAGGACGTTACCGCAACCGTGGTTACGAAGGGATGTACGAGAAGAACTACATCAACGGCTTGGCATTCAATACCGCAGAGCGCGGAACGTTCAGTTTCTCGTCAATGGGTGGTCTGAACGACGCATCCCGCAACAAAGAGGTGGTAAACAGCATTGAGGCTTCGAACTTCACCTTCGGCGGTATAGGTAACGCTACCAACTACCTGATGGACGCTTCGCGTTATGCACAAGGCTGGAAGATAGGTGTAGCCGGAACAAACCGCCAGTACAAAGGCCGTATCAACGCCACTTATGCATCCGGTCCGCTGAACAGCGGTTGGTCGTTCATCGCCCAGATTGCCTGGCGCTATTCGCCCTATATCAACACAAAGGGTATCATCGGAGAAGGTATAGCCTATAATTCAGGCGGTTATTTCCTGTCCGCCCAGAAGGACTGGCAGAACGGTCACCGTCTGTCCCTCATCACCTTCGGTGCTCCGACAGAGCGCGGCCAGTCAGGTGCAGTGACACAAGAAGTGTATGACCTGACCGGATCGATTAACTACAACCCATATTGGGGCTACTGCAACGGCAAGGTACGCAACTCGCGTATCGTCCGTTCGTACGACCCGACGGCAATCGTATCCTACGAGTGGCAGATTGACCCGCAGCAGAAACTGCGTGCAGCAGCCGGTTACCACTATGCATGGTACTCCAACTCAGCCATTACGTTCTACAACGCTCCTGACCCTCGTCCGGACTACTACCGCAACCTGCCGTCATTCCTGTACGACGGACAACTGGACGCAAACGGCCAGCTCATCGCACGTGACAATGCCACCCTACTCAATCCGCTCGGCCAGCAAGGTCCTGACGGTTCGCTGGTTGAGGAGACCTATAACGGAAACATTGTAGGCCGTACAATGGATATGGCTACCTACAAGACTCTGACCGACCTGTGGAAGGCACGTGACAACAAGACCACGCAGATTGACTGGGACGGTCTGTATGCTGCCAACCAAGCCAACAATCTGGCAGATCCGAAGGCTTCCGCATCGTACATCCAGGAGCGTCGTCACAATGACATTCAAGAGGCTATCATCAACCTCAACTACTCCAATGCCAAGTTCAACCACCTGAAGATTACTGCCGGACTGGACGCCAAGTACGCCCAAGGTATCCACTATAAGACCGTGGACGACCTGCTGGGCGGCAACCAGTGGATTGACGTGGATGCATTCGCAGAGCGCGACATCAAGGATCTGGCCACCAATATCGGTTTGACACAGAAAGGTATCGAGAACGTCAAGCAGAACGACATCTACCATCACAATCAGGCAAAGCACCAGGGTGACCGTTTCGGATACAACTACTATATGAATATGGTACAGGCCAACATCTGGGCACAAAACGAATGGTCATTCAATGAGTTTGACGTGTACTATGCACTGAAAGTGGCCTACTCATCCATGCAACGTTCGACTACGATGATCAACGGTCGTGCGTGGTATCTGGCAACACTTCATCCCGATCAGAAAGAATTCTATCTCGGCAAAAGCGCCGAAGATATCCTTAACGGTCAGGAGCATGCCATTTACAACGGTCTGGCTCACCACTTTGTAGATCCCGCTTTCAAGTTAGGTTTCACCTACAAGATCAACGGCCGCAACCGCATCAAGTTCAATGCCATCGCCCAGACCGAAGCACCGCTTGCACGCGACATCTACATATCTTCGCGTGTTCACGACCGCGTTCTTGCCAATGTCTATACCCATGACAACGCCAAGTCGCTAAAAGACTACTACGCCGCATCACAGAAGATTGTCGGCGGTGACCTGACCTACGACTTCAACTTCCCGATTGTCCGCGGTCGTGTTACTGCATTCTACACGCAGTTCTTCGACGGTGCTGAGATGAACGGATACTACGACGATCAGGCACGTACGTTCGTCAATCAGACACTGGGCGGTGTCAACCGCGTACACCGCGGCGTAGAGGCTGCTGCTTCCGTCAAGCTCGGCACCTACTTCACCCTGACCGGTGCAGTCAACGCTGCCGACTATCGCTACACATCGAATGCGATAGCCGTTACATCGGCTGAAAACGGCATGTCGTTCGGTACAAAGAACGACGGTTCACCCATCCTGGAATACTCCGACTCAATCTATCTGAACGGTCTGCGCGTGGCCAACGGTCCGCAACTGACCGCCTCGCTGAAACTGTCGTTCTTCCACTCGAAGATGTGGTTTGCCGACCTCACCTGTACATACTACGACTGGAACTATCTGGACATAGCTCCCTCGCGCCGCATGAAGGGTCTGTACACCGGAATACGAGCCGACGGCTCGATTGTCAACGGTTCGTACCGCGATGTTGCAAGCGGTGTTGACCAGTCCACCATCAATGCCGTTCTTCAAGACGAAGCCGGCAACATGATTCTTGACAAATTCGGCACTCCGCAACTCGCCTATCCGTACAACCTGATGGCAAGCCAGGAGTCGCTGGTAAGCACGAACGTATGGAACAGGTTTATCTTTGACCTGAGTGTAGGCAAACTGATCTATCTGCCTAACCGTCAGCAGATATCCATCAACCTGTCAGTAACGAACTTCACCCACAACACGAAGTTCAAGACCGGCGGATATCAGCAGGCACGTCTCCCACGCAGTAATGTGCAACAGCAAACCGACATTAACGGCAATGCCAAATCCGTTATTATGCCGAATGCTTGGAAGTTCCCGTCGAAGTACTACTACGCCTGGGGCGCAAACTTCTACCTGAGCCTCACGTATAAGTTCTAACAGAACAACGATATACGAGAACGTCAAACATTCACACATCTAAAACAGAAGAATATGAAAGCTATTAAATATCTCAGCATAGCAATACTTGCAGCCAGCATGACGGCTTGTAAGTATGACATCAATCCCGAAACGCTCTATCTGAGCGAGCAAGGAGTAACAGAGCTGGTTGCAGACGGAAAGATATATCACCTGGAAGAACTTCTCGACTGCTTTATGACAGAAAAAGGCAACTACCTGTCTGACACATCACTCTACCGTAGTCGTGCGACCAAGGGTGACGGTATCTATCTCTTCTCGATAGACACTCTTCCCTCAACCGGTCCCGGCATCTATATCCGCGGCCGCGTAACAACTGACGATTACGGAGGCAATTTCTACAAAGCATTGATTATCCAGGAAATTGTGGACGGCAAGCAACAGAACCTGCGTCTGTCAATAGATATGGGTTCGGCATCCGGCATGTTCCCTCGCGGTCAGGAACTTCTTATCCGCTGCAACGGACTGGCTATCGGCCGCTATGCCAACCAACCGCAACTCTGCGTGCCATCGTATAACAACAACACCAACGCAAACAAAAGCAATGAGAAGATCGGCTGGGCTCCGGGACGTATTCCCTCCCCGATATGCCGTCAGAACTTCATGCTCATAGGCACTCCGGATGAGAAGAAATTACAATACGACACTATTAAGATTTCCGAGTTCATCAACATAGCCACAGATCCAGACATCCGGACAAAGGCCCGCAAGATTGACGGACGCCTGATTGTTATCAAAGATATCTGGTTTGACGGCAAGTACTATGACCAACAGGACGATGCCGTTCCATACAAATTGTGTAATTTTTACACTATCAAAGCAGACGGAACAGACAGCATCGGCAATCCGGAAACAGATACAAATTCCGCTGTCTTCGGTCCGTCAACGGGTAATGTAGGTTTTCCGCAGAGCAGATGTATTACCGATGGTACGTACAAGACTCTTATCTCTTCATCGGAATATGCCAAATATGCTCACTATTATCTGCCATACGAGTACGTCAATAATGCTGTCAAGTATGGAACATTCAAAGGTAATGTGCGTGGAATCTTAGGCTATTACATGGACAACGCCAGCTACTACAATCCATCCGATGTGGAAGACCTGAAGGCCAAATGGTCCATTACCATATGCGACCTGAGTGATCTGGAGCTGTACGCCGATGGTACAGGCGAAGTTCCTGCAGGCACGAAATGGGGCGAATACAAACTTCCTGACGGCAGTGCGATTGACTTACGCAAAGAATGGCAAAAAGGCAAAGAATCAAAATCCATTCTCAAAGATACAAATGAGGAATAACCGTCAGGTCTGACCATGAGTTATCTGGATATAGTCATAGCTCTACCTATCATCTACGGCATAATCCGCGGAGTGATGCGTGGTATCGTTATGGAGGTGTTTGCAATCGTCGGCATTATCCTTGGCATTGTTGTGGCAAGGATATATGCCGGTGATGCAGCCGCCTGGCTACAACAAGTCAGCCAATGGGATGCCAATATACTGCGACCGATAGCAGCATTCGTTATCTTCATCGTGGTAGCACTTGTCTGCAACCTGCTGGCAAAGCTGCTGACCAAATTGTTCAAGATGATTGCATTGGGATGGATGAACCGTCTGGCAGGAGGCTTGTTCGGAGCAGCCAAATGGATACTCATCCTGGCGGTAATCATCACATGCATAGACATGCTGGACGGGATACTGCACTTTATCCAACCAGAACTCAAACAAAGTTCTGTTCTGTACCCTCGCGCCATTCAACTCACCCAGACATTAAAATCAATGCTATTCAATTAAACCGAAACATATATGGAAAAATTTACACCCCAACAAGCTCTTGACTACATCTACGCATCCGGACATACCCAAGGCCTGCCCAGCCGCTATGAGGCTCAAGCCATGCTTCCGGACATCAATGCACACTTCAAGATAGGCATACGCCAATCAAGTGTCAAGATTATCAACGGACAGAAAGTGATGGCATTCATCACGCCGAAATACGTATCCATCGAAGATATGCTCGCCTATCTGCGTAACCGTCAGGCAGGCATAAGCGCACAGGAGGCACAAGAGACAACCATTGAGGAGGACAACGAACCCAACCCAATCCTACGCATCCTGCGTCACGCCGTATTCCACGTCAATCCGTCAGCTACCGGCACGCTGGAAGAGGCTATCGTCAAAGCTGTCAACCATTGTATATCCTCACGTACGCTGGAGCCGAGCAAAGAAAAACTACAAGTGCATATCGCCGGTTCTTCCGATGATGTGACCTACGGTTTTGTCATCAAGGAGCGCCCGAAAGCAGAAGCCTTTACGATACCGTTCTGCATCCAACGCAATGCCAATACGATGGGCAGTTCTGCAGTCACCTACACCGGTCGTCTGCTCACTCCGCTACAGATGAATAATGTAGCCTCTATCGGACAGTGCCTGACAGAGGTTATACGGTACGTAAAAGAATAACGCAGCCACATCTCTGAAGCTGCGTCATCAAGAAAAGTCTCAGGAAACCTGTTCCACACGACTGTCATGTGCCTTGCCCATTACCCAAAGCAAGGCACATGTTGTTATGAAATATGCTCCGGCAAGCAGCCAGAGAGCAATATACTCACGTGAGGTTGTCTCAAGCGTAGCTCCCATTGTGTTGATATGCAGGAAGCCGTGCACACCCCACGTGTACGGGAACGCGTAACTCAGGTACCTCCATGCATCCGGCAACATCTGCTGCGGCCAACTGACACCTGCTATGAACAGGAAAATCAGCGACGAGGATACCAACAGCACCATTCCGCTTTCACGGTTACGGGTGAACACACTTACGCTCATCGAGAAGTAGATGACCGCCAGCAAGTACGGCACAAGCATTTTCAGTATAGCGACTGGACTGCCTACATGCGGCAAGTGAAACAGCCGAGGTACGCCCAACAGCAACAGTGTTCCCAAAGCAAAATAAATCAGAAAATATGCTGCCGAACGACCTAACGTGATACGCAGCACACTGTAGCCCCGACGATGACCGGGCAACAGGAACAGTTCGTTGTTCTCCTCTCGCGCCGTACCGCCAAGCATACATATGCCAAAGAACAGCGTCTGGTGCAGGATCAGCATCAATACAGCAGGGATAAGGAACGAGGCGTATCCCCCACTCTCGCAGAACAAGGCTGTCTCAGTATAAGGTGCTGCTTGAACAAGCTGCCATGAGAACTGCTTGTCGTAGCCCATCGCCTCGTAACGATCCACCTGTATGCGGCCCATATCCTCCAGCATCACACGGTTGCAGCTCAGATAGACAGCTTTCATATACAGGAACGACGACATATCGCAGTAGAGCGATATATGTGCGGACTTCAGACCGGTATTCAGGCACTCCGCGAAATCCGAAGGGAAGTATATGACACCATGAATCTTCTGCTCCCTCATGAGTTGTTCCGCCTCCGCCATCGAGGTGCAGTAATGCGTTATGGTAATGTCAGGCGTGGCATTCCACTTGTGCAGAAATGCACGGCTCTCCTGACTGTGACTCATATCCACCACTGCAACGGGTACATTCTCAACATTATCCTTCCAATAAATGAAGTTATAGAGAATAGGATACGCAAGCGTGGCAACAAAGAATATCACCACCACTCCCGGGTCACTAAAGATACGCCTGAGTTCATTCGTGAACACGTTCCACGTCTCCTGAACCTTCAGCCATTTGCTATTTAGTAATCGCGTAATAATCATTTGAGCGGATAATTATTGTTCTCCAGTGCGTTACGAAGCCTCGGTGAGACGACAAGTGCGAGCAGGAAGAACGCTGTCAGACAAAGCATAGGGACAACCGTATTCATTACCGGTCCGTCCATCAGTGCCTCATTGACATAAATCTTATAATAATGCCGCAACGGCATCAGCCATGTCAGCGCCTGAACAGGCGGAAGCATGTTCATAACAGGATACGTGAATCCTGACAGCGAGAAGCCCAACATCCCGTACAATGCGCCGATGGATATAGCGTCACGCAAGGTGGGCAGAGCACCTATCAGCGTGATGGCCATTGACTCCATGGCAAACACCAGCAGCAGAATAGCCAGCATCAGCCGCCATGAAGAGCCCATTACCGGGAAATGCAGGAAACGGAACAGGATAACATTGCAGCCTATACCCAATATCACATATAATATGGTATATGGCAGCAACTTGCCTATCATCGCTACGGTATAGTTGCCTCCGGCAACCTTCAGCCACTCTCGCGACGTCTGCATCTTCAGTTCAAAGCCAATGGCAAAGATGGTAAGCATCAGTACCACAAGCGAGAGGATACCCGGCAGAATAGTCGAAACAAGATAGATGGCGTAATTGCTCCACGGGTTGGCAATAAGGTGGGCAGAGATAGCTACCGGCTGAATGCGCTCCATGATCAAGTGATCCGGCAGGCCTTTCTTGCGCAGCACTTCACGCTGAAAAGCCCCCGACGTAAGATTGCACATGGTCAGCAGCTGCTTGTATGCGGTATTGGCACCTACCGTATATGCGTTGTTGACATAGAAGTGCAGCGTAGGCTGTTTGAAGCTCGCTATATCAGCATAGAAGTCATCGGGTATCTCAAGTATGCCATACACCTCGCCACGTTGCATCGCCAGACGGGCGTCTGCAAAGGATGGCGTCACCAGCACAATCTCCACCGACTGCGTGGCGTTGGTCTCATGACACAAGCGTCGGGAAATAGACGTCTGGTCCATATCCACCACTGCCACCGGCATCCGTTCAGGCGCACCACGCTTCATGATACTCAGGAAGAACACCGTACACAGCACCATCACACCGACGGATGCAAACATATACAGCGGACGGATGAACATTCGGGA
>Ga0310696_10004015_pt1 | contig 18174 bp, 18 predicted proteins | sample AusTroGonzalo_MG_4_FD_203885 | JGI IMG/M metagenome (GOLD analysis project Ga0310696, IMG submission 203885) | Bovine rumen microbial communities from tropical cattle in Woodstock, Queensland, Australia - Gonzalo_02 (v2) (version 2) | ecosystem: Host-associated > Mammals > Digestive system >...
TGATTCTCATAATATCAATGCATTACGATAGGTATGGAGGGTTTTGAATTCGGGGTTGAGATAGGAGGTGTGCGTGCCGGTGTAAAGCGATGCCGACGGGAAGTAGGGACGCAGCAGGGCGAAACGTCCGCGGTCCACATCGCCGCACATGAGCAGTTCTGTACCGGCATTCTCGAGACCGTAGCTCTTCATCACCTCGACAGTGTGGAACAGAGCCTCATTGTCATCGGCAAACCGGATGCTGTTGCCAAAGATATAACGTCCATCGCGGTAGGCGGCATAGTCAATCATGTGTCCACGCCAGAAAGTGAGTAGGACTGGATGCGGCACGCTGCGCTTCTCGAGGCCCATGGAAGCCAACCGTACATGTTGGTTCATCACCTTCATGCCGGGGAAGGCCACCTTGAAAGCCATCGTCAACGACTCGTCGGCGGTAAACACCGCCGTGGAAGCCAACGGGCTGCAGGGAGCCGTCAACGCCGTCAATGCCTTTCCTCCCACCAACTTCAGGTAGTGACGGTTAGAGGTGGCGGAATAGAGCTCGTCGGGTACCCACACGCTCTCGTTGCTGAGCACCACTAGCTGCATGCCACCGTAACCCAACGGACGGATGCCCACGCTATTGAAGAAAGCCTTCACGTCGGCCATCACACCTGTCATCGCCTTGGAGTGCTCCCCTTCAGCCTCGCCGAAGGTCAGCAGCACACCCGAGGCAGTCAGCTCCGAAAAAGAAAATCCATTTGGCCAAAGGCAAATGGATAATCTTTTTTCTCCCGGAGCAAATGCACTGTTGGTGACAATCAATGATTTGCTACGATACATAGGGGTTTGGTTTATTCAAAGTTACCTCTCGTTTCGGGTTTCAGGGTGTCACCCACACGCCAACTGGTGTAGATGGGGTCGGCATCAGGGTTCTGCTCGAGAAGTTTCTTCGACTTCTCGTTGATGGCAGCAATCTTGTTCTTCAGCAGCACGGGGTCAATCTTGTCTCCCACATAGAGATCCTCGAAATCTATCCATGCCATGAAGACCCATACGCCCTCGTTTTGCTTGGCCACGAGACCGAACTCCTTGTCCTTGCCAAAACCGGGGACATAACGGATGTTACGAATCTCTTCGTCAGTAATCTGACGATCCACACCGCTCTTGGGGTCTCTGATAACAAAGTCCTTGTTGTCCTTCTTCTTGCGGAATTCTTCGATGGGATTGACATAGCCACGACGCTCAACAATGAAACCTTTGTCGCGAGCCTCGTCAGAAGCCATGTTCTGCACATCGTGGACAGTGATACCAGCCTTAGCGATGGCCTCTTCGTCATACTCTTCCTTGTTCACCAACAAACTATCCTCGTTCATGAGGCGGTTGATGAGGGTGTCGAAATCGCCACAATAGACACCATAGGTCTGTTTATAAGCCTCTTCGAGGGTACGAATCACCTTCAGTTTCTCTGCGCAGGCATTGCGACGGGCAGTGTATTCGTTATCGAAGTCGATGTCCTTCTTAAAGTTTTTGAACAGCAGGAAGCCCAGGCCGATGATAACAACGGCGAGCACGATCTGGATAATTGTTCTGACTTTCATCTTTTTATCTTATTCTTTATATTATTTACAAGAACTATTTCGAGTGCAAAGATACGAATATTCTTCCAAATATATGCAACAATGTGAAAAAAATATTTTCACAAACACCCTCAAGTACCTACAAATATAGCTTTTACGGCGAAAAAAAACTTACGCCATATTGTGGAAGACATTGACAACATCGTCGTCGTTCTCGAGGCGTTCGAGGAGACCGTTGACCTCCTCCTGCTCTTCCTCGGAGAGTTCGCGGGTGGTGAGGGGGATACGTTCGAACTTGAAGGACTTGATTTCAAGGCCCTTGTCCTCGAGGAACTTGGAAATAGGACCGTAGTTGGCAAAGTCCGCATAGATGAGAATCTCATCCTCGTCACGGAAGACCTCATCGATATCGCAGTCAATAAGTTCCAACTCAAGCTCGTCCATGTCGATATCATCACGCCAAGCGACAACGAAGGAGCACTTGCGCTCGAAGAGGAAATCGTTCATACCCATGGTGCCGAGTTCCCCTTTGCCACGGACGAAAGCGGCGCGGAGGTTGGCGACAGTACGGGTGGGATTGTCGGTGGCAGTCTCCACCACAACGGCGACGCCGTGGGGACCTTTTCCGTCGTAGACGACCTCTTTGTAAGCCGACTTGTCCTTCTCGGTGGCACGCTTGATGGCACGTTCGACGTTCTCCTTGGGCATTGACTCGCTCTTGGCAGTCTGCATAAGCAGACGCAGGCGAAGGTTGCTTGAGGGATCGGGACCGCCAGCGAGGACAGCGAGTTCGATTTCCTTACCAATCTTGGTGAAGGTACGGGCCATGTGGCCCCAACGTTTCAGTTTTCTAGCTTTACGGTATTCAAATGCGCGACCCATAATATTTGTTTTTTATTGATTTAATTGATTTCTAAGATATTCGGTGCAAGCCTCGAAGGTGGGGAAGGTATGGTCTTCCGGCACCACTTCTGGAATGAGTTTCATATTCTTGAGCATGTACATAGGCTGAGGCTGGATAATTGTCATAAGAACCTGTGCACCACGGGACTGAAGATCCTTGATGGCTTCCTCCATAGCATAGAGTCCGCTCTGGTCCATAAAGGAAACCAAACGCATGCGGATAATGACAATCTTGGCGTCGGCCGGGACAGTCTGCATGACCTCCTTGAATTTGTTGATGGTACCGAAGAAAATGGGACCGTTGAGACGCTGGACATAGATTTTATGTGCCACGGTATCAGGCATTCCGTGCTCGTCGTCCCAAGGACTTTCCTTGTCGAAGTTGGTGAGCTCCTGACTGCTGTAACCGCCCTCGACAAGGTCGGAAGCACGTTTCATGAAGAGCACGCAGGCGATAACCATTCCGATACCCACGGCGGTGAGGAGGTCGACAAAGACGGTGACGAGGAACACCACGATGAGCACCACGGCGTCGGCACGCGGAATCTTGACTAAGTCCTTGAATCCCTTGAAGTCGATGATACCCCAACCCACAGTAAGGAGGATACCGGCGAGAACCGACAGCGGCACATACTGCACCACGCTGCCGAGACCCAACATAATGGCCAGCAGGAGGATGGCATGGGTCATGCCGGAGAGCTGCGTGCGACCGCCACTCTTGACGTTAACGACGGTACGCATGGTGGCGCCGGCACCGGGGAGACCACAGAAAAGTCCCGCCACGGCGTTGCCGATGCCCTGCCCGATAAGCTCGCGGTTGGAGTTATGCTTGGTTTTGGTGATATTATCAGCCACCACAGAGGTGAGCAGCGTATCTATGGAACCGAGGCCCGCGAGGGTAAGACCGGGAATGATGGCAGCGATGAGGATAGTGCCCCAATTGAGGCCCTCGAGGGTGACATGGTCGTTGGCGAAGAAAGGCATGGGGAGACCTGCGGGAATCTCGCCGATAGTAGCCACACCGTTCATGTCGATGAATCGCGAGACAACAGTCATCACGATCAGTGCCACAAGGGTGGAGGGCACTTTCTTGGTGAGTAGGGGGAAGAGGTAGATGATGGCCACAGTGGCGATGCCGAGGAGTAGCGCGGTGAGACTGGTGTGCGAGAATGCCTCAGGAAGTCCTGCGAGCTGGTCAACCATCGAACCACCGCCATTCTGCCCCACGAGGGGATAGAGTTGCTGCAGGATGATGATAACACCGATACCGCTCATGAAACCGCTAAGGACTGGATAAGGAATGTAACGTACATACTTACCTATCTTTATAACGCCAAAAAGAATTTGGAAAAGGCCACAGAAGATAGCGGCAAGCGCCATCGAGAGGAAGACCTCCGAGATGGATCCGCCAGAGGAGGCCCAGGCACCGGAAACCAGGGTGGCCGTAACAACAGTCATAGGACCTGTGGGACCGGAAATCTGGCTGTGGGTACCGCCAAAGAGGGCGGCAAAAAAACCGAGGAGCATGGCTCCGGTGAGACCCACATAGGCACCAATAGAAGCGGCATCGGGGCTGTCGACACCACTGAAAGCCTGTATACCGAAGGCCAACGCCAACGGCAGTGCGACGATACCGGCGGTGACGCCGCCGAAGAGATCGCCTTTAACATTACTGAATAGTTTCATCTTATTCTTAATTCTTAGTTCTTACATCTTAATTCAATCAAGGGCCCAGTACACAAGGGTTGTGCTTAAGATTCCCAAACCGGCACCAGCGAGGACGTCGCCTGCCCAATGCCGATTGTTGTAGATACGCATAACCCCCACGAGCGTGGCCACGGAATAGGCGGCAACAGCGAGCCAGGGATATTCTTCGCCGTATTCGCGGCGGATAATCTCAGCACCTACAAAAGCGGTGAAGGTATGGCCGCTGGGGAAACTGTTCTGCTTCGACGAGTCGGGTCGTTCCTTGGCGAATCCATATTTGAAAGCGTTGAGCCATCCGGACCCTAGCAAGTAACTACCTCCCTCGAGGAGAACCAGCTTTTTGAAATCATGACGGCCTTCAAAACCACAGAGGTGGAAGATTGCAGGGGCAACGGCAGGAACATATTGCAAGTAGTTGTCGAAAGTGAGTTTCATGGGGTTGTAGTACACCACCTCGTCGCGCAGAGCCACAGCCCAGCTATTGACATCGGGCTGATAGGCCGCAAGGAGACCGAGTCCTATGAGACCCGTGGAAGTGGCAGTCATTGTGATATTCTCACAGAGGCTTGCCGGAGGAACAACGCTGCCGGTATCCTGTGCGCGTGCAGGCAAAAGGATGGCCAAGGACAAGATTATGAGTGCAAACTTCTTCACAGCGTGAGCACTCCTTTCCTTAAAGCGGGAACTACCGGACAGGTGTTCATCTTAAAAGCAAACTCAATATCTGCCTGGGCCTGGGCGCCGAAACTCTGAAGACGGTGGACATGCGAGGCATTGCGGCAGAAAACATAAGGGTTTGCGGAAGCTTGCCGCCAGAGATTATAAGCCATATGAGCCGCGTCGCCATGTGAGCCGCCGAGACAATCGACAATGGCACCGGCGACAAGGGTGTCCTCAAGGCAGAAGTCGTTCTGCCAACCGGAGCAGAGCAGCACCACGTCCCTACCCTCTTCTTTCAGCCGTTTGCAAAGTGCATCAAGATTGGCGAAAGCGCCGACAAGCGTCAACTCGGCGTCGGCGGCACGGAGAATGGAAACAGTGCCGTTGGTGGTGCTATAGGCCAAACGGATACCTCTCATATCCTTGCTCATATATTCCGTGGGTGAGTTGCCATAATCGGAGCCGGGCAACTTCTTGCCGCCACGTTCGGCGGCAACAGCATACCCTTGTGCACGGTAAGGCTCCAGACCCTCCAGCGTATCCAGCGGCACCACCTCACGGCAGCCGGCCTGGAAGGCGGCACAGACAGCGGTGGTGGCACGCAAAACATCGATAGCCACGGTGATGTGATGTTCCGTGACGGTACGGTAGGGATAGAGAGCTGGAGAGAGCGAGACTTCGACTTTCATGACTTACTCGTAGAGTTCGGTTTTAAGCATCTGGACACTACCGTCGGGATGTATCTTGAGATTAAAATATTCGGGATGCGAGGGAATATAGCCCTCCGTGGTATGCTGGCGGGCTTTTAATCCGGAGGGAATATCTTTGAGGACGTATTGGTTGAGCGTCTCGACAAGGCGGCAACGCTGGGCGGTCTCAACATCGCAACCGTAGCGACGGGCAAAGTCAACATCCTCGCGCAGTGGAAGAAGGTATCCCTTGAAATCGGTGGTAAGCATTTTCATGGCTTTGACAGAGACATGCAGAAGCTCGTTGCCGGTGCGGGCGGAACGGAGTACATATTCCACCTCAACGGTCCACGTGTTATAGGTAGCGTTCCACCCATGAAGGGTGATGAACAAGACAGCGTCGATGCCCAGTTCGGTATAGTAGTCACCTATGTCGCCGTTGCGGAGCTGCTTGCCGGTGCGCCACTCGGTGGCGGCAATCTGTGCGGATGCCAAAGGTCCCAGAAGATAATATCCGTGGCGGATGAGGGGATCGGCGGCGCTAAGGTAAAGGTGTTTGGCGGCGATATTGAGCGAGAGGTTATAGATGGAGTCATCGACGGTGCGGAGTGCATGGCGCATGGAGAGGTCGTTAAGGGGCGCGATGTAAATTACCTGAGGACGCTCGGAATAAATGTCCGTGTAGGCGTCAAGTTTCTTCTGACTGGAGCAAGCCGAAAGTAAAATAAGAAAGACAAAATGAAAAACAAGAAACCTGCTGACGTGTCCCGTCAACAGTTTGCAAATTGCATTTTGGTTTTCATTTTTCAGTTTCATTATTTCTTCTTGTTCTTTTTTGATTCTTCACGTTCGGCAGCCTTGCGCTTGCGCTCCTCCTCACGCTGGGCGGCTTTCTGCTTGCGCTCTTCCTCTCGTTGCTGCTCACGGGCCTTCTGTTCCGCTTTGCGAGCCTGTTCTTTTTCCTGCTTCTCGCGCTCACGGTCGGCCTGAGCCTGCTTGCGGGCGTCGAGGGCGGCCTGTTTGACGGCGGCCAAAGAATCGGCGATACGTTGCTGACGCGTCGCCTCCTCCGCCTGCTGTTTTTCCAGGAGTTCACGCTTTTGTGTGGCAGTGAGACGGATAGGATACTCTATCGAGTCGACTGGCGTCTGCTGCAAAACCCAAGCGGTGTCGGTGCTGTCGATAACCGGAGCCAACGGGGGCAGCGGCTTGAGCGCCGTAAGGGAGTCGTAAGCCCAAGAGGCCAACTGGGCTAGGTTGGCAGTGTCGTGCGGCGTGGCCAAGGTGTCAACCAGCATGTCGGGCATGAGACGCTTCTTGATGCGTTGCACCATACCGCGGCTCTCGGGGAAAGTTTTCATCTCGGCGTTGAGCATGCGGCAGGCGGTACCGGTGTGCCCCATGAGAGCAAGGGCAACGCCATATTCAGCGTACATGCCGGGATGGAGCGTGTCGACCCTCACGGCATCGTTAAGCGACCGGGCATAAGATGTGGCAAGCTCATGCAGGGCACCATATGTGGAAACCGTCTGGTAACGCAGCACGTCGGCTCTGGGCACACCTACATATTCACCCGAGCAGGAAGCGAGTAAAATGAAAAATGAAAAATGAAAAATGAAAAAACGGCTGACGTGTCCCGTCAACAGTTTATGACTTGTTTTCTGATTTTCATTCTTCATTTTTCCCTTTTTATTTTAAGTCAAAAAATAGCGTGGGTCTGTAAGCCGGGTTCTGTCGTGTTCTATCATCAATCTAGGGCCGCCGTCGCCGACGGTCTCTATCAACCTACCCCCCGACAACGGGCGAGCCTGCCCTTAAATGTCGGTATACATGGTCTTTCAGCCCATGAGGCTTGCCATCGTGTGCGTCACCGCAACACGTCGTGGGCTCTTACCCCGCGTTTTCACCCTTGCCTTTTCGCAAAAAAGCCGGCCATAGGGAGGCTTTCCTGCAAAAACAGGCGGTTTGTTTTCTGTGGCGCTTTCTCTAGCCCAGGGGTTACCCCCGGAGCCGCTTCCCGTTAGGAAGCATGGTGGCTCGAGCTGCCCGGACTTTCCTCTCGGCAACTAGTGCCGAGCGATAGAATGGCCCCCGCTATTTGGGATGCAAAAGTACGCATTTTTTACGGAATAACAATATAAAAAAGAAAAATGAAAAATAAGTCACTGATTATTAACGAAGAAAAGCAGCTGGCACTTGGCAGCCAACTGTTCTCTTTTCCATTTTTCATTTTTCTTTTTCCCGTTTTAACGGATAAGAGTCACCGTGCCGTGCTCCTCATGAAGCTTACCGGCCGAATCGCGAAACTTCGCGACCCAGATATAGGCGCCCTGCGACAGAGCGGATCCCTTAAAAGTGCCATCCCATACGAATGCAGGATCGTTGCTTTGGAACACCTGCCTGCCCCCACGGTTGAAGATGGTTATCGTAAACTGGGAGACCGTGGAGGTGAATTTCATACTGAAGGTGCGGTTGTCGTCCACGTCGCCTGCTGGGACAATGACGTTGGGAGCCCAGAAGAGGTTGTCCTCATGCGGGAGGGGTTCCTCGACAGGATCGTTCTTGACGGGAGTGTATACCGGTTGTACAACGCTATCAATAACATCAACAACTTTTTGAAGATATGGATTCTGCAACTCGTTCGCCGATTGACGGCGGGATTCGAACATCACGTTAGTTTTTCCCTCCGGAAGCTGACGCTCCTTGGTTTCATCTGTCGCCACAGAAACGGGTTTCGGCTGGGCACCAATGGATGAGATGGCATCAACAACATCCAGAGGGGAATCCTCCTTAGACGGAATAACGATGATGGAGTCCTTACGGGGTTTCCGATCCGGCATCACGGCCTCTGGCGTATTTGATGTGGCAGGTTTGAGAGCCTCCCCATTCTCATTGGAGACAGCCGATTTGTCCGGCCGGAAGCCGTCGCTCCGCGAAATACCCTCCGGTGACTGCAGCATTGCCACCTGCTGGCTTGCGTCGGATTCATTGCCGGCAGAGGCTGGCCACAGCGCCAAAGCAGCCACAGCGGCAACCACCGCAACAGTGGCAGCGACACCGGGGCGGCGCATCAGCCGGCGACGACGCAAACGGCGTTCTATCTTCTCAAAAAGCCCACTGTCAGGCTGCTCCAGATAATCTTTCCAATCCATATTCAGTTTCAAGTTTCGGTTCTCAATTATTCAACATTCCCCTCAGTGCCGCTTTGGCCCTACAGAGGGTGGCGCGGACGGCCGATGCCTTCTGCCGCAGTCTCTGCGCGGTCTCCTCGCAACTGTATCCTTCAATTTCCACGAGGTTGAAAACCGCTCGCTGATGGGGCGGCAATTGCTGGATGGCAGCAACTATCTCCTCCATCGCGAAAGGGTCCAGGGGCAGCGTCACAGGCTCGGCATCACTGTCGTCGAGACAACGCAGCTCCTTGCGGCTGTGGAAGGAGTCGATACATACATTCACCATTATCTGGTGAATCCACGCCCCCACCTTCTCCGGGTCTTTCAGCGAGCGCAGTTTCTCGAAGACTTTGATGAATCCGTCCTGCATCAGGTCCTGAGCCTCTTCGCGGCTGCGGGAGTAACGCATACACACACCCATGGCCATGGGAGCCATCTCCTCATAAAGCGACCGCATGGCACGCTCATCGCGCTTGCAGCACTTCTTCACCAACTGTGTGTATTCCTCGCTCATTTTCTTCATAGACGGAGAAAACAGCAAAACGCTGCATCGTTAACATTTTTTAACAGAAGTTACCGTCAATGAACTTCCATCAACACGAAACTGAACCTCCCATTTGTCGAAAAGCATTGCATAGACACGGTCGGGATTGTCCTGATAATGGGGACGCGGGTCCTGGGCCAATGTCTGACAGAGCGTATTGCGGAGGTTTGAAGGAATGGAATCAAGCAGCCTTTCTGGGTCTTCGACCGTGAGCGCCGGTGGAGGTGCCGTGGAGGCGAAACCGCTGCGGGCGTCAGGATGGCTATCGGCATAAGGCAGATATGGCTTTATGTCGTAGACGGGGGTGCCGTCTACGAGGTCGGCTCCCTGAACCACCAGCACGGGGCCAGGTTCTATCCTCAACAGCCGGACACAGGAGAGACCTATGGGATTGGGGCGGAAAGGACTGCGGGTGGCGAAGACGCCCACCCTCTTGTTGCCTCCCAGCCGGGGAGGACGCACGGTGGGAGACCACCCTTCGCGCCCTGCGAGATGGAACTGCCAGATTATCCAAATGTAGTCAAATTCCTCCAGGCCTCGTACCGCCTCCTGCACGCGGAACTCCGGCTCAAAGACAATGCGCGCCTCGAAGTCCACCAATCCCGCCTGACGCGGCACCCCGAACTTGGTCTTGAAAGGAGTCTCGATATGGGCTATAGGCATCATAACACGCTAAGTTGGTAGACAAGGAAAGCAACCAGCCAGGCGAGGAAGATGCTGTTAAGCACCGAGAATGCTGCCCAGCCACGTCCAATCTCGCGCCGGAGGGTGGCGATAGTGGCAATGCACGGGAAGTATAGCAGGACGAACATCATGAAGCCGAAGGCCGTCACGGGAGTGAAAACATGCCGCTCGCGGAGAGTATCGGAAAGAGCGGAAACCTCGGGTTCCTCAAAGCTTTCGGAAAGTTCCGTGGGTTCGTGATAAAGAATAGCCATGGTGCTCACGATGGCTTCCTTGGCCGGAAGGCCTGTGAGAATGCATACATTCATCCTCCAGTCGAAGCCCAGGGGCGACATCACGGGATCCATAGCCTGACCTATCTTTGCCAGATAGCTCTGTTCTTTCTGCATGCGCTGCGCCTCGAGGGGGTCGGCGGAATTGACCTCGGCACGGGGGAAGTAGCTTAGCGCCCAAATGACCACCGAGGCCGCAAGGATAACAGTCGATATCTTCTTCAGGTAGTCGGCGCAACGCTCCCAGATATGCATGCCTGTATTGCGGAGCGTGGGACGCCGGAAAGCCGGCAACTCGCTGACATAGTCCTCGTCGCCCTCCTTGCGGAACCACCGCGTGTGCTTCATCATCAGAGCGAAGAGAATAGAGAGGACGATGCCGATGAGGTAGAGCGATATCATCACCAATGCCTGGTAGCGCGGGAAGAAAGCGGAGACTAGCAGCATATAGACCGGCAGACGTGCCGAGCAACTCATGAAGGGTATCATCAGCATGGTGAGGGTGCGGTCCTTGCGGTTCTGGATGTCGCGCGCCGCCATGATGGCCGGCACGTTGCAGCCGAAGCCAACCAGCATGGGGATGAAGGAGCGGCCGTGGAGCCCCACGCGGTGCATAATGCCGTCCATCAGGTAGGCGGCACGCGCCATATAGCCCACGTCCTCGAGAATGGAGAGGAAGAAGAAGAGAATGACGATATTCGGCAGGAATGCCAGTACAGCGCCCACGCCCTGCACCACGCCGTCGACCATCATCGACGAGAGCCAGCCCTCGGGCAGCACGCCCGACAGCCATTCGCATAGAGCGTCTATCCCCATCTGAATCCATTCCTGTGGGTAGGCTCCCAAGGTAAAGGTACACTCGAAGACGGCGAAGAGCACGGCCACAAGGATGGGAAAACCGATCTTGCGGTTGGTAAGCACCGCGTCGATGCGCTGCTGCAGCGTATGGTCGCTATTGTCATCGCTGTGCTTGAGGGCGGCGGCAAGGGCACCGTTGACATATCCGTGGCGCGCCTCATGGATAATCTCCTCAGGCGGACGTTTGATCTCCACGAAAAGATGCTTGCGCTCGCGCTCCACCAAGGACGCAAGGTCGCCATACCAAGGCTCGCCCGTGAAGAGCGGCAGCGTCTCCGCCGGCCGCTCGAGAAGACGGATGGCAATGTATCTTTTCGAGTGATGAGTGATGGACGAGGAGTGATGACCAAGGAAGTCGACGATGCGTTTGACAGCATGCATCACATCCTGGCCGTAGTCGACATGCACATGGCGCAGCACCTCCACCCTACCCTCGGCGGCATGAACCACCTTGGTAACCAGTTCCTCAATTCCCTCACCGGTGATCGGGTTGACGGTACGCGCCAGTACACCCATCTGCTTCTCAAGACTGCGCATATCGAGGGAATGATCAGTCTCCAGCAGAAGGTCGTATTTCACGAAAGCCAGCAGCAGACGGCGGTGCATGTCGATGAGCTGCGGGGTGAAGACAAGGCTCTCGTCGAGGTCCGTACTGTCGACCACCTGCAGCACAACATCGGGGTCGTATTGCTCCGCTTCCTCGCAGTCGTGGACCTCGTTCCATTCGATTTCCACCCCGTCCGCACGGCGCGAAACAGCCTCCGCCAGTACCCTGCACAGCTCTGACTTTCCACTATTTGCACTGCCTACAACGGCAACTTTATATCGTTTCATTACATTCAGTTTTGAAATGCAAAGATACGAAAAAATGGCGACCCGTAAGGATCACCATTTATAGTGATTGTTCATCTGCACCTTATAACAGCCGTTTCAGGGCCGCGACGAAGGATCGGATATCCTCCTCAGTGGTGTCAAAGGAGCACATCCAGCGGACGACGTTCTGCGCCTCGTCCCAGTCATAGAAGAAATACTCTTTCTGCAGGGCGTGCCAGACTTCGGCGGGGAGCTGGACGAACACGCTGTTCACCGTCACGTCGTACATCACCCTCACGCCCAGTTTCTTCACCTCCTCATGCAACAGTTGGGCCATGCGGTTGCTGTGCTCGGCGTTGCGACGCCAGAGGCCGGTGGTGAGAAAAGCCTCAAACTGGGCGGCAATGAAACGCATCTTGCTGCAAAGCTGCGTCATCTGCTTGCGGCGGTATTTCATATCAACATCCAGCGCGGGATTGAGTATCACACAACTCTCGCCCATGAGCATGCCGTTCTTGGTGCCGCCGAAGGAGAGACAGTCGACGCCAAGGTCGGAGGTCATCTCCCTGAAGGTGCAGCCAAGGGCCACAGCGGCATTGGCCAGACGGGCACCGTCCATGTGGAGGTACATGTTATAGGAATGCGCTAGGGCGGCGAGGGCGCGGATTTCGTCAAGAGAGTAGAGGGTGCCGAGTTCGGTGCTCTGCGTGATGCTGATGGCCTTGGGCTGCGAGTGGTGCTCGAAGCCGAAGCCATGCAACCGTGTCTTCACCAACTCGGGCGTCAGCTTGCCGTCGGGGGTGTCGACGGTCAGCAGGCGGCATCCCACGACACGCTGGGGAGCGCCACATTCGTCGACGTTGATATGCGCCGTCTCGGCACACACCACAGCCTCGTGCGAGCGGCACATAGAGTCGATGCAAAGTACGTTGGCGCCGGTGCCGTTGAAGACAAAATAAACCTTGGCCTGCGGGCCGAACTCGCGGCGGAACAATTCCTCCGTACGGGCGCACCACTCGTCGTCACCATAGGCCAACGCATGATCTGCATTGGCGGCAGCGATGGCCTGAAGCACTTCGGGACTTACGCCCGAATGATTGTCTGAGCCGAATCCTCGTTTCATTTGTCCATTGTATAAAGGAACTCTTCGTTGTTCTTGGTATGCGCCATCTGCTTCTGGAGGAACTCCATGGCCTCCACGGGAGTGAGGTCCGTGAGGTGGTTGCGGAGCACCACGCTGCGGGTCAAGATGTCGGGCTTCACCAGCAAGTCGTCGCGACGGGTGCTGGAAGCGGTGAGGTCGATGGCGGGATAGAGCCGGCGGTTGGAGAGCTTGCGGTCGAGTTGCAGTTCCATGTTGCCGGTACCCTTGAATTCCTCGAAAATGACGTCATCCATCTTGCTTCCCGTCTCAGTGAGGGCCGTGGCGATGATGGTCAGGGAACCGCCGCCTTCAATCTTACGGGCGGCACCGAAGAAGCGCTTGGGCTTCTGCAGTGCGTTGGCCTCGACACCGCCGGAGAGCACCTTGCCGCTGGCAGGCTGAACAGTGTTGTAAGCGCGGGCCAGGCGGGTGATGGAGTCGAGCACTATCATCACATCGTGGCCGCACTCAGTGAGACGCTTGGCTTTCTCCAGCACGATGTTGGCGATACGCACGTGACGGTCGGCGGGCTCGTCGAAGGTGGAGGCAATGACCTCGGCCTTCACGGAACGCTGCATGTCGGTAACCTCCTCGGGGCGCTCGTCAATAAGCAGCACCATGAGGTAGACCTCGGGGTGGTTGTAGGCGATGGCGTTAGCCACCTCCTTCAGCAAGGTGGTCTTACCGGTCTTGGGCTGTGCCACGATAAGACCGCGCTGTCCCTTTCCTATGGGAGTGAAGAGGTCGATAATGCGGGTGGAGAGGGTCTCCTGCGGATGTCCCGTGAGCTTAAATTTCTGGTTGGGGAAAAGGGGCGTAAGGCTCTCGAAGGGGATGCGGTCGCGGATGCGGTCAGGAGTGAGGCCGTTGATCTCAAGCACCTTTACCATCGGGAAAAACTTGTCACCCTCACGCGGGGGACGCACCTTGCCGCGCACGGTATCGCCTGTCTTGAGACCGTAGTTGCGAATCTGCTGCGGGCTGATGTAGATATCGTCGGGAGAGGAGAGGTAATTGTAGTCGCTTGAGCGGAGGAAACCGTAGCCGTCGGGAACCATCTCCAGCACACCCTCGGCCTCAATGACACCCTCGTGCTCGAAGGCATATTCGCGACGGGGTTCCTGTTTGGACTCCTGCTTCGGTTCTTGCTTGTGTTCCTGCATGGACTCTTGTTTATGCTTTGGCTGGGGAGCAGTGGTCTCAGGAGCTTCCGAAGTTTCCGGAGCGCTTTGGGCATTCTGGTTACCCTTGTTATCTTGATTGTCCTGGGGCTCCTGACCGTTTTTTTTCGGACGGCCGCGTTTTTTCTTGCCAGGCTGCTGGGGATTTTCCTCCGGCTTGGCCTCTACGGCCTCGGAATTATTCACTTTCTCATCCTCTTGCTTCTCAATTCTCAGTTCCCGGTTCTCCATTTTCCATTCAGGGACTTCTGGGACCACGGGCATCTCCAGATCCATAATATTAAGTTGAGGTTTGAATGCGGGAAGTTGAGGTTTGGGGGCAGACTCTGTAGAGTTTTCCTTTTTCGCTTTCCCGTCCTCGTTTTTAGAACGGTTCTTATGAACCTCGGGATTCTTCAGCGTTGACTCTGCCAGCAGTTTGGGTTTCATGTGCTGACGCTTGTGACCCTTGTGGTCATCGCCGGCAGGGGCAGGCTCCGACTTGTCGGGATTGGAGGCCTGATGATCCAGGATTTTGTAGACTAACTCTTGCGCGTCCATGCGCGTGGCTTTAGCAATGCCCATCTCTTTTGCCATCTCGATGAGTTCGATATGGGCTTTGGCAGTAAGTTCCGATTTACTAAACATGTAAATAGACTAATAAGTTGATTGGTTGATACGTTTCAATGTATGGGGGAAAAGCAAATTAAGATGCTTATTGTCAAACACTCGCAAAGATCTCTCTTCTCTTACCATCTTCGTTTTGACGATGCAAAAATAATTCTTTTTTTTCAATTGGAGAAAAAAAATTGGCTTTTTTTCATTTTTTTCCTCCCAAATAAAAAAATTTGTGTATTTTTGCACCCGTTAAAGCAAACGGATTTATACATATAATTAAATAAGAATATGAACATTCCTGCAAATCTGAAGTACACCCAGGACGACGAATGGGTGCGTATCGAAGGCGAATTTGCTTTCGTTGGTATCACTGATTACGCTCAGCACGAGCTCGGCGACATCGTCTTCGTGGACGTCACCTGCGAGGGTGAGACCATCGAGGCCGGCGAAGCTTTCGGCTCCGTCGAGGCCGTCAAGACCGTGGCCGACCTGCTCATGCCCGTCAAAGGCGAGGTCGTGGAGTTCAACACCGCTCTCGAGGATGCTTCCGCCATCAACGCCGACCCCTACGGCAATGGCTGGATCATCAAAATCAAACCCGAGAACATGGCCGACATCGACGCCCTTATGGACGCCGCTGCCTACACCGCCAAAATCGGTGCCTAAAACCCTCAACGTCTAAAAAAAGAATGGCTGCCCTTAAGGACAGCCATTTTCTTAGTTTTTAATTCTTTGTTCATTTATGGCAAATCAAGACGATTTCTTCAAGAAAGTGGTGGCTCACGCCAAAGAATACGGCTTCATCTTCCCCAGTTCGGAAATCTACGACGGTCTCGCCGCCGTCTATGACTATGGCCAGTTGGGTGTGGAGCTGAAAAACAACATCAAGCAGTACTGGTGGAAGTCCATGGTGCAGATGCACGAAAACATCGTGGGCCTCGATAGCGCCATCTTCATGCACCCGCGCATCTGGAAGGCCAGCGGCCATGTCGACGCCTTCAACGATCCCCTCATCGACAACAAGGACAGCAAGAAGCGCTACCGCGCCGATGTGCTCATCGAGGACCATATCGCCAAGATCGAGGAGAAGATCGAGAAGGAGTGCGAGAAGGCCCACAAGCGCTTCGGCGACGCCTTCGACCGCCAGCAGTTCGTCACCACCAACGCCCGCGTTCTCGAGCACCAGAAGAAAATCGACGAGATCCACGAGCGTTATGCCGACTGCATGAACCGCAACGATCTGGGCGGCCTCCGTCAGCTCATCCTCGACCTGGAGATTGTCTGCCCCATCAGCGGCACCCGCAACTGGACCGACGTGCGCCAGTTCAATCTGATGTTCGCCACCAAGATGGGCTCCGTCATCGACGACAGCGACACTCTCTACCTGCGTCCCGAGACGGCACAGGGCATTTTCGTCAACTTCCTCAACGTGCAGAAGAGCGGCCGAATGAAGATTCCTTTCGGCATCGCCCAGATAGGAAAGGCTTTCCGCAACGAGATCGTGGCACGCCAGTTCATCTTCCGCATGCGCGAGTTCGAGCAGATGGAGATGCAGTTCTTCGTGCGCCCCGGAACCGAATTGGAGTGGTTCAAGCACTGGAAAGAGGAGCGCCTGCAGTGGCACCTCGCCCTCGGCATTCCGGCTGACTGCTACCGCTACCATGACCACGAGAAACTGGCCCACTACGCCAACGCCGCCACCGATATCGAGTTCAAGTTCCCCTTCGGCTTCAAGGAACTCGAGGGCATCCACAGCCGCACCGACTTCGACCTCTCGCGCCACAGCGAGTTCAGCGGCAAGAAGCTGCAGTACTTCGACAGCGAGCTCAACGAGAGCTACACGCCTTATGTCATCGAGACCTCCATCGGTGTCGACCGCACCTTCCTCGCTGTCTTCAGCCACTCGCTGAAGGAAGAGACCCTCGAGGACGGCAGCGTCCGCGTGGTGCTCAGTCTCCCCGCCAAGCTAGCGCCCTACAAAGCCGCCGTGCTGCCGCTGGTGAAGAAAGACAGCCTTCCCGAGAAAGCCCGCGAAATACAGCACCTGCTGATGCCCGACATGATGGTGCAGTACGACGAGAAGGATGCCATCGGGCGCCGTTACCGCCGTCAGGACGCCATCGGCACCCCCTTCTGCATCACCGTCGACAATGACACCCTGACCGACAACGCCGTCACGGTGCGCCACCGCGACACCATGCAGCAGGAGCGCGTCAGCATCGACCAGCTGCCCGCCTACCTCAAGTCGAAACTATAGAATATTATTAGATACATATTTTTAAGCGGGGCCAATCAGGTCCCGCTTTTTTAGAGCCACCCGAATTTTCATAAAAAATGTTAAATAATCCAAATATTTTTAGTTTATTTTATAAACTTGTTTATCTTTGCATCGTGATTCAATCAAGCTGCGCAGCCCAATTCGTATCACAAAAGTTTAATAATCAATGTTTAAAAACAAATTAACTGTTTAAAGAAATGGAACAAAACAAAGAAATGACGGCTCAGGAGAGCCTTGCCCTCATTGCAGAAACAATGAACAACAGCCGCAAGGCCATCCTTCGCAGCAGTGCCTCGCACTTCATCCTGTGGGGTATTCTTCTCACCGTATTCTCACTGGCCATTTACTTCCTCTGGCATTCCACAGGACATCCTATATGGAATATGCTGTGGTTTGCCATGCCGGTTCTGGGTTATGCGACAGCCTATCTTCTCGGGAAAAAGGAGGAATCCATCCCTACCAGTGAAATCGGGCGATTGCTTGGTAAAGTCTGGGGAACATTTGGATTTTTCTCCGTAAGTCTGAGTGTCATCTCGGTTTTCTTCGTACCCATGAACATCTCCTTGGTCATCGTCCTTGTTCTGGGACTGGCAGAAAGTATTTCCGGGGTCGTGCTTAAGAACTGGCCCATCACTGTTGCAGGCTCCATTCTGGGCATTGTCGGCGCTGTTGCAGCCGCGATGTTGATCAGTGCGGAGCAGTTGCTGCTCTTCACATTGGGCGGCATTCTGCTGGTGATAACGGGTATCATTGTCAAATACCAATACAAATAACCATGTTACCCAAACTCGACCCACTGCTCCATTCCGAGTTGCGGCTGGCAATCATGTCTATCCTTGCGGGGGTGGAGTCTGCCGACTTCACCTTCCTCAAGGGCCAGACAGGTGCCACCTCGGGTAATCTGAGCGTCCAGATAGACAAACTGACCGCCGCCAAATATATCACAGTAGAAAAAGGTTTCAAAGGGAAGATGCCCTGTACCACCTGTAAAATCACTCAAACCGGCAGAGACGCTTTCTCGCAATACGTAAGCGCATTACAGAAATACATTCTACCGAATAAATAAATGACAACAACCAAGCCACAGACATAAAGGATTCCATTAATCCTTT
>Ga0310696_10004016_pt1 | contig 18170 bp, 14 predicted proteins | sample AusTroGonzalo_MG_4_FD_203885 | JGI IMG/M metagenome (GOLD analysis project Ga0310696, IMG submission 203885) | Bovine rumen microbial communities from tropical cattle in Woodstock, Queensland, Australia - Gonzalo_02 (v2) (version 2) | ecosystem: Host-associated > Mammals > Digestive system >...
GCACGCCTCGATGGCGCCGATTCGGTTGATCGGATCCCGGATTCCGAAGGTGGACAGGATGGTCCGGCCCCGTTTTGAATAATCCCGGGTATAAATCGAGGGTTTCGCGTCCAGCAGGATCACCTTCGGATGCTGCGTCTTCAGCGCTTCCTGGATGGTGTAATAGCTGACCCAGAAAGGCTGTTCCGCGCTGCACAGATTATACGCGGTAATCCCGTATTCCTTCCACAGCACATTGGTATTGATGCCCGCGTAGCCCAGGGAGGTTCCTACCGTCAGAACGTCGATGGTGTCCGGTTCCTGCCGGTACAGCGTCACCATGGAGCAGATGCCGTAATCGTTTTTCGGCGTCAGTACATAGGTGGCGTAGGTCAGCAGCGCTACGGTGAGCACAGCAAAGCACACCAGCCGGATTCCGAACCCGGCCAGTTTTTTCCGCCTTGCCTTCTTCTCCCTCGCTGCCGCCGCGGCCGCTTCCGCGGTTGAATCCGCGGTCTGCGTTTCCGTCACAGCCGTTTCCGCGGCTGTCTCCGCAGCTTTCAGGACCTCTTCTGTCTCCGCCACGTTTGCTTTTATCCTCCCGATTTCATCCGGATCCCTGACAGGCCGGCTCAGAACTGTGTATAAAGGAACGCCGCTCCGTCGTATCCAGCGCCGTATATACCGAATACCACGATGGCCAGGATCAGCAGCAGCAATACCGGCCACCGGATCCAGAAATGTGTCGCCGCCAGTTTCCCGCCGATGTCGATCTTCCGCTCGCAGACAATGTCAATCACCAGTACAATCAGGCACCCGACACCGGCGATGATCCATTCCAGGGGTTCCATGACCCCGGACATCTTATCCGCGAACGCGGAAAAATCCCAGTTGGCAAAGGTGCCGCTCATCAGCGAAAAGCCCGTGGCCGGATCCGGTGTAAACGCGAAATACTGGGCTGCCAGCACCAGCAGCAGCGTCCGCACCAGGCGTACCGGTGACATCCACCCCTTCTTCGGCAGGTTGAGCGTCGTACGCATGGTTTTCCAGACCTGTTCCAGCAGTGTGGAGGCTGCCATGACGATACCGAAATACGCGCCGAAAATCACTGCGTTCCAGTTGGCGGTATGCCAGACGCCGATCAGCAGGAAAACCAGCAGCGTTGCCAGAGCGGTGGGAACCGACCGCCCTGTTTTCTTGCCCAGCACCTTTGACGCGGCCTTGCTCAGGGCGATACCCGCCCGGCTCGTGGTCAGCGGGTAGAGCAGATAGCTGCGGAACCAGGCGCCCAGGGTAATATGCCACCGCCGCCAGTATTCCGCCACGCTCTGGCTGAAAAACGGCCTGCGGAAGTTTTCCGGCAGTTCAATGCCCGCCATCCGGGAAATGCCCCGGATCACGTCCATCCCGCCGGAGAAATCCAGATAAAGCCGGATTGTATACAATATCACCCCGCCCGCGATGAACCATCCGGGCATCGCCTCCCCTTTCAGCAGCGCCGTCGTCGTCGCTGCCAGCCGGTCCGCGATCACCATCTTTTTGAACATGCCCCACAGCATCAGCTGGAATCCGGATACCATTTTTTCCGGTTCCAGCCGATGGCCTTCCATCAGCTGCGGCCCGATCTCCTTCCAGGTGGATATCGGTCCCTGGGAAAGCTGCGGAAAATACCCGATGAACAGCCAGGCTTTCAGGGGATTCTTCTGTGCCTCCGTCTTCCCGCGGTATACGTCAATCAGGTATCCCGCGCTCTGGAAGGTAAAGTAGCTCAGGCCGATCGGAAGGATCAGCTCCGCTCCGCTCAGGCTCGGATAGTACTTCAGAAATGCCATGGCGCCCAGGTCCAGCACCAGCAGCGTTCCCAGCAGCAGCCGGCTCTTTTTGCGGCGGAGCAGCAGTCCTCCGCCCCACATCACCAGGGCCGCGGCGGACAGATGGGCCATGCTCTGCCATCCGGAAAACCATACGAAAGCGGCGCTGCCCGCCAGCAGCGCAATCCACCGGTATTTCAGCGGCAGCAGGTAATAAACCGCCAGGGTGCCTGCCGCCAGCAGAAGAAACTCAATGGATAAGATGCTCACTTTCCGCCTCCTGTCTGAGGGCTCTCCGGTCTATTTTCCCGCTGGCCGTCCGCGGCAGCGTTTCCCGCCGAAGCAATATATCCGGCAGCATATATTTCGGCAGTGCGGCTTTCAGCGCCGCCTTCAGCCCCGCCTCTTCCGGATTCCCCGTGTAGGCGGCTACGATCTTTTCCCGCTCGCTGTCAAAATAGCAGCAGCAAAGCTCCACGCCTTCCGCGTTTTGCAGCGCGCACTCAATCTCGCCCAGTTCGATCCGGTATCCGCTGCGCTTAATCTGGCTGTCCCGCCGCCCCAGGAACATGAGTTCACCCCGGCTGTTGTATTCTCCCAGGTCGCCGGTTTTGTAGATCATCTCCCGGATTTCCGGCCGCAGCGGGTTCTGCACAAAGGCTGCCGCCGTCTTTTCCGGGTCGTTGTAATACCCCGGAGACAGGCAGGTACCGCCTACGCAGATTTCCCCGTCGATCAACAGGATTCTGGTGTTGGCGCAGGGCTTCCCGATGGGCAGGCTGTCCGTGTCCCCGAATTCCCGGTCCACCCGGTACCAGGTGCACACGTCCGTAATCTCCGTCGGCCCGTACATGTTGACGTAATCCGCGTCCGGCACGGTTTCCTTCCACCGGTTCAGCGTGACGCAGGGCATCGTTTCCCCGCAGAAGAACACGCGGCGGAGCGCGGGCAGCGCACCCTTCTCCAGGATCTCCGCCCGAGCCAGGGATGTCAGCGCCGACGGTACCCAGAAGATGGTGTCGATCTCCTCTTCCTGCAGCCGTTTCAGCAATCGTTTCGGGAACATGAAGTCTCCCTTGGGAATCAGGGAGAGGGTGCCCCGCATTCGCATGGTGCAGTAGATATCCAGTACGGAGTTGTCAAAGTAAAACGGTGCCTGGCTGCCGAAACGCACCCCCAGGGGCAGCCGCAGCGCCCCGCAGGCCCATTCCACAAAGTCAATCACGCTCCGGTGGGTAATCGATACCCCTTTCGGCGTCCCGGTGGATCCGCTGGTAAACAGCACGTACAGCAGATCGTTGTCGATATGCTCCGCCCGCCGGGCGTACAGCTCTTCCGGGTCCGTTTCCTCCGGAATATCGGATGCACAGATCAGCTTCGCGTTTCCGGCGATTCGCCCGGCTGTCTCCCCATACCTTTCCTCATACAGCACCGCCGCGGGCTGCAGCCGCTCCGCGATCAGTTTCATCCGGGCCTCAGGCATGCCGGAATCCAGCGGCGTATAGAAACATCCCGCATACACCGTGCCCATCATGGCACACAGGCATTCGGCACTTTTTTCCATCAGGACCAGCACAGGTTTCTGCCGCGGAATGATGCGGCTCAGCGCCGTTCCGATCCGCCGCGCGTTCCTGCACACCTGGCTCCAGGTCATGCTTCCGCCGCCGGGCTGCGCGAAGGCGGTCCCCTCCGGTGAGAAGCACGCGGCTTCCTCCAGCCAGTCCAGAACGTTTCTCGTACTCATGCTTTCTGATACCTGTGAACCAGGTCAAGGATCGCCTGCAGATTGTCGAAGTTCTCCGGCTCGATCTCGCCGGCGGGAATATGGATATCAAAGGCCTCGTCCAGTGACGCAATGATTTTGGTCAGGTCCAGCGAGTCCAGTATCCCGTCCTCGACCAGATGCTCCTCTCCCGCAAAATCCACGTCGTCCCGTACTTCCGCCAGGGCGTCCAAAAGAATTTTCTTCTCGTCCATATGTTTTTTTCCTCCGAATCCGGATAACAGCAGCAGTGGCCGGCAATCAGTTTTTTCCATTATACCACTGACCGCCGGCCACCGCCATTCATTCTGTATTATTCTTCCGAAACTCTTATGCAGTGCTGCCGTCAGGCAGGCTGATTAATTGTTGATGCGCTTTTCCGTCTGCGGATCAAACAGGTGCAGCTTCGCCATGTTCGGCGCCAGCAGCAGTTCTTTTTCCGTCGGGGCGGTTTCTCCCGCATACTTGAACACAACCACTTTCTCGCCTACGCGGACGTAAATCAGGTAGGCATCGCCCAGGGGCTCAATGGAATCCACATGGGCCGGAATGGCGTTTACGCCTTCCTGCGCCATTTCGAAGTCCGAAGGCCGGATGCCCAGGTCCACTTTCTTTCCGACGTAGGGCTTCAGGGATTCCGTAACGCTGCCCGGAGCGGTGAGGCGGAAGGATCCGGCATCCAGGATCAGGTTTCCGTTTTCTTCCTTCACATCGCAGCGGAAGATGTTGATCTGCGGCGTTCCCAGGAATCCTGCCACAAATTCGTTGGCCGGGTGCTCGTACAGGTCGTTCGGCGTACCTTCCTGCATGATATGCCCGCCGCTGAGCAGGACGATATGATCTGCCATCGTCATGGCTTCCGTCTGGTCATGGGTAACATAGACGGTGGTAACGTTCAGTTCCTTCTGGATCTTTTTGAGCTCATACCGCACCTGGTCGCGGAGTTTCGCGTCCAGGTTGCCCAGCGGTTCATCCAGCAGGAAGACCTGGGGGCTGCGGACCAGGGCGCGGCCCAGGGCCACGCGCTGACGCTGTCCGCCGGACAGCTGCGCGATGCGGCGATCCAGGAGCTCTGTCAGTTCCAGCTTCTCCGCCTGTTCCATCACCAGTTTGTCGATTTCATCCTTGGGAACTTTCTTGGTCTTCAGTGAGAATCCCATGTTCTCCCGCACTGTCATGTTGGGATACAGGGCGTATTCCTGGAACACCATGGCAATGTTGCGTTCCTGCGGCGGGATGAAGGTCTTCTTCTTCCCTTTCTCCATCTGCGTCATCAGGGTATCGCCAAAGCAGATCTCCCCGTCATAGGGCTCAAGCAGGCCCGCAATGGAGTACATGGCTGTGGATTTTCCGCATCCGGAAGGTCCGAGGAATACGCAGAATTCGCCGTCTTTGATTTCCAGGTTCAGATGATCCAGCACAAAGGTTTTTCCCTTGTTATACGTGATGGACATATCTTTGATGGTAATCGCAGCCATCTTTCTTACCTCCCGAAGCTCTCTGCATCGATGCCGAAGCCGTAGTCATACAGCGGGTTTTCAAGATCCTTGGGCATATCTTCCCGCTGGGCCAGAACCTGTTCCATGCTTGCGGGAATCTGGAAAGGCAGCTTTCCGGTAATCGCGTTCTCACCAAAGAGCGTATCCGCGATCGCCTTCGCGCCGCTGGTGACGCCGGGCCGGTAAACCAGCAGCACGGTGTCCGCCGCTTCCGCGATGGGAGTCAGCACATATGCGCGGTTCATAACGACCACTGCCACCACGTTCGCTCCGGCCTTGTCCAGCGCCTGTACCAGGGCCGTCTGTTCCTCCGGGAACTCCAGCGTGGAGGCGCCCCAGGCGGGATCGTGCGTTCCGCTCTTTTCGCCGACGACCACCACGGCGGTAACGCCGGTCAGGTCCGCGGGCACTTCCCCGGCAGTGGCGATATAGGTTACGTTTTCAACGCCGGCCTTCTCCACCAAGGCCGCCAGGATCGTCGTTCCGGCGATTTCCGCGGGTTCCTTCGCGGTCCATCCGCTGTTCAGGCACCGGACGTTGTCCGCCAGCTCGCCGGCCACGATGAATTTCTGGCCTTCCAGGCTCGCGGCGTTCTCGTATTTCACCAGCGTGAAAGACTTCTCCGCGGCTTCTTCAGCCACTTTCCTGTGTTCTTCGCTGCCGACAACCATTTCCGCGTTCCCGACATCCACATAGGGATTCTCAAAGATGCCCAGCTGGAATTTCGCGATCAGGATCCGGCGGCAAGCGTCGTTGATCCGTTCCTCGGAAACTTCCTCGACGATATCCCGCTTGGCGTTCTTTTCGCCCATGCCGCCCATGATGTCCGCGCCGGAATTGGCAGCCTGCGCGAAGTTCATGCCCCAGTCGGTCTGGATGATGCCGTCAAAGCCCAGCTGTCCGCGGAGCAGGTCGGTCATGACCACGGAGCTCTGGTCCGCGAAGTTGTCCACCGCGTCCCCGCCCAGGTACGGCACTTCAGAGTATCCGTAGGGCATCACTGCGGCCACACCGGCTTCGATGGCAGCCCTGAAGCCCGCCAGATGCATTTCCAGCGTGTCCTCCGAGATTTTCAGCGGAGATCCGTCCACGCCGTCCGTCTGCGCGCCCGATCCGGGGAAGTGCTTGACGCAGGCGATGACCGAGTTCGCGGTCAGCGCGTTGCCGGCCTGCAGCGTTTCCACTGCCACCGCGATCAGGTTCTTCACCACGTCCACGTCTTCGGAGTAGCACTCCTGGTTCCGTCCCCACCGGGGATCGGTGATCAGGTCGGCATCCGGGCTCAGCGCCATGCGCACGCCCACCGCTTCCAGTTCTTCCTTCAGCACCTGGTAATACTTCGCGGTCAGTTCCGTATCGTTCGAGGCGCCCAGGTTAATCTCGTCCGGCAGGAAGGTGGCGTCCTTCAGGAAAGCCGCGCCTGCTTCCGTATCCATGGAGAAGATCACCGGAATCCCCAGTTCAGAGGATTCGGACCATTCCTGGATCTCGTTCAGGCGGTAAGCGGCATACCCGGTATTGGTGGTAGGAATCTCGGGGGCGTCTTCGTCCTCCTCGTCCTCATCCTCATCCTCGTCCGGTTCTTCCGCTTCAAAAATCAGTTCATAAACAAGGGCAAATCCCACGTTGCTCGAGGAGAACCATTTCTCCTTGCAGCTGACCAGCGTCAGATGTGCCATCTGCAGTGCCTTCTGCTCCACGCTCATCAGGGAAAGCAGGTTGTCGGCCCGCTCTTCCGGCATCAGGCGCCAGTCTTCATAGGGATCCAGTTCTCCGTTGTCGTTCAGGTCCTTGAACTCGTATCCGTCCTCCTGGATGATGTCCTTCACCCGCGCGACGATCACCGGCTGCGTGAAGGCATTCTCTTCCGCGGCGGCCGGCAGGATACCGGCCAGCAGCAGGGCGGCCAGGATCAGGGAAACGATCCGTTTGGTTGCTTTCATTTTTCTCTGTCTCTCCTTTCCGCTGTTACGAAGCCGTCACAGCGCCGCTCATCTGGCCGCTGATCAGGTACTTGCCCATAAATACGTAGATAATCAGCATGGGCAGGGCCAGAATCATGGAACCGGCCATCAGCTGGTTGATCTCCACGCCCGTGGAACCCACGAACGAGTTAAGAACGATGGTGGCCAGAGGCGCCTGCGCGCTGTCGCCCTGATTGGCCAGCACCAGTGCGAAGAGCATTTCATTCCAGATGGAGGTGCACTGGAACACGAAGGTGGTGATGGTGGCCAGCTTGGTATTGGGAACCACGATCCTTCTGTAGATCTGCCACATCCCGTTACCGTCGATCATGGCCTGGCGGATCAGGGCATCCGGCACCTCCGCGTAATAGCCGCGCATCATGGTTGTACACATGGGCATGCCGAATATCGAGTGTGCCAGCACAATACCCCATATGTTGTCGTACAATCCGTAACTGGTGATATTGTTCAGCAGGGGGATCAGGATGGCCTGGAACGGCAGGTAGGTCGCGGCCACCAGCAGGATAAAGAACACATTGTTCAGCTTAAACCGCCATTTCCCCAGTGCATAGGCGCAGATGGATCCGAGGAAAACTGATCCGGCAGCGCCGAAGATTGTGACCACAAGGCTGTTCAGCAGCGAAACCGCCAGGAGATCCATTGCGCCGCTGTAGCCTTCCATGGAAAGCTGCTGCGGCAGCGCGATCGGTGATGTGGAGATGGCTTCCGTATTGCTCTTCAGGGAGGAAACCAGCGCGCCCCAGAACGGCAGCATGTAGAACACGAGGAAAAGCACCAGGATCACATAATAGACCACATGCAGCACGGTCATATGCCATTTGGGCTTGACCCGCACCGTCTGGGCGGCCTGACCCGCTTTGCTGCGTTCGATCATCATATCATTCTGCATTTATCTCTTCCTCCTGTTCGTTGCATAGGTCAGGGGCATGATCAGGATCAGGACCATCACCAGCAGGAAGCAGCTGATTGCCGCAGCGTACGCGTAATTGTCATGGGCGTACATTTCGTTGTACATCATGATCGGCAGCGTTGCGGAAGCCGGATTCGTGTAGCTGGTCAACGAATAGATCAGGTCAAAGGACCGCAGCGCGTACATAGCCAGGATGGTGATGCAGCTGCCCATAGCGCCGGTCATCTGCGGAAGAATCATCTTCCGGTAGACACGGGGCATATAGGCACCGTCCAGTTTGGCGGCATTGATGATATTGACAGGCACGTTCTTGATCGCCGCCAGGAAAATCACCGCCACGTACCCCGAGAACTGCCAGATCATGACAAGCATGATGGAGTACATCACCATCTCGTTGCTGGTCCAGTTGATGTTCAGGGTAACGCCCAGCACCTCGAAGAACTTGACCAGGATACCGCCGTTTCCGTTAAACATCTGCTGCCAGATCAGGCCCGTAACCACGAAGGACAGTGCGAAGGGCAGCAGGATCAGCGTCCGGAACACCGGAGTGCCTTTCAGTCCCTGGTTCATGATAATGGCCAGGCCCAGGCCCAGCAGGAGGCAGACCGGAATGATCAGGAACAGCTTCAGCGTGTTCAGCACCGCGCTCCAGAAGGAACTGTCACCGAACATCTTGGCGTATTGCCCGAAGCCGCCCCATCCGTAGGATGCGGTCTGGCTGTGGTCCGCCCAGTCCGAAACGGATACCCAGACGTTCCAGCCAATCGCCACGTATACGAAGTAGATCAGCAGCGCAGCCGGGATCAGCAGCCAGATCATGGGATGCTTGTTCAGGAAGGCCTTGATCTGCTTCTGGAACAGGAAGACCAGGATCATGACCGCGGCGACTACGATCGCGAAGATGAGCCAGAAGCTCTCGGCGCCGAAGTTTTTCCAGAAGGCGCTGTTCCCTTCCGCGTTGGCGAGAATCAGCTCGTTCCCGCGGTAGACGTAATGGCCCGCTTCTTCAGCGCCGCCTTCCGCCGCGCGGAAAACGTAGGTGCCGTCGGGATTCAGAGTGAGCGTGGAGGCTTCGTCCGTGCTGGTCAGCGTGAACGTTTCCGGCACGTACTGGGCAGTCTCCTCGATCACGAACTTTTCCTTCAGTTCCTTGATTCCGAATTCTTTTTTGTTCGCGCCGTCGGCGGTGGTATACCTCAGCTTGGAACTGGTTTTACCGACTTTGGTCTCGGAACCGTCCGCGTCGCTGGTCAGCGTAAGCGCTTTGTCCGCGTAAACATAGCGGCCTGTTTCCTCCGCGCCGTCTCCTGTGCTGAACAGGTAGGTGCCGTCGGGCCGGAAAGTGAGGGTGGCGGTTTCATCCGCGCTGGTAACAGCGTAATCTTCCGCTACATGGTCCGAGGTTTCCTTCACGGTGAGCTGTCCGAGGATGTCGCTGAAAATGTAGGACTGCTCATAAGCTTTTCCGGAAGCGGAGTTCTTGATATCCGAGGTATACTGCAGCGTGTTTTCCGATTTCTTCGTCGTCTGCTCCCAGGCGTAGGTGGCCGCGTTCTGCGCTGTCCGCTGGGAAAGGGGAACGTAATTGCAGGAATTGACAAGCAGAAGTACGAAGCCGCCAAGAAGCAGGATCGGAACCGCCAGCAGGAACACGGATTTTTTCTTCAGCCGGTTCCTGAGTCTCTCGGCAAAGATATAAACCAGGGCAATGAGTACAGCTGCCAGGATGATTCCCCAGAAGGCACCCTTGCCCTCGAACGTCATTTTATAGAAATTATTCAGGAATAACTGGATTTTTTCCATGAGCATCATTCCCCCTCAGGAAACCCTGCGCGGACGCGACATGCGCGTCCGCGCGGAGTTACGGTTGTCTTACTCGCCGTAGCTCAGGCCCCAGCCGTAATCATACAGCGGATTCTCCAGGTCACGGGCCACGTCTCCGTACTGTGCGTTGACAGAGGCCATATCCCGCGGGAACTGGATGGGAGTCTTACCGGTGGGATTATTGTCGCCGAACAGGGTTTCGGCAATGGCGATGCCGCCCTGCTGTCCGGGGTAATAGGCTTCCAGGATCGCGTTGGTGTTTTCGTCGCACCAGGTCAGGATGTAGGGGCGTCCGCCGGTAACCACCGTGATGATCGGGGTTTCGGGAGCGGCTTCTTTCACGGCGTCCAGAACAGCCTGCTGCACGGGGGTGATTTCCAGGGTGGAGTAGCCCCACGGCGGGTCATGCTGGTAGCTGGGTTCGCCCACGGAGGCGATGATGATGTCGGCATCCTTCGCCGCTTCCCGGATCGCGTCCAGTTCAGATTCGTCGTTTCCGGCAATGTAGGTCACGGTATCGCTGGCGCCGGCATACTGCTCAACAGCGGCCGCGATCGTCAGGCCTTCCTGCTTGGAGGACCATCCGCCCACCAGGGAGTCCATATCTCCGGCACGGGGACCTACCACCAGGATCTTCTGTCCGGCGTCCTTCGTCAGCGGCAGGATTCCGTCGTTCTTCAGAAGCGTCATGGATTTCCGGGCCGCTTCCAGGTTCAGGGCCATATGTTCCTCGTTGCCCACAAAGGACACGGCGTATTCCACGTCGCAGTAGGGATTTTCAAACACGCCCAGTTCAAACTTGGCTTTCACGATGCGCTTTGCGGCGGCGGTGATGATGTCCTCGTCGATCTTGCCATCGCCGACCAGTTCTTCCATCTGGTCGATCAGTCGGATGGATTCGCCGCCGATACCGTCCACGCGGCTCTCGGTGATACCGATAATGATGGCTTCCTCATCGGAGACTTCCTCGCCCAGCATGGTTCCGCGGCCTTCCTGAATAGCCCAGATCATGCCCCAGTCCGTCTGGATGATGCCTTCGAAGCCCATCTGCTCACGCAGCAGGTCCTGCAGCGCGGCTTTGGAACCGATCGCGCTGTTTTCGATGTCCAGCGCCAGCGGCACGGAGTAGTAGGGCATCACGGAACCGACGTTCACCGCGATCGCGGCGTAGTAGGGTTTCAGATGTTCCTTCAGGGTTTCATCGTCAGAAACAAGCGGAGAAGTGTCCTTGCCTTCCATCTGCGGGCCGGCGCCGGGGAAATGCTTGATGCAGGCCACGATGCCGTCCTTGTTCAGGCCTTCCGTGCCGTTCTGGAAAGCAACGATCTGCGCGGTCACCATTTCGGTCACCAGATCCGCGTCCTCGCCGAAGGTTTCCATCACGCGGCCCCAGCGGGGTTCGGTCGCCACGTCGGCTTCCGGGCTCAGGGTCATGCGCACGCCGATTGCGATATGTTCTTCACGGGCCATTTCCGCCAGCTTGGTCACCAGCTCCACGTCGCGGGTGGCGGCCAGGCCCAGGTTATGCCCGGTAACGGTGGCGCCGGTCACGTAGCTCAGGCCGTGTACGGAGTCCATGGACACCAGGACCGGCACGCCCAGCCGGCTGTCTTCCGCGTACTCCTGCAGCGTGTTCATGGTTTCCGCCGCAGTCTGTACGCTGTTCAGTTCACGGATCAGCAGCATACCGATGCCGTAGTCCGTGCAGTACTTCTTCAGGTATGGAGCGATTTTTCCGTCGTCACGGGGCAGGTAGGTGGGATGCTGCATCTGGGCGATCTTCTCGCTCAGAGTCATCTGCCCTACCAGGTCTTCCGTGCGGGTTTCCGCGTCCAGGCGCCAGTCCTCATAGGGATCCAGCTTCTCATTGGCGTTCAGGTCGATAAACTTGTATCCGTCCGCTTCGATGATCTGCTTCACCCGCGGATTCAGTTCCGGCTGTTCCAGGGTTTCCTCAGCGGCGGCAAAACTCATCATGCCGCACGCCAGCGCCAGTGCCCCGGCCAGGGCAGTGATACGCCTGAAATTCTTCTTAATCAACAATGTTCCAATCTCCTTTCACGCCTGCTTCTTTCAGAATATTCACGATACGCTCCGCGTAGTACTGCGCGTCATGGGAGGAAGAGGTGGCATATTCCTGAATCTGGGTCTGGAGGCTGGTGGACGCGCTCCACGGAATCGCCGTGCCGTGGGTGATGCTGGGATAGGTCTTCGTGTTTTCGTCCAGCAGCTGCTCCTTGAAGTGCAGCGTCAGTTCGTTGTAAACGTCATCCGGCGTGTCGTTGTAGGGGGAGATGGATTCCTTCAGGCCGGAGAAGTATTCCTGAACATCCTGCGTGCAGATGCTGTACGCCCAGCGGACGCCGCCTTCCACGTTCGCGGAATTGTTGCTGACCACGAATCCGTCCACGCACATGCCGAACCAGCCGTCTGTTCCCGGGAAGGTGAACACGCCGTAATCCACACCGTAGACCTGGTCCATGTTGGTCATCAGCGGCTGCGCCCAGGCGCCCATGATCTGCATCGCGTAGGTGCCGGTCACCATGGAACCGGTGGTGTGGTACCAGTCGCGGCTGTTGTGGTCCGGCGCTACATAGTCCATCAGCTTGGTATAGTTGTCCAGGACCTTTTTCACGTCTTCCACGTTGTAGTTACCGTTGATGAAGTCTTCGTAAATCTGGGGATCCGTTCCCAGCATGATGTTCTCAAACACCTGGCAGGCCGGCCAGCCCTTCTGGTCACCCAGGTCCAGCGGGTAGCAGCCTTCGGGCATCGCCGCGGCCAGCTGGTCGCAGATATCCCAGAACTCTTCCCAGGTAATATCCTCGTGGTCCGGAATCGCGACACCGTATTCCTCGAACACATGGATGTTGTAGAGGATGATGTTGGTCTTGTGGATACCGATGGGAACCACGTAATGGTTTCCGTCCGCCGCGGTGCACATTTCATTGATGCCCGCGATCGCCCGGTCTTCCAGTTCGCCGTATTCCCATACGCCGTTCAGGTTCAGCAGCAGGTCGGAATCCAGGTAGGGCTGGATTTCCTGGCCCGGATGGGCCTGGAAGGCTTCGGGGCTCTTGCCCGTCTGCGCCAGCACCTTGACCTTCATGACCATGGCGCCGCCGGCGCCGCCGGGGATCGGGTTCGATTTCGCTTCGGTACTCTCGTAGATCTCACCGAAGGTGGAGACGACGCTCTCGATGGCGTTCTTTTCGCCGCCGGCCGTCCACCAGTGGTACACATTCACGGTGCCTTCCGCTTCCGTATCGTCGATGACCGCTTCAAAGTTCAGGTCGTCCGCGTTGATCTTCTGATTCTTGGCAGCGAACGCGCCCGTGATGCTCAGCGTCATAACCGCAGCCAGCAGCAGGGCCAGCCATTTCTTCATCTTCATTCCTCAGTTTCCTCCTCAGTCCACAAAGGTCAGCGTCGCCCACAGGCTGGGATTGGTATCAACGGGGTGCTTTTCCGGAGTGCGATCGCCGTCCAGGTTCGCGGTGTACTGCATCCGCAGGCTGTGGATACCGGGGCAGGGCAGGTCAACGTCCATCACGGAAGCGTCAAATCCGATGGACTTGCCGGTTTCCGGAACCAGCTGCGGGATCTCGTTGTTGGCCAGCTCCGCAAGAGGGAGTCGGATTTCCATCACGAAACCGCCCTCGATCTCGTTCACCCCGACTTCATAGTCACTGAAGATATCCTCAGCGAGAAGGTCGCCGTATTCGCCCTGGGTGTCAAAGCCCTTGTTGTCGGCGATCATTTCACGGTCAACGTAGGTGTAAGGGTTATAAACAACACTGTTCTTCTTCGAGTACTTTTCTATACTATGGGTGATGCGCCAGTCGGTAGCTGTATATTCCGTCCGGTCAGGATCCGCCTCGGGATCTGTGCTCAGGAATATGATTATGGCATCCAGTTCATCCAGCGGGAAACCGTCGCGGTATACGAAGGGGTCGGCGTCCAGGATCTTCATTGCGATGTAGAGGTTTTCCTCATCCCACATCGCATAAACTTCCATGGAGCAGTCTGCTTCACCGTCCCAGTGCTCGATCTGGTCGACAATCTGGTTTTCGGCGTTGATCTTCAGAGCCTTGCTCGTATCCCACTCGCTCAGGTCGCCGTCGATCACCACGTCTTTGGCTTTGGGGGCCTCAAGATTCTTGTCGGAATAAGCAAAGGCGGATGTGGCGAGGCCCAGCACAAGCGCCAGCGTGAGGATCAGGGCAATCAGTTTTTTCATATCGGAGAACCTCCTTCATATTTTGCGGGCCGTCAGACTCCTCCCGCTTTTACTTGAGCACATTGTAGCAAGTCAACCCCTTCCCTTTCCGTTAAGATTCAAAACCCCTGTTTGAAAAAAAAAAGCATTGTCGCGTTTACTTGTAAAATCCTGTACGATCGCCCGTAATATCCGGTACATGGCGTTTTCCGGGGCTCATTCCCTTCCCTTCTTCCTTTCCTTTGTGTTATGATGCATATATCTCCCGCAGGAGGTGGTTCCCATCAAACTGAGCCTTAAAATGGTCCTGATTTTTTCAGTCATGATGCTGCTGGGCCTTTTCCTCTTTTCTTCCTATGCCATCAATTTTTCAATTGAAGGTGCGAACGTGATGACGGAATCCCGCTTCCGCAATATGGCGGTTTCCATCCGGCGGGACCTGGAGCAGGAAGTCGATACGATGAAGATGACCCTCCGGGAGCTGACGGACAATACCACCTTCATGTCCGCCCTCAACCAGATGGTCCGGGACGATACGGAAGATCAGAAGATGGCGAAAAAGGCGGAAGGCATCGCCCTCAACCAGCTGCTGGAATCTCCCCTGGTCAACACCTATTACCGGGTCACCTTTTACACCAGGGACGGGCTTTTCCTTTCCTCTCTGACGGACAAGGCGGATACCCTGTCCCCCCGCACGGATGCCGCCGTTGCGGCCATCGGCACCCTCTCCTGGCTTGATGAAGCGGACGCCTCCGACGATCCGGTTCCCCTTTCGCTGCACCGGGATATTTTTACCCCCTCCCGCAAGCTGGATATCTACGGCCTGGGCGTCGTTGTGAATTATCACGGAAATCCCATCGGCTATCTGGAGGTCGCCGCCCGGTACGATAATCTGAAGCGGGTAACAGAATACGTGGATGAACCGACCATCGCCATCGAAGCCGTTTTTGATGACGGAGACCTGCTATTCAGCAGCCAGACAGGCGCCTGGACCTGGCCTTCGGATCTGGCAAACGACAGCTTTTCCACCGTTACGACAGACGCGGGAGAATCCCGTATGGTCTACCGTACCTATATGGATTCCGTCGGGCTCAATATCTATATCAGCCAGAACAGTTCCGTGGCTGAAGCCGGGAGAAACGGCCTGCGGCATTCCATGATCAGCCGCGCCCTTCTCATCATGATTCCAACGGTTTTGCTCATCGCGGTGGTCTCCATCGGCCTTACCCGGTCCATCCGCCGGCTTACCCGCAAGGTGCGGCGCATCGGTGCCGCCAGTATGTTCTCTCAGAGTGACGAGGGCGCTAAAGAGCTTCTGGCGCCGGTTACCTCTCCGCGGGACAGCGAAATCCACGGCCTGGAAATGGTTTTTGACCGCCTCATGCGCCGCCTGCGCGACAGTACATCCAACGAGCTTGCTCTGCGTGAGGGTACGCTCCAGGCGCAGCTCAGCGCCCTGCAGACACAGATTAACCCGCACTTCATTTATAATACGCTGAACATTATCAGCGCCAAGTCCATGGAAAGCGGCAACTATGAAGTGATTGAAATCTGCGACCAGTTTGCCAACATGCTCCGCTACTCGACGGACACCCGTTCCCGCACCGCCACCATGGCGGAGGAAATCGATAACGTCCGCAATTATCTGATGCTTGCCAAAGCGCGCTATGAAGACAACCTGGAATATACGGTGGACGTGCCGGAAAACCTGAACACCATCACCGTGCCGAAGCTTACCCTCCAGCCCCTGGTGGAAAACGCCATGACCCACGGTTTCAACGGGCTCAATGTAAAACGGAACCTCGCCGTTACCGGCGAGGTCCGCGAGGGTTATCTGATCCTGGAAATCCGGGATAACGGCACCGGTTTTTCGGATGAAATGCTCCAAAGCCTGCGGGACCGGATCCGGGAAATTGAGGAAGGCAAGGTTTCCATTGAGGAGTCCGGCGGGCACATCGGCCTCGTCAACACCTGCCTCCGGCTGCATTATTACAGCCAGGGAAAGATGCGCGTCTCCATCCGTAACGAAAACGGTGCTGTCATCACCTTGTCCATGCCCTTCGGGGAAAAAGAGAACCCGGTATGACACCCAAAAAGGAGGAAAGGATGTCAACCGGGTTTCCGACCGAATGCGCGTTGTTGCGGCCCTTCCGTGCGTTCCGTCGTGCTTCGTGACCATCATATATGGAAAAAACCCCTTTGTATACGGAAGATCCGGTGTAAAAAACAGGAAAATCCGGCACAAAGGAAAGGTTACAGGGATTTTTTGTGCCCCGTTTCCAAAAAAACCAAACAAGTGCAGGAGCGATACCCATGAAAAAGAAAATCTTCTGTCTGGTGCTCTCGGTGCTCTTCCTGGCGGCAGCTGTGTCCCTGGCGGAATCCCCGGAATCCGAAATCCCGGGAGGTGAATTCATTCCCTCCTCCGGAGATCCGGCGGATGGAGACCCGGATTTCCTGGCATCCCCCGGCGGCCAGTCCGGACTGAACAGCCTGACGGATGAGCAGTTCAACGTGGATGATATCCCGGAAGCGTACCTGGAAGAAGCCCAGGAAGAAAACCGTGGCCGGATCGAAAAAGTCCGCTACACGGTTGCCGGCCGGGAGGGGGATCAGGTGAAATCCGCCACCGTGTACCTGCCGGTGGGATATGATACCTCCGGAGAAAACTATAATGTTCTTTACCTCTTCCACGCCTCCTCCGGATCGCCCCTGAATTACCTGAACCCCGACAAGCCCACCGCCTTCCGGAATCTTCTGGACCATATGATCGCGGACGGCCTGCTGGAGCCGCTCATCGTTGTGGCACCCACCTACTACCCCTCGGACGGCTTTATGAAATATATGCCCCTGGCCATGCAGGTGGCGGAAATCACCGATTTCCCGCAGGAACTTGTGGACAAAATTATCCCGACCGTGGAATCCGAATACCGGACCTGGGCATCGTCAACAAGTCTGGAGGACATCGTCGCTTCCCGCGCCCACCGGGCCATTGCCGGCTTTTCCCTGGGCGGCGTTGTCACCTGGAACGTCTTCCAGCAGGAGATGAAAGCCTTCCGTTGGTTCATGCCCATCAGCGAAGCCTCCTGGTCCGATGCTGAGGGCGGAACCTCCGGCATCTGGGACAGCGATGTTTCCGCCCAGGTGCTCTACGACGCGGTGCTCAGCCAGGGCTACGCCAAGGATGACTTCCGCCTTTTCGTCGCCACCGGCACGGAGGATGAGGCCTTCGATATCTCCACCAGCCAGATGGTTTCCCTTCTGGAGTATGCCGACGTTTTCAAGCCCGGCGATAATACCGCCTGCTGCATGATGATCGGCGGTACCCATACGATTACCGCCGTCTACACCTATCTGTACCATATCATGCCGTCTCTGTTCACGGATTAACCTCCGCCCGCCATCCTCCAGGAGTATGAAAAAACCCTTCCGCGAAAATCACGGAAGGGTTTTATACAGTACTTACTGTTTCGCGATCTCAACCAGCTTCGCGAAGCCCGCTGCGTCGTTCACAGCCAGGTCCGCCAGCATCTTGCGGTTGATGTCGATGTTCTGCTTCTTCAGACCGGCGATCAGCCTGGAATAGCTGATTCCGTTCAGCCGCGCGGCGGCGTTGATACGGGTGATCCACAGGCGGCGGAATTCACGCTTGCGGAGCTTACGTCCGACAAACGCGTAACGCAGACTGCGCGCAACCTGTTCCTTCGCGGCGCGGTACTGCTTGGATTTTGCTCCGAAGTAGCCCTTCGCCAGCTTCATGACCTTGCGGCGGCTTTTATGGGCGTTTACAGCCCTCTTGATACGTGCCATGGTTGTTTTCCTCCTTGCCGGTTAATGGGCTTATTTGTAAGGCAGCAGCTTATGAATCGTGCGGGCTTCGGCGGCATTGTCCACAATACCGGCGTTCCGCAGGTGACGGGTGCGTTTGGTGGTCTTCAGATGCACCTGGTGGTTGGCGTTCATCTGCTTATGCTTTACAATACCGGATTTGGTAAAGGAAAAGCGTTTGGCAGCTCCGCGGTGAGATTTCTGTTTAGGCATAGCTTGGTCCTCCTTCCAGTGCGGTTATTCCTGCGTCTCTTTCGAGGCAGCGTTCTCCCTCTTCGCCTTCTTTTCGGCGAAGGAGGCCTTGACGGCCTTGGGAGCCAGGATCATGATCATGTTGCGGCCATCCAGCAGCG
>Ga0310696_10004017_pt1 | contig 18167 bp, 12 predicted proteins | sample AusTroGonzalo_MG_4_FD_203885 | JGI IMG/M metagenome (GOLD analysis project Ga0310696, IMG submission 203885) | Bovine rumen microbial communities from tropical cattle in Woodstock, Queensland, Australia - Gonzalo_02 (v2) (version 2) | ecosystem: Host-associated > Mammals > Digestive system >...
GACAGCGACATGTCCGTCGGCGACATCTCCATCGCCATCGGCGTGGACGACCCTTCCTATTTCACGCGTTTCTTCCGCAAGAGCACGGGCATGACGCCTTCCGGGTTCCGCAAGCAGATGGCGCAGAAAAGGAAAGAGGGCAAACAGTAGGATCCTATTTCACCAGGAACCCCATCGAGGTCAGGAGCACCGCTTCCAGGGCCCCTTCCGTCGTGAGCGCTTCCAGCGGGAATCCGCAGGCGATGACCCGGTGTTTGCCGTCGTCGAAGACGGTGGCCGCGGGAATGTCCGTCCCGCCGTAGCGGAGGAAGGTCTGGGCCATCTCGCCGGCCGGCTCGATGCCGTCCGGGTTCTCGACGCGGTAGTAATGCTCGTCGAACAGGCGGTTGTATTTCATGGGGTCGCTCAGTTGGACGGCGGCGCCCGGTTTCGGGACGATGCTGCCCGTCGCGTCTCCGAAGTTGGTGACCCACTTGTAGCCGAGGACCTCCTGGATGAAGGCCCGCGTCTGTTCCGCATTCTTGATGGGGAAGGTCCCGGGATACACCTGGTCCCAGGCGTCCGTGCCGATGTACGCGCCGGAGACGAGGATGGAACCGCCCGCGGCGGCGTACTTCCGGAGGGCGTCCTGCATCGGGACGGGGAAGACGGTGTATCGGTCCGGGATGGCGCCGCGGCCGACCTTGGTGGTGACCTGTTTCCCGCAGATCAGGTCGACGGCCGCGAAGGAGGACGCATCCATCGACAGGAAATAGTCCGCGCTCACGGAGCAGAAGGCGTAGCCGGCGTTCAGCAGGATGCGGCCGTGCTGGGCGGGATAGTCGAAGGTGTTGCCCGCCACGAGGCGGCCGGCGCGGTTGGTGAACGACCCGCCGAAGCCGGGGTTGTCGTCATCGGTCCAGACCTTGGTCCGGTCGAACTGGTTCTGCTCGCCCACGAAGTTGATCTCGCGGATGTACGGGACCCCGCTGTCGATGTTGTCCATGAAGCCGCCGTAGCCCGGGGTGTCGAACCAGGCCGGCGCGGAGATGCGGGTGAAGTTGTTGACGATGAGGATGGTCTTGCTGTCCTCGCCGGGGGTTCCGACGGCCAGCGTCTCGGACGGGAAGCTCTTGCCGCCGTCGTTGCAGGCGACGATGCGGTAGCTGTACATCCGTCCCCGGCGGATCGGGACGGTCACCGTCTGCCGTTTCCCGACCTTTTCCACGCCCTCCAGCCGGACGCCGTCATCGAAGGCGCCGCCGTCCTCGCGGGTGTAGAGGATGTAACCCGTCGGCACGGCCGTGGGCTCGTCGGGATCCTTCGTGTCCTCCCAGCTGAGCACGGCTTTCCCGCCCTTGATTTCGGCGGCGAAGGCCTTCACCGGCAGCGGCTGGACCACGTAGGAGCAGCCGAACCGGGCGCTCAAGTATTTGAGGATGCCCTTGTACACGGACCGGGACACCGTGAACCGGAAGGACGGGTCCAGGCCGTACTTCATGTCGGCGAAATTCTGGTGGGAAAGCAGTTCCAGGATCATGCCTGGGACGGACGTCGACCGGGATTCGCTGTAGGAACGGTCCCAGGTCTGCCGGCGGGACCACTTGGGTTCGAACTGCTTCCGGATGTCGTCCACGACCTGTGTCTGGACATAGTCGGTGAGGAGGCGCCCGTTCAGGCGGGATTCGCCGTTCGGGAGTTCATCCTTGTTGTCAGACAGGAGGGTGTAGATGCCCAGCGTGCCAATGATGGAGTCGTTCTGGGTGACACCCGCGTCGCTGTGGAAGGCGAAGGAAAGGTCGAAGGGCACGCGCCGGCCGCCCGTTTCCGGATTCACGCGCGAACCGCCGGCGAGGTGGCCGACCCACTTGCCGCGGCCGGCGTAATCCCGGGTGTAGTCGTCCTCCCAATCGTCGAACAGGTGCGCATCGATGCCGTACCACTGCATGTTGTACAGGGCGCCTTCGGCGAAGGCGGGAAGGCCGGACAACTCGCCTCCGCGCTCGATCTTGCCCATTCCGCCGCCGAACTTCACGGCGTCGGCGCTCACCAGGCCGGCGGCCGTGCTCTGGTTCGACAGGCGGACGAACCCCTCGTCGCCCTCCGCGAAGGTGAAGGTCCCGAGATAGACCCAGGTGCCCCCGGCCATCCGCTGGTTCACGTGGAAGGTGCTCTCGCCGCCCAGGTGATGGACCGTGTAGACGGCGTCGGTGGTGCTGTTGGCGAAGGAACGGTAGGAGACATAGACGGCGTATTCACCCCGCTCGGGAATCTCCGGACGCCAGGTGGCGGTGGCTTTCGGGTGCGATTCCCCGTCGGTCGCGGTCTCGCACATCAGGGCCGTTCCGGCCTCGAACGGATTCTCATAGATGCTGTAAACGGGTTTCGTGTCGGCGAAACCGGCTCCGGCATCGCTCCAGGCACCGGTCTCCTTGAAATGGCCGGTGCGGCGCATCTTGCCGGTGCGCTCCCCCCGGAAGGAGGGGTCGTTGTCGACGATGACTTCCCAGCTCTGGACGTCCCGTTCGCGCGGGGTCATCACGCAGGCCCCGGCGTTCTCGAGCATGGGAATGAGGAAGGGGAGGACGTAGCTTTGCGTGTACATGTCCTCCACGGTTCGGAAAGTGGGGGCGCGCTGCCATTCCCAGCGCTCGGTCTTGGCTTCATAATAGCGGCCGTGGCTCTGCCAGAGGGCGATATGCCGGCCGGAAAGTCCCCGGGGCCATTGCTCGTCCGTCCGGACGAGGGGCGCCTTGGAACGCGGGTCGCTCCGCCGGAGCTTCGTCTCGGCCGGGCGGCCGTTCGAATTCAGGCCGGGCATCAGCAGGAAGGTGACGTCCCTCCTTTCGGCGTAGATGTCTCCCAGGGCATAGGCCCGGTAGGCCGACGGGAACAGGTCCAGCAACTGCTTCCGCATCCATTCGATGTCCGCCGTCTTCAGCGGGTAGTCGCCGAGTTCCTTGCTGAAATGGAAGTCCAGCGTCGTGCCCCGCTTGGCGATCCGGGTCAGCTTCAGGCCCGTGTCCACCGTGGTCCGCCGGCGGAGGCGGGCCCGCAGGGAGTCGGAGGCGGCCTTGAATTCCTTCGCGGTCTGGGCCGGAAGGGCGAGGCAGGAAAGGAGCAGGGCGGCGGTGAGGAGGAGCTTGCGCATCATTTTCTATGCTTGGCGAGGACAGGGAGGAGGACGATGACCGAACTGAGGAGGAGGGCGAGGGCGTCCGCCTGGAAATCGACCGGGTCACCCGACCGGTAGGGGAGCCGGGTCTGGACCCACTCGGTGCCGGCGGCGAAAGCGCAGCCGGCGAGGAAGGCGAGGGCCGTCTTCAGAACCGCCTGCCCGGGTTTTCCCCGGTAGCCGCCGAAGGCGAGACAGGCGAGGAGCGGGAAAGGGAAGAACATCAGGAAGTGGACGACCTTGTCGGTGGGGATGCCCCACAGGTCCGTCGGCACGTCCTGCGAGTTGGAGAACTGGCCGAAGCACAGGAAGGCTACGGCGGCGAGATAGACCGCGAACAGGATCCGGGACCAGATGAGCTGCCGGCGGGTCATGGTTCGACAGGCTCACCAACCCCGAGGATCAGTTCGCCGAAGAAGTCCGGGCGGTGGAAATCCGGGGCGGGGGTTCCGACCGGATTCCAGCTCAGGAAATGGGGATGGGCGGTCTTGTCACCGCACTTGTAGAAATTCGCACGCAGTTTCTCCGGAAGGTTTTCCGGGTCCACGCCCACGAGTTCGAACGGGATCAGCACCGTCACGCGCCAGTCCCAGATGCCGCCGGCGTATTCCTGCGGGCCTTCGAACCGGGCGATGCGGAGGATTTCCTCCATCTCTTCGGCCGGGCGCTTCACGCGGTCGGCGCGGCCCGGACCTTTCGCCGCCAGGATCTTGCCGATGGGGTTGATCTCGAAGTTGTAGTATTCGCTTCCGTCGGGATTCTCGATGAAGACCTCCACGCAGCTGTCCTCCCACTGGGAGCCGTTGTCCTCCGTGTTCAGGGCCCGGAGGTCCAGGCCGCTCACGCGGAAATCGACGACGAGCGCATCCTCCGTGCGGGCGATGCGGCCGGCGCACAGGGGCGCGTAGGGGAATGTAGCGGGCCAGTTGACCTGGTCCACCTGGAACCGGGCGCCTTCGAGTTCGAGGGCGGTGTCCAGGTCGACTTCTTCGAAATCGGCGATGAAGGGTACTTGTATCCGTCTCATAGGGCTTGCATGTCGTTGAGTTTCTTGTAATAACCGTCCAGGGCGATGAGCTCCTCGTGTCGGCCGCGCTCGACGACCTGTCCCTCGTGCATGACGATGATCTCGTCGGCGTTCTTGATGGTGGACAGGCGGTGGGCGATGGCGATGGTGGTGCGGCTGGACATGAGGCGGTCCAGGGCGTCCTGCACGATGCGTTCGGATTCGGTGTCCAGCGAGGCGGTGGCCTCGTCCAGGATCAGGATGGGCGGGTTCTTGAGGATGGCGCGGGCAATCGACAGGCGCTGGCGCTGGCCGCCGGAGAGCTTGGTCCCGCGGTCGCCGATGTTCGTGTCGTAACCTTCGGGCTTCTCCATGATGAAGTCATGGGCATTGGCGATCTTCGCGGCGGCGACGACCTCCTCCCGGGTGGCTCCTTCCACGCCGAAGGCGATGTTGTTGAAGATGGTGTCGTTGAACAGGATCGGGTCCTGGTTCACATTGCCCATCAGGGCGCGGAGGTCCTTGATCCTCAGGTCCTTGACATCCTTTCCGTCGATGGTGATCCGGCCGCTGTCCGCATCGTAGAAGCGGGGGATAAGGTCCACGAGCGTGGATTTCCCGGCCCCGGATTCGCCCACGATGGCGACCATCTTGCCGCGGGGGATTTCGAGGTCCACACCCTTCAGGATCTGCCGGCCGCTCTCGTAGGAGAAGGTGACGCCCTCGAAGGCGATCTTGTCCTTGAACTCATTGATTTCCAGCGGATTCTCTTTCTCGGTGATGGGGTTCTCGGCCTCCAGGATGCGGTTGATGCGCTCCATGGACGCTAGGCCCTTCGGGATGCCGTAGGTGGCGCGGGAGAGTTCCTTGATGGGCTCGATCACGGAGTACAGGATGATCATGAAGAAGATGAACTGGGAGGCGTCCATGAAGGTGCCGCCGAACAGGCCCTTCCCCCGGATGATGAGGTAGCCGCCGAAGGCGAGGACCGCCATGATCATCACCGTGCCGAGGAACTCGCTCACGGGATGGGCCGAGGCCTGCCGGGTGTTCACCCGGTTCACTTTCCGCCGCATCCGGTCGGTGACCGAGTCGAAGCGGGCGGACATCTTCTTCTCGGCATTGAAGGCCTTGACGATGCGGAGGCCGCCGAGGGTTTCTTCGACCTGGGACATCGTGTCGCTCCAGAGCGTCTGGGCCTCGAGGGACTGCCGCTTGAGCTGCTTGCCGATCACGCCCATGATCCAGACGAAGGCCGGGACGAAGGTGAGCATGACCAGCATCATCTCCGGGCTCAGGAAAATGAGGATGCCGAAATAAAACAGGATCAGGATCGGGTCCTTGATGAGCATCTCGATGGAGGCGGTGATGGAGTTCTCCACCTCGTTCACGTCACCGCTCATCCGGGCGATGATGTCGCCCTTGCGTTCCTGGGAGAAAAAGCCGATGGGGAGGGCGAGGATCTTGTTGTAGATGCGGTTCCGGATGTCCTTGACGATGCCGGTGCGGATGGGGATCATCACGGCCGCGGACCCGAAGTAGCAGGAGGTCTTGAGGGCCGTGAAGAAGATCATCACCGCGCACAGCAGGAGGAGCGCCGTCACGGCGCCATGGGCCGCGGAGAAGTCGGAAACGAGCCAGTAGGCGTTGTTGACGAGGATGTCCTTGAATTTCATGCCTTCCGTTCCCCAGGGGATGAAGGCGTACTCCACCGTGTCCACCTTGAACAGGATGTTCAGCAGCGGGACGATCACGGCGAAGGAAAAGATGTTGAAGATGGCGGACAGCATGTTCAGGACCACCGCCCCGGCCAGGTAGCCCTTGTACGGGGAGGCGTACTGTCTCATCATCTTGAAAAAGTCGTGCATGCGGCGTGCGCGTTAGGGAATTTAACATACAAAAATAAAGCATTTTCGCTATCTTTGCAAGGATAAAACCACACGCTTATGGCCGAGATCACCTTCGTCATTCCCGCCCGGAACTTGGACACCCTCCACCGGACCCTATCCATGCTTGCCTTCCAGAAAGACGCCGGCCTCCACGCCGTCATCGTGGACCTGGCCGGTTCCGAGTCCGTCCGCGCCGTCGAGTCGGATTTCGAGGCCAGCTTCCCGCTTTCCGCGGTGACGGTGGACCTCGCCGGACAGCCCCTGTGGAAATGCTGCCTGGACGCCGTCCCCGAGGCGGAATGGGTTTGTTTCCTGACCCCGGGCGTGGACTTCAATGCCATCAGTGTCAAGCGCATGAGCCGCTGCATCGACGACCATGACGCCTATGACGTCTTCCATTGGAACCTGGCCGAACCGAACAAGAAATGGGGCCTGAAAACCCGTCCGGACCGCATCTTTACGAACATCTTTGTGGACGGTTACGCCGCCCCCATCTCCTCTTTCGTTTTCAGGGCCAAGGCCCTCCGGGAGGCCTTCGAGGCCGATTCCGAGGCCGCCGGCATGGCCCATGCCCTCCTCCTCGCGGCCGCGAAGAAGACCGGCGTCCGCACCGCCCGCCGCGAGCGCATCGGCTACACCGCCCCCGCTCCCTCCACCGACCCGTCCGTGGTGGAGAAGGAAGTCCGCGCCCGCCTCGCTTTTTACCGCTGGTCCGAGCGCTATTTCGGCGAGGAGTACCCGCTGGGCGTGAGCGACCGCCTCGCCCTGTTTGCCGGGGAACTCGCCCGCCTGTATCCCAGCTTCACCCCGGACGAACTGAAAGAGGACCTGAACTCCTTCGCCTGCGTGAACGGCCCCATCCGCCGCCTGAAGGCCTCCTCCGCCCTCAAGGCCGCCCTGAAGGCCCGACAGGAAGCCCTTTCGACGCCTCCCGCCGAATCGCTGTGAGGCCTTCTCCCGAAAAATAAGTGGCCATCCTCTTGTTTTTTCGGAATAGAATACCGATATTTGCAATCCCTTTGAAAAAAGGACCTCTGGATGTAGCGCAGTTGGTAGCGCACCTGGTTAGGGACCAGGAGGTCGCTGGTTCAAGTCCAGTCATCCAGACACGAAAGTCCGAGCCGTTCCGGCCCGGGCTTTTTTCGTGTCTGGATGACTCCCGACCTTCGGTCGCTGGACTTGAACCCTTCACCCCCGCCGCTGTCGCGGCTGCCCCCAGGGGCGTCATTTGACAATTCGGCCATGAATGGCTATCTTTGACGTTATGGATTTCAAGGAATTCGGAAAGGAGGGCGCGCCTTCTTTGCTGCTCATCCCGGGGTTGGGGGTGTCGTATGAGATTTTTCTCCCGCTGATCGGTCTGCTGGAGGAGCGGTTCCGCATCATCGCCGTGCAGGTCGATGGCTTTACGCTGGGAACCTTCACGCGATTCACTTCCATCGACGACCAGGCTGCGCAGGTGATTGCGTATGTCAAGGAGTGCCGGGGAGGCCGCCTGGACTGCGCCTATGGCTTGTCCCTGGGCGGGAAGATCCTCTCCCGCGTGCTGGAGCGGGACGAAGTCGTCATCGACCATGCCATCCTGGATGCGGCGCCTTTGCTGCCGCTTCCCAGGTGGCTGGAAGGCCCGCTCCGATACTATCAGTGCGCGAACGTATGGACTTGTTACCACTGGACGGGATTCTGGCGGCGGGTATTCCATTCGCACTATTTCGACGTCCTGCTGGACGAATGCCGGAAAGTGTATCCCTTCGGGGGCGGCCGGGCCGTCCTGGACGGGTACAAGTCGGTCTATACCAACAAGCTGGAGTCCATATCCGGCCCCGATATCCATTTCTGGCACGGCACGCTCGAAGCGTTCGTGGCCCGGCCCCAGGCAAAGCATCTGCAAACGATCTGCCCGTCGGCCCACATCGAAGTCTTCCCCAAAATGAACCACGGGCAGCTGCTCGTGGACTATCCGGAAGAAGTGGCGCGGAGGATCCTGGAAATGGTTTAGGAAAGCAACCTACAACAGCAGCAGGGGAGAGGGGATGCCGCGCTCGAGCACCCGTAGATGGACGGTGCCGGGGTCGACGCCGAGGTCCTCGAGGACGGCGCGGGCGTTGTCGTAGGCGAGGCGGGGGGTATTGTTGTTGCCACTGAGGTGGCAGAGGAAGAGGTTCCGCAGGCCAGGGTGCATGAACTGGCGGATAGCGTCTCCGCAGGCGTCGTTAGAGAGATGCCCCGCCCCCTGGCAGATCCGCATTTTCAGGTAATGCGGGTAGGAGCCGCTGAGGAGCATGTCCACGTCGAAGTTGGATTCCACCACCACGGTGTCGGCCTGGCGGGCCCATTGCAGGGCCTCGTCGGTCACATGCCCGAGGTCCGTCATCAGGACGAACAGGCGTCCTTCGCAGCGGATGGCATAGCCGACCGTCTGCGTAGCGTCGTGCGGGACTTCGAAGAACTGGACCTCGATGCCTTCGGCCACGGGGTTCCATACGCGCGGCAGGAGGTCGCGGCGGCAGCCGCCGATTTCCAGCCGCGTGAAGGGGTGCCAGGCCAGGGCGTCCTGCAGGATGGAGGTCGTATAGACGGGCTTGGAAAGCCGCTTGCAGATGGATCCCAGGTTGCGGATGTGGTCGCCGTGGTCGTGCGTGACGAGGACGCTCTGGAAGCAGTCCAGGTCCAGCGACTGGCTCTCGAGGACCTTCTTCATCCGGCGGATGCTCACGCCCGCGTCGATGAGGACGCCCGAGGTGGCGCAGCTCTCCTCCTCATGCAGGAGGAGGTAGCAGTTGCCGCAGCTGCCGCTGGAAAAGCTCAGGAAGCGCATCAGTTCCGTTCCTCCTCGCAATACCGGGAGATTACGTTGTAGGCATCGCCGATGCCGAGTTCGCCGGCCCGGGACAGGTCGATGCAGCCTTTCTCCTTGTCTTTCAGATAGATGAGGACGAGCCCGCGGTTGAAGTAGGCCTCGCCCATGTACGGGTACAGGGCGATGGCCTTCCCATAACTGTCGATCGCGTTCACCAGCTGCTGGGACAGGCAGTACAGGTTGCCCAGGTTGAACTGGATGTACGGCATCGCCGGCTGGATGGCGGCCGCTTGCTCCATGTCGGCGAGGGCCTCCGAATAATCGTAATGGCTCGTGACCTGCTCGCGGACGCGGGCCCGGGTGTTGCCCTTGTCGTCCATGGTGAGGGTCTGGACGTTGGATTCGATGGAGGCGATGAAGTCGATCATCTCGGCCCGCAGGACCGCGCGGTTCATGTAGTAGAACGCTTTGTAGTAGGCGTCGTAGCGGTCGCCGCCGTTCTCCTCCGCAATGGCGCGGTCGTAATGCGTCTGCGCCGCATTGTACTGCTTCTGGTCCAGTTCGGCGAGCGCCAGGAGGAACTCCCGGGGGGCGCCTTCCGCCGGACCGCCGTACAGGATGCCGTCCAGGGTTTCCTGGGACGGCCCCTGGACCTTCGCGGCGTCTTCGGTGATCGTGACCGGGAGCGGCAGGATGGCGTAGAAGCGATCCAGCAAAGGGTTCTCATATCGGTGCTCGAGCGCATAGTTCGTATCGTCCCGGCCCGAGGCGAGGACGAACTTGTACAGGGGCTTCAGGTTGATGTCCACGTCGCGGTGCTGGAGCATCTCATCGTCGAAGTCATGCTTGGCGAATTCGGCGTCCAGGGTGAGCAGGGAGCTGTATTTCTTGGTGGTGTCCGCGAATTCGGCAGCGCCGGAGGCGTTCTTCGCGCGGTACTCCGCGACCTTCCGCCGGCCGGTCTTGTAGTCCTCCCGCGAGGCGCGGTTCATGCCCAGCTGGAGCTCCGCATAGGCCCGGTTCATATAGGCCTTGGCAAAGTCCGGATACAGTTCGATGGCCTTGTTGTAGTCCGCGAGGGCGTCGTCCCAGCGTTCCATCTCCAGGAAGAAGCCGGCCCGGTTGAAGTAGGCCAGCACGTTGTTCGGGTTGATGTTGATGACGCGGTCCATGTCCGAAAGGGCTGCCGCGAAATCGCCCACCTGGGCCGAGATGAGGCTGCGGTTGTACAGGGTGAGGGCGTTTCCGGGTTCATGCCGGAGGACGGTGTTGAGGTCCGCCATCGCCTCGTTCAGGTGGTTTTGCTCGGAGTGCAGGATGGCGCGGTTGAAGTAGGCCAGGGTGTTGGTGGTGTCCAGTTCGATGGCCTTGTCCATGTCCTTGATGGCGGCCTTGTAGTCGCCCTGCTCGGCGAGCAGGCGGCCGCGCCGGATGTATCCCTCGGGTTCGAAGCGGTCGATCTTGATGGCCTTGTTGTAGTCGTTCACCGCCTTGAGGGTGTCGCCCAGGAAGAGGTAGGAGGCGCCGCGGTTCAGGTAGGCCGACGGGTCCTGAGGCTCCTGGCGGATGTATTTGTCGAAATCCTTGACGGCGGGCTCGAACTGCTGGCTGAGGAAGTACGTGACGCCCCGGGTGAAATACAGGCCGGCCGAGCCGGGCCGGAGCGAAATCGCCTTCTCGAGGTCCTTCAGGGCATCCTCGTAATCCCCGAAACGGCTGGCCGTGATGGCCCGGTAGTGATAGCCGGAGGTGAAGACCGGATTCAGGCGGACGGCGGTGTTGAAGTCCGTCCGGGCGCCGCGGATGTCGCCCAGGTTGTACTTGGCGATGCCCCGGTAGAAGAAGGTCCAGTAGTCGGTCGTGTCCAGCTGCGCGAGGACGTTGAAATGGGACACTGCTTCCGCCAGGTGCCCTTCCGCCAGGGCGGTACGGCCCCGGAACATGAAGACATCCTTGTCATACTGCGCACGCGCTTGAAGGGATCCCAAAAGCACGGCGAGCAGGCAGATAAGCAGTTTTCCCTTACACTTCATTCAGAAAAATTTTCAAATGACGGGCGAAATGGCTATTTTCGCATCAACTTACAAAGATAAGCATTTATCGTGCCCTTCGGACGGATGACCCGTAATTTTTTGAGCGCCTGCCTCCTGCTCGCCTTGCTGACCACCCTTGCGGCGGCCCAGCCTACGGGCTATATCATCAGCGCCAGCAATGCCGAGCACCTGGCCGACGAGGCCGGGCTCCGCTCCCGCGTGGCTTTCCTCTCCGACAGCCTCTGCACCGGCCGGGCCTCCGGCACGTCGGGTTCCCTCCACGCGCAGTCGGCCATCGCCCGCCAGTTCGCGGCCTACGGCCTCCGGCCTTTCGGCAGCTCCTATTTCCACGGTTTCCGCACCGTCAACGGGGCTTCGGCCCACAATGTCGTGGGATTCCTCCCCGGCAGTGGGGACCGCTATGTGGTGGTCGCCGCGCATTACGACCACATCGGCACGCTTGCCGGTACTCTGTATCCCGGAGCGGACAGCAACGCTTCCGGCGTCGCCGCGCTCCTGACCCTGGCCCAGATGTTCCACCACCTCAAGGAACTCGGGAAAACCTATGCCCATACGATCATCTTCGTCGCCCTGGACGGCAAGGAACAGAGCCTTTCCGGATCGCACCACCTGTGGAATGAGATTGCCGGCGGCCTGCTCCGCGACCCGCGGACCGGCCTGCCCGTCCCGCAGAAGAGCATCGACCTGATGGTCAACATCGACCAGGTGGGCGGCACCGAGGCCCCGCTCCACAAGAACAGGCCTGATTACCTGATGATGCTCTGTGAACCGGAGAACGGTCGTCGGGACGCCCTCCTCATCGCGAACCTGAACACCGAGGTGAAACTGGACCTGGGCTTCGACTATTACGGGAGCAAGGATTTCACCCGCGTGTTCTACCGCACCATCAGCGACCAGAAACCTTTCCTGGACCACGGCATCCCCTCGGTCATGTTCACCTCCGGGATCACGCTCCGGAACAACAAGGTCACCGACGATGCGGATTCCCTGGATTACGGCATCCTCCGCCGCCGGGTCCTCGCGATGTTCTACTACCTGGTGCGCGTGATATGAGGCGCCCCCTGACCGCCGTCCTCCTGCAGGTGTGGCAGCTGCCGCAGAACCTCGTCGGGCTGGTTTTCGGCTGGTTCCTGAAGGGGAAACAGCGTCACTGCAACCTTCCGGGCATCCCGGATGACATCCGCGTCGTGAGCGCCGCCAACATGTACGGCGGCATTTCCCTGGGAAACTTCGTCTATTGCCGGGCGCCTATATACGACCGGATGGCCCGGCACGAGTATGGGCACTGCCGCCAGTCCCGCCTCCTGGGCCCCTTCTACCTCCTGGTCATCGGCCTCCCCTCGCTTCTCTGGGCCCTCTGGTGGCATCCCGGCCGCTCCGTCGGCTATTATTCCTTCTATACCGAACGTTGGGCGGACCGTCTGGGCGGGGTGCAAGGACGACATCGGAGCTGAGGCCCGTCAGGCCGCTTTCAGCCATTTCCCTCGCGCGATGCGCACGAGGAAGATGGTGCCGCGGAAAGTGAGTTCGACGGCCATGGCGATCCAGAAGCCCACGAGGCCGTAGACCTTCACCAGGAAGATGGCGGGGAGGATGCGGACGATCCACATGGAGGTGAAATTCATCACGCTCGGCCACTTGGTGTCGCCGGCGCCCACGCAGACGCCGTAGGCGACGATGGACGCCGCATAGCCCAGTTCCGCGAAGGCTTCGATCCGTAGGACCCGGGCGCCCAGGGAGATGACTTCCCCGTCCGGGGAGAGCATCTGCATCATCTCGGGAGCGAAGGCGTACATCAGGATGGCCAGCAGGCCCATGATCCCCATACCCAGCCCGATGGTGATCCAGGCAAAGCGCCTGGCGAGTTCCTTGCGGCCGGCACCGACGGACTGGCCCACCAGGGCCGTGGCCGCGTCGGCGATGCCGTAGCCGGGCATGTAGCAGAAGCTTTCCGCCGTGATGGCGAAGGAGTTGGCGGCGATGGCGATGGTGCCGAGCGGGGCGACGATGACGGTCGAGGCGATGTAGCCGCCGCGGATGAGGACGTTCTGCAGGGCCATCGGCCCGCCGATGCCGGCCGCCTTGGCGATCACCTTCCCGGTCGGCTTGAACGAGCCCTTGTCCTGCCGCAGGTTGAGTTCGGGGGAGCGGACGGTCAGGAAGTACAGCATCGCCATCGCCGTGATGAGCTCCGCGAGGCCCGTTCCGAGGGCCGCGCCCACAACCCCCAGGTCCAGCACATAGATGAACAGGTAGTTGAAGCACACGTCCATCAGGCACATCCCGATGTTCAGGTAGCTGGGAACCTTCATGTTGCCGCTCACCTGCAGCATCGACGCGCAGATCCAGTCCAGCTGCATGAAGGGAAGGAAGGCCGAGACGATGAAGAAGTATTTCGTCGCGTCGGGGATGATTTCCGGCGTGCCGCCGAGCCAGCGGGGGAGGGGTCCGGCGATGGCCATCCCCAGGACGGCGATGGCGCCGCTGAAGCAGAGGGCGCTGACGAGCGCCTGCCGGAGCACTTCCCGGGCGGTCTTGAAGTCATTGGCCCCGATCAGGTGCGCGACCTGGACGGAAAAACCGCTGCCGCAGGCGCCGCAGAAACCCATCAGCAGCCACATGCACGTGGACACCAGGCCGATGGACGCACCCGCGGCCGCCCCGAGATGCCCCACCATCGATGTATCGATGTACTGCATCAGGACGGACGACACCTGGGCGATGATGGCCGGGTAGCTGAGCATGAGGCACAGCTTCAGCTGCTGCCCGCCGGTCAGCGTCCCACCGCCCCGGATCTGGGCGAGCAGATAGTCCTTCGTGCCCATTACTTAAAAGCATCCATGACGCCCGTCGCCTTCCCGCTGGCCGTGAAGGCCCCCATGTCATAGGCGTTCCAGCCCAGCGTACCATACACGGCGGGTTTCCATTTCCCGTCCACTTCCGGCTCCCAGTAGAAGACGCCGGCGCACTTGTCGATCTTTTTCGCCTCGGACATGAACTCGGACATCACCTGAGTGGCGAGGTCCTCATTGGCATTTGTTTTTACCCCAACTTCTGCAACAATTACAGACACACCCATAGATGCAGCAAGCGACTTGATATAGTTAATTGCTCGGGAATTGGCATTGTCCCAAACAACTTGTTTGTTATTCTCCCAACTATCTTGAGGGTAATGTGAGAGTGCAATCATGTCATAAGGGGCTCCGCTTTCCTTGAAACGCTTAAACCACCAATAATTCTCGTTGCTTGGGTTAAATGCATTGTTTAAATGCGGCATTACAATGCAGGATGGAAATACTGATTTAACGGCGCTATAACCAGCTTTGTATAACTGTATATAGTTTTCCCATCCTTTGTCGGTCCACTCTTTCCCTCCTTGAGATAAGTTGCCCGTCGGCCAGAGCATGCCGTTCCGGGTCTCGTTTCCGACCTGTACCCAGTTGGGCGTGACGCCGGCATCCTTCAAGGCGTTCAGTACTTCTGTCGTATGGTCTGAAACGTGCCGGGCCATCTTGTCCAGGAGGTTCTTGTCGGCTTCCCAGGCCTTGGGAATGTCCTGGCGGGACGGGTCGGCGAAGAAGTCGCTGTAGTGGAAATCGACCATCAGGGCCATCCCGGCCTTGGCGGCGCGGGTGGCGAGCTTCACGACGTCGTCCTTGCCGCTCCAGCCGCCGGTGGGATTCACCCAGACGCGGAGGCGGATGGCGTTGATGCCCGTTTCCTTGAGGACGTCCAGGATATCGGCCTTCGTCCCGCTTCCGAGCTGGAACGTGCGTCCGTCCTTCTCCATCTCCGACACCCAGGAGATGTCGGCCCCCTTGGCGAAGGCGGGCGTGGGGACAGGCTTCGGCTTGACTTCGGGTTCGGGGTCCACGGGCGTGACCGGGTCCGGTCTGGAACAGTTGCAGGCCGTCGCGAGAAGGGTGGCGGCGACGAGGATGAAGTGGGTCGTTTTCATGTGTTTAAGCGTCATAGGTGGGTACTTCTCCGCGGTCGATGAGGTCGCGGAGGACGTCCTCCCAGGCCGAATCGGCGGTGCCGAAGGCGGCACGGACGTCCGCGAGGGTATAAGGGGCCTTGATGAAGGCTTTCAGGCGGGCGGCCAGGTCCTGCGGTTTCTTCGCGCGTTCGCGGCAGATGTCGCAGCGGCCGCAGTCGGCGCTTTCCTCCTGCCCGAAATAGCGCAGGAGGTAGCGGGAGCGGCATTCGTCTTCCTCGGCCACATACGAGAGCATCGTCCCCACGCGGTCGTGGAAGACGGAGCGGAGCATCTCGTACCGCTTGGGCATGAGGTCCACGTTGCCTTCGTGCAGGCGGTCGTGGAGGATGAAGATCACGTCGGACTGGTCCGAGGGGATGTACTTGATGATGTGGTTGACGGCGAGGCCGTACAGGAGCTGGCGCAGTTCCGGCACCGTCAGGCCGCTCTTGCGGGCGACGGTTTCCTCGTCGATGGAGACCGGGTAGGAGAACAGGCCGGTGTAGGAGCGCATGAGGGTCTCCAGCAGCGGCACCATCCGGGCGTCCGGAAGCTCGAGCCCGTACAGGGCGGTCCGGTCCACGGTGACCTGCACGCGGGTCTGGATTTCCAGGTCCTCGCTGAAGATCCAGTGACCGGCGCGTTCGATGTACTTGATGGCGTAGAACGCCGGGGACAGCTGGAGCTTGAAATGCCGGCAGAAGGCGCCGATGTCGAATTTCAGCTGGCGGCCCATCCCCGTGTCATAGGGGATGCCGTGGAAGATATGGACCTTATGGTAGATATCCTCGATGTATTCCAGCGAGGGGAAGGAGACGCGCTCGATCTGCGCGAGGCGCTTCCGGTCGCCGTCGTTCCACAGGAGGACGGCGAAGGAAGGCTTGCCGTCACGCCCGGCGCGGCCCGCTTCCTGGAAATAGGCCTCGGGGCTGTCCGGGAGGTCCACATGGACCACGAACCGGACGTCGGGCTTGTCGATGCCCATGCCGAAGGCGTTGGTGCACACCATCACGCGGATCCGATCCGCCTTCCAGTCCTCCTGCCGGAGGGTGCGGGCGGCGGAGCCGATGCCGGCGTGATAGAACGAGGCGGAGACGCCGTTGTTCTTGAGCAGGTCGGCCAGTTCCTCGGCCTTCTTCCGGTTGCGGACATACACGATGCCCGATCCGGGAACGCCGTTGCACACGGCCAGGAGCTGCCCGGCCTTGTCCTCGCTCTGCCGGACGATGTAGGACAGGTTCGGCCGCTCGAAACCGCTCTTGAGAAGGTTTTTCTCCTTGAATCCGAGACGGTCCATGATGTCGTCGGCGACGGCGGGCGTCGCCGTGGCGGTGAGGGCGATGACGGGGGCATCGACGCTTCCGCGCAACGCCCCGATCTCCAGGTACTCCGGCCGGAAATCGTAGCCCCACTCCGAGATGCAGTGCGCCTCGTCCACGACGATGAAAGAGATGGGAAGCACCGGAAGGTAGCTCTGGAAGAGCCGGGTCTGGAGCCGTTCGGGGGAAACGTACAGGAACTTGCAATCGCCGTAGGCGGCGTTGTTCAGCGCGATATCCACTTCGTGGCGGCTGAGCCCGGCATGGACGGCGATGGCCTTGATGCCCCGGGCGGCGAGATTCTGGACCTGGTCCTTCATCAGGGCGACGAGGGGCGTGACCACGAGGGCGAGGCCTTCCTTCATCATCGCAGGCACCTGGAAACACACCGATTTCCCGCCTCCGGTGGGGAGGATGGCGAGCACGTCGCGACCCGCAAGCGCCTCTTCGATGATGCGCTCCTGCATGGGCCGGAAGCTTTCGTGCCCCCAATAGGTTTTCAGTGTCTCGAGTGGCGTCATTTTTTCGCAAATGTTCGGCGCTTCAATTGCAAATATCTCGTTTTTTTAATAAATTTGCAAAATTGAAGAATTAAACTTTAAACCTGTATAATTATGGCAAAAATCAATCTGGCCAAGTATGGCATCAAGGGCGTGAAGGAGATTCTGTACAATCCCACGTACGAAGTCCTTTACAATGAGGAAACCAAACCCGAACTCGAAGGTTTCGACAAGGGACAGGTGACCGAGCTCGGCGCCATCAACGTGATGACCGGCATCTATACCGGCCGTTCTCCGAAAGACAAGTACATTGTCTATGACAAGACCTCCAAGGTCGGCGCTCCCGGCGAAGTCTGGTGGACCACCCCCGAGTATCCGAACGACAACCATCCGATGACCGAGAAGGTCTGGAAGACCGTCAAGAAGCTCGCCCAGAAGCAGCTCAGCGGCAAGCGCCTGTTCGTCGTGGACGGTTTCTGCGGCACGCACAAGGACACCCGCATGAAGGTGCGCTTCATCATGGAGGTCGCCTGGCAGGCCCATTTCGTGACCAACATGTTCATCCGTCCGAAGAACCAGAAGGAGTTCGACCAGGAGCCCGACTTCGTCGTGTACTGCGCCTCCAAGGCCAAGGTTGACAACTATGTGGAACTCGGCCTCCGCAGCGACACCTGCGTCGCCTTCAACGTCACCTCCCGCGAGCAGGTCATCCTGAACACCTGGTACGGCGGCGAGATGAAGAAGGGCATGTTCTCCATGATGAACTACTACCTCCCGCTCAAGGGCATCGCCGCGATGCACTGCTCCGCCAACACGGACATGAACGGTGAGAACACCGCCATCTTCTTCGGCCTCTCCGGCACCGGCAAGACCACCCTTTCCACCGACCCGAAGCGTCTCCTCATCGGTGACGACGAGCACGGCTGGGACAACAAGGGCGTCTTCAACTTCGAAGGCGGCTGCTACGCCAAGGTCATCAAGCTCGACAAGGAGTCCGAACCCGACATCTACAACGCCATCCGCCGCGACGCCCTCCTCGAGAACGTCACCGTCGATGCCAACGGCAAGATCGACTTCAACGACAAGTCCGTCACCGAGAACACCCGCGTGTCCTACCCGATCTACCACATCGAGAAGATCGTCCGTCCGGACAGCCACGGCCCCGCTGCCAAGCAGGTGATCTTCCTGTCCGCCGACGCTTTCGGCGTCCTGCCTCCGGTTTCCATCCTGACCCCGGACCAGACCAAGTACTACTTCCTCTCCGGCTTCACCGCCAAGCTCGCGGGTACCGAGCGCGGCATCACCGAGCCTACTCCGACCTTCTCCGCCTGCTTCGGCCAGGCCTTCTTGGAGCTCCATCCGACCAAGTACGCCGAGGAACTCGTCAAGAAGATGAAGAAGTCCGGCGCCAAGGCTTACCTCGTGAACACCGGCTGGAACGGTACCGGCAAGCGTATCTCCATCCG
>Ga0310696_10004018_pt1 | contig 18165 bp, 27 predicted proteins | sample AusTroGonzalo_MG_4_FD_203885 | JGI IMG/M metagenome (GOLD analysis project Ga0310696, IMG submission 203885) | Bovine rumen microbial communities from tropical cattle in Woodstock, Queensland, Australia - Gonzalo_02 (v2) (version 2) | ecosystem: Host-associated > Mammals > Digestive system >...
ATGACGTTCAACTGACAATCGACATGGAGATGGTAAGAGCATGACAGTACCTCAGAGGCACATAACGGCGGGAGACTTAACACCCGTTACGATTCAGACAGAGAGCACATACGGGACGGGCTCAGGAACCGACGTCCTATACGGGGATGTAGCCGAGAGCGGCAACTTCACGTTCAAGGACACGGCGAACCCGTACCTCAATTGGAGATACGGTTCGAGGTCATTCGACCCCGCCGACTACGTCACGCAGCAGAAGGATGCCGCTTTCACCGCATCCCTCGAGTGCCGTGACGATACGGGATGGGGACAGATCATCACGCACGCGGTCGGCACCGGGGGAACGACGGTCAACGATCCGCTCCTTCCCTCGAGGACCGAGGAGATCTACGTCAGGGACGGGGTACGCTGGAGAGGCCGCACATATTCGGGGTGCAAGACCGACAAGCTCACGATAAGCGCGGACGCGCCCGGAGGCGTAGTCAAGTTCGAGGAGGAGGTCATGGCATCCAAGAGCACATCGGCATCGGTCAACTCCGCGAAGGCGATATGGTCATCATCGCCCGCACCCGCCATCCAATGGATGAACGGCATCACCATCTCAGGGAACGACATATATCCGCAGTCGTTCAAGCTCAGCATATCCAACAACCTCGACCGCGTCAGGGTGCCCAACGGCTCAGGCGATGCGATCACGGGTGCGCTCCTCGAGGGACGCAGGGAGATAGAGTTCGAGGCCGACGTATGGATGGAGGACCTGAGCTACATCGCCAATGCCATCAACAACTCCATCATATCGGGATCCGTAGTCATCACATTGGGCATAGACTATCCCGTGACGCTCACGCTGAGCGGATGCAAGTACATGGCCGACGGTACGCTCCCCGCACTCATTCAGGACAAGCAGAGACAGACCATACGCCTCAGGGCGGCCAATCTCGTCATGTCGTGATAGCCATGTTATGGGACCAGCACCGTGAGAGATACGAGGCGGGAGGGTACGTCATCCGCAGGATCCCGTACTTCAGATTCAGAGAGCTGACCGCATCGGTATCCGATGAGGACATGGCCAAGATCGGGAGGCTCAATGCCAAGCGCGAGAGCGGTGCGACCCTCAGCCCGGAGGAGACCGCGTCCTTAACCGAGATCGCTTCCAAGTGGCCCGTGGATGAGCTCAGGGGCGCGTCATTCGTCCCGCCCGTATCGGGACAGGAAGCTCAGAGGATCCTCGCGGAATTGCCACGCGGCATATCCGAGGCATTGGAGGCGAAGCTCGACGAGTTCATAACGCCCGAGGTATCGAAGGAGGACACCGAGGATCCCCTCGCAGTGCTCCTCGTCGCCACCGGTGGATTGGGCATTGATTGTGCGGACCTGACCATCGGGCAGGGCTACGCCATCGTGGCGATGATGAAGGGAGGCGAGTGACATGGCAGATATAGAATCGGTGCAGGACGGCGATTGGAGTACAGCCTCCACCTGGGATTCGGGATCGGTGCCTACGGACGCGGACAGCGTGGTCATCAATCATAAAGTGACCATCAGCACCGACGCAAGTGCCTCCGATATAACGATTCAGACAACGGGCTCCCTGACCACCCCCGACAATTGGACGATGCAGAACCCCATCACGGTCACGGTGGGTTACATTCACATCGCAAGGGTGCTCAACGATGACCGCGTGGTAAGGCTGGACGGTGCCAACCTCGTGATAGCATCCCCGTCAATATCCGCATACGGAGGGACGGGATTCGCCAAGGTCAACTACGACATACGCAACACCGAGGGCGAGATCATCATCGACGATCCCGGGCTCTACGGATTCAGCGCTCAGATGCAGGACATCAAGCCCGAGGGATGCGCCCGTGCATACGCAAGGAAGGTCAGCAACGGGGTGCGCTATCTCAACATCATGGTCCACATCAGGAAGGACAAGGGCAACAAGATCGGCCTTCTATATCGCATGGCTGAGCTTCCCTTCCAAGTGTTAGCGGTCACTAACTCGGCCATCATCAAGGGCTACATCGAGGCCATAACCCCGGTGGATTCCGTCGGCAAGGAGTACCGTTCATTCAGGATCAGCATAGCGGAGGGCCTATGAGCAACGACCTCACATCCCTGGCGAGATCCGTCGATAAGATAAGCAATTCCCTCGGCAAGCTCGGGGTGGACATGGAGGCCCTGACGATAACATCGGCCGCATTCGAGCTCGTCGGAGGGACGTCACAGATCATCAAGGGCATCATAGCGGCCAAGGAGGCGATCATCGCATACAAGGCCGCCGAGGGTACCGCACAGCTCGCCAAATACACCGTGGGAGCCGCCGCCGTGGCGGGATTGGCACTCGCAGGAGGTATCGCCATGGGAATGATGATCGAGCAGAACACGGGCGGACTGTCGGATGACGGCAGGGGTGCGAGCATCATCGAGCAGATATTCAACACGACGGACAACGGTCAGGGAATGAGGGCAATCGCAGGAGGACACACCAATGGCAGATACTGACGTCGTATTTACGTTCAGAGCGGAGGACAAGATCTCCGAACCGATGAAGAAGGCCGAGGACCAGCTACGCAAGACCGAGGAGGCATCGAACAAGTGCACCGACGCTCAGGAGAAGGCGATACTCAAGAGCGTCGAGGTCATGACCGCGCTCCACGCAGTGCAGTCGGGATTATCAGCCGTCACGAGCTCGGTCAGGACGCTCGGATTGGTGGACGAGGAGACAGCCCTCACGCTTCAGAAGGTCACAGCAGGACTCCAGCTCGTCATCGGCACGGCACAGGCCATCAAGGGAGTAGTGACCTTATTCCAAACATTGAATGCGGTCCTCAAGACAACGGCCATCGTATCGACATTCGCCGCCATCGCCGAGAACCCTGCCAAGGGTGCGCTCATCGTGGGCGGTGCCGCATTGGCCGCAGGAGCGGTCGGCGGGTATCTTTACGCATCAACGCAGAACACCAATAACACCACCATCAACGTGGCCAGCACCGAGACCGCGAGACAGACCGAGAACGTCCAGCCTCAGCAGACAGGGACGTGGTATTAATGGTCAGTAAGAACGTGGGAGATCACGTCGCGTTGGTTCAGTACGGGATCGCCTCACATCCCAAATGGCTGAAATGGACGGGGATGAGTACGTTATCGGGCGATGCTCAGCTCCCGAGCGGACACAGGCGGCTCGTAGGTATCAATAGCAGCAACGTCAAGGAGGTTACTGATTATTATGTTGTGCCGTTATCCATCGCGCTTACTGACGCTCCGTGGAGGGCGACCATATTCGCTTCCAACGGCTCATACATCAAGGCCACGGGATCAGGGGATATACCGACCATCGGCACGCCCACGGTCCGTATCGGGGTCAACGCACCAAGCAAGGCCGTGATTAAATTCCCGGTCATGAAGGGATCCCCTGATAACATCCTCGCATCCACATTCAAGGGATGGAGCGACGGCCACGCCGAGGCCGTGAGCAGGGGAATGGAGATCACGGTCGAGTATAGGGATGCATCCTCAAACTCACTCAAGATAGCCTTCCGTGGGATGATCTATCAGATTGAATCGGGCAACGTTATCACGATAACCGCATACGACCGCCTGATGGACCTGGCGCAGTTCAGCGATCAGTATCAGAGTACGTCGTATAACAGATATACCGAATATCTGAACAGGGTCAGCACCGGAGGATCCACCTACAACTTCATCGCCTCGCTGAGCCCGGGAGTGATCGTAGCCTGCACGGGTTGGTCGATATTCCGCATCGACTGCCTGAGCGAACAAAACGTCATGACCTACGGGCAAAATCAATACAGGTACTTCATAAGGCACCCGCTCCCGTCCACGGGAGGGTATGGGCCTACTCAGGGCAACAAGATCAGACAGTTATCCGTTAAATATTGGGTCTATTACACATGGACCCACCTCGGCAGCCATTCGGTCCGCGTCTCAGGGAAGTTCATTCTTTATAGAAATGGCGTGGCCATCGCGGAGACGTCCATGGTTCAGTTCATTAGCAAGAGCCAATCCAACGTAACCAATATCCAGGCCGATGGCACCCTGACCATAAACGTGGATTGGACGATAGAGGGATCCCCTTCAGAGTATATGGTGGGTGCTTATGTCGAGGGTCCACCGAGCGGCGTGGGTCAATCATCATTGTCGAGCTATAATTACAAAAACAACGGATATAGCACCGTATCGAGCGTATATCGGTCGGATGATGGGTGGAATTGGTCTCAGCTCGGCGGCGAGCATCCTGAGATAGCTATAAACTTCGATATACCCAACAGCATAAATACGTCCAGCGTATCGACGTCAGGCAAGAACGTCTACGTTCAGCAGGCAGCATTCCCGACATATTCTGCGAGTTATCTCAGTGCGGTCGACAAGGGAATTATGATCTATCTCGACTATCTGATCTCAGGAGCGGCAGGGCTGGCCAACATCGTCCGCGACCTCATCGAGTGGGCGGGACTGACGCCGGACATGGTCGGCAGTCTCGATCTCGGTTCGACCACGTTCTATACCACCAGCACCTACGATTTCATGAGCTGCGTGCAGGAGATCCTAAAGAGCGGCAACTACGCAATCAAGGCGTCCATTGATGAACCGGGCAAGGCATACGTCCGGGCAAGGCATACGGTCTCAGAGACGCCCGCAATAACCTTTACGACAGACCCGTCCGCCTCGGGAGAACAGATCATCGTTAGCCACGATCTGACGGCCCATTGGATGGCTGAGAAGGCTACGCAGGCGTATATTGCCGAGAACGCTACGAGCTCAGGGCTCCCGGTGGCATTGGAGACAGATGACGCACTAATGGCCAACAGTCTCGCCGAGATCATGCAGTCCCCGCTCAGGTCGGTTATAACTGACAAGACCCTCGGGACCCACGACCTTCAGGCCACTGCCGCAGGCGGGAAGATGGTCCAGCTCCATGCCAACGTATTCGAGGGCGGCATAACGCTGGCGGGATACCGTCTCGACGTATGGGACTTCACGAGCTCATATTGCGGCGGGAAGCCCATCGGCATAAACGTCCCCGAGTATGGCGCTCAAGGGACCGCCATCCCTACCGAGATCGTCATCGGGGACGGGGTAACGCAGGTATCCCTCAACAACATACGCACGGCCGACAGATCAGAGATAGCCAACTCCATGGGCCTCACTGCTGACGCTATCAGCAACTCAGCCAACACGCTCCCCGAGGCGGTCTATGTGTTCGCCAGGCTCGATACATACGAGATGAGGAACGGAATCAGCACCCCGGGATCCATCACAAGCGTGGCGATAATGAACGTAAACGGGACGATATATACTCAGAGCTCAAGCACATATATCCGGGTGGTCAATGACAACGCTGGCTACATTCACATCGCAGCAATCTTCCCGTCATCGGCTCAGCCGTCAGGATTCGCCCCCGTGGACCCGATAGACCGCGTCGCAGTTACCTGGGGTGGCGTAACGAGGTACGCAGTGTTCGATAATGCCAAGCCCGCACTCGCAGGACAAAGCGTTCATGTCGACATCAGGATTAAGAGGGCATAAATAACCCCAAGGCGATGACAGGATATGCGCGGCGTGACAATGGCAATATTGACAATCGTTATCCTGGCATCGGTCATCATTCCCATCCATGGAACCGATGCAAATACACCGGCGAGGCTATACTTCTTCAACACCGACAACGAGTGCATCGCGGAGGTCATCCTCATACCGGGCGAGCCATTGGACGGTGCCGACATACCATTCATCGCCTACAAGGAATGGTATGATGACGACGCTCAGAAGGTATTTGCAGGACGTGCATTCGATTCGGGGGACTACATAATCAGACCATACGATGCAGGCAACCCTCCGACCAAGCCATCGACGGACAACGGTCCCGATTATACCGTGCCCATCATCGCGGGAGCCGTGATCCTGGTGGCCATCGGTGCGGTAGCGTGCTTCTTCATATTCAAGAAATAACCGCATCAACCATCCTTTTTAATATCCACGATTAAGCCCTATTATGAATTGGCCGTGGAGCAAGAGCAAGCCCGCAGTGTATGAGGCACCAGCCAAGGGCATCAAGGGCGCGACCATCAAGCTCCAAGCAGACGACAAGAGGTTCCGTCACGCATCCATAATCACCAAGGAGGTCGACCAGCACCGCGAGTTCTCCGATCTCTATGAGACCACCGTCGCCGGCTCCATCATCAACACCGAGGTGGACGACCTATTCGCTCAGGGGTGGGCGCTCCAGGGGGAGGATCCCGAGGACGTCGCATCGGTCAGGGAATACCTGAACGCGGTATCATTCGAGATCGAGGTCAAGAAGATGGCCACGGAATCGAAGATATACGGATTCGGGTTGGCCGAAGTAGGCAAGATCGGGAACCGTCATGCACTCGTCGCCCACTCCTCATACAACATCTATCCCGAATATGACCCCATGGGCTGGCTGGACGGATTCGTGCAGTACGGCAACGAGATGAGGAGGATCACGGAGTGGAACAAGTACGAGGTCATATCCCTCGCACTCAAGCCCTACGCATCATCGCCCGAGCTCGGAAGGTCGGAGCTCGCTCAGGCGTACAAGTCCATCATCGACTACGAGAACATCCGCGAGGCCAATGCGGCGATGATCCTGAGGATGGGCTATCCCGCATACGATGTGACATTTGAGGGAGCCGACGGCGTGATGCCCGCAGATCTCCTCGAGGGAGAGCTCGCAGACCTCGGTCCGGGTTCGGCGCTCGCCAACGGCCTCGGAGCGAAGATCAACACGCTCAACGCACAAGGCGTCACACAGGTCGCCACATACGCGGAGACCGCTCTCCAGGGCATAGCCGTGGCGATGCAGGTGCCCCGCTCGATGGCGGGACTGTCCGATAACTCAGAGGCAACCGCCAAGGTCACGCTGGCCAAATACTACAACAGGATAGCATCGGAGCAGCTTATCATCGCCAGCACGATGCAGACCAAGTACCTCGACAGGTACGTCCTTCCCGACCTCGGAATGAAGTCGGGACAGGTCCAGCTCATTTTCAATTCCCCCGACCCGGACAGCCAGCTCAAGAAGGCACAACTACTCCAGGTCATAACATCCCTCGACCCTACGGATCCCGAGTTCCTTCTGAGCGTGGAGGAGATGGCCGAGTTATGGGGGAAGCACCCCAAGGCGGGCGAGTATGACAACGCGAAGATCCGCGACGAGATCATGGACCGCGTCATGCACCACATCGCCGAGGCTCAGGGCAAGGAGGTGCCACAATGAGGTCTCCCGTCAACCGCCGCGACCCGTCCGGCACCAGGAAGCTCGAGCGCGAGGAGATCGCCCGTCAGAGGGAGATCATCGAGACGTACACCAGGGCGATGGCTGAGACTGCCACCGGGGACGATCCCGACAAGCTCAGCATTCTCGACCGCCTGACCGAATCGCTGAAGGATGATCTCGTAGCGTCATCCGACGATTGGATGAACAAGGCGGCAGAGACCACCGTCCGCGTCACGGACAGGGTGCTCAACAACCTCCACACGGGCATCAAGCTCGGACCGTCGGTGCAGGTGCCGGAGGAGGAGGTCAAGATGCTCAAGGCGAACATCCGCGAGAACGTGCGCTCGGTCGGAGGCGACCTGCTCAAGGACGTCACGAGGATAACCGCAGAAGGCTATCAGAAGGGCCTCGGCGCGGACGAGATCACGAGACAGATAGACAAGGCGGGTCAGAATCAGGTCAAGCACTCCGAGACCATCGTGAGGACCGAGACGATGCGCGTATGCGACGTCGTTGCCAAGGCACGCTACAAGGCGGCGGGATGCGATGGCTACATGTCATTCCCCACGGACGACGACAGGACGTGCCTCGCCTGCATCAGGTACGCTACCGGGGGATCGGGAACGACGCTCAAGGTCTACGGCCTCGACGAGCCGATGGCACTCCCGTGGCATCCCAATTGCCGTTGCTGCCGCATACCCCACTTCACAGACGACGAGGCGATCACGATATGACGAGGCACAAGGCGTACTACAATCAGAAGGAGCAGATGAGCTCATACGAGGCCACCGAGGACGGCGGTCTCCTGATCCACGACGTCGTCATCATGGCGGCGGGTGCGTGGACGGACATGCACGGCATAGACACCGTATTCACGGCCGAGGTCCTGGAGCGCTGCGCGTCCCAATGGGATGATAACGCAGTTTGGACAAGGCACTCAGGCGGGACACCGAGATCCGTGACCGAGAAGATCGGTGCGGTGGTCAACCCGCGTTACTCTCACGACAGCGCCGCCGTCATCGGCGACGTATATCTCCATTGTCAGACGGACGCATCCAAGGCGTGCGCATCCCTGGTGCAGATGCCCAGGGAGAGCGGAGGCATCAAGGACGTATCCGCCGAGACCGTGGTCGAGATCCAGCCCGACGGGCTGGTCATCGACGTGAGCTTCACAGGGCTCGCCCTCGTCGAGGACGGGGCCTGCGAGGTATGCAAGCTTCCCGCATTCGGGAAGGAGGACAACGAAATGGCAGACGACGAAGTCAAGCAGGAAGTCGTCGAGGAAGTCATCGACAAGGTCGAGGACAAGGTCGAGGAGGAACCCAAGACCGAGGACAAGACCGAGGAGGTCGACGGTCTCGTTGACATTCTGAGCAGGTTCGTTGAGACACTAATCCCCGAAGCGGGCGAGATGATCGCAGCGATCAACGAGGCCGAAGGGGAGGAGAAGGTCCGCGCCCTCGGCAGGCTCGAGGGTTGCATGGCGGCGTGGGGAGTTCCCTGCGTGGCCGAGGAATACTCCAAGCATCTCGACGACAAGCTGGCGGAGTTCGAGAAGGCGATCATCGACAAGATGGGATCCATCGAGAACACCGTCGCACAGTACGGCGCACCCACCGGGCTCAAGGGCAGGATGGGCGCAGACAAGGACTCCAGGACCGAGCCCCAGGTCATCGAGTTCTCAAGGCAGGGTAACGGCATAAGGACCGCACTCTACTGAGGAAGGGGCAACAAGGAGAGAGAAACATGGCAGGTATCTCAGCATTCCCGCTCATCCCCGACACAATGCACGGGGCATTCGGGACAGAAGTAACCAAGAAGGCTTACTCCGATGTGCTGGCAGGTCAGGTCGTTCAGATCAACTCCGACGGCCTCGTCCTCCCCGCTACCGCGAGTTCACAGAAGATCATCGGCGTCGCACTCTATGACATCCCCTCAGGAACCGAGGGAGCCATCAGGGTCGCAGGCGTCGCAAGGTGCGCCAACGGCGACGCATCCACCGCCATCACGGCAGGAGCTGTCGTCACAGCAGGAACCCTCGGAGGAGTGGTCGCCCTGACAACAGGCAACTACCTCGGAGTCGCACTCGAACCCATCGCAGGAGGAGCGGACGGCCTCGTGGCAATCGTTCCCGGCGTCAACACAGAGGGGGCATGAAGATGGAGACAGGCAAATACGTCACTAAAACATCCGACTTCGCGGCCAACGCGATCCCCGGAGTCAGGCAGTACGAGCACGCAAGGCCCTCGGACTACCTGAAGATGATTATGGCAGTCGACAACGGCAACCTCGACTTCTCAGCCGAGGCCACCGAGAGACTGATGGCAAGGATGCCCGAGACGATGGTCGGAATCAAGGCCAACTCAAGGGGAGCACTCGAGTTCTCGGCACTCAAGAAGGCAGACTTCCTGAGCCCGAGCAACCCCACGGGAACATCCGTCAAGGGATCGGGAGTCGTTGACATCCTCGTCGCTGACACCATCATGGAGGGTGCCATGCCTTACACCTCGGCAAGGAACATCCTCGAGGTATGGAGAGCCAAGTCAGGCGCAGAGCAGATCCCGTTCTTCTCAGCAAGGAAGGGAGCCAAGTCGGTCGCACCCAACGCGGACGCCCTGGATCTCGCAGAGACCATCGGACAGAAGCTCGCGGTCGTCAAGGAGTACAAGCTCATGTGCACCCTGGACAAGGGAATCCTCGCAGACGCATCCGTCGACGTCAAGGCCGCCGCCATCCGTGAGATGGGCGGTGCGATGGAGATCGCACTCGACCAGGAGGCAGTCACCAACCTCCTGACATACTGCTACGGAACCGACACAACGACCACCGCAGGCAACAGCCTGAAGGGTCTCAACTCCGCAAGGGGTCAGGTCGGCAAGAACGGCTTTAGGGCAACAGGTGCACTCATGGCACCCATGTTCGAGGCGGACGCACTCAACGCGATGGCAGTCCCCGCATACAACGAGAGGGCTCAGGAAGTCGGCGAGTACGCATCCCTCATCAGGTTCGCAGGAATGGACCTCGGAGTCGACGGATCCACAGGCATGGATTGGGCATCCGCCAACGACATCGGAGCCATCGTCGTGGACAAGTTCCACAGCTCACACATCATCATCCGCGAGGATATGACCGTGGGCGACTTCGACAACGTGACCAAGTACGCACTCCAGCCCACCGTCGTGAGCAGGTTCTGCGTCGCCGAGCCCGTCGACAGCAACAAGTCATCGCTCAACAACAAGGGCGCGACCGTCAGGGTCAAGCTGACGAGCTGAGACTGAGAACACCCACCGGGGAGGGAATGTCCCCGGATACCTCCACCCCGTGATACGATGATATTAGACACCCATACCAACGCCAAGGTCCTGACCCGTACCTACAAGGAGCTCATGGGACAGGCTGAGATCAATCGCAACCGCGTAAGCGAGCATCAGGCGCAATGGCTCGGACTGCCCCCGGAAGTCGGAACGGGAGCCTATGACAATCAGGCACGCGGGTGGATGGACGTTCCCGATTGGGAAGGCCAGGAGCAGAGATTCACGCCCCTGGACGGTCCCGGTCACAAGGGGGTCACACCATGACCGAGAGCGAGATCGCGACCAAGGTCCGCCTATTGATCGGTCTCAGCACCGACGTCATCGACACGGCCACGCTGGAGGCCCTGGTAGGGCTTGCTCAAGATTGGTGCAACGGAAAGGCGGCGGCATATCACGTCTCGCCTCCTGAGAGCGCCGTCGTTCTGATGACGGAATACTACATCAGGCAGAACCTCGACCTCAGAGGCATCAAGCCGTCATCCATCAACATGCCCGGACTGAGCATGAGCACGGATCTCCGCACCGCGTGCGACATGCTCATGGAACAGGCACAGCAGCAGATCAAGGACGCCGCGTATGCAAGGGGCGCGGCTGTCAAGCATATACGCTCGGGGAAGGTGGCCCTTAGATGGCCGTGACGGTCTCGGCATTGGCCGAGATATGGGACAACTCGATGCGTCAATCCTGCACCGTCTACAAGTACGCAGGAGCGGACGCAACGGGACAGCCCACATACGGCGAGGGCACCGCGACCAAGTGCAGGATCAACATAAAGACCGAGCGCACCATCAGCGATACCGGGGACTACATCACCAACTCGACAGTAGAGATCGTCCTCCCCGCGAGCTCGGAGATAGAGGCATACGACCGCATAGATCTCCCCGCAGGATACCAGCAGGGAGCGGTCATACGCGAGGTCATCACAGGCGTCGACATGTGGGGACTTCCCACACACAAGGCGGTGCGTATAGCATGACCGTCTACATGCCCGAGATCGACATGGGGGATGCGGCGGAGCGCATCCGCAGATTCTACGAGCACAGGGACGGCAGGATAGCCGAGATCCTGAGGAGGCACGGTGCGAAGATCAACGCCAAGGCGGCGATGCTCACGCCCGTCGACAAGGGATTCCTCAGGGCGGCGAACAAGTACAAGGTCGAGCCGTCGGCGGATGCGGTCACGCTCATCATGGAGAACAGGATGATCTATGCGAGGTATCAGCACGACTACCCGCACAACCATACTCAGCCCAACGTCACCGATCACTTTATTCAGATTCCATTCGAGGCCGAGATCCCGCTCATCGTCGAGGAGATAATCGGCAAGGACATTCAGGAGGTCACTTCATGAGCCAAGAATACATACCCGTGACCTGGGTCGATGAGACCGAGAACCAGGTCGGCACGGTCATCAACAAGGCGAGATTGGATCAGATGCAATCCGCCCATCACTACGCGGACGGATTCGAGGAGGTCGATGCAGTACCGACGGCGGATCCTCAGGTCGATTATCACAAGGTCGTATTCTGCACCGCAGACACCACCTTTTATCGTTGGAACGGCACCCAATGGGTCAAGGACGTGGACGACAGCACACTCGCCCTCCTGGAGGCCCACGAGGCGGATCATAACAACCCGCACGTCGTGACCAAGACGCAGGTCGGTCTCGGCAACGTCGATAACAAGGCGAGCGTGAGCTCATGGCAGACCACCCCGGACAACGATCACATACCGACCGAGAAGCTGGTCAAGGATTCGATAGACGCCGCCGACAATGAGATCGCCAAGATCAAGGACGGCACCACGACGGTCCCCAATGCGACCAATGCCACATATCTCGGGAGCTCGTCGTCCAATGCAGGCGATGACCTCAAGCCCATAAAGATCGTCAACGGTCAGGCCGTCGCCGTGACCAACGATCTCCTCGACGTATCATCGGCGCAGAACATCACAGGCGTCAAGACATTCAAGGCCAACGTAAACATCGGAGAGGTCGGCAACGCGAAGAACGTTACGATGGTCGGAGACCTGACCATAACCGGGAATATCACGCAGAACGGATCCTCGTATGAGACCCACGCGGAGCAGGTATTCACGACTGACGATTACATCACGATGCGCGACGGCGCGACCGGGGGGCTGGCCACCGGGGACTATTCGGGATTCAAGATCAAGAAGTACGACGGCACCAACGACGGTGCCCTCGTGGTAGATAATTCAGGCACCGCAAGGGTCGGGGATGTAGGCGACGAACAGCCGCTCCTCACGAGGGACGAATCGGCAGACATGACCAACGGAGCCCTCCTGAGATGGAACGGCACCGATCTCAAGGCTGAGACCAACACCGTGACATTCTGCAAGAAGTACGCAGGATCCGCCACGGTCGCCACGACCGCGTGGGCGAGCTCAGGGATCACGGCCTTCCCGTACAAGGCCGACATAGCCATAACGGGCATCACGGCGAGCGATTATCCCGTGGTGGCATTCGCAGCCACCGAGGCGACATCCGGCAACTATTCGCCCGAATGCGCCACGGGATCGGGAACGCTGACCATATACGCCAAGACCGCACCGAGTGCGGCGATAACGATAACATACATGATAATCCAGGATGTGAGCTGATGATATTCGACATATTCAAGGCACCGATTAGGGGGGGGGCCTCCAATGATAGGAGGCACGAATGCGGAGACACCGATGACCACATCGGGGGAGATGATAACCATATCCGTCACGGATATATCGGGCAACATAACAGTCGTGCAGAACGGAAAGATTGTGACGGTAAACTTCTATGGTCAATTGGGTATCGCATCGACAGGGGGAAAAATAATCACACAGAATCTCCCCAAACCGAGAATGTCAAGTTCGACGACATTGTTCACGGGAACCAATCCGTCGGCTTACACATGGATAGACGACACTGGGTTGTATATAGATGCTTTATTCGCAGGAGCATACCCATACGGTTCATTGACATATATCGCGGAATGACCATCCCCACGGGGGTGGTATGATGCAGGGCGGTACGAATGCTCAAAACAGATTATCATCCGAATATCAATATAAGACCAAATCACAGACAATCAATTCAAACGCAGAGACGGCTATAACGGATTGCACTATTACACTTCCGAAGGGTACCAACATAGTCGATGTTTTAGCAAAAACGGCAGGATGGCCCGCCAGCAATACCGATCCGTTTGTTCTCGGAATCGACAGTGATGAATCGGGTTCGGCAAGCAGGTCATGGATGCAGCAGGACTCGTCGATAACAAGTGGTCATCCGGGAAGATTGTCATTGTCATGGATAATCATATCGGACGGCACCAAGTGGGTACGTCCGTGCGTATGGCAGGGTTCGGGGTCGAATATCGAGATCAGTTTTGTAATTCGCACCATATTGGTGGGGGGGGGGATTAAGGCTCTCCTTGGCAAGGCTCGTGCGCTTCTTCAGGAGGTGCTAAGCCATGCAGGGAAGTACCAATGCGATAAATCAAAGGGACAGGATAGTCAGTCTAGACGGCACCGCGAAATTGACAATAGCGGACGGTCAATTGGTCGCATTATCGGACACAGATATACCGTCGCACACGGGACGTCTATTCTTAGAGAGGAACGGTACGTCCAGCAACTTCGTGATGATGTCGCACAATTCAGATCAAAATTGGGCAGGACTATATACAAGGATCACGGACGACGGAACGGCCTCGGTCATATTGGTCAAGTATCACAACGGAACGGTGGACAGTCGGTCGATAATCTCATTCTGACCAAGGGGATGGTCGCATGAGAGGTGCGACCAACTCCACGTTCAAGGACAAACCCACCCTGATTGCATCAGGACCACAATATGTAGTATGGCGTTATGGTCACATAATATCGGTTAATTTTGATTTGATCAGCCCTACACAGATAACAGGTCTGCCCCGTTCAATCGGATATTATTTTACCTATTTATCGGGAACAAGCACACCGGGAGTAGGTACGGCTATAATTAGAAGTAATGACAGTCATTTAGATATATACAGACAGTCAACGACAGAGGCGATGGTCGGTTCACTGATCTACATTACCAACGAGGGGGGGGGGGCGTAAGCGGAGCAGGCTCCGCCGCCTATTCAGGAGGCGGGGAGCATGAACGGATCCACTAACGCATCGAACATCGGCGGCACTGTCGGCAGCGATACCAAACCGATAAAGATCGTCAATGGAGTTGCAACGGCAGTAACATATACACTACTGACCGATGCAACGGCTCAGAATATCACAGCAGACAAATACTTCGTAGGTTCACATCTTCGTTTTAGAAAGGATAATGCAGATAACCGCCCCGGTACGATCTACAAAACGAATGATACTGACGTTGAAATAATGGATATTCGCGTAGATTCGGAACATAATAATGCTGACGCATTCGCAATCCTCAGATTGGCGATGTTCAAATCATCGGGTAATGCAGCCCTTTATCTAATCAAAAGAATAAACGGGACCACAACACAGACATTGTTACATTCATTCTAAACCGTTTACACCCTATTTTTTATTATTTTACATCGAATGTAAATCCTCCATCTGTCAATTGTAAAGATAGTTTTAAATATATGTACCACAATGTGATACATAACACGGGACAACCCGAGGAGAATGACAACATGAACGCAGCAAACTACGACAACGCCGAGAAGCTTCTCGTATCAATCGAGAAGATGATCGCAGCAGAGACCGACAAGACCAAGATCGCCAAGCTCAGCAAGGCACGCGAGCACATGCAGTGGGCCTGCGCCTACATCGCGCACGACAGGAACGACGATGCCGGAAGGAAGCTCGTCGCGGTCAGGAAGATCCTCATGGAGGTGGTCGCATGATGCCCACCCTGAGGATCCTCAAGGGGTGCGAGGGCAAGCCCCTCCGCCACTTCATCGAGAAGGTCGACGTCGACATACTCAACGTATGGGACGGCGAGACCCGCGTGGAGCTCGACGATCTGCCGGACTACCTCGACCGCAAGGTCGACTATGTCGACGTATGGAGGCCCGAGGGCTGGTGGACCGCACATGTGCACCTCAGGGAGGTGAGGGCATGATCGACCGCCTCGAGATCATCGCCCGCGTCTCGGCGCACGGCAACTCGCTGAACATCAACGTCACGAGGGAGATCAAGCTCATGGGCCTCGGCCGGGGAGACCTGGTCAAGGTCACGATAGAAAGGATCCCGGACGGCACGGAGGAACCGTCCGAGAGAGAATGAGAGGAGCGAGGCGGGAAGCTCAGAATTGCAGCCAAGACGATCCCGCCTCAGAACGGGGGAATGACCACCCCGTCCTATTTTTACATTATATAGTCCAGCCTTATAAACCCACTCACCCCAATTATGTGTGTGAGTGTGTGTGCATGGTCGGAGGGTAACATGACCAATCAAATCGAAGATTATCTGACGCATTTGACGAACACCGGGAGGAGACCGTCCACGATAAGGACGTACCGTTCTCAGATCAATATCTGCATCGACATACTGAGGGAAGCAGGGATGGAGACCGATGCGAGATCCATCGGAGAGGACGAGATATACTTCCTGATAAGGACGCTCGACACAGGAGAGGCGACCACGAGGGATTACATCACATCCCTCGGGGGGATGCTCGAATTTTATACGGGGATCTCGCTCGTCAAGAGGATGAGGATCCTATGGAACCGCCCGGTAAGGCACAGGGTATTCATCACCACGGACGACTTCATTAGGATGTATTCGATAGCCGATGACCGCGAGAAGGTCATCCTCGTATTGGGTGCATTCATGGGCCTCAGACGCAACGAGATGCAGTCGATAACGCTCCAGGACATACGCAGGGATCACATCATCATCCACGGCAAGGGACACGGGAAGGACGGCCTCGTCTATGAGCAGCCGATGCCGGCGGAGGTCAGGCAGATCATCGACCGCTATCTCGTATGGAGAAGGTCGCTCACGGGGACCGACAGGAGCGAAGGACGTCTCCTCGTATGGTACGACAAGACCCACGGCAGGATAAACAGATTCGCGGACAGATCGGGGAGATTCACCGACATCGTCAAGAACCTCGGCGAGCGGGTCGGAGTGACGGCGACATGCCATTCACTGAGGAGATTGTTCTGCACCAATCTCTACTACGGGATAGACGGCGAAGGCGGTGCGGATCTCGTCATCGTCCGGGATCTGATGCGCCACGCATCGGTCGATACGACGTTGGATTGCTATATCAACGTAAAAGATCAGGAGAAGGAGAGGACCCTGCGCCAATTCGGTGCCAAGATGGGGGTCCTTTTAAATATGAATAAATGTATTACATAAATGCAGCCAAGAAGTAGGCCGTGACGGACGATAAATTCTGTAATTAATCGTTTTGTTCCGACCGAGCTCCGAGGCTGAGGAGCTAAGAAATGACAAACAGCGGAATCAAGACCGGAAGGATCCTCGACGCGCTCTATGAAGCGAAGGCCGAGGATTGGAGAGAGCAGCGCAAGACCGATTCGAGGACGGGCGAATACGTCCGTCTCTCATTCACGGATTTTAAGAAGATCTTGCGCAAGAACGAGATCGCCATCGACCCGAGGACGATCAAGCTCAAGTGGGAGCTCCTGATGGACATCGGGATATTCCCCGCGGGCAACAGAATCAGCGCAGTGGTCGACCTGATAGCATTCGAGAATTACAACCCGAAGTACAAGCTCATCATCGACGAGCCCTGCACACACACACTCACACACACACCCGATACCACCGAGGAGGCGAGCGAATGAGCGTCCACGAGCGTATCGCTCAGGCGATGCAGGTCATCGCCGAGATCGACTTCAACAAGTCCGGGGTCGTCGGCATCAACGGCCGCGACGGATACAACTTCATACCCATCGGGCAGATCCTCGCAGCCGTCAGGAGGGCGCACGCCAAGGCCGGTCTCTTCCTGACCATCGGCCAGCTCGAATACGACAAGGACAACGGCGAGGGCATATTCACCCAGGACCGCTGGACCAAGGCACGCGGCCACTGCGAGGTCAGCATCAACGGTGCCGACGGCGACTGCGTGAGCTTCATCGTACCGTTCAACGTCCAGGACAACAGCGACAAGCTGGACAACAAGATCGTGACCAACATCGAGCGCCAGGCATACCGCGTCCTTTACGCGATAGACGAGGGCGATGCGACGGATCCCGAGACGGTATGGCAGGAGGACAAGGTCAGCGCCCCGACCGAGGATAGCTTCTTCAAGAGCCCCACCAAGGCACCCAAGTTCAAGGGGATTGCCGTGAGTGTGACCAAGGACAAGCTCCTCCGCGAGCTGACCGAGATCATCACTAAACGCCCGGGCGATGCGGATATAATCTTCACGATGACCGGGGCCTTCGGACACAAGATACTCGACGAATGCTCCGAGGACGAGCTCAGGCAGATCCTCGACAACGTCAACTTCGCAGGAGGTGCCTGACATGAGCTACGGATACAAGGAGTGCCCTCACTGCCACGGCGAGATGCGCGTCTATTTCGACGGGGACGGCTCCTCCTCCGGGAGGTGCCCCACTTGCGACAAGTGGTGGAATTTCGCACCGATGAAGTG
>Ga0310696_10004019_pt1 | contig 18165 bp, 9 predicted proteins | sample AusTroGonzalo_MG_4_FD_203885 | JGI IMG/M metagenome (GOLD analysis project Ga0310696, IMG submission 203885) | Bovine rumen microbial communities from tropical cattle in Woodstock, Queensland, Australia - Gonzalo_02 (v2) (version 2) | ecosystem: Host-associated > Mammals > Digestive system >...
TTTTTCATTTTTAACATCAAGTCTCATTACAAGAGTTTCTTTTCCGCTGCGGTTTGTAACTTGCATTACTTTTGATGAAGATATAAAGGGATTATTTGAATATCTGAAAGTAACTGTGGCAGGAGGCTTTAATCCACCTCCATCGCATCCGGCCCAAATGAATACCATCATGATGTAGAGAACAACAAGAAAGAATACACCTGATTTGATCTTTTTCGGATGTTTTTTGTTCGATTCATACGTGTTTGTTTTTGTTTTCATGATTTGCTCCTTTATCGGGAAGAGAGTGTTAATTGGGGTGGACAAAATACCGTTTCATTACTACCTTTTTATTCGTTCTTTCTGACATATTTTAATAAACAAAATATTAATATTTAACCGATAACAGCACAATGCTATGTAACAGACAACGGATAAAGCAACTTGAAAGATATCCATGCTACTAACATTTTGTTGCTGGATGCGGAAAAAAAAGCAAACAGATAGGCTCGCTAGCGTAAAATCAATCACCTGACTAAATAAACGAAACAAACTCACAAGCGTTATTTCCAATTGTTGTATTTTTTTATTTTCTCATATGCCTCATTTATTTTTTGCATTCTTATTTTTGCATTTTCGACGGCAGCTTCATCAAAACCAAACGATCGTACTTTGTCGGGATGATTCATCTTTGATTTCATTCGATATGCTCGTTTCACCTCTTCGTAAGAAGCACATCTGTCGCACCCAAGAATAGAATAATAATCATCTATTGAATCTGAAGGACTGTAATTCGGTTGGCTAGAATCCGCAAACCCGTTGAAGTAACCAGTCATATCAACGATCAAACGATCCAGAAAGACAACAGGAATATCAAATCTCTTTGCGATAAGATGTAATGCAGCAAACCGTTTCGGAGAAATCATTCCTTTCCCACGAAGCATGGAAAAGAGGCAGATGTCTGAAATATAATCATCCAATGCATCACTCTGATTCAAATATACGGTTCTGACAAAATCGGAGAGATATTCTTTCCAATCCGAATCAGTACTAGCTGCTTTATGAAATGTTGCCAGAATAAAATCGTTCGTTTCATTCTCAACCTTTGTTCGTGGATCTGGATTAACAAATCGTGACCGAATAAAAGCCTCTTCATCTGAAGAGATTTCCCCATCCATAGCAGCAATTTTCCCCAAAAGACTTATATAAAAGAAATGTTCCTTTTCATCGTTTCTGACTTTTTTGTGAAATATCTTATAATATATTATGTTTCCTATAATCACACACCCTATCCACACAAAAAAACCGAGCCAAGCGGGGAAATCTAATATTTTGTCCAGCAGAACAGCAAGTGCGACTCCTCCCCCAATACAGGCCGTTTGTTTCCAGTTGAACGCCCCTTTTGTGATGCGTTGCCAATTGTCGAGTATCATGAATGTTACGATAGCAACAGTGATAAAAACGACATAATTATCAATCATTTTTGCAGTAATATATAAGACAGAAAAACCAAGAAGAAGTATAATGGTTTGCCGCACGGCTTCTTTTCGATAAATTATCCATGCATCTTTTTTAGAAGAACTGCGAGCAACGTTAATCAGTGCACCAATCCATGCGCCGACAATTCCACACAAGGCATATTCCCAAATAGATTTAGAAAGGTACATTCCGAGAAAGCAACCGATATACATCCCTAAAACAATCATTGTCTTTCCTTTGTGAAGTGTGTATGGTATTAGTTGGTGTGAAAGAAAAAGTGTTTTCTACTTACTTACTACCATTTTATTTGTTTTTCTTACACGCTTTGACAAAAAAAGGCAAAAAAAATGAATCGGCGACTCGTCTGAAGACAAAAAGTCCCCCTTCCCGATTGGGAAAGGGGGTGAAAAAAGCCGGGGGCTTGTCCGGCGCCCCAGCCTGAAGGATTCGGATTGAATCCGGTTTGCAACGAAGCCCGGGCGAATCACGCCCGGGCGGACTGATGAATATGGCGGTGATATTCCTGAAGGCAGCTGACCTCGAAACGCCCGAATTCGAGCTGGTCGCGCAGGCCGTCGACGGCGGCTTCCGCGCCGGCGATGGTCGTGGTGATCGGGATGCCGGCGGCGATGGACTTGGAGCGCATCCGGATCTCGTCGACCATGGCTTCCGCGCCATTTTCCGAGGTGTTGATGACCCATTGAATCTCGCCCTCATGAATAAGGTCGAGCAAGTTCGGACGCCCCTTCGAGATGCGGAACAGCGCGTTCACGCGGATGCCCTCGTTGCAGAGCAGCGTGGCGGTGCCGAGCGTGGCGTACAGCTTGAACCCGAGTTCGACGAGCTTGCGGGCGATGTCCGCGATGCGCGGTTTGTCCTGGTCCTTCACCGAGAGGAACACGCTGCCCTGTTTCGGCAGGCGCGACCCGGCGGCGAGCTGGCTTTTCAGGTATGCGATGCCCCAGTCGGTGTCGAGGCACATCACTTCGCCGGTGGACTTCATTTCCGGGGTCAGCACGATGTCGACGCCGGGGAACTTCACGAACGGGAAAACCGCCTCCTTCACGGCGGTGTACGGCAGGCGGACTTCGCGCGTGAAGCCGAGGTCGGCGAGCTTGCGCCCGGTCATGCAGAGGGCTGCGAGTCCTGCCAGGTGAACGCCGATCGCCTTGCTGACGAACGGGATGGTGCGCGAGGCACGGGGATTGACCTCGATCATGTAGATCTTGTTGTCCTTAACCGCGAGCTGCATGTTCATGAGGCCGTTCACGTGGAGCGCGGCGGCGAACTCGTGGGCGTAAACGCGGATCTGTTCGATGATCTCCTTCGACAGGCTCATCGGCGGGGTGATGCTGGCGGAGTCGCCGGAGTGGCATCCGGCGGGCTCGACGTGCTCCAGGATCGCGCCGATCACGGTGGTCTCGCCGTCGGAAATGCAGTCCACGTCCAGCTCGATGGCGTTTTCGAGGAAACGGTCGATGAGGATGGGTTTTCCTTCGGCGACGCGGGCGGCTTCCTCGACGAACTTGCGGAGGTATTTCTCCTTGTAAACGATGACCATGCCGCGTCCGCCGAGTACGAAGCTGGGGCGCACGAGCACGGGATAACCGATCTCCCCGGCGATGCGGATCGCCTCGTCCACAGTATGCGCGATGCCGCTTTCCGGCTGGAGGATGCCGATCTTCGAGGCAAGCTGCTTGAAGTAGTCGCGGTCCTCGGCGAGGTCGATGTCGTCCGGGCTGGTGCCGATGACATTCGCGCCCGCGGCCTTCAGCGCCTGCGCAAGGTTCAGCGGGGTCTGCCCGCCGAACTGCACGATCACGCCTGCACACTCCTCGCGCTCGTAGATATGCATGATATCCTCGAGCGTGAGCGGCTCGAAGTACAGCTTGTCGCTGGTGTCGTAGTCGGTGGAGACAGTCTCCGGGTTGGAGTTCACCATCACGACTTCATAGCCCGCCTTGCGGAGCGCGAACGACGCATGGCAGCAGCAGTAGTCGAACTCGATGCCCTGCCCGATGCGGTTCGGGCCGCCGCCGAGGACCATGATGGACTTTTTGCCGTTCTTCGGGCGGACCGGTTCGCCGCTGTCGGAGTAGGAACTGTAATAATAAGGCGTGACCGCTTCGAATTCACCCGCGCAGGTATCGACTTCGCCGAAGCTCGGGACGAGACCGGCGCGCTTGCGTGCGGCGGAGACTTCGCCCTCGGCGGAGTGCAGCAGGAACGCGATCTGGCGGTCGCTGTAGCCGAACTCCTTGGCCTGGCGGAACAGCGCGGGATCGGCGGCGAGGGCCTCGAGTTTGCCGGCGGACGCGATCTCGTCCTCGAACGCCGCAAGCTCCCGCAGGTGCCGCAGGAAGAAACGGTCGATTTTCGTGAGAGAGAAGACCTTTTCGACGTCCCAGCCGCGTTTGAACGCCGCCCGCAGCCAGAAGATGCGTTCGGCATTCGGCGTGACGAGCTTCTTTTCCACGGTCCCGTCGTCGGCCTCCTCGAACGCCGCGTCCTTGCCGTCAGCGCCGAATCCGGCGCGTCCCGTTTCGAGCGAACGCAGCGCCTTCTGGAGGCTCTGCTTGAAGTTGCGGCCGATTGCCATGACCTCGCCGACGGACTTCATCTGGGTGCCGAGCGTGGGGTCGGCGGCGGGGAACTTTTCGAACGTGAACCGCGGGACCTTCGTCACGATGTAGTCGAGCGCGGGCTCGAAACAGCTCGGAGTGGTGCCGGTCACGTCGTTGCGGAGTTCGTCCAGTGTGTAGCCGACCGCGAGCTTCGCGGCGATCTTCGCGATGGGAAACCCGGTGGCCTTCGAGGCCAGTGCGCTCGAACGCGACACGCGCGGGTTCATCTCGATGATGATGCGCCGTCCGGTGTCGGGATTGACGGCCCATTGGACATTCGACCCGCCCGTCTCCACGCCGATGGCGGCGAGCACGCGGAGCGAATCGTCGCGCATTTCCTGATATTCGCGGTCAGTGAGCGTCTGGATTGGGGCCACGGTAATGGAGTCGCCCGTGTGAACGCCCATCGGGTCGAGGTTTTCGATGGAGCAGACGATCACGCTGGAACCTTTCTTATCCCGCATGACCTCCATTTCGAATTCCTTCCAGCCGAGCAGGGATTCCTCGATCAGGACCTCGTGGTTGAGGCTGGCTTCGAGGCCGCGGCGGACAATCTCTCGGAACTCCTCCTCGTCGTGCGCGATGCCGCCGCCGGTGCCGCCGAGCGTGAACCCCGGACGGATGATGAGCGGCCACGTGCCGATGGTGCGTGCGATGGCTTCCGCCTCGCTCTCGGAGTGGGCGGAACCGGACTGCGGCAGATCGAGCCCGAGTTCCTGCATGGTCTTTTTGAAAAGCTGGCGGTCCTCGGCCCGGGCGATGGCGTCGGCGTTGGCGCCAATGAGCTCGACGCGGTAACGTTTCAGGATGCCGTTCTTATGCAGCTCCATCGCGAGGTTCAGCGCAGTCTGGCCGCCGAGCGTCGGCAGGATGGCGTCGGGACGTTCGCGGCGGATGATCTCGTGAAGGATGTCACAGGTAAGCGGTTCGATGTAGGTGCGGTCGGCGAGTTCGGGATCGGTCATCACGGTCGCGGGGTTGGAGTTCACGAGCACGACCTCGAAACCGTCCTGTTTCAGGACTTTGCATGCCTGCACGCCGGAGTAGTCGAACTCGCACCCCTGCCCGATGACGATGGGGCCGGATCCGATGAGCAGGATTTTCTGGATGTCAGTGCGTTTCGGCATTTTGACGACCTTTCAGCGCGGCTTCCACGAGACCGTCGAAGAGCGGATGCGCGTGCATGGGACGCGACTTGAATTCGGGGTGGAACTGGCAGCCGATGAAGAACGGATGGTCCTTGATCTCCACGATCTCGACGAGTCCGCGCTGCGGGTTCACGCCGCTGACATTGAGTCCGGCGGATTCGATCGCGTCGAGGTATTTCGGATTGAACTCGTAACGGTGGCGGTGGCGTTCCCGGATGCGCTTCTCCCCGTAGAGGCGGTCGGCGAGCGAACCCGGGACGATCTCGCAGTCGTAGGCGCCGAGGCGCATGGTGCCGCCCTTGTCGTGGATGTTGCGCTGTTCGTCCATCAGGTCGATGACCGGATGCGGCGTCTTCTCGTCGAACTCGGAGCTGTTCGCATCGGCGAGGTTGAGGACGTTCCGCGCGAACTCGATCACCGCGCACTGCATGCCGAGGCAGATGCCGAGGAACGGGATCTTGTACTTGCGGGCGAATTCGACGGCCTTGATCTTGCCGTCCACACCGCGCATGCCGAACCCGCCGGGCACCAGCACGCCGTCCACGCCGTCCAGCAGGGCCGCCGGGTCGGACGACATGAAATCCTCGGACTCGATCTTTTTCACTTTCACCTTGCAGGAGTGTTTGATGCCTGCATGGCTGAGGGCTTCGTAGATGCTCTTGTAGGCATCCTGGTGCCGGATGTACTTTCCGACGACCGCAATGGTGCACTCGGTCTTCGGATGAAGCACGCCGTCGAGCCATTTCTTATACTCCGTGAGGTCGATCTCGCGCGGCTCGAGGTGGAGCAGCTCCAGCACGCGCGTGTCGAACTGCTGTTCCTCCAGCTCCAGCGGCACCTCGTAGATGGAGTTCTGCACGTCCAGCTCCTCGATCACGCAGTTGCGCCGCACGTTGCAGAAGAGCGACAGCTTGTCGAGGTGTTCCTTTTCCATCGGGATCTCGGAACGGCACACGAGGATATCGGGCACGATGCCGATGCTGCGCAGGGCCGCCACGGAGTGCTGGCTGGGCTTCGTCTTCAGCTCCTTCGCCGCGCGGATGTACGGCACGAGCGTGAGATGGATGAAAATGGCGTCGCCCGCGGGGGCTTCGAGCTTGAACTGGCGGGTGGCCTCCTGGAACGGCAGACTCTCGATGTCCCCTGTGGTGCCGCCGATTTCGGTGATGGCGATGTCAACGTCCGGGCTGTCAAGCGACCGGATGGCGGCTTTGATCTCGTCGGTGATGTGCGGCACGACCTGCACGGTGCCGCCGAGGTAGCCTCCGGCGCGTTCGCGCGCGATGACATTGCCGTAGATCCTGCCGGAAGTGTAGTTGCTGGCGTGGGAACAGGTCACACCCGCGATGCGCTCGTAGTGGCCGAGGTCCAGGTCGGTCTCCGCGCCGTCGTCGGTCACGAAGACTTCTCCGTGCTGGTACGGGCTCATGGTGCCCGGATCGACGTTCAGATACGGGTCGAGCTTCTGCATTGCCACGCGGTATCCGCGCTGCTTCAGGAGGAACGCGAGGGCGGCTCCGGTAATGCCTTTGCCAAGACTGGAGACAACGCCGCCCGTAATGAAGATGTGTTTCGTTTTCATGCTCTGAATTCCTCCATGGTTTGACGGAACGCGGCGAAAAGCGCGGCGGCGTCGTGCGGCCCCGGTGCTGCCTCCGGGTGGTACTGCACGCTGAACGCCGGAAGCGTTTTGTGCCGGATTCCCTCGATTGTATTGTCATTGAGATTGATGTGCGTGAGTTCAAGTTCCGCGGGCAGGTCCTTCAACGCGTAATTATGGTTCTGGCTGGAGATCGAGACCTCGCCGGTCAGGATATTCTTCACGGGGTGGTTGCACCCGTGGTGTCCGAATTTCAGGCGGCCGCACTTCGCTCCGCATGCCAGCCCGAGCAGTTGATGTCCGAGGCAGATCCCCATCATCGGGACGCGTCCCAGCAACGCGCGGATGTTGTCGATGGCGTAGGTCACGGCGGACGGATCGGCGGGACCGTTGGAGAGGAACACGCCGTCCGGATTCGCGGCAATGACCGCATCAGCGGGCGTCGCGGCGGGGACGACGGTCACGCGGACGTCGTTGGCGGCGAGCATCCGCAGGATATTGTATTTCACGCCGAAATCGTACACGATCACATGGTACTTCCCGGCATCGTTCCAGTCGTAGGGCACCGGAGTCGTCACGACGGAAGCGTAGTCGCGGCCGTCGAGGCCTTCCCACTCCTGCGCCCGGCGGACCGCCTCCTCTTCGGAGACGTTTTCTTCGCTCACATGCAGATAGGCTTTCTGGCTGCCGTGGTTCCGCAGGTGCAGCGTCAGGGCGCGGGTGTCGACTCCGGCGAGGCCGGGCTTGCGGCGGCGCGTCATGAAGGCGTCGAGGTCTTCGGAGGACCGCCAGTTCGAAGCCGGGTTCAGCTCCTGGATCACGAGTCCGTTCAGGAAGCATCCGCGGGACTCCATGTCCTCCTGATTGCAGCCGTAATTGCCGACTTCCGCGGTCGTGAGCGTCACGAACTGCCCAGCGTAGGACGGATCGGAAATGATCTCCTGGTATCCGGTCATGCCGGTATTGAAGACCGCTTCGCCCGTGCCGTCGTGCAGCCAGCCGAACGCGCAGCCGTGGAACACCGCGCCGTCGGCGAGCGCGAGAAACGCCTTGCGTTCGCGCTGCTGTTTCCACATCTCCTTGAAATCGTTCATGTCAGTATGCTCTTTCGTGATTGTTTTCCATATAGTGAACGAGGGCGCGGTTCACCATGCGGAACCCGCCCGGCGTCGGATAGTCACCCGTGAAATACCAGTCGCCGGGATAATCCGGGCAGCAGGATTTCAGGGCTTCGGAGGTCTGGTAGACGACCTTCAGTTCTGCCTTGAGGCCCGGCGGGGTCAGGAGACGCCCGATCTCCGCGTGCAGCTCGTCTTCCGCGACGACATCGTAGATTTCGCGCATGTGATTGGCGCAGGGCGAACTGCTCTTCAGGGCTTTCTTTGCGGCCTCGTAAGCGCGGTTCAGCACGCCGGTGCGACCGGTGCGCTTCAGGATGGACACGGCGCCCCGGAACGCCACGAGGTCGCCCGCCGACGCCATGTCGATGCCATAGCAGTCCGGGTATTTGACCGGAGGCGCGGAACTCGCCACGATGATGCGTTTCGGCCCGAGGCGGTCCAGGATCGGCAGGATCGCGTTACGCATGGTATTGCCGCGGACAATGGAATCGTCGACGACCACGAGCGTGTCGGTGCAGGGCCGGACGAGGCCGTAGGTCACGTCGTAAACGTGCATGTAGAGTTCCTTGCGGCTGTCGGCGTCGGCGATGAACGTGCGGAACTTGGCGTCCTTCACCGCGATCTCGCCGAAACGCACCTGCTTGTCCTCATGCGAGGCCACGGCGATGAGCGTTTCGAGCATGCCGAGGAAGCTCACGCGGGCGGAATTCGGGATGCAGCTGAAGAAAGTGTTTTCGAAGTCGTTGTCCGCCGCCTGAAGCACCGCCGGGACGAGCGCCTTGCCCAGGTGGCGGCGTTCGCGGTGGACGTCCGCGTCGTTCGGGCGGGAGAAGTAAATCCGCTCGAAGACGCAGCTGCGGCGTTCCGCAGGGTCGAGGCAGTCGAGGATCTCCACGCCGCCGTCCGCGCGGGCGATGACCGCCTTGCCGGGCGGGATCTCCATGACCTCGGACGTAGAGCAGTCGAACGCCGCCTGGATCGCGGGACGTTCGCTGGCCGCCGTGAAAACTTCATCGTCAAAATAAAAATATCCGGGACGTATCGCATGGGGGTCCCGGATAGCAAAGGCGTCACCCGAGCCGTTGAAGCCGCAGAGGGTGAACGCGCCGTCGAGCTCGTTCAGCGCCTGGCGAAGGATCTTCGCCCAGTCCGGCGAGCCCGGATGCAGATTGGAGTCCTGCTCCAGATAGTGCGCGATCGTCTGGAGGATCAGATAACCGTCCGCCCGGCTCTTCGGATGATGCCCGAGCTTCAGGAACTTGTCGAAGAGGTCCTGTGCGGACGTGAGGTTGAAATTGCCCGCCAGCAGCAGAGTCCGCCGCAGACAGTTCGAATCGTGCACGAACGGATGGCAGGCGGATACTTCGTGCCGGCCATAGGTCGCGTACCGCAGATGCCCCAGCAGAAGTCCGCCGTCGAAACCGGCCTTCCCGCCGCAGCGTCCGAGCAGGTCGGCCAGCGGGTCTTCGGATGCGGCGGAGCGTTCCACGTGGTAAGCCGGGGCGCCCGGTTCAGGGTTCAGGTACAGCGACGCGATGCCCGCGCCATCCTGACCGCGGTTGTGCTGTTTTTCGAGAAGCAGCGCCATCTTGCTGAACCCGTAATCGACGCTGCCGTATTTGCTGAAGTAGTATTCAGGCGGCTTGCGGAGACGGAGCAGAGCGACCGCGCATTCGTGTTTGACCGCATCAGACATAACCCTGGAACTCCTTTCTGTGCGGAGAAAGACTGTTTTTGATGAAAACGATTTGTGGTTTTAGCAGCATCAAACATGCCAAAACGATTTGAGGCGAAACCGGGGACTTCGGTTTACAGGTTTTGAAAATGCGGCATTACATGGTTACATTTTCTGTAAACAGGAAGGCTGTCTTTACGCTGAATGAAATATTGGCACGGGATATGCTGAATCCCCTGCAAAGCATTCTAATCAACAACCTGACGAAGAAAGGCAAAAAAACATGGAACAGCAAATCTTCCGACAGCGTCCCCAGGGACTTTACGATCCGCGGCAGGAACACGACGCATGCGGCGTCGGCATGGTGGCCGACCTCAACGGGCGCGCTTCTCACGATATAGTAAAGAAAGGTATTACGATCCTGTGCCGTCTGATGCACCGCGGCGCGGCCGGGAGCGACCCGGAAACCGGAGACGGCGCGGGGCTTCTGCTCTCCATGCCCGACGAGTTTTTCCGCGCGAAATCCGGAGTGAAGCTGCCCGAAGCCGGCAAGTACGCCGTCGCGATGATCTTCGGCGGACTCGGCGCGGAAGCCGACGTGGAACAGGTCGTGAAAGAGGAAGGCGGCGGCGTGCTCGGCTGGCGCGAAGTCCCGGTCGTGCCGGAGAAGATCGGCCGCACCGCCCGGAAGAACATGCCGGTCATCCGCCAGCTCTTCATCGACGGACGCGCGTTCGAGGACAACGCGGCGTTCGAGCGCAAGCTTTTCGTGATGCGCCGCCTGATCGAGAAACGCAAACTCGACCTTTACATTTGCAGCATGTCGTCGCGGAACATCGTGTACAAGGGGCTTCTGCTGGCGACCCAGCTCGAGGCGTTCTATCCGGACCTCGACGACGAACTCTTCCGTTCGCGCCTCGCCATCGTCCACCAGCGTTACAGCACCAACACCTTCCCGACGTGGCAGCTGGCCCATCCGTTCCGTTATCTGGCCCACAACGGCGAAATCAACACCCTGCGCGGCAACCTGAACGCCATGCGTGCCCGCGAACGCCTTCTGAAAAGTCCGCTATTCGGGGACGATCTCGCCAAACTGCTTCCGCTCATCGAGCCCGGGCAAAGCGATTCCGCTTCGCTCGACAACATGTTCGAACTGCTCGTGGCGGCGGGGCGTGCCCCGGAACACGCCATGCTGATGCTCATCCCCCAGGCATGGGGAGCGAAATACTACATGGGTCGCGACGTCCGCGGGTTCTTCGAGTACCACTCCGCGCTCATGGAGCCGTGGGACGGCCCAGCCGCGATCGCGTTCTCCGACGGCGTAAACGCGGGCGCGATCCTTGACCGCAACGGGCTCCGTCCGGCTAGATACACAAAATGTAAAGACGGGCTTTTCGTTCTCGCGAGCGAGACCGGCGTGCTCGATATCCCGGCCGAGGACGTGGAGCTGAAAGGCCGCCTGAGACCCGGCGAGATCATCCTGCTCGACATGGAAAACCACCGCATCGTGCCGGATTCCGAAGTCAAGAACCGCCTGGCGCGCAGCAAGCCGTACCGCCGCTGGGTCGAGGAAAACCGCCTGTCCGTGCACGGTCTCTTCACCGACATCACGGCGTCGCGTCCCGACGAGGATCTGAGCGGCAAACAGCGTCTCTTCGGGTACACCCGCGAGGACCTGGACGTAATCCTGAAGCCGATGGCGGCGCAGGGCAAGGAACCTGTCGGATCCATGGGCAACGACGCCGCTCTGGCGGTGCTCTCCGAACGCCCCCAGCTGCTTTTCCAGTATTTCAAACAGCTCTTTGCCCAGGTCACGAACCCGCCGATCGATCCCATCCGCGAGGAACTCGTGATGAGCCTCATGACCTACATCGGCAACAGGGGCAACATCCTGGAGGAGACGCCCGAACACGCCCGCCTCATCAAACTGCGCCGTCCGGTGCTCACCGATGACGAACTCCGCCATCTTCAGAATTTCGGGGCGCAGGGCTATCATTCGCGGACTCTTTCCTGCGGCTTCGCGGCGAACGGCGGGGAATCCGCCCTGCGCGACGCGCTGAAACGCCTCTCGGAAGAAGCCGTGGCCGCGGCAAAGTCCGGCGAACACATCCTGATCCTGTCCGACCGCGACCTGCCGCAGGGCGAAGCCGCGATCCCGAGCCTTCTGTCGTGTTCCGCCGTGAACCGCGCGCTCATCGACGCCGATCTCCGTCCGGAAACAGGGCTGATCGTGCAGTCCGGCGAAGTCCGCGAGGTCATGCACTTCGCGCTTCTGCTGGGCTACGGCGCGACGGCCGTCAATCCGTATCTCGCGCTCGCCACGGTCTCCGCGCTGGCAAATTCCGGCGCGATCGGGCTTGACCCCGTGACCGCCGCAAGCAACTACATCCAGGCCGTCGACAAGGGCCTGCTGAAGATCATGTCCAAGCTCGGCATCTCCACGCTCCGCAGCTACCGTTCCGCGCAGGCGTTCGAGGCGGTCGGACTGAATCAGGACTTCCTGCGGGAATTCCTGCCCGGCACGGCCAGCCGCGTCGGCGGCGTGGGTCTCGCCGAAATCGCGCATGAAGCCGTACAAAGAGCGATGGCCGCCGGTTGCGCTGCGTCTCCCCTGCTCCCCGGCGGCGGCCAGTACCGGTTCCGCAAGGACGGCGAGGCGCACCTGTGGACGCCCGAATCGCTGAGCACGTTCCGTTTGGCCGTGCAGGGCGGCGATTATGGAAAATTCAAGGAATACAGCCGCATGATCGACGACCAGGCGCACCGGCTCTGCACGCTCCGCGGCCTCTTCCAATTCAAAAAAGTGCATGCGATCTCGATCAACGAAGTCGAGAGCGTCGAAAGCATCCTGAAGAAGTTCGTCTCCGGCGCCATGAGCCTCGGATCCCTCAGCCCGGAGGCGCATGAGACCATCGCCGCAGCCATGAACGCCGTCGGCGCGATGAGCAACAGCGGCGAGGGCGGCGAGAACTCCGAACGTTTCGGCACCGAATTCAATTCCGCCATCAAGCAGGTCGCCAGCGGACGCTTCGGCGTCACGATCGAATACCTCCGCAATGCCCGCGACATCCAGATCAAGATGGCGCAGGGCGCGAAACCCGGCGAAGGCGGCCAGCTCCCCGGCCACAAGGTCAACGAGTTCGTCGCGAAGATCCGGCATGCCATGCCCGGCGTGACGCTGATCTCCCCGCCGCCGCACCACGACATCTACTCCATCGAAGACCTCGCGCAGCTCATTTACGACCTCCGCAACGCAAATCCGAAGGCACGCATCTCCGTGAAACTCGTCTCCGAACTCGGCGTCGGCACGGTCGCCGCGGGCGTCGCGAAGGCGCATGCGGACGTGGTACTGATCTCCGGCCATGACGGCGGCACCGGGGCATCCCCTCTCACCAGCATCAAGCACGCCGGACTCCCGTGGGAACTCGGCGTGGCGGAAGCGCAGCAGACGCTCGTGCTGAACGGCCTGCGCGGCAAGATCAGGCTCCAGGTCGACGGCCAGCTGAAGACCGGACGCGACGTGGTCATCGCCGCGCTGCTCGGCGCGGAGGAGTTCGGCTTCGCCACCACCATCCTCGTCTGCCTCGGCTGCGTGATGATGCGCCAGTGCCACAGCAATACCTGCCCCATGGGCGTGGCAACGCAGGACCCGGAACTCCGCAAGCGGTTCTCCGGCAAGCCCGAATACATCATCAACTTCCTGCGGTTCATCGCGCAGGAGGTCCGCGAACACCTCGCCTCGCTCGGCTTGCATTCGCTGGACGAAGCCTGCGGACGCGCCGATCTGCTCGAAACCAATCACGCCATCGACTTCTACAAGACCATTCGCCTCGATTTCAGCAAGATCTTCGAACAGGTCACGGGCGGCGCGGTGCATTTCGACCCGAACGAAGCGCCGTATGAACTCGTGAACTTCGACCGCCGGGCAATCCTGCCGCAGCTGAATCTCGACGGCAAGCCGGAAAGCATTTCCGCCGTCATCACGAACTCCGACCGCACCGCAGGCACCGAGCTCGCCGGGATCGTGGCGGAGAAATTCGGCGAAAACGCCCTGCCCGAAGACACCATCCAGGTCAATCTGACGGGCGTGGCCGGACAGAGTTTCGGCGCGTTCCTGCCGAAGGGCGTCACGCTCCGTCTCGACGGCGAGGCGAACGACTTCGTCGGCAAGGGCCTTTCCGGCGGCAAGATCGTGATCCGGCCGCCCGAAAACGCGGGCTATGCCGCCGAAAACAACGTGATCGCCGGAAACGTGATCGGATACGGCGGCACCTCCGGAAAGATCTTCCTCTACGGCATCGCCGGGGAACGCTTCGCCATCCGCAACAGCGGCATGACCCTCGTCGCCGAAGGCGTGGGCGACCACGGTTGCGAATACATGACCGGGGGCCGCGTGGTCGTGCTCGGACACGTGGGCGTGAACTTCGCCGCGGGCATGACGGGCGGACTGGCCTACATCTATGATGAGAAGGGACATTTCGACCTGAGCTGCAGTTCGGACGGCATCGACCTGGAGAGCATCGAATCCGGCACCGAGGCCGAACGCGAACTGAAGTCCCTGCTGGAGGAGTATTTCCACGAGACCGGAAGCAGAAAGGCCGCGCTCATGCTCTCCGACTGGGAGCAGTACCGCCCGAAATTCGTCCGCATCTTCCCCGTCGAATACCGCAATGCGCTCGCCCGGGCGGGCCGCTGAGAAAGGAGTTACCAGACCATGACAAACCGCATTCATGATATCTACCGCCCCGTCGAGGAACGCAGACACGACTTCAGCGAAGTGGAGATCCGCCTGACAAAGGAACAGATCCACGAACAGATGCTCCGCTGCCACAACTGCGGCGTGCCCTTCTGCCACGGCGCGGGCTGTCCGCTCGGAAACGTCATCCCGGACTTCAACAGCGCGGCCGCCGAGGGCGACTGGCTGGCCGCATGGCGCATCCTCTCCGAGACGAGCTTCTTCCCCGAATTCACCTGCCGTATCTGCCCTGCCCTCTGCGAAGGCGCGTGCTGCAACGGCGTCAACGACGAGCCCGTCATGGTGCGCCAGTGCGAAAAGGTCATCGTCGAGACGGCGTTTGAAAACGGCTGGGTGAAGCCGGTCGTCCCCGCGATCCGCAACGGCAAGCGTGTCGCCGTGGTCGGCAGCGGCCCCTCCGGGCTCTATGCCGCCGAGGCGCTGAACCGCGCCGGATTCGAGGTCAAAGTCTTCGAAGCCAACCACAAGCCCGGCGGCCTGCTCCGCTACGGCATCCCCGATTTCAAGCTCGACAAACACGTCATCGACCGCCGCATCGCCCTGATGCGCCAGGCCGGGATCGAATTCATGACCGACTGCCGCATCGGCGTCGACGTGGCCGGACAGTATCTCCGCCGCAACTACGACGCTGTCGTGCTCGCCATCGGCACGGCCTGCGCCCGCGACCTGAAGATCCCCGGACGCGAACTCGACGGCGTCCACTTCGCGCTGGAATTCCTTCAGGGCCAGAACCGCGTGAACGGCGGCGAAGCCCGGACGCTCCCCGTGAATGCCGCGGGAAAACGCGTGCTCATCATCGGCGGCGGCGACACCGGCAGCGACTGCGCCGGGACCGCCATCCGTCAGGGAGCCGCGAGCGTGAAACAGGTCGAGATCATGCCCATGCCGCCGGAGACGCGTTCGGAGTCCACTCCGTGGCCCGCCTGGCCGTGGATGCTCCGCACCAGCTCCAGCCACAAGGAAGGCTGCGAACGAGAATGGAACGTCGCGAGCGACCGTTTCCTCGGCGAGGACGGCGTATTGACAGGCGTCGAGGTGCATTCGGTCAAGTGGGAGACCACCCCCGAAGGCAGGCCGCTGAAGCCTGTCGCCGTCGAAAACACCTCGCGCGTCATCGAAGCCGACCTCGTCCTCCTTGCGATGGGGTTCACAGGCGCCGAAGCCGAAGGCCCCGCGGCCGATCTCCAGCTCAAAATGACACCCCGCAATGGCCTGATCCCCGACCCGGAACACCATGTCTACACCGTCGGCGACTGCGCCACCGGTGCTTCTCTTGTGGTTCGCGCCATGGCCAACGCCAGGGACGCCGTCCGCCAAATCATCCGGGATTTAACGTGATCCCGCTTGATAAATCCGGAAAACCGGAGTATATTAATAGACTATGAAAAATGTCATCGATCCGCAAATCCTCGTTATCCAGAAGGTAAGCACGGTCATCACCCGCGAACGCGACGTGGAGGCGCTCCTCGAAAGCGTCCTCTCCATCCTCGAAAGCGATCTGGGCATGATTCGCGGCACCTTCGCGCTTCTGTACGGGGACACCCTGCGGATCGAAGTCTCGCGCGGACTCGCCGAAACCGAGAAAAAACTCGGGCATTACCGCATCGGCGAAGGCATCACAGGCCACGTCGCGGAAACAGGAGTCTGCCATGTCATCCCCGATATCCGCAACGACAGCCGCTTCCTGAACCGCACGGGCGCACGCCACTACACCGAACAGGTCGCGTTTATCTGCGTCCCGCTGATTCATCATGAAAACGTGATCGGCACGCTCTCCATCGACCGGCCCGTCCTGCCGGACACCGACCTCGACCGCGACGTCGCCTTCCTCGAGATCATCGCGAACCTGACCGCGGACGCCGCGGCGGCGTGCACGGAGATCCACGACGAACGCGAGTCCCTGCTCGAGGAAAACCGCAAGCTCCGCAGCATGCTTCAGAAAGCGCCCGGCAAGATGATCGGCAACTGCCGCGAGATGCAGATGGTCTACGAACAGCTCCGCCAGGTCGCGCCGTCCGACGCCACGGTCCTGATCCGCGGCGCAAGCGGCACCGGCAAGGAACTCCTCGCCCACGCCATTGTCGAGCTTTCCGGCCGCAAGAACAAGCCCTTCATCACCCTGAACTGCGCCGCCCTGCCCGAAAACCTCGTCGAAAGCGAGCTCTTCGGACACGAAAAAGGCGCGTTCACCGGCGCCGTCAGCCGCCGCATCGGTCGCGCCGAAGCCGCCGACGGCGGAACGCTCTTCCTCGACGAGATCGGCGACCTCACCATGCAGACCCAGGTCAAACTGCTGCGGTTCCTTCAGGAACGCACCTTCTCCCGCGTCGGCAGCAACGAGGAGCTCCATTCCAACGTGCGTTTCCTCGCCGCCACCAGCCGCAATCTCGAAGAACTCATGGAAAAGAAACTCTTCCGCGAGGACCTTTACTACCGACTGAACATCTTCCCCATCATGATGCCGAGCCTCGTCCAGCGCAAGAGCGACATCATCCTGCTCGCCGAATACTTCATCGAAAACCTGAACGTGAAGTACAACAAGGCCATCCGCAAGATCTCCCCCGGAGCCATCCACCTGCTCATGAACTACAGCTGGCCCGGCAACGTCCGCGAGCTCGAAAACTGCATGGAACGCGCCGTCCTCACCGCCTCCGACGACTGTGTCCACGGACATAATCTCCCCCCCTCGCTTCAGGCGGTCCGGGAGACTTCCGGCGGCGCTCCCGCCCCCGACGGCGGGTCCACTACGCTCGAAGTCCTGCTCGCCAACTACGAACGCGAAATCCTTCAGGACGCCATCCGCAAGAACGACGGCAATCTCTCCGCCGCCGGCCGCACGCTCGGGCTTTCCCCGCGCATGATGAACTACCGGATGAACCGCCTCGGCCTCAAAAAAGACTCCTGAGCCGCGTTCCTCACGCCCCCGCCCTCTTGCCAGAATCGCTCGGCAATCCCATGACAACCGTTTATTGAGGCGGAAGCATCAAATATTTTTCAGTTATACACTTGTTTTTGTTTTTTCTTTTTTTTATTTGACGCTTGCTTTTTGTGGAACACAAAATATATTTACTAAAAACGAAGCGACTTTCATGGAACGAGTTACGGAAAGTCAACTAATCAAACTGACTACATAGGAGATACAACAAATGAGTGAGCAGAACGATTCAAGATCGGCTTTCATTGAGAGCATGAAACAAACTGGTTATTTCACGGAATGGATAAAGACTTCAGCGCTTGTCAGCGGTGATTATGAATCCGATCACCTTCATGATGAAATGATTGGAAAATGCAATAAGAATGCGGAAAAGATTGTTTATCAAAGCGGATCTTATGTCAAAACGAGCAACAAAACAATCTATATTTTTACTATTTGGGCAGATACGATTCGCGACGAACTTGAAACCAACTACGAAAGTGAAATCACCAGGCTTTTAGCATCTCTAGCTCAACATGAAAATGTTCTGGAATCCATAGCAGTTAAAAAGATAGATGAAACAGGAATAGACAACGTGTATTATTGGCGGTTAGTTTTTAACACGATTAAGTAATAAAACGCCGCTTCCGCCGAAGGAACCGTATAAAAAATGTGCCGCATCAGAGCGATCTGTTGCGGCACTTTTTTATACACCTTTAGGTCAAAAAAACTACCGGCTCAACCGGTAAGTAGCTGAAAAACTTTAGATTCAAGTTGCGCAGAAAAGCCTCTTGGAGTACATTAAGCTTAGACTGCCAGTCAAAGCCCAAAGCAACCCAAGAGGCCAAGCAATGCCAAAAGAGAACACA
>Ga0310696_10004020_pt1 | contig 18163 bp, 11 predicted proteins | sample AusTroGonzalo_MG_4_FD_203885 | JGI IMG/M metagenome (GOLD analysis project Ga0310696, IMG submission 203885) | Bovine rumen microbial communities from tropical cattle in Woodstock, Queensland, Australia - Gonzalo_02 (v2) (version 2) | ecosystem: Host-associated > Mammals > Digestive system >...
GCGCCGGGCGTCTATCGCGGCAGGGTGGACAATTATTTCCCGCGGACGTATCGCTTCAAGGGCCAGACCATCACGACCGATCAGGGCGCTGATGGTCTGGACTATTACGCCCGCGACTGGTACGCCGGTGCGCTTGAATGCGACAGCGATGGCTATTGGTCGGAGCCGTATATCGGCGCCAGCACGCAGACGCTGATTGCTTCCCATTCGCTCCGAATTGAGGACGGACAGGGGAACCTGATCGGCGTCGTGGGTGACGATTTCACGATCGAGTGGATGGAAGCCATTCTGCAGGATATCAAGCCTTACGACGAGGCTGTGTGCCTCATCTACGGCACCAACGGCTCGCTCGTCGCCTCTTCCGACAGCGTGACGCCGGAGGATGAGATGCGGTTCCGGAACGACCGGAAGCACTGGCTGGTCTATTCGCAGACGATGTCTCCGATCAACGTGCAGTTGATGATCGCCGTTCCGAACAACATCATCTGGCAGAGCATTAAATGGATAAGCGTCGTCACGCTCTTCATCCTCATCATCGGCATCGTGATTCTCATCCTTTTGTTCCGCCGGATCGGACTGAACCAGAAGGCGTACCTGCAGGTTGAGAACAATCATAAGCTGATGAAGAAGGAGATGCAGCTGGCCACCAACATCCAAACCGGCATCCTGGTGCACGATTTCATAGATGATGACCAGCTCGCGCTCCACGCGACGCTCGTGCCGATGCAGAGCGTCGGAGGCGATCTGTACGATTTCTACCGGGACGGCGATTATGTTACCTTCATCATCGGTGACGTCAGTGGGAAAGGTATGCCGGCGGCGATGTTCATGTCCGCCGCCGTCACGCTCTTCCGCTCTGCCGTGAAGCGTCATTCGTCCACCAATGTCATCATGGAGGAGATCAATTCCACCCTCTCGGTGAACAACCGCTCGATGATGTTCGTTACGGCACTGATCGGTCAGATCCATCTGCCCACGGGGCAGCTCTCGTACTGCAACGCGGGCCATCTGCCGCCCATCCTCGTCAAGGACGGCCGGTGCCGCTGGCTCGACCTGACGGAGACGAATACGCTTTTGGGCATTGACGGCGATTTCCATTTCTCCGAGCAGACTGCCACCATCGACCACGGGGAGCAGATCATCCTCTACACCGACGGCGTTACCGAAGCCGTCAACGCCCGGAATGAGCTGTTGGGCTTCGACCATCTGCTGGAATTGCTGCACACGTGCCGGCAGCCGATTGATGACCGGACGGTGTACGATGTCGTGTGCCGCTTCTCCGCCGGCGCCGAGCAGGCGGACGATATTGCCATCATGTCCGTCATGCGGAAATGACCCCGCCGCCCGTAGTTGTTGTCTATTCTGTCGATTGTTTTCGGGGATGTAAAGGGGCGGAGCGATAATCGCGGATAATTGCTAACTTTGCTGAACGTTAGCAATACAATTATAACTCAGCAATATGGTTAAGTTCAATGCAGGAGGCTGCAGCTCCTTTGTGAAAGATGCAGAATATCAGAAGTATGTCCAGAAGGCCCTGGCGGCGTATGACGTGCTCGACGCCGAGAGCGGCGCGGGCAACGATTTCCTCGGCTGGAAGACCCTGCCCGTGGACACGCCCGACTCCCTGGTCGCCGACTGCGAGGCGATCCGGGACGCGTGGGCCGCGAAAGGCGTGGACCTGGTGGTCGTGATCGGCATCGGCGGCAGCTACCTCGGTGCCCGTTGCGCCATCGAGGCGCTCTCGCACGGGTTCGTCCGCAAGGCGGGCGTGCCGCAGGTCGCCTTCGCCGGCAACAATCTTTCCGAGGACTACCTCGCCGAGCTGATGGACCTCGCGCAGCTGCGCAACACTGCCTGCGTGGTGATCTCCAAGTCCGGCACCACTACCGAGCCGGCCGTCGCCTTCCGCATCGTGAAGGAGTATCTGGAGAACACCTACGGCAAGGCCGAAGCCGCTGAGCGCATCGTCGCCATCACCGACGCGAAGAAGGGCGCGCTGAAGACCCTCGCCACCCAGGAGGGCTACAAGACCTTCGTCGTTCCCGACAACGTGGGCGGCCGCTACAGCGTCCTGACCCCGGTGGGCATCCTGCCCATCGTCCTGGCCGGCTTCAACATGCGCGAAATGCTGCGCGGCGCCGCCGAGGAGCGTGCGGCCCTGCTGAAGAAGTCCGCCGACAACCCGGCCGTCCAGTACGCCGCGATGCGCAACCTGCTCTACAGCGAGATGGGCAAGAAGGTCGAGATCCTCGTGACCTTCCACCCCAAGCTCCAGTACCTGGGCGAATGGTGGAAGCAGCTCTACGGCGAGTCCGAGGGCAAGGAGTGCAAGGGCATCTTCCCGGCCTCCGTGGTCTGCACCACCGACCTCCACTCCATGGGCCAGTTCATCCAGGAGGGCGAGCGCGTGATGTTCGAGACCACCGTGACGGTGCAGAACGCCTCCCGCGAGGTGGTGATCGGCTTCGACGGCCAGAACCTCGACCAGCTGAACTACCTCTCCGGCCAGCACGTGGAGCACTGCAACAAGATGGCGCAGCTGGGCACCCAGCTCGCCCACATCGACGGCGGCGTGCCGCAGATGGAGCTGAGCGTGGAGCGTCTCGACGAGGCGAGCCTCGGCGCGCTGTTCTATTTCTTCGAGTTCGCCTGCGGCGTCAGCGCCTACACCCTGGGCATTAATCCGTTCAACCAGCCGGGTGTCGAGGCCTACAAGAAGAACATGTTCGCCCTGCTCCGCAAGCCGGGCTTCGAAGCGCAGACCGAAGCGATCCTGAAGCGCATCTAGCGCGTCATTCCGGGTCCGTCCCGGAATCCATCCAATAATCCGAGGGAGACTTGAGGCCGGGTATTCCGTAATACGCGTCCACCAAGTCTCCTTTGATATATACCTCCCGGCCGGCCAGGTCCGGATGATCCACCAGGTTGAGCGCTTCCCGGACCGGACCGGAGGGCAGCTGGACTGAGAGGCAGCTATCCCTGACCGTCGTCGTATCGCGAAGGCCCAGCACCAGGTTGGTGTTCTTGCTGAAAGGTCCCCCGAAGACAATACTCCTGCTGCCCGAAGCCACACCCACGATGTACCCGGACACCCACACATCCTCCTCCCCGGCGTGCTCCCGCGCTTCGGGCACGTCATACCAGCTCTCGGGCGGACCGGCCGGCTCGTCCGGTTTGAAGAGCTCCTCGCAAGAAACAGCAGGCAACAGGAGGGCGACAATGGCCGCCAGGAGTTCAATGTATCTTTTCATGGCGTTTCGTTTTTTGCGCAAGATGGCAAAAACCTGCATACACCCCTGTCAGAATCGTATTTTTTTCTTCTCCTGTGACGAAATCATTCCCGTTTTCACCCTGCGGCCGGATGGCGCGCGTCGGCGTTGTGGAGGGCGGAGCCGGAATTGGTTTTTCGAGCAACTGCACGAAAAATAATTCCGGGCCGCCCGCGAGGGGGCATCCGGACGCAATTACAGCGTGAAGAGCGGCGAGGGCGTCATCCGCGGGAGGGGGCAGAGACGCGGAATCCGTTCGTTTTGCAGATTGTCGCCGGATACTGCCGGTGCGTGGGCGCCGCGAGCGAAGCGATCTGCGGCCATCCCCCTTGAGGGGGTGCAGGGGGTGTAGAGTTCTTTCAAGACCTCGAAAGAGGTCTTATATGCGAGATCCGGAAGATTATTGTGCTCCGACAGATGGCACAAAAACACATTCCGCAACCCGGGATGCGCGAAAGCACGCAGCGCCTCGGCGCACTCGGCATTGGACAAATGCCCGTGCCCGCCGCAGATGCGGTCCTGCAGCACCTTGGGATAAGGCCCGTTCCGCAGCATCTCCAGATCGTAGTTGGACTCGATGACCACCGTATCCGCCTGCCGGGCAAAAGCCAGCGCCTGCGGCACCATGCGGCCGATATCCGTCATGATCACGAACCTGTAGCCGTCCAGCATCAGCGCATAGCCGTAGGTGAACGACGCATCGTGCGGCACCTCGAAATACTGCGCCTGGATGCGCCCGGGCACGATCTCGTTCCAGCCGGGACCGAGCGGCGCGCGGCAGGGACCGTAATACTCCCCCGTGATGAAATGGTGCGTCAGCGCCTTCGCCAGCTCCGGCGGCGTCCAGACCGGCTTGCGCACATGCTTGCAATAGGAACCCAGCGAACGGATATGGTCATTGTGGTCGTGCGTGATCAGCAGCCCGGCAAAATCGTCGAAGGACAGCCCCTCGCGGGCCAGCTCCTTCTTCAGCCGCCGCGGGCTGAAGCCGGCGTCGATCAGCACCCCCGCCTCGCAGGCGTCGATCTCATTGAAAATGCCAAGAAAATAGCAGTTGCCGCAGCTGCCGGAAGTGAAGGACTTGAACCTAATTGTTTTCATCCTCCGTACAGTATTTCGCGATCACGCTATAAGAATCCGCCACGCCCAGCTCGCCGGCGCGCGACAGGTCGATACAACCTTTCTCCTTATCCTTCAGATAGATAAGCACCAGGCCGCGGTTATAATATGCGTCCCCCATATTGGGATAAAGCTTGATCGCCATGTCATAGTTCTCCAGCGCCTCCACGAAGCGCGACGACAGACACTCCAGGTTGCCCAGGTCGAAGTACAGATACGGAACATCCGGCAGGATGGCGAGCGCCTCCTGGATGTCGGCGATGGCGTCGGAATAATCGTAGGTACGCGCCACCCGGTCGCTCACGCGGGCCCGCGTCGAGCCCTCCGTATCCATCGACAGCGTCTGTACGCTGCCCTCCAGCGACGCGATGAAGTCGATCATCTCCGCCTTCAGCACGCCCCGGTTCATCAGGTAGAACGCCTTGTAATAGCGCGCATAGCGGTCGCGCGACACGTCATCCTCCGCCGCGCCCACGGCGCGGTCGAACCAGCTCAGCGCCGAGTTGAACTGCTTGCGCTGCAGCTCCTGCAGACCCTTCACGAAGTACTCCTCGGCGTTCGCCGTGAAGAGATACTGGTCTGTTCCCCGGCTCTCCGTGTTCCCCAGCGTGATGGGGGTCGGCGCCGCATCGATGAAGCGGTCGATCAGCACGTTCTCATACTGGCGCGAGAGCGCCACGCTGCGGTTTTCGCGCTCCGCCGCGAGGCTGAACTTGTAGAGCGGCCGCAGGCGGATGTCGATGTCGCGGTGCTGCAGCAGCTCGTTGTCGAAATCCTTCTTCGCGAAGTCCGCGTCCAGCGCCAGCAGCGCGTTGTAGCGCCGCGTGGTGTCGGCGAACGAAGCCTCGCCGCTGCGCGCCCGGTAATCGCGCACCTTCTGCTGCGCGGTCTGGTAGTCCGCCTTCGACTCGCGCGTGCGGCCGAGCATGTTCTCCACGTAGGAGCGGTTCAGGTACGCTTTCGCGAAATCGGGATAGAGCTCGATGGCCTTGTTGTAGTCCTCCAGCGCGTCCTGCCAGCGGCCCATCTCCACGAAGATGGCCGCGCGGTTGTAGTGCGCCAGCACGTTGCGCGGATTGATGTTGATCACGCGGTCCATGTCCTCGAGCGCCTGCTCGAACGCCCCCACCTGGGCGTAGATGAGGCTGCGGTTGTAGAGCGTCAGGGCATTGCCGGGCTCGTGTTCGAGTACGGTGTCCAGGTCCGCCATCGCCTCGTTGTAGCGATGCTGCTCGTAGTAGATCAGCGCCCGGTTGAAGTACGCGAACGTATTCTGCGGGTCCAGCTCCAGCGACATGTCCAGGTCGGCCACCGCCTCGTCATAGCGCCCCTGCGCCGCATAGACGCGGGCGCGGCGCACGAAGCCCTCCGGCTCCGTCCGGTCCAGCCGGATGGCGCGGTTGTAATCCTCCAGCGCACGCGTCGTGTCCGCGAGGAAGAGGTAGCACGCGCCGCGGTTCAGGAAAGCCGACGGATCGCGCGGCTCCTTCTTGATATAGTAATCGAAGTCCGCCACGGCGTCCTCGAACTTCTGCGCGAGGAAGTTCGCCACGCCGCGCGAGAAATAGATGCCGATCTGGCCGGGGCGCAGCTCCAGCGCGCGGTCGAAGTCATGGAAAGCGGCCTCGTAGTCGCCGAAACGGCTCTCCGTGATGGCGCGGTAATGGAATCCGTTCGTGAAGACGGGGTTCAGGCGCACGGAGGTATTGAAATCCGTCTGCGCGCCCCGCAGGTCGCCGAGGTTGTATTTCGCGATGCCGCGGAAGAAGAAACTCCAGTAGTCGGTCGAGTCCAGGCGCGACAGGATGTTGAAATTCTCGATGGCCAGGGCGTAGCGGCCGTCGGACAGCGCCTGGCGCCCCCGCCACATGAAGACGTCTTTGTCGTACTGGGCGGACGCGATGGACACTGCGGACAGCAGCATCGCTATGGTCAGGAGAAACTTTTTCATTACCTTTGCAAAGATAAACAATTATCGGACCCGAATTGAAGCGTCAGCGCATTTTTCTCCTCTTCCTCCTGCCGGCAGCCCTGCTCCTGCGGCCGGGTGTGTTGTCCGCGCAGACCTTCGACCGGGAGACGGAACTGCGCGCCGAAGTCGGATTCCTCTGCGACTCGCTCTGCGCCGGCCGGGCCTTCGGCAGCGCCGGGGCGCAGGCCTCCACCCTCTACCTGCTGCGCCAGCTGCGCGACGCGGGACTGCGCACGACCGTGCAATCCTTCTCCGCCGGCGAGCGCATCGGCCACAACGTCGTGGCCGTGACGCCGGGCTGGTATCGTCGCTACATCGTCGTGGGCGCCTACTTTGACGCCATCGGCACGCTCGAAGGACGCATCTACCCGGGTGCCGACGCGAACGCCTCCGGCGTAGCCGCCCTCCTCGCCCTCGCGCGGGAACTCCCCGCCTGCTGCCGCGGCGAAGTCGGCATCGTCTTCGTGGCCTTCGACGGCCACAACGCCGACCTCTCCGGCGCCCGCGCCTTCCTGGACGGTTACCGCCGCCAGTATCCCCCCGCCCTGATGGTCAACCTCGACCTGCTCGGCTCCTCCCTCGCGCCCGTCCACGCCGCGCAGCCCGACTACCTCATCGCCCTCGGCGGCGAGCCCTACCGCCCCGCGCTCGAAGCCGCCAACCGCGGCCCCCGCCTCGACCTCTCCTACGACTACTACGGCAGCGATGCCTTCACCGACGTCTTCTACCGCCGCATCAGCGACCAGCGCTGGTTCCTCGAAGCCGGCATCCCCGCCGTCATGTTCACCTCCGGCATCACGGAGCACACCAACAAAACCTCCGACACCCCCTCCACCCTCGACTACGAACTCCTCGACCGCCGCATCGACCTCATCTCCGCCTGGCTCCGCGCTCAGCTGTAAAATAATTCACGGGCCCGTTGCATCCCTGCGACGAGCCCGTTACTTAACCTAAACTTAAACTATGAAAAACTTCGTCGCTAATGTATGGAGATTTCCGGAAAATACCAAATATTGCTCAGAACTTTTTCTTATTTTTGTAGCGTTGGTTAGACCCCGACGCACATATTATGTTCAAACATCCATTTATTCTATTGGCCGCCGCCGCGCTGGTGGTGGCGATGCCTTCCTGCAAGCGTTATGAGACCGTCCCGGGGGATGCGCTGCAGACGAAAATCTACACCCTGGACAACGGCATGAAGATCTTCATGTCCGTGAACAAGGAGGAACCCCGCATCCAGACCTTTATGGCCGTGAAAGTGGGCAGCAAGAACGATCCGTCCGAGACCACGGGCCTGGCCCATTACTTCGAGCACCTGATGTTCAAGGGCACGGAGCACTTCGGTACGGTGGACTACGAAGCCGAGAAGCCGATGCTCGACGAGATCGAGCAGCTGTTCGAGCTGTACCGCAAGACGACGGACGAAGCGGAGCGCGCCGCGATTTACCACAGGATCGACTCGGTGAGCTACGAGGCTTCGAAACTCGCGATTCCCAATGAATATGACAAGCTGATGGCCGTCATCGGCGCCGACGGCACCAACGCCTGGACCAACGCCGACGAGACCGTCTATACCGAGGACATCCCCTCCAACCAGATCGACAACTGGGCCCGCATCCAGGCCGATCGCTTCCGCCACGGCGTGATCCGCGGCTTCCACACGGAGCTGGAGACCATCTATGAGGAGAAGAACATGTCCCTGACCCAGGACAGCCGCAAGCTCTGGGAGGCCATGGACCAGGCGCTCTTCCCACACCATCCGTACGGGCAGCAGACCACCCTGGGCAGCCAGGAGCACCTGAAGAATCCGTCCATCACCAACGTCAAGAAATATCACGACGTCTACTACGTTCCGAACAACATCGCGGTCTGCGTGTCCGGCGACTTCGACCCGGACGAGATGGTGGCGGCGATCGAGAAGTATTTCGGCGACTGGGAGCCGAACCCGGACATCCCCGCCCTGCAGTTCGAGCCGGAGGAGCCCATCACGGAGCCCATCGAGCGCGAGGTGTACGGCCTGGAGGCCGAGAACCTCGCCGTGGCGTGGCGTCTGCCCGCCCCGTCCGACCTGAAGACCGCGGCCGTGGCCGAGATTGCCGGTTCCGTGCTCTACAACCAACAGGCCGGTCTGATGGACCTGGACATCAACCAGCAGCAGAAGGCCCTCTTCGTCTATGGCGGCTATGAGGCCCAGGCGGACTACAGCTACTTCCTGGCGATGGGCAACCCGAAGGAAGGCCAGACCCTGGAGGAGGTGCGCGACCTCATCCTCGGAGAGGTGGCGAAGCTGCGCAGCGGCGACTTCGACGAAGCGCTCCTCGCCGCCAGCGTCAACAATACGAAATTCAATCAGATGCGCCGTCTGGAGTACAACCGCTACCGCGCGCAGTACTACGTGGACGCCTTCATCAACGGCATTCCCTGGAAGGACGCCTGCAAGAGCATCGACCGCATGGCGGCCGTGACCAAGGAGGACGTCGTCGCGTTCGCGAACGAGTACCTCGGAGAGAACGCCTATGCCGTGGTGTACAAGCGCCAGGGCGAGGACAAGACCATCCAGAAGGTCAACGCGCCGAAGATCACCCCGATCGTGACCAACCGCGACCAGGTGAGCGACTTCCTGACCGAGATCCAGAACACCACCGTGAAGCCCATCGAGCCGGTGTTCGTCAACTTCGACAAGGACATGTCCAAGCTGTCCCTGGCCGAGGGCGCCGAGCTGCTCTATAAGAAGAACGAGCTGAACGACGTGTTCAACCTGCAGTTCGTTTACAACCGCGGCAAGCAGCAGGATCCTGCGCTGGACCTGGCGATGAACTATCTGTACTACCTGGGCACGCCGGATGTGAGCGCCGAGGAGTTCCGCTCCAAGATGTACGGCCTGGCCTGCAGCTTCAACGGCGGCGCCGGCGCGCGGACGAGCTCGTTCCGCCTGAACGGCCTGTCCGAGAACATGGTCGAGGCGCTGCGCCTGGTCGAGAACCTGATTCAGAACGCCGTGCCCGACGAGGCCATCCTGGCGAACCTGAAGGCGGACATGCTGAAGGACCGCGCCGACGCGAAGAAGACCCAGGCCAACTGCTTCTACGCATTGGAGGATTATGTCTACTATGGCCCGGACTTCATCAAGACCACGACCCTGACCGACGCCGCGCTGATGGCGCTGAGCTCCGAGGAGCTGCTCGCCAAGGTGCGTGACGTCTTCAACATGGGCCATGAGATTTTCTATTACGGCCCGATGTCCGAGAGCGAGGTGAAGTCCTCCCTCGCGGAGAATCACTACGTGGCCGAAGGCGCGCAGATCGAGCCGGAGCAGCATTGGAAGCAGCAGGTCACGCCGTCCAACCGCGTGCTGCTGGTGCAGTATGACGCTCCGCAGCTCTACTATATCCAGTATTCCGACCGCGGCGAGACCTTCGACGCCGGGAACGCGGGCGACATCGCCGTGTACAACGAGTACTTCGGCGGCGGCATGAACACCATCGTGTTCCAGGAGATGCGCGAGGCGCGTGGCCTGGCCTACAGCGCCTATGCGACCCTGGACGAGCCGTCCTTCAAGGACGACACGTATTCCTTCATGGCCTTCATCGCCACGCAGAACGACAAGATGCGCCAGGCGATCGAGGCCTTCGCCGAGATCATCAACAATATGCCGCAGTCCGAGGCTGCCTTCAACGTGGCGAAGGAAGCGCTTCTCAGCCGCCTGCGCACCCAGCGCACGACCGGCATGTACGTGCTGCAGCGCTACCTGGACTGCCGCCGTCTCGGTCTGGACGAGCCGTCCGACCGCGCCATCTTCGAGAAGGCGCAGAACGCGAGCCTCGCCGACGTGGCCGCCACCCAGCAGAAGTGGGTGAAGGACCGCAACTACACCTATGCCATCCTGGGCGACATCAAGGACCTGGACACCAAGTACCTGTCCTCGCTCGGCCCGGTGCAGGTGCTGAAGCTGGAAGAAGTTTTCGGCTACTAGCATGACCGCGAAAGCCTGTATCCGTTCGATGCGGCTTCGCACCTTGCCGCTCTCGCTCGCCGGGATCACCCTCGGGGTGCTCCTGGCGGCCAGGGGGCATGCGCTCAGCTGGCTGACCGTCGCGCTGCTGGCGCTGACCACGGTCTGCCTGCAGATCCTGAGCAATCTTTCGAATGAACTGGGGGATACCCTGCACGGGACGGACCGCTCCGACCGGCAGGGTATCCACTATTCTATCCAGGACGGGGAAATGACCGTCCCGGAAATGAAGAAGCTGATCGGCTGCGTCGCCGCGCTGTGCTGCGTCTTCGGCGCGGGCATGGTGTGGAGCGCCTTCGGGACGTGGTTCGCGCCGCTGCCGCTCGCGTTCCTCGCCCTCGGCGCCGCCGCCGTCTGGGCGGCGATGCATTACACTCTCGGCAAGAATCCGTACGGCTACCGGGGGCTCGGAGACGTCTTCGTCTTCATTTTCTTCGGCCTGGCGACCGTGTGCGGGGGCTATTTCCTGAGCTGCCTGGAATGGGACTGGCTCATCCTGCTGCCGGCCGCGTCGATCGGCTGCTTCAGCGTGGGGGTGCTGAATGTCAACAACATCCGTGACATGAAGAGCGACGCTGAGACGCGCACGACCGTGGCCATCAGGCTGGGTCTGCGCCGCGCGCGCATCTACCAGACGCTGCTGATCGCGGCGGGCTGGGTGCTGATGACGGTGTACGCGGTGCTGACCGCGGAGAGCTGGCTGAATTTCCTGTATGTCTGCACGCTGGGAAACTTCTGCGCCCATCTGAAAGGCGTCTGGACGCGCGAGGACCGGGCACTCGACCCCATGCTGCCGCTGCTGGTCATCAGCACCTTCTTCTTCGCGCTGCTCGCCGGAATTTAATGGCTACTGTGGGGGAAACTACCCACAGTAGTGCTCTTCTCCCCGATGTACATCCGGCAGAGGCCGAGGGTGAAGGCGCGGTGGCGGACATTCGCGTAGCCGCAGCGCGTCATCGTGGCCGTCCATTCGCGGCGGCCGGGGAAGGCCTGCACCGAGGCGGGGAGGTACTTGTAGGCGGCTTTGTCGCCGGAAATGAGCCCGCCGATCCAGGGCACGAAGTGCATGAAATAGAGGTTGTAGCCCCAGCGGAGGAGCCTGTTCTCCGGGACGGAGAGTTCCAGAATGACGAGGCGCCCGCCGGGCCTGAGCACGCGCAGGATCTCCTGCAGCGCCGCTTCGCGCTGCGAGAAATTCCGTATGCCGAAGGCGATGGTGGCCACGTCGAAGCTGCCGTCGGCGAAGCGCATGGCCTCGCTGTCTCCCTGCTCGCAGGAAATCCTGCCCTCCAGCCCGGCCTTCCGCACCTTCTCGCGCATCACGGCGAGCATGCCCTCGGAGAGGTCGAGCCCCGTGACGTGGCTGTCGGGGTGCATGCGGCGGGCCTGCGCAAGGCTGAAGTCGCCGGTGCCGCAGGCGATGTCGAGCAGCTGCTGCGGCTGCCCGGGGGTGATGATCTCGCGCAATGCGCGGCGGCGCCAGCTGCGGTCCACCCCGAATGACATGAGGTGGTTGAGGCGGTCGTAGTCGGGCGCGATGCCGTCGAACATCTGCTGGATTTTCTCTTTCTGTGGCATGGTCTTGGAATAAAAAGTCCGGCGCTGCCGGCCGGACTAATGGAGCAGGATAAGGGAGTCGAACCCTCCTCCTTGGCTTGGGAAGCCAATGCACTACCGATGTGCTAATCCTGCGGAGCGGGATTGAATCAGATTCAAAAATGTTTGGACCACAAATGTTATTCAATCCCGATGCAAATATAGCAAATTATTCGTAAATTTGACAACTTGAAACAATACGAAGAAATGTACTCATTGGGAATCGACGTCGGATCTTCATCCGTCAAAGTAGCGCTGCTCGACATCACGAGCGGCAAGTGTGTATGTTCGGCCACCAACCCTAAATCCGAGGCTCCTATCAAGGCGGTCCAGAAGGGCTGGGCGGAGCAGGACCCGAAGTCCTGGTGGAAATATATGTCCGATGGCATCCGGGAGATGGCCGCCGCCGGCTTCGACCTGGGCAAGGTGGAGTCGATCGGTATCTCCTACCAGATGCACGGCCTGGTGGCGCTGGACAAGAATGGCGAGCCGGTGCGCGATGCCATCATCTGGTGCGACTCCCGCGCCGTCTCCATCGGCGCCGAGGCCCTGCAGGCCATCGGCTATGAGCAGTGCATGTCGCACCTGCTCAACTCGCCGGGCAACTTCACGGCCTCCAAGCTGGCCTGGGTGAAACGCAACGAGCCGGAGGTGTACGCCAGGATCTGGCGCTTCATGCTCCCGGGCGACTATATCGCCTTCCGCCTGACCGGCGAGGCCACGACCACGTCCACGGGCATGTCCGAGGGCATCCTCTGGGACTTCGTCGACCGTCGCCGCGCCCACTTCGTGGCAGACTACTACGGCATCGAGTCCGACAAGTTCTGCCCGGTGGTACAGGCCATCGGCGACCAGGGCCACGTGACCGCCGCGGTCGCGAAGGAGCTGGGCCTCCCGGCCGGCATCCCCGTGTCCTACCGCGCCGGCGACCAGCCGAACAACGCCTTCTCCCTGGACGTCCTCGAGCCGGGCGAAATCGCCGCGACGGGCGGCACCAGCGGCGTCGTCTACGGCGTGACCGACGTGCCGAAGGCCGACCCGCAGTCCCGCGTGAACACCTTCCTCCACGTCACCGCTTCCACGGAGCCGCGCATGGGCGTGCTGCTCTGCATCAACGGCACCGGCATCATGAACTCCTGGGCGCACCGCAACATCTCCCCGGATCTCTCCTATCCGGAAATGAACGACCTGGCCGCCACGGCCCCCGTGGGGGCGGACGGTCTGCTCGTGCTGCCCTTCGGAAACGGCGCTGAGCGCGTGCTCGCGAACCGCACGACCGGCGCCCGCATGGTCGGCGTCGACCTGGTCCGTCACAGCAAGGCGCACATCCTGCGCGCCGTCCAGGAAGGCATCGCGTTCTCGTTCCGCTACGGTATCGACATCATGAAGGAGATGGGCCTGAAGCCCGACGTGATTCGCGCCGGCAAGGCCAACATGTTCCTCAGCCCGCTGTTCCGCTCGACGCTCGCCACGCTGTGCGACGCGCGCATCGAGCTCTTCGACACCGACGGCTCGCTGGGCGCCGCCCGCGGAGCCGCGCTCGGTGCCGGCATCTACAAGACGACGCAGGAGGCTTTCGCCACCCTCGAGAAGCTCGACGTCATCGAGCCGGAGGCCGCGTGGAAGCAGCCGCTCGAGGCCGCGTACGGCCGCTGGAATCAGGAAGTCAGCAATGCACTCAAATAATACAAACCAATAATCTTTTTATCACTAATTATTATGGCAAACAAAGAGTACTTCCCGGGTATAGGGAAAATCAAGTTTGAAGGCAAGGATTCCAAGAATCCCCTCGCTTTCCATTATTACAATGCCGACCAGGTTGTCTGCGGCAAGAAGATGAAGGACTGGTTCAAGTTCGCCATGGCCTGGTGGCACACCCTGGGCCAGGCGTCCGGCGACCCGTTCGGCGGCCAGACCCGCAGCTATGAGTGGGACAAGGCCGACTGCCCTTACACCCGTGCCCGCGAGAAGGCTGACGCCGGCTTCGAGATCATGCAGAAGCTGGGCATCGGTTACTATTGCTTCCACGATGTCGACCTGGTGGAGGACACCGAGGACATCGCCGAGTACGAGGCCCGCATGAAGGACATCACGGACTATCTGCTCGAGAAGCAGAAGGCTACCGGTATCAAGAACCTGTGGGGCACCGCCAACGTGTTCGGTAACAAGCGTTACATGAACGGCGCCGCCACCAACCCTGAGTTCGACATCGTCGCCCGCGCCGCTCTCCAGATCAAGAACGCCATCGACGCCACCATCAAGCTCGGTGGTACCGGTTATGTGTTCTGGGGTGGCCGTGAGGGCTACTACAGCCTGCTGAACACCCAGATGCAGCGTGAGAAGGACCACCTGGCCAAGATGCTCACCGCCGCCCGCGACTACGCTCGCGCCAAGGGCTTCAAGGGCACCTTCCTCATCGAGCCGAAGCCGATGGAGCCGACCAAGCACCAGTACGACGTCGACACCGAGACCGTGATCGGTTTCCTGCGCGCCAACGGCCTTGACAAGGACTTCAAGGTGAACATCGAGGTCAACCACGCCACCCTCGCCGGCCACACCTTCGAGCACGAGCTCACCGTGGCCGTCGACAACGGTTTCCTGGGCAGCATCGACGCCAACCGCGGCGACGCGCAGAACGGCTGGGATACCGACCAGTTCCCGGTGGATCCTTACGATCTCACCCAGGCCATGATGCAGATCATCCGCAACGGCGGCTTCAAGGATGGCGGCACCAACTTCGACGCCAAGCTCCGTCGTTCCTCCACCGATCCTGAGGACATCTTCATCGCGCACATCAGCGCCATGGACGCCATGGCTCACGCCCTGCTCAACGCAGCCGCCGTGCTCGAGGAGAGCCCGATCTGCAAGATGGTCAAGGAGCGTTACGCTTCCTTCGACAGCGGCCTCGGCAAGAAGTTCGAGGAAGGCAAGGCCACGCTTGAGGAGCTCTATGACTATGCCAAGAAGAACGGTACGGTCGTGGCTGCCTCCGGCAAGCAGGAGCTGTATGAAACCCTTCTGAACCTTTACGCGAAATAATGGCTGTCCAGCAAGATAAAGGATCAGGTGCGTATCTGTTTTCGATCGTGCTCGTCGCCGTGCTCGGCGGCCTGCTGTTCGGATACGATACGGCCGTGATTTCCGGTGCTGAGCGAGGTCTGCAGGCGTTCTTCGAGAGCGCCTCAGACTTCGACTACACCGATGTCCTGCACGGCTTCACCTCTTCCAGCGCACTGATCGGCTGTATCATCGGTAGCGCACTCTCCGGTCTGTTCGCCGGCAAGTTCGGCCGCAAGAAGAGCCTGTTCTTCGCAGGTGTCTGCTTCTTCCTGAGCGCCGCCGGTTCCTACTACCCGGAGTTCCTGTTCTTCGAGAAGGGCGTGGCCACCCAGTCCCTCTGGGTCGCGTTCAACCTCTACCGCGTGCTTGGCGGTATCGGCGTGGGTATGGCTTCCGCCATCTGCCCGATGTACATCGCCGAGGTGGCTCCGGCCAACAAGCGCGGCACGCTGGTGTCCTGGAACCAGTTCGCGATCATCTTCGGCCAGCTGGTCGTGTACTTCGTGAACTTCCTCATCCTCCAGTCTCACAAGAACGATCCCGCCGTCGTCGAATGGACGAACCAGGTGGGCTGGCGTCTGATGTTCGGTTCCGAGTGCGTGCCGGCGGGTCTCTTCACCCTGCTGATCCTGCTCGTGCCGGAGACGCCGCGTTACCTCGTGATGTCCGGACAGGATGACAAGGCCCTGGCTGTGCTGTCCCGCATCAACGGTAAGACGATGGCTTCCCAGATTCTCAACGACATCAAGAACACCGTCGTCGAGAAGAAGGAGAAACTCATGGCCTACGGCTTCGTGGTCATCTTCATCGGCTGCATGCTCAGCGTGTTCCAGCAGTTCGTCGGCATCAACGCCGTGCTCTACTTCGCGCCGCGCATCTTCGAGTCGATGGGCATGGGCAATCCGATGACGCAGACCGTCATGATGGGTATCGTGAACATCAGCTTCACGCTGGTCGCCATCTTCACCGTGGAGAAGCTCGGCCGCAAGCCGCTGCTGATCACCGGCTCCCTGGGCATGGCCCTGGGCGCCCTCGGTGTGGCCCTCGCGGACGCGGTTCCGGGCGTGCCCGGCATCGTGGGCGTGCTCAGCATCATGATCTACTCCGCTTCCTTCATGTTCAGCTGGGGTCCGATCTGCTGGGTGCTCATCTCCGAGATCTTCCCGAACACGATCCGTGGCGCCGCCGTGGCGATCGCCGTGGCCTTCCAGTGGATTTCGAACTTCATCGTGAGCTCCACCTTCGTGCCGCTCTACACCTGGAGTCCGGCGTTCACCTACGGTCTCTACTGCGCGATGTGCCTCCTGGCCGCCTTCTTCGTGTGGCGCATGGTCCCCGAGACCAAGGGCAAGACCCTCGAGGAAATGTCCGCGCTGTGGCGCAGCCGCCAGAAAGCGAAATAGCACTTGCTGCCTGTTGATAGAAACGGCCGGATATCGCATCCGGCCGTTTTTTTGCAGATGCGGACATTATTCATTATCTTTGCATGATTATGCGCTCGTGCGCGCAGGTACTGATTATTAAAAAGAAACAACGATAAAATGTCATTTGCATCTGTCATCGGCAAGATCTTCGGCTCCAAGTCCGAACGCGACTTCAAGGCCGTGAAGCCCACGCTGGACAAGATCCTGGCCGTCTATCCGGAAATCGACGCGCTCTCCGACGACGACATCCGCGCCCGCTCGGCGGCGCTGCGGCAGCGTCTGCAGGAAGTGGAGAAGCCGTTCGAGGACCGCATCGCTGAAATCAAGCTCGAACTCGACAAAGATATTCCCGTCTCCGAGAAGGAGCGGCTGGCCAGCGAGTCGGACAAGCTCGTGAAGGACGAGGACGAGGCCATCGAGAAGGCCCTCGACGAGATCCTTCCCGAGGCTTTCGCCATCGTGAAGAGCACGGCGCGCCGCTTCAAGGAGCATGAGACCATCACCGTCACGGCGACGCAGTTCGACCGCGACCTGTCGGTGAACCATGACTTCGTGGACATCGAGGGCGACAAGGCCGTGTACCGCAACCACTGGCTGGCGGGCGGCAACGAGATCACCTGGGACATGGTCCACTACGACGTCCAGCTGATCGGCGGCATCGCCCTGCACCAGGGCAAGATCGCGGAGATGGCGACGGGCGAGGGCAAGACCCTCGTGGCGACCCTCCCGGTGTTCCTGAACGCCCTCGCGGGCAAGGGCGTGCACATGGTGACCGTGAACGACTACCTGTCCAAGCGTGACTCCGAATGGATGGGCCCGCTGTACATGTTCCACGGCCTGTCCGTGGACTGCATCGACAAGCATCAGCCGAATTCGGATCCCCGCCGCAAGGCCTACGAATGCGACATCACCTTCGGTACGAACAACGAGTTCGGTTTCGACTACCTCCGCGACAACATGGCCATCAGCCAGGAGGACCTGGTGCAGCGCAAGCACCATTTCGCCATCGTGGACGAGGTGGACTCCGTGCTCATCGACGACGCGCGTACGCCGCTCATCATTTCCGGTCCGATCACGCACAACGAGGCCGACGAGGCGCAGTTCATGGAGTTCCGCCCCTACGTGGAGCGGCTCTACCAGACGCAGCGCGCGCTCGTGAACCAGGTGCTCAACGAGGCCAAGAAGAAGATCGCCGAAGGCGACGAGGCCGAAGGCGGAAAGCTGCTCCTGCGGGCCCACAAGGGCCTTCCGAAATACCAGCCGCTCATCAAGTTCCTCTCCGAGCCGGGCATGAAGGTGCTCCTCCAGAAGGCGGAGAACTACTACATGCAGGACAACGAGAAGGAGATGCCGGTGGTCACGGATCCGCTCTACTTCGTCATCAACGAGCAGCTCCACTCCGTAGATATGACCGACAAGGGCCACGAGGTGCTCGCGAGCGGCGTGGGCGACGAGAACTTCTTCGTCCTGCCGGACGTGGGTTCCCGCATGGCGGAGATCGAGCACACCGACCTGCCGCTGATGGAGAAGCAGCAGAAGAAGGACGAGCTCATGGCGGAGTTCTCCACCAAGAGCGAGCGCGTCCACACGGTCATCCAGCTCCTGAAGGCCTACACCATGTTCGAGAAGGACGTGGACTACGTGATCATGGACGGCAAGATCAAGATCGTGGACGAGTCCACGGGCCGTATCATGGAGGGCCGCCGCTGGA
>Ga0310696_10004023_pt1 | contig 18154 bp, 15 predicted proteins | sample AusTroGonzalo_MG_4_FD_203885 | JGI IMG/M metagenome (GOLD analysis project Ga0310696, IMG submission 203885) | Bovine rumen microbial communities from tropical cattle in Woodstock, Queensland, Australia - Gonzalo_02 (v2) (version 2) | ecosystem: Host-associated > Mammals > Digestive system >...
TACATATTCTACTGGTTGATATGTACTTGGTATACCATTATCTTGATTATCACTGAATCTGAATAGTCCTGATGTAAATGTTGAAGTATCATGTGTGTTGGTTATAGCAAAATTTGTAGATAAACCAGATTTCAGCATATCTACACCTTGAGCCAAATCAGGGAAAGATCCATCAATTCTATATGTATAAGAAGAACTGTTATCAACTTTTATATCTTCAGTACCATCAAAAACATGCATACCTATTTTTCTATTTACTGTACCTGATTTTATTTCTTGTTTATCAACCAAAGAAGAATCAAGAGCCAATAAGTTTTCACAGTATGCTATATTATTTACAAAATCTTTTACACTTTCTTGTTGACCAACTGTATTATAAACACCACTTATTACATTACCTTTTTGTGGTTTTATATATTCTTTTTTACTATTTGTGTTTGGTATTGTTTTTAAATCATTATTTGTTGTAGAAAATCTTCCTGAAACTGTATCATATAAACCTGCACAACCAGTATTATAATCAAAAGCTGGTACACCATTATATATTACTACATTATTTGAATCAGTTACTTTTACACTATATAAATCCATAATAATGTTTGATACTTGAGTTTCATCATCACCACCACCAATTACAAGTTTTATTGGTTGTATATAATTATATGGTGTGTTTACTTGAGAAACTGTCATAGTTGTGTTTAACAAATAATCTTCATCTTCTTTGTCGTATATGGACACACTTTGATTTGCTAGATCTGTAACAAATAAACATCTATGCTCTGGATTTCCATTTGATGATGTTACACTATTACTAGAATATGATTTTATAACAAACTCATATGGAGAAGTTTGATTTAATTGTACAGAAACACCGTATATAGGATCTACTGCAAGAGTTCCTTCATATTCTTGACCATACATAAACAAATAATCATAGGTTTGAAAACCAGGACGATCTCCAGTGTAATTATAAATTTTTGCATCTATTTCTATTTTTACATTTTTCCAGTCAGAGTGTTGTGTTGCAGAGTTTGAATCATTTAAGTTCAATCCTGTATCTATATATCTTGAAAAATGATTTAAATATGTATCATAACCATTTACTGTATAATCTGTACCTGCAAAATGAATATAATCCAAAACTTCTATATTATCACCATAATTCAATACTTCATCACCAGCTTGCCAATCATCACCTGAGCCTTGAATTTCATATAAATATATAGCATCTTGAATCATACCAGACTCTACTGCACTTGCTGATAATTGCATAACCAAATATGACTTTGTTGCAGTAAATGTAGCAGTTTGTCCTTCATATATTTCACCACGGTACCAATCTGTAAGTTGAATGCCTGCTGTTGTTGGGTTTGCTTGAGGAGATTGACCATAACGTAACATTGTACCCAAATCTACAGAACCTGAGCTTGGGTTTATTTCTAGACGATATCTTTTACCAACAGTCAAAGGAATAGCACAACCTGCACCTCTATCATTTACAGCTCTCCACAAACCTGTTTCGCTTATATATACACCCTTACCTGTTTGTGATGTTGGGTTTGTAAATATTGTCCATGTTGATTTATCAGAAGGAATATCAGGTATTAAGAACCCACTAGTAAATTCTCCAGATATAGCTTCATACATACCCAAATCACCATCAGAATTACGTTTTGCTGGTATAAAGTCAGCCACCAATACACCATTCTGATATGCCTTTTGACGATAGATATTACCAACGAATGGATAATGTCTATGTACTCCATTTATCATAATACCTGGGCAAGTACCAATATACCAATTTGAGAAATTTTGATTATTTGTATATGTTACCGTAGCATCGTTTATAGTTCCAGAAAAAGTGCTTATAGATTCTCCTGGGGCAATTTCATTATATGTTAAATCATAATCAACATAATCCAAACCAGAAATATTTGAATTACCTTGTGTATTACTTCTTATTGTCCATTTTTTATTTGCTGTACTTGAAGATGAACCAAATCTAGATGCCAAAAATATAACAGCTGATCCATCACTTGTATTATCAGCACCCAATACACATTTTGAACCTTCTGAATCACTTGTTCCTTGAGCACCACCAACCCATCTTATTTCACCAGATAAACCAGTATCAATATATTTACCACCTGTCGTATATAAATAAGATAATTGGGTATATCCTTGAGGGACAGCATGTTTTTTATTAAATCTTATACTTCCATTATTACACGTTACATATTGTGGAGAAGAAGGTGTTGGAGTTATATTTTGTAAACAACCACCACTACATGTAACTTTTGTAAGATCTACTTTATAATTACATAATAAATCATTTGCGTCTGTTTGAGATTGAATAGAATTTATAGTACTTGCTAGACTTGCTATGTTTTGTGTAACAGGCATAGAAGCACTTTTCAATGATGCTGCTGTATATGAATCACTTACGTTTTGTTCTATTCTTTCAACTTCTTGTCTTACTGTTCCCATCAAGGACTCCTATTATATTTGTGCCAATAAACTTTCAATGTAACCAACTGCATCATATACGCATTTTGCACTACATACTTCCAAATCGGTTGAAGATGGAGATATTGTAGTTACGATTGGTGCATTTGTTCCCAATGGTCCCTGTGGTCCTTGAGGTCCTTGTTCACCCTGAGGTCCTCTTATATTTTGAGTTTGTGGATTTGGTAAGTTACCATTGTTCGTCCATGATAGATCACCAGAGGCACTTACAGATGGAATAAAATAATAACCTGTGTCTCCTTTTGGTCCTTGTTCTCCTTGAGGTCCTTGAGTTCCACCATAGTTATTGATAACAGTCCAATCAGTACCACCTTCACATTTTGCATAAAGACTATATGTATCATCTGAATTCAAATATAGATAAGCACTATTTACTTCTGCTGATGCGAATGAAGGTAATGGATTTGAAGCTGAATAAATACCTGGTTGAGTATTGAAACTTATAGCATTATCACCTTTTGGACCTTGGGCACCCGTATCTCCCTTTGGTCCAGTTTGTCCTTGTGGTCCTGTAGGCCCTTGAATACCCTGAATACCTGGAGCTCCTTGTGCACCTGTATCACCTTTCAAACCACCCCAATTTGGAATAATAAACCAATCAGGTTGATCTTCCAAATGAATATAAACATCATACACACCATTCGCATGTTGATAATAATATCCTGTATTTACTGGTGTTGAACCATAGGCTGGTAGAGGATTTTCTTCATTATAAATTGTAGCTACTGATGAGAAAGATGGGCCTGTAGCTCCAGTATCACCTTTTACCCCTTGTTCTCCTTGTGGACCTTGTGGGCCTTGTGGACCTGGACTACCTGTTGCATAACCCAAATCATTCCATTTACTTATACCATTACCAACCTTGAATAATAATGTGTCTTGTTCTACACCAATTTCTCCACGTTGTAATGTAGGATTTTGAAGAGCCCATACAGAAGCCAAATAAGTAGCATGTAATGGTCTATAAGCTCTTCCTCTGATTGATAATGTTCCTGATTGAATATCTGACATAAATAAGCTCCTTAAACTCTGAGTGCTTGTTTTATTTTTTTATTATGATTTTTCTATTTTTTTATCGACCCATTTTTGTAGTTTTTCAAATGCTACTTGGATAAGGTCAGTACCAATAAAAGCTCCACATCCTACAATCATACCTGTAGCTGATGAAGCAAAACCTAGATATTGACATGCATAAAGAAGAATAATACCAACAAAAGCTGAGGTTATACATCCACCTACAAAATTCCAAGCTTTTGGTTTCATATAATCTCCATTTTGATCTTTCCTTGCCAATACTCTTACAGCACCACCAAGTATTGCTATTACCATATATAGAACATAATCAAAGGTATTTTGTGTTTCTATTATCATCTCTTTTTACCTTATGCATATTTATATATTTTTAACATTCCATTACCACCTGCTCCACCTTGATGAGTAACGCCTGTCAAACGTCTTGCATATCCACCTTGACCATATACACTGAAATAAACAGGTATAGTATTTGGAAGATCTACTATATAATCTCCATGTGGTTGAGATGTTGTACCGTTTACACCATTTGCCAAAGTGTAATTGTTTGATAAACTTGTTGAATATATTCCCCCTGTTGGTGTGGTTACAAAATATTCACCACCAGATTGACTTCCATCATAATGCCATGTGCTTCCAGTTCCACCACCACAAGTTACAATATTGAAATTATCGGATTCACGTTTTATATAAGAAGCAGTACCATCACCTGAAGTAAAATTACCTACAGCAGTTGTACCAGCTTCACCTGAATTTGCTGCACCACCTGTACCACACTGAACATTATAAACCCCAGTTGTATTTACTGTAAAATAACCATAACCAGAAGCTGCGGAACCACCATTGGCATAAGCATAAGAAGAAGCAGCATGAGCACCAATACCCCCACCGCCACCACCAACGATTTCAAAATAATAAGTACCAGGTTGTAATGTTATTGATGTTGTAACTGGAGAAGTGTAAATATATTGTACTGCTGGCTCAATTTTTACATAACCAGATTGACCAGCATTTGCATATTGACCACTCATACTACCTGGACCATAGAAGTGAGCTGTACCACCATCACCATAATAAGGACTTGGATTATCTCCTCCTCTACCATAATAATCACGTGTTGTGGCTGTTCCTAGATCTGTAGTACCACCAGTACCATTGCTGAAATGATAAGAAGATAATGTTGTTGTATAATTACCTCCTGAACCTGCTGTAGCCCATTTATCATTATTGTTATTAAAATATGCTGATCCAGCTGTTCCAGGATTCAATGTAAGAAAATTTCCACGTATATTTGAAGAGACTGTTGTTGCTGATCCAGAAGACCCAGTTCTAGTTCCAGATCCAACAGAACCATCTCCACCTGAACCAATAACAAATGTGAAAGTTTCTTGTACATTTATCTGTAATTCAAAATAACCATAAGCACCTGAGCCACCACCTGCTACTGAACCACCTGTGTTTGCTCCAGTTTTCCAACAACAAGCTGATCCACCACCACCTGCAGATAATGAAAATTTATAATAACCAGGACCCAATGTAATAACGTGAGTACCAGGTGTTGTATATTCTACTGTTGGATTGGTGGTTGGGTTTGCATCTGGCCATAATTTTCTCATAGTTCCTTCTATAGATGAATAAATGGCACCAATATGATGTCTAGTTCCACCAACAAAAGTATAAGCATTGGTTGATGGAATATCATATATAGTATTTACAACTGGAACCTTGATTGACATAAATGCTTTCCTTATTTTTTATATAGCGTAAACGAAATAAATCACACCATCTTCACCTGATGTAGGAACTGTATTTGTTACAACTGTCGTTCTTACTGCTTTTGCTGCTGCATTTGCTATAGTATTTGTTCTTCCAAGTTGTAAAATACCTTTGGCTGTTGTTGATGCATCTTTAAGAGAAATCACACCATTTGCATCTACATCAATATTTGAGCCAATTTGAACTACACCATTTGTTTGAGTTGTAGCTACACGAAATCCATCAATAGCATCATCAAACTGTTTTTTATTTATAGCATCACCATTTTGGGTTCCAGCTACCAAGTGAGTAATTTTGTGAGTATTCATATCCAAATCAGCTTGCATAGGATCTGAACCATCAACACTGAATTTGGCATTTACACCATCCAACAAAGTACTGAAGTTATCATCTACATGAATACCATTTGCTTTAATGTTATTTGTAGTATCTGACACCATTGACCAAGGAAGCGAAATTTGAGACATATTTTTTTCCTATGTTTTAATTTTTTCTCTACATAATTTAAGTATCTTATTCTTCTGGAAAAAGCTCCCATATTTCTGGAAAATACGTATCAACAACTTCTGGAAATAATTCTACAGGTTGTTTTTCTTTGTGTTTTACAGATTCAGCAGTAGATTTATTTTTCTTTTTTACATCATACTTTATCTGTTCATGTGTTTTACCAGTCTTTATTTCTGTCAAAGGTTGATTCCAGACTATCTTCATACTTTATTCCTTTATATTATAGAACTGATTTTGGCTTGATTAATGTTGTGTTTTATTTTATAAGTATCAAAAAGGTAAAACTATGAAGCACGGTTATATATAAAAAGACTCCCAATTTCTCAGGAGTCTCATATAAAACCAATCTCTCTATTCTAGGCTTATGTAATAGAACTATAATTATGCAGTTACAACCACACCATTGAACGCTCTACCGTTACATGTAGTTGCACCAGCCCACAAGATTGCTGTTGAATAAACGTCGCTGTTGAAGCTGTTTACTTTTTCACGTTTTTTCATTTCGCAATCAACGTGAGGACGTACGAAAATACTGTCTGTGTTGATGAAGTACATGTGTTTTGTTGGGATTTCACCACCCATGTCGTTTGTCATAGCTTGATCAAATACAACTGGAACACCGTTGAAATCCAATTCCATAAACCCACCAGAAGCTTTTGATGTGTCTACGAAACGTTGTTGTGCTTGCAATGCAGAGAAGTAACGTTTGAATAAACCGTTGTCAGCTACAATGTAATCAACTCTATCGTTGTTACGAGAAGTACCCAAGAAAGCATCTTCCATAGCACTGATAACAGCTGCATCTGCTGCAATAGAATCACGATAGTTTTCCCAGAAGCCATTTGCTGCATCTGTTGGATCAATACCACCAACTGTTACACCAGAAGCATCTGCAACGATTTTTTGCAAACCATCCATCTGATTTGTTTGAGAACCATCAGAATACAAGTCACCACACAAACCATTTGCAATTGTTTTACCGGCATTCATAACTTTACGTGCGATTTCGTCTTCATTTGTAACAGCATCAGTTTTTGCCAATTCTTCTGTACGAGTTGCAACGATTGTAGCTGCTGCTTGACGGCGTAAATATTGTGCACGTGTCAAGAATGGATTGGATGGTAATGTGCCCCAAGAATCTGCACCAGTATAACGGATATATTGGCCGTTCATTGAGTATTCAATACCTTCTGTTAATGTAACACCACCTGTATCTTTACGAACACCACGCAAAGATGTCATGTGATCCCACAATTTTGACTGTTTTTTATAATTGTCTTTCAAACCTGGCAAGTATTCGTCAACATAGACTGAATATAGGTCATTGAAATTTGCGTTTCCGGCTGCCATAATATTTTCTCCTATAAGTTATTTTATTGTCCCAGTTTTGAGTGCACTCTGGCTTTCAAATCTGAGATGGTTTTTGACATATTATTTGGGTCAAAGGTGAATTTCTTCTCTTCAACCGCAGTATTTGGAGTAGATTTCAGAGATACAGCTTGAAGTTTTTTATTCAAATCTACAGCTGGTTTTGGTTGTTCTACCACTGGAGCTGCAGGTTGATTTTTTTTCTGATAATCACTGAAGAAAGCATATGCAGATTCCAACACTTCTTTTGCTGTTTTATCTGGGCTTTCTGATCTTTCCAAGGCTACTATACGATTGAACTTTTCATCTTCCAATAGGCTTACTGCTTCTGGATGTGAGTACTTAAAGTCTTCTACAGCTTCTTGGGCCTCAGCAATCATCTTATCTTCATTTGTCACAGAATTATAAAATTGAGTACGTTCTTGTTGTCTACGATTCTGTGCTTCACGTATCTCATAGTCAATTCTTTGTTGTTCTGAAAATTGACGTGGAGTTTTTAACTGTTCTTCTGAAATTCCATATCTCTGCATAACGGTGTTGATCAAAGTTATAGGATCTTTTACTTTTACAACAGTCCCGATAGCTTGGTTAAGAACTGCATCTGGATTGTCTTCTACTGCGGCTACCCAATCTACAACGTTCTTAATTACTTGGGTTTCAGAAATATTGGCATTACGTGCAGTTTGTTTTATATAAGCATTTGCACTACCAAGTTCTTCTCTTCGTTTTTGTTCTGATGACTGATTTTCCTTATATTTTGAGGCAAATCTGTCGGCATCTTGAGCGTTTCTTACCAATGTTGATTTTACACTGTCTGGTAAGTTCTTCCATTCTTTTACTACATCAAGACCAATAGATTTTGGAATATTGTTCTCAGTAGCAAACTTTTTCAAATCCTCTTCAGTAGGTTCAGGTTCTTCAGAAGGTTCTTCCTCTTTCACCTCTTCCTTTGTTTCTTCTGCAGGGATTTGGGAATCTTTTACTTCGTCTTCTTTTTCTGGTTTGACTTCTTCTGTTGGTTTTTCTTCTTCAACAGTTTCATCTTCTTTACCAACTTCTTCAATAGTTGTACGAACTTTTTCAGACAATTCTTCAGCATTTAATAACTTTTCGGTTTTACTCATGTTACTTTCCTTTGTTCTTTATGAGTTATATTATGTTCAATTTTCCTTCGAGATTTTATAAGAAGGGGAAGTTGAGGAAGGAAAGAAGCTCACAAATCCCCTTCTACACGTTAAGTATCTTTTTTTTCGTTATTATGCAGATGGATTTATTTTTTTCATATCCACAGTAACTTTACCACCAGTACCACTACCAGCTATAACATCTACATCTCCGTCAAGTTCTTTTGCATATACACCTTTTGACTTCAATTCTACAGATAATATTTCACCAGCATCTTCATTTGTATCTGTGGTTACTACTATAACTGCATTTTGTCCTGAACCAGAATATGTTATTTTTGCAGGATCTACTGTACCAGCTATATTGGAAGCGAATTCACCGGCTGTGGTTACTGTTAAACCTGTAATAGCACCACCAGCATCAGCAACACCACCAACGACTGTTATTGTTGCACCTGTACCTTCTCCACCATATGAATAATCTTCAGATGTTAATACACCAGAAATAGATGATGCAAATTCACCAGCAGTTGTTACAGTCAAACCAGTTATAGCTCCATCTTCAGCTGTAATAGTCAAAACAGCTGCAGTATCTCCAGAAGCTCCAGGTATTGTTATTACTTCGTTTGTATTATATCCTGTCATAGCATCACCACTTGCAGAAGCAGAAGCTATATTATAAACAGGAGCAGTTACAGAAGCGATTGTCAAAACTGCAGAGGTATCACCAGAAGCACCTGCAATAGTGATAGTTTCATCTTTTGCATATCCTGTCATAGTTTCACCAGTTTCTACAGTAGCAGCAGCAGAAGCAACACTATAAACGGTTGGTTCTACGCTTTTGATAGTTACTTCAGCCAAAACATCAGATGGAGAAACACCTCTGATTTTTGCAACTGCATTTTCTACATAACCCTTTCCACCAGCTTTCAAAGTTACTGAATCAACTTCGTATTGTTCAGCATCTCCGGTACCATCTGTTTCATAAAATCCCAAAGTACCTTCAGCTGGGACTCCAACATTATAAGTAGGTGCTGCCAATTGTTCTGGGTTGACTGGTAAAGTCCCATATTCAACATCATAATCAATTACATTTGCACCTTCAATAACAGTACGTTCAGGCATAGTCAAGTCTTTTACGTCTGTTGGTTCAAAATCAATTACTGACATGTTTTTATCCTTTTGTTGTTAATCACCCATAAGTTCATCCATAGAGATCTTTATATTTTCACCTTCAAGATTTTTTACTTTGGTCTTGAAGTTTGGTATATTGGTACTATAAGAAACAGATTTTAATTCCTTATCTACCTCTACCTCAGTACTATCAGCTTGTTTTATTTCTTTACCTGATTTATACTGAACTTCTTCTATATCTCTATTTTGAGGCTCAGTAGATAAAACAACAGCTGTGAGTTCTTCTGGTTGTTCAATTACCTTTATGGATCCTATATTATTATTTTGATCTCTATTTATGATTACATTTTGTAGAGAGGTAGAAACAGCATAATTACTATTTACCCTCAAAATTATTTTTTCTCTGTTCATTATAAAGCTCCTGTAGATTCTATTATAATTTTTACTTTTTTATGAAACTTTTTACCTTTATTCCATGGAGTTTTACCTTTGTTATGTCCCATTTTTACTTTTCTTTCTTCAGGAGACATTTTTGCAAAGTTTTCTCTTCTGGTTTTTCCCATCTTTATTCTGGTTTCTGTTGTTACTTCATGGCCCATATTTGATTTTGATATTTTTTCATTCCAACCATTAAATCTATTGAAACCATGTAATTTGGAGTGCTCAGAACATGTAAGAAAGATGAATTCGCAAGCTGGTCTATTATAATATAGTCCCATTCTTTTCAATTCTTTACTACTATAAACTTTATCACCTTGTATTTCCAATCTGTGATGACAATGCCAATATTGAGTGTCATCTTTTATGGCCTTATCGTAGTTTTCAATAAGTGCAGGATCTTCACAACAATAATCAAAAACTTTATCAAAGGCTATCATTATAAAGCTCCCGTGGATTCGTCATAATGAACAGTAATATCATAGAATTTATAGCTTATATTGTTTGTTTTCATTTTAAGTCTCAGTGAAAAGTTTCTTGCATATCCTGTTCCTGAGTGCCACTTTGCTTGTTCTGAATATGTTGAAGCATCACCGGCGGCCCAATAAGCTGTTCTATGGTCTGGTAAATCATCATATTCTATATTATTTATCCACCAATAAGCCAATTCATCTTCATGTTCATAGTCAATCAATGGATCTTCTATTTCAAAGTAAAAATTATCAGATGTAGTAGAAGGAACCAAACCACTATCACTTGAAAAATCATAATATGTGGTATCTTCAAGGTCTTTCAAAATACTATAGTTTATATTCAAATCACCAGTAGCAAGAACACGAGCATTGAATAATTTGAAGCCTTTACTATTAATTGTTCCAAAATTTGAATATGATGTTTGAATTTCTGAGACTATATATTGATCAGAAGGGATACCCTCATTTGTATATTCATAAATTCCATCTTCTTTGCCAAAATACAATTTATTATTATGATTAATAAAACAAGTAGGATCTATATCATTGAAAGAAGACCATTTATGTGAGGAAAGATCTACTACCCATTGATTATATTTTCCTTGTCCTTTTGGAATATTGAATAAAACAAAATCTTCTTGAGGTGCTACCAAAGACTTATACCCATTCAAATTGAAGTTATTTTCTACCCATGAGTCATTGATAGGTGCAGAGAATAAACGATCAGTAGAAACAGAAACACCTGCAGAAACAACATCTTGGAAAGTCGTAACACCACCAATCGTCATCAACAATAAGTCATTCATATATTTGGTGATGAAGTTATATCCAATAAAAGGCATTGTCAAATAAGTACCATGATATGTTATTTTGGTTGGATCTGAGAAATCTGTACACTGATAAACTATGATTTCACCTTTATTGGTAAACATAGCTACATAGTCTTGCATACCCATACCAGAATCACGTGGAACATTGGTTATTTGCACAAGACTTCCTCCAAGACGTGTTGTACCAATAGCAACTGTAAGATCAAACAATGATAAAACCCCAGTTACATTACCAGGAGCCAAATACCAAAATTCCATCTTGTTTGCCAATCCAAAAACCAATTGAGAATTTACTACTGATATAAAAGAAAATACTGTTGTTCCAGCCCCACTTACATTTACATTATCAATACTATATGTACCTTCTGATGGAGAATAAATCATAATTGAAGTATCAATAGAGTTGGCAAGAAATAAACGGTGATTAAATACACAACCAACCCAATTACCATCTGAGAAGCCATTTCTAGAATCTATAAGTTCAAATCTTTTATTCAATAAATAAACAGTATTATCAGTAGCAGCAACAATAATACCCAATTCCTCAAAATCATATAAAAACTCCACTGGATCATTGAAAGCTACGACTTTGTTTATATGTTTACGTAGCTCAATATAACCATCTCTACATATTACATTTTTTGCAGACAATAAGAAGGTATCCTTTGAGTCTGATTTAATATTCCTCAGATCCAAAGGGAAGGCACCTGCAAGTTGTTGATATTTTTTACTTGGCATGTGTTATAATCCTATTACTATATCACTGTTACTGAATCCATCTGGTACTGGTTTTGTATGTGTTTTTGAGCCTTTACCAATTTTTATTCTTTTACCTGATTTGGCCAAAGCTTGATAAGTACCCAATAAGTTTTTATATCCTGTTTCCAATTCTTGATATGTTGATAGTCCTTTATCTTTCTGCCATTTATAAGCAGTTCCCAAAGTCAATAATAAATCTGGAAGAATCACCATATCTTCATTGTTTGTTACATGTTGCTTTCTTACACCATCTGAATCTTTTACTGGTAGATTTGAATAATAAAAGAAAGAAATTTGAGTAGCATCAGCAAAACCTGGAAATAAGAATAAACGTTTTCCTCTCAATTGGAAGTAACCATTATAGGATTTTACTTGATACATACGTCTTTTTTGCCACTCTTCATCATCAATAGCTATCAATGGTAAACGTCTTGAAAAATCTACCAATGTATTGACAGAAATAGATTTATAATCTGGAATCATTTCATCAATAGGATATTCACACCAAGAACCCAAACATCTCCAAGTAATTCCATCTGATGTTTGCCCTTCTTGACCTGGTTTCAAATTCAAAGAAGCTGGAGAAACAGTGGATATACCAGAACTTTCAGGCTGATAACGATAACCATCCATTGCATTACTTAAAACATATACAGGTAAACCATTTTGATAATATTGTGTACCTTCTGCCCATTCAGAGTATGTTGTAAATGTAAATTCTTCCAACATCTCATGAAAATTTACAGTATCAACCAATTCATCCAAAAGGGAATTCAAAATCTTTATATTTTCTTGGACATGTAATTCAGTAGAGTTGAAGTAATTACTGATATTACTGTACATACCCTCTCTGGTCAATATGTTATCAAGAAGTTCTTTTGCTGTCATTTCTTTGTCCTGTAATCTATTTGTTCTTTACATTTATTAAGTATCTGTTTTTTTACCCTGATTTTTGTTAATTCACAACTATATCACCATATTCTGTCATAACTTTGAAATCTGATTCTTTGGCAAAATACCATTTATAATAACCTATTGATTCTTGGGTAACTGTGGTATTATCAACCATACAACTTATTCTTGCATAAGCTGCATTGGAAGGACTGGTAAATAAGCAAGGTACTTCTCTTTGATTTGCTGTATGAGTATAATCAGCCCCTTCTTTACCACTTATGAAGTTATGATTACTATCATAGTATAATATTCTGTTATAAAAAGTTTTTTGCTTTTCTGCTATACTACCATGTGGTGTTATACAAGCTCCATAAAATACATAAGAAGTATCAGGATCTACAGGTATATATTCATTTGTATAAAAACACGTAGTATCAGAAACAGCTGCACCAGTTGATATATTTAAAGAATATCCCAAAGTTATATCACTTGTGTTTATACCAATATTGTTTTCACATTTAAATGGTAAAACGATTGTATCATTACTTCTAGCTGTATTGAATCCATTTGGTGATAAAGTAACGTCAGTTGTCCAACCCTGTCCTTTATTTCTAGAATAATAATAAGCTGAACCAGAAGTAGCAACAACCATACTTTGTCCATCTGTAAGAAATTTTTGACATGCAGTAGTACGAGAAGCTCCAGTAGTAACACTATTATTCCAATTTATACCATCAGACGTCCAAAAAACTTGATATGCATTTGGTGCAAAAAAGTATTCTTTGGTCCATGGACAATACCAACCATGAGATCCATATTGAACAATTTCATTATTTGTTGTACCTACAAATTGTTCTGCATCTGTTTGAATGAAATTATTATAAGTAAGTTTTTCTCCTGTAATCGGATCATATGTGCGAAGTATTCTTACACTGAAACCTTCATCAACCCCCAATGAGTAATCATTATAAAAAATCAAAAAACCAACACCTGGAAGATAATCTATTGAAACATATTTGTAGGTTGCTTGTTTTGATGTAGTATTTCCCCATATAATTGTAGTATAATCAACAACAGAGGTTACACTATCAGTATTACAATAGTATGTTCTTAAATATTTATTACTATCATTTGTAACAAAAAAAACCAAAGCAGCATGATCATCTTCTGGATTCATGCAAATATGTTTAAATCCACCATCATCAGTAAGTGTTACATTACTCAAACCAAAAGATGTAGTAGTCCAAGGAGAAGCACCCCAAGGTGTATCACTATAAGCATAACCACCACCTTCTTTTATACAAAAATAACGGTTTGTGTTTACACCATTGAAAGATTTACATATTTCTCTGTTTGGTAGATTTGAGGTATTATATGGTACAACAGCACTAGTAGTCCATGTTTGCATTCCAAGTTTCAAATCAGCTGGAGGTTCGGTTGTTCCAGCAGAAGCTTTATATGTACCATAATTACTGTTTGGTGATTTATGTGCCCAAGCTTCGAGATTGTATTTTGTAGAATTGAAATAAAAGTTACCACAATAGTTCGCCCAGTAGAAATTATTATTTGATGATTGAGTTTCATAACACCATCTTACACCACCATTCAAACTACCATAAAGAACAGGTCTGCGTTGGTTTGCTGCACTACTTTCTGTTGATCTGGTTGGCATAGCTGTATAAAATTTACATATATCAGGATAACCATCAGAAGAAATATAAGGATAAAAACAAGCTGGTATAAGGGTTCCATATTTCAGCATTATATAACCTTTATTAAGAATCCATTTGCATTTGAAAGAATATCTGAAGCTGTAGTAGGAGTAAACACATAATGAGTAGTATCTGTTGTAGTCCAAGTTCCAGCTATAGTAGCCCCACCAATTACTTCTTTTACTGTTTTTGTGGTAGGTTCTTTGTTGGTTTCTACATTTATAACACCAGTAGCGGCAGTAACAGTATAATCAATCACAATGCAAGGTATAGTTGGTATAGTAGGTTTATTCAACAAATCATCATAATCACCAGAAGTAGCAACCGTAGCAAGAGTTGGTGTACCAGTAAGATCTGAATATAAACCAGAAGTAGCTACAGTAGCCAAGGAAGGTTTATTTAAGATTTGAGAAAGTCCTGAAGAAGAACTCCAATCTGCTTGAACATTACTTACCAAAGAATCATAACGAGATACTTTATTTGATGTAATACCTGAATTTATAGCATCCAATTGAGCCTGAGTAAATGGGGCGTTATTCACTATATACTGGAAAGCCCATTGTGCACCATTATACATATATCTGGTTGTTGCATTACTATGGTCTTCGTCTGATTCTACCAACGCATAGTCATTATTTGTAAGGGTATAAGACTGACCTTTATAGTAATATGGACCAGCAATCAAAGCAGCATGAGTAGCAAAGTTATCACCCTGAGCATCAGAAGTTACATAGTTTGCTGCCATATTTGAGATAGAGCTGTTTACAAAGGCTTTATCAGCAAGTTGGTTTGAAGTTGTTGTCGTTGATGGAATATAGCTTTGTATGGTTGTAACATCAGAAGCAGAAGCATAAACTGAAAGGTCTGGTTTGTTCAAAATTTCACTTACACCAGAAGAAGAATTCCAATCACTATTTACTTGAGCTGCAGGTATAGTTGGTTTGTTTAATAAATCACCATAAGAACCTGATGTGGCTACTGTTGCAAGAGAAGGCTTATTCAAGATTTGAGCAAGACCAGAAGCAGCATTCCAATCTGAGTTTACCTGTCCTGTTGCAGAAATTACTGGATTGGCTGGGTTGGTTTTATCTATTGTAATATTTGAACCTTGAGTAATATCAGATAAAATACCAAGATCTGTAGAAGTCAAACTACCAGAAAGTGTTACGGAATTTATAGAAGGTTTATTTATAATATTTGCATAGTTGTTTTCTATTGTTTGAACTTGTACATTATTCCAAACATAAGAAGTAGGATCTTCACTATCAACTTCACATTTATAGAAATAACCGTTTGTATAATTTATATCTGTAGTGCCTTTATATTGAACTATTTGACCTAGATTTGATACACTTGCAGTTGGCATTGTAGAATATTGAGGAACAAAATCACCAACCAAACCACCAGCATCCAAAGCTATAGTATCACCTGATGATTGGTTTAAAGTGAAAGAGCCTTTTGTTACGCCACCTTGAGTAATTGTTATTGTAGAATCATTTACTGTTGGTATTTCAGATTTTTTTGCAATTTCACTACCATTATAAGTTACTTTACCACCATTATTGGTTTTGAAGTTTATGTTTCTTGTACTGGCGGTCATGGTTTGAAGTGTTATATTACTTTGACCATCAATATCATAAGACCAATATCCAAGCTTTGTACCACCATTACCAGCCAATATATATGTCTTACCAGCTGAATAATTCATAATACCAGAGAAAGTTTTTTCACCACTGATTGTTTGGGTTGTGTTTGTAGTTACATAATTTGATAAATCTCCTGGTTGAAGTGCTGTATCAGCCAAAGAACCCTGAGCTGATGTTGCCCAAGTCTGCCATCCACTTACGTTTGTACCATTATTCCAATATGTATAAACCCACATATATGGTGCTACATTACCACTGGTCAAAGTAAGTTTTATTGTTTTTGAACTTGGATTCTGCATCATAATTTCAGCAACACATTCAGCATTTCCAATATTGTTTGGCATATCTGTAAATGTAACTTCACCAAGATAAGCCATACCTTCAACTGCTGTTACATCTGCATTAATATCATCACAGAAATCTTTTGTTGTATGCCCAGTATCCCATGTGTTTGGAAAAGGTAAATAAGTTGATAATTCTACATTTCCTGAACCAACCAAAGAATTACCATTTACTGTTTTTATATCACTAGAAGATAAAGCCCCAACATCATGAGCATCCAAAACAACTACACCAGTTTTACCATTGACGGAATCTACAGCCCCTCCTCCACCTCCTCCAGGTTGTACATCTATTCTTACCCAACTATAAGAATATTGTGGTGTAAAAGTTGTAGTATAATCAATAACTTCTCCATCTGAAAAATCTGTCATAGGAACAATAAATGTAAAACCAGCATCTTCCAAATCTTCAGTATAAAGACGTAAGTTATCACAAACAATATTTTCTTCTTCATCTTTTCCTTCTATCACCCACAAATTACCATCCAATAAATAAGTCATTGTTCCATGGGTAATATTTTGATAATTGGCTATATTATTATCTTCAAAAAAGGATGAAAGACTATTATCAAGAAAATTGAATGTTATTTTATTACTTGGTTCAAAATATATCACACCAAAATATGTTACAGATTCTTGATTTTCATATATATAACCATGAATAAAACTTGATGTATTTTCCCCATTATATAAATAAACATCACCTTTGTTTTCTTCTGTAGCTTCTGGAATATCATCAGACTTATTTACAACATTTTTTATATTTAAAGAGCTTCCAGTTGTAGGTAAGTCCGGATAAGGTGTAACTCCATCCCCAACTTTGAATGTATTTTTATCAGATGTATATATAATTTCACCCTTATCTGGGACTACATGAACACCCAACCATTCTTGTTCTGTTGCATTACGAACAACTCCACGTATCTTTTGTTTTTTTGGAGTGGTTGTTATAGAATTTACGATAGAAGAAGTCATATTTTCAACCTATTTTGTTTATAATCTTACATGTATTAAGTATTCTTTTTTTTCTTCCATTTGTGAATAAACTTGGTATTGTAATCCTCTATATCTTGTTCAGTCATCCAATCATCATCACATCGACCAACTGAATATTGAAAAAATAACTCTTCCTTTCTTAATTGACGATCTCTAGTGACTTTTTTGATAATATCTCTACCAATTACCAATTTCCAAAACCCTACACAATCTTTATGGTTCAAATCGTATTGTTTATATTTTTCAAGACATTTCAGTAATATTTCTTGGATCAAATCTTCTTTATAAACATATGATGCATTCTTTCTATAAACAAAATCACGTATAATCAATAAGAAATACATGCAAAGTTGTGGAGTAGGCTCTTTTTGAGATAATTTCAGTTCAGCCAAGAATTTTTCATTTTCTATATACATTTTAATTATTTGCATCTTCTTGTGGTATTTGTACAATAGTCATAGAGTCTTCATGATCGACTTTTTTTGGTCCATTGCGGTATTCATCAATCAAATCAAACTTTCTTTTTTCGTTATCTGCCTTCAACATTTCTACTTTTTGCTTTTTCAAACCTATAGAAATCTTCCCAATTGTTTCGAGG
>Ga0310696_10004025_pt1 | contig 18147 bp, 13 predicted proteins | sample AusTroGonzalo_MG_4_FD_203885 | JGI IMG/M metagenome (GOLD analysis project Ga0310696, IMG submission 203885) | Bovine rumen microbial communities from tropical cattle in Woodstock, Queensland, Australia - Gonzalo_02 (v2) (version 2) | ecosystem: Host-associated > Mammals > Digestive system >...
TGACTAGGTCGTCGCGAGTGGTTAACGCCTTGGAGCGGGAGACTATCTCCTTCGTATCCATGTCAATTACGACGGAGTCCGTGTAAGTACCGCCTGTATCGATCCCGAGCCCCAATACCATGGGGCGGATAACGTCATAGGGACTAAAAATCCTTGAGTTAGATGGTTTGTTTTATCTACTCTTCGGACCTTCGTTCCAGCATGGCATCCAAAGTCTATTTCACCGACATGAGAACCAAGGACGGGGACAGCCTCCTCAAGAAGACGGAGAGGATCCTCAGAGGCTCTGAGCTCATGGACATCGACATGGAGAAGAAGTTCGTGGCCATCAAGATCCATTTCGGCGAATTCGGCAACCTTGCATATCCTAAGCCCCAGTACGTGCATGTCCTCTCGGACATCATCAAGGAGAAGGGCGGGATACCCTTCGCCACGGACTGCAACACGCTGTACGTGGGAATGAGGAAGAACGCCGTGGAGCACCTGCAGTGCGCGGAGCTCAACGGGTTCAACTCCGTCACCACCGGATGCCAGACCATAATCGGTGACGGGCTCAAAGGATCGGACGATACGGAGATACCTGTGCAGAACGGAGTCTACACGGAGACCGCCAAGATCGGCCGCGCCATAGCCGATGCGGACATCATTATAACGATCAACCACTTCAAGGGACACGAGATCACCGGATTCGGCGGGGCGATGAAGAACCTCGGCATGGGTTGCGCCTCCCGCAGGGGCAAGATGGAGCTCCACACTTCCGGCAAGCCTGCGATCAACGAGGATCTGTGCAAGGGATGCGGCAAATGCGCCCCGGTCTGCGCGCAGGAAGCCCTATCGATGAACGGCAAGAAGATGGTCCTGGATGAATCCAAGTGCGTGGGATGCGGAAGATGCATTGCCATGTGCCCCTTCGATGCCATTTTCTCCATGTACGACGAGAAGATGGACATAGTGAACTGCAAGATCGTGGAGTACACCAAAGCCATCATAGAGGGCAAGCCTAATTTCCACATCACGCTCATGATGGATGTCTCCCCGCTCTGCGACTGCCACGACAACAACGATATCCCGATCATCCCCAACGTAGGCATCCTGGCGTCCTCGGACCCAGTCGCGATAGACCGCGCCTGCATAGATCTGGCACATCAGCAGACGGTCATCCCAGGAAGCGTCCTCGACAAGGAGTGCGGAGGGAAGATGCCCGAGGACATGTTCGCGGTCACGAACAAGGGCACCCACTATCAGTCCCACTTCGAGCATGCGAAGAGGATCGGCCTCGGCGACGGGTCCTACGAACTTGTTAGACTGCAATGAAGGCTTAACAGTAAGTTTCATATAGAAGTTCTAACTCTAATTGGTCTAGCAGCAATAGAGCTAGAGGGTTCTAGTATGAGCAAGAAACAATTCAAGGCAGAATCGAAGCAGCTTCTAGATCTGATGATCAACTCGATCTACACCCACAGGGAGATCTTCCTGAGGGAGATCATCTCCAACGCATCCGATGCTATCGACAAGCTGCATTACAAATCCATAACGGAGTCCGACGTCCCTGTGGCCAGGGAGGACTTCCGCATCACCGTGACGGTCGACAAGGACGCCGGGACGGTCACCGTTTCGGACAACGGTATTGGAATGACCAAGGAGGACATGGACGCCAACCTCGGAGTCATAGCGCACAGCGGTTCCCTCGACTTCAAGAAGAACCTCGAAGAGGGCAAGGACATCGACATCATCGGACAGTTCGGTGTCGGATTCTATTCCGCATTCCTCGTCTCGGACAAGGTCACCGTCATCTCCAAGGCCTACGGCCAGGACCAGGCATGGAAATGGGTCAGCGAGGGCGCCGACGGATACACCATCAAGGAGTGCGAGAAGGACGGCTTCGGAACCGACGTCATCATGCACATCCGCCCGGACGACGAGAACGAGACCTACAGCTCGTTCCTCGACAACTACACCATCGAGGACCTCATCAAGAAGTACTCCGACTACGTCCGCTGGCCCATCCACATGTTCCTCGAGAAGGGGGAGATGGAGGAGACCGGCGAGACCAACGAGGACGGCACCCCCAAGAAGGAGTGGAAGACCCACATCGAGGACACCGTCGTCAACAGCATGGTGCCCATCTGGCAGAGGGACAAGTCCTCAGTATCGGACGACGACTGCAAGGCATTCTACAAGGAGAAGTTCCACGACTACGAGGAGCCCATCTCCGTCATCCGCGTGAACGCAGAGGGATCGGTCAGCTACAAGGCGATGCTGTTCATCCCCAAGGTAGCTCCCTACAACTTCTACAGCAGAGAGTTCGAGCCCGGCCTGCAGCTATACTCGTCCGGAGTCATGATCATGGACAAGTGCAAGGACCTGCTCCCCGACTGCTTCAGGTTCGTCAAAGGTGTCGTGGACTCCCCCGACCTTTCCCTGAACATCTCAAGGGAGATGCTCCAGCACGACCGCCAGCTGTCCACCATCAGGAGCAACCTCGAGAAGAAGATCAAGAACGAGCTCGAGAGGATCCAGAAGGAGGACAGGGAGACCTACGATGCCTTCCACAAGAACTTCGGACCCCAGCTCAAGTACGGCATCGTCGAGGACTGGGGAGCGAGGTCGGACCTGCTCAAGGACCTCATCATGTTCCACTCCATGGAGAAGGACAAACCCATCACCCTCAAGGAGTACGTCGAGGGCATGAAGGAAGGCCAGGACAAGATCTACTACGCATCGGCTGAGAGCGTCGCGAGGGCCAAGCAGCTGCCCCAGGCGGAGCAGGTGCGCGACAAGGGATACGACATCATATGCCTGGTCGAGGAGCTCGACGAGTTCACGCTGAAGACCCTCAGGAACTACGACGAGAAGGAGTTCTGCGACATCAACAGCAAGGACCTGGACCTCGGCACCGAAGAGGAGAAGAAGGAGGCGGAGGCCAAGGAAGAGGAGTCCAAGGACCTCCTGGAGTTCATCAAGGAGACCCTGGGCGACAAGGTCGAGTCCGTCAAGCTCTCCAGGAAGCTCAAGACCCATGCGGTCTGCCTGAGCACCGAGGGCGATGTATCCTTCGAGATGGAGAAGTACTTCGCCAACCTCCCAGGATCGCAGGACCAGAACGTCAAGGCCAAGCGCGTACTCGAGATCAACCCCAACCACCCTGCCTTCGATGCGCTGAACAAGGCGTATTCCGAGGACAAGGACAAGGCGAAGGCCATGGTCGCCATCATGCTGGACCAGGCCCTCCTGATGGCCGGTATGCCCGTGGAGGACATGCTCGGCTACTCCGAGAACGTCTTCAAACTGTTCTGATGGCCAGGGGGTCTGACCCCCGCCATCCTTTTATGTGAAATTCAGAAACTCTCGTGGAAGAGGCACTTGGTCTGGTGCTCGGGCTCCGACGAGGTGTTCATCCCGAGCTTCTTGTAGACGGATTCGTCCACTGCCGAGAGGATCACGGACGAATGCACGTCGCATCCCCTTAGCTTGGGCAGCATCGCGAACGCCTTAGCGGCGTTCTCGTCCGACCTGGCGATGATCGACAGCGCGACCAGCATCTCGTCCAGATGCATACGGGGATTCTTGTATCCCAGGTTGTCGACCTTCAGCTTGTGGATCGATTCGATCACATCCTTGGAGATCAGGGTGACCGAGTCGTCGATGCCTGCGAGCTCCTTCAGGATGTTCAGCAGCAGCGACGAGGATGCCGTCGTGAGCGGTGTGGCCTTACCTGTGACCACCCTGCCGTCATCCAGCTCCGCTGCGACCACGGGCCTCTCGGTCTCCGTCATTATCTTCTTCACGGTCGTGACCGTCTTGCGGTACTCCGGGGTGATGCCGGCGTTCTTCATGTAGATCTCCGACTTCAGAAGGGTCTCGGGCGACGCCCTTCCCTCCCTGCGGTCCCTCAGCGTGGCGTAGTAACGCCTGATGATCTCGTAGTTCGCCGCCTTCCTTACGACCTCGTCGTCCATTATGCAGTTCCCTGCCATGTTCACGCCCATGTCGGTCGGTGACTTGTAGGGCGACGAGCCCAGGACACCTTCCAGAATGGCGTTGACGACCGGGAAGATCTCGATGTCCCTGTTGTAGTTGACCGTCGTCTCCCCGTAGGCCTCGAGGTGGTACGGATCGATCATGTTGACGTCCGCCAGGTCCACGGTCGCGGCCTCGTATGCGATGTTCACGGGGTGCTTGAGCGGGATGTTCCAGATGGGGAACGTCTCGAACTTCGCATATCCTGCGGAGACGCCCCTCCTCTTCTCGTTGTACAGCTGCGACAGGCAGACCGCCATCTTACCGCTGCCCGGTCCGGGAGCGGTGACGACGACCAGCGGCTTGGTGGTCGGGACGAACTCGTCCTTGCCGAAGCCTTCGTCGGATGCTATGTGCGCCACATTGGACGGGTACCCGTCGATGAGATAGTGCCTGTAGACCTTCAGGCCGTTGGACTCGGCCTTCTTCTGGAAGGCCTCCGCCTCCGACTGACCGTTGAAGTGGGTGATGACCAGTCCGCATACGTTGATGCCCCTGTCCATGAACATGTCCACGAGCCTGAAGACCTCAGAATCGTATCCGACGCTGAAATCCTTACGGATCTTCTTCTTGACGATGTCCTCTGCGTTGATGACCACGATGGCCTCCGCATCCTGTCCGAACTCCATCAGCATCCTGATCTTACTGTCGGGCATGAAACCGGGGAGCACGCGGGATGCATGATAGTCATCGAAAAGCTTGCCACCGAATTCCAGATACAGTTTTCCGCCAAAATGCTTGATGCGGTCCCTGATGTGCTCAGATTGAGTCTTCAGGTACATGTCGTTGTCGAATCCGACCTTCATGCGAATTGGGATGGAGAAGATTCTATAAAAACCGCATGGACTGACACCTTTTTTATCGCATCATGCCCATGCCGAACCGGTTAAAGATGGCGTTCGTCCCCTATCAGGAAAGACACGAGACAAACATTGACGATCTCATGGCCCAGTTCGAGGCCTACAAGGACAAGCACGGGGAGGAGTGCGAGTACGTAAAGTGCGACCACAGGAACGCGGACTACTCCGTCATGGACCGCCATCAGAGAGCATACTACCTCTATTGGAGGGACGAGCTCGCGAACGGCACCTGCCTCAAGGCTGACAGGGGCTACGCGAAGCTCCGCATCTGCGAGCTGATCAACAGCGACAAGGATCCCCGCGAAGGCATGAGGGAGCTCAGGCTGCTCTACGACAACACCAGGATGCACGGAATGCCGCAGACCGATATCGCAGCGGCCATGTTCGATTACGCCGTCGTCCACGACCTGGACCTGCCCATCATGTGGATGGGGAAGGGGTCCGTAAGGTCGTTCATGGTCACATCGGAGATCCTGGCATTCCCGACGAGGCGCATCGGGAAGGAGCTCGTCTGGTACCTGTCCGGGGGCCCCAAGGTCCACGACGACGGGGTGAACAACCTCAGGCACATCTCCCTCTTCAACGACAGCCTCACGGCGATAGACCGCTTCCTCATGGAGAACACCGGGAAGGGCGTGGCGAAGACCTACTCCGAAGGAATGGTGAACGAGCTGTACAAGGTCTTCCTGTACCTCCCGTACTCGAAGGACAGGGACTACCAGATAACATACGAGAAGCTCCGCACCGACGGTGTCTTCGGGGAGTTCATGCTGGGGCTGTTCTCGTACACCAGGAAGGTCCTCTGCAAGGAGATCGGGGAGAAGGGACCATCCACACCCGCATCGTTCAACAAGGAGTTCAGGGTCATAGTCGACAGGATAGCCTCGGAAGGCCCCGAGGAGTACGAGAGCGTGCCCAGGTCATGGAGGGGGACCACCCGCCAGTCCATGTCCTCGAAGGAGAGGGCGCTGGTCGACATGGGCAACAGGCTGGAGGCGCAGTACGGTACGGCCGAGAAGCCCAAGCCCATCCTCAACATCGACAAGAACGCCGAGAAGCAGCACGTCAGCCCCCATCTGAAGACAGACATCGAGCGGAACTGGAACACCGAGGTGGCGGAGAAACAGGAGTACATCCCCTCGGGATTCGTCAACCCGGACTACAGGTCGTTCAGCGAGAACCAGCGCAAGTACTATGTCTACTGGAGGGGCCAGACCAGGAAGGGCAACTACGGCGAGACCGACTGGGGATACCTGTGGCTGTACCTGTGCGAGCTCATTAACATCAAGGCCGACCCGCAGCAGTCCATGGACCAGCTGGTCGGGCTCTACCGCGCATACGGCTCCGCGGACGAGGAACATGTCATCGGCAAGACCTGCTTCGACTACTCGCTGGTGCACAAGCTGACGTTCCCGGACCCGTCGATATACGAGTCCAACATGACCGCATGCATCGTCATGGACCAGTTCCTCAGGGGCGAGAGCACCTGCCTGGACAAGACCCTGATCCTCTTCCTGTCCGGGATCAACGACAAGACCATGACGAGGGAGTTTGACCCCGATTGCGTCGGCATCACCGGCATGCTGCTCAGGAAGATAGAGGCTGAGATGGAGGCCAACGGCACCACGCTGGGCGAGTACTGCGGCCTCGAGAAGGAGAACGTCTCCCAGAACGTCTTCGAGGGCCTGAAGTACTTCAAGGAGATCAGAAAGGCCAGGGTGACTTACCTCAACTACATCTACAACTCGTCCTTCGACGACTCCCTCAAGGAGATCGCGAAGAACGCTTTCTCGGCCGTCCGCATGAAGAGGACCGACAAGCAGGTCAAGCTGTCCAAGTTCGTGGCCTACGGCGAGGACCGCAAGGAGATGCTGCAGAAGACCGTCTCAGAGTGGTACGAGAACAAGGTCATGGAGGAGATCAAGGAGAGGGCCAGCAACCTCAAGCTCGACCTGGAGGCCGTGTCCGGAGCGGAGGCGGCACTGAAGGACGTCACGAAGATGATGAGCACGGAGCAGCATGAGGCCCCGGAACCGGTGGCCCCGCCAGTGGCCTCCGAGAGGAAGATATCCGATTCGTGGAAGGGCCTGACCGAGGCCATGGACGATGTCCAGAAGGGTTATCTGGCGGCCGCCCTCGAAGGGAAGGGCGCGTCATATCTCAAGGAGAAGGGCCTCAACATGTCCCGCATGGAGGACTCAATCAACGCCCTGGCGATGGACGCGGTCGGGGACAACATCGTCGAGAACGGGTCCGTCTTCGAGGACTACGCCGACGACGTACGCTCCTGCCTTTGATATTAACGATAAAAGTATATGCGGGCGCGCCCTACGCCCCCTTATTAAAGGTATTCCCATGACAGAGACCGTACCGAAAAGAACTCTCATAACCATGATGAACGCGCTCTCCTCTGGTGTCGTGCCCAGGAGAGGCCTCGAGTACATCGCGGTAGGGAGGAAGAAGGAGACCGAGACGTTCGTTGAGGACCTGGAGTACACCGCCGAGGGCGGAGGGGCCTTCAGATTCATCTCCGGAAGGTTCGGTAACGGTAAGAGCTTCATGACGCAGATGATACGCAACTACGCCATGGACAAGGGATTCGTTGTCATGGACGCCGATCTCTCGATCAACAGGAGGCTCACCGGTTCCAAGAGGGAGGGCCTCAACACATACATGGAGCTCATCAAGAACATGGCCTACAAGGCAAGGCCGGACGGAGGAGCGATGGAGCCCCTGCTCCAGGGCTGGATCCTGGACACCAAGGAGTCGCTCGGAGAGTCGGCCACGGCCGATGACATCGAGAAGGCCATGCGCCAGAAGGTCTCCGACCTCAGCAGCCTCCAGTTCTATCAGGATTTCATGAAGGTCGTCATCTGCTACATGAGGGACTTCCTCGAGGAGAAGGACGACATCACAGCGCTCAGATGGCTCAAGGGAGAGCTGGACCTCAAGAAGGAGTCCAGGAAGAGCCTGGGCACCAACCTGGTCATAGACGACGGCAACTGGTACGACATCATCAAGATCTGGTCCGGGGTCGTCACGAAGCTCGGATACAAGGGCCTGGTCGTCTTCATCGACGAGGGCGTGGTCCTCTACAAGCTGCAGAACAAGGTCTCCAGGTCCAACAACTACGAGAGGCTCCTGACCATGTTCAACGACATCATGCAGGGGAAGACCGGGCATCTGTCGATCTATGTCTGCGGAACCCCGGAGTTCATAGAGGATCCCAACAGGGGCCTTTACAGCTACGAGGCCCTGAGGTCCAGGCTGGTGGCCGGACGCTACGAGAACGGCTTCGACAACTACCTCGGGCCCATCATCAACCTCAAGCCCCTGACCAACGAGGAGATCTTCGTGCTGCTGAAGACCATAAAGAACCTCCACGAGCAGAGGTACGAGTACAAGTCCGGGATCACGGACGCGATGCTGGAGACCTATCTCAAGACCGTCATGGCCAACGTGGTCTCGTCCACCATGCTGACCCCCAGGGAGATAACCAGGGACCTGATCAGCCTTCTGGACACCATGCACCAGAACGGCGACCTCGCGTTCATCGACCTCGTGGAGGGCAGGCTTATCAACCCGGACAAGAATCCCGACGACGAGATCATCGAGGACCTCGAAGTATGATTGATTACTTCGAGAAGCTGCCTTGGTTCATCAAAGAGTACATCCACGCCTGCAGATGGTCCGGATTCAGGGAGATCCAGACTCAGACGTTCGATTCCTTCTATTCCACGGACGACCACATACTGATCTCCGCAGGCACATCCTCGGGGAAGACCGAGGCCGCCATGTTCCCGGTCATAGCCTCGCTCTACAGCAATCCGCCTGAGAGCGTGGGCGCGCTCTACATAGGCCCGCTGAAGGCCCTGATAGATGACCAGTTCCAGAGGATGGGGCCGGTCCTCGGGGAGTCCGAGCTGCGCATAACCGGATGGCACGGGGACATCGGACAGAGCTCTAAGAAGAAGCTTGTCGAATCGCCCGAGGGGATCCTTCAGATAACCCCCGAGTCCCTCCAGAATATCATATCCTACACCCCTGAGGAGATCGAGAGGCTGTTCGGTGACCTCAGGTTCGTGATCATAGACGAGGTCCATGCGTTCATGGACTCCGACAGGGGACTGCAGCTGCTCTGCTGCCTCCAGAGACTGGAGACTCTGGCACATTGCGATCCGCGCAGGATCGGCCTGTCCGCTACGATAGCCGACAGGGAGGCCGCTGCTGAATGGCTGAAGGCCGACACGGGAAGGCATGTGAGCATAGTCTCCGACGACGGCATCGGCGATAGGAGAATCACCATCCATTACAACGATCTGCCTTCCCCGGACCCCGAGACCGACAGCACGGACAGGAAGAGGGCGATCACCTCGTACTATCTGGAGCTCTTCAGGCAGACCCACGGCTACAACTGCATAGTCTTCACCAACAGCAGGCACGACGCCGAGGTGGCTGCCAAATCCCTCAGGATCGTGGCCGAGAGGAAGGGCTACCCGAACGAGGTGTCCATCCATCACGGCAGCATATCCAAGGAGCTGAGGAGGGATGCGGAGTCCAGGCTGAAGGACCCTTCGGTCAAATCCACCACCGTGGCCACGGTCACGCTGGAGCTGGGCATAGACGTGGGCGACCTGGACCGCATAGTGCAAATCGACGCTCCGTTCACATGTTCAGGCCTGGTCCAGAGGATGGGTAGGTCCGGAAGGCGCGGGAACGTCCAGGACATGGTCATCATGTGCAAGGACGACGAGGAGGAATGGTGGAACTCCGTAGAGGGCGTCTCCATGAACCTGGTGAAGGCGGTGGCCATGTCGGAGCTCATCCTGAAGGAGGGCTGGACCGAGCCGGCCGACCGCAGCGACCTGCCGTACGGACTGCTGTACCATCAGACCATGGAGTACCTCCGCGCGGGGATCGGATGCAAGTTCTCGACGCTGGTCTCCGATGTGCTGTCCATGTACCCGTTCAGAGGGATCTCCAAGGAGGAGTACCGCCTCATGGTGAAGAACCTGGTGAACCTGGACCATCTGACGGTCATGGCCGACCAGACGATCCTCATAGGCCCCAAGGCCGAGAGGCTGGTTTTCAACCGCGACTTCTGCTCGGTGTTCTCGGCCAAGAAAGAGATAATGGTGAAGTGCGAGGGGAAGACCGTGGGCTCCATCCAGGAGGCTCCGGCCGTGGATGAGCTGATCCAGCTCGCCGGGCATATCTGGAAGGTCCTGGAGGTGTCGGCCGACAAGGGAACGGTCATCGTGGAGGAATGCGAGGGAGAGGCCAACAACATCTGGAGGTCCGGAACCCCGCCCACCCACACCCGCATCATGAAGAAGATGCTTGAGGTCCTCCAATCGGATGAATCCTATGACTATCTTGATGAGTCTGCGGCCTCGCGCCTGGAGGAGTGCAGAGACCTGGCCAGGGCCAACGGGATGACCGAGCTGTTCTCGGAGAGAACGGGCGGATACAGGATGCACCCCTGGGTGGGGACCAAGCAGTTCGACACCCTCAGGAGGGTGCTGCAGAAGGTGATCGGCACCGACAGGATAAGGGCCTTCCAGCCGTTCTACATCGACATTAGGTCGAAGCTGTCCCAGGATGAGATCCTCGGAAGGGTCCGCGACTATCTGGAGGAGAAGGACCCGATAACCCTGGTCTACGACGAGGACCTGCTTAGGTACGGGAAATTCGACAGGTATGTGCCTGAATCCCTCCTCGTGAGGGAATACGCCTCCCACCGTCTGGACTACGATATCGATATCCGAAATCCCCCCCCCTGACTCCTACTTATTATAATATGTAAGGCATGGGGGGCCACATGCAGGTCTCCAAGAGGATCAACGACATCCCTATGTCAGGCATCAGGAAGATGTTCGATCTGGCAGGTCCAGACTCCATCAACCTCGGCCTGGGAGAGCCCGACCTCGCCCCTCCGGCGGAGGCCGTCGAGGGAATGAACAGGGCGGCGTCCGAGGGACGCAACAAGTACGGTCCGACCGCCGGACTGCCGGAGCTCAGATCGGCAGTGGCCGACAGGTTCAGGAAGTACGGCGACATCACCGGCGACAACATCATGATCACGCCCAGCGGATCGTCCGCCCTTCTGGAGATCACAATGAGCGTCGTGAACCCCGGCGACGACGTTCTCGTCCCCAGCCCGGGATTCGTCATCTACGGCCCCCACGCCCAGCTGGCCGGAGGCACTTACACGGAATACAAGCTCACCGACGGGGACTTCCAGCCGGACATCGACGACATCCAGTCCAAGATCACGTCCAAGACGAAGATGCTGGTGGTCACCAACCCGTCGAACCCCACCGGAGGCGTCCTCAACGAGGAGAGCTACAAGGCCCTCTGCGACATCGCCGCCGACAAGGACATCACCATCCTCTCCGACGAGGTCTACGAGTCCTTCATCTACGAGGGCAAGCACCACTCGTTCATGAACCAGCTGGACCACGCCATAGTGGCCAGCGGATTCTCCAAGATGATGGCCGTCACCGGATGGAGGATGGGATTCCTGTGCGCCAGCAAGGAGATGATGGAGTACCTGATCAAGATGCAGTACCATGTGTGCGCCAGCCCCAACATGCCGGCCATGTACGGCATCCTCAACGCCCTCCCCACGATCGACCCGTACCTGGAGAACGCCAGGAAGGTCTACAAGGCCAGGAGGGACCTCATATGCAGGAGGATCAACGACATCCCCGGGATGAGCATCCAGCCCCCCAAGGGCGCATTCTATGCATTCCCTTCGTACGACATGGACATGAAATCCCAGGACCTCGCCAGCGAACTGGTGAAGGCGGGGCTGATATGCACGCCCGGATCGGCCTTCGGCAGGTACGGCGAGGGACATCTCAGGTTCTCGTACGCAGCGGACGAGAGCAAGATAGACAAGGGAATGGACATCCTCGAATCGACAGTCAAGAAACTTAGGTGATCAAATGGCAGAAGATTTCAACCCCAATGCAGGCCTCTTCGGCGACGATGAGCCCGATAAGAGCCCCGAAGAGCTGCTGAACGAATACGCGTTCGGAAAGAACCCCAACAGGGCAGTCGCCATGGAGACCCTCTTCGGCAAGAGGCTCATGGAAGACACACTGAACGACGACAAGCTCCCCATCGAGGGGAAGATGTCCTTCATCTTCAAGGCAACCGCCCACGGCGTCCTCGACATGATCATGGAGTGCCTCCAGCCCGAGTACAGGGAGGAGGTCGCCACCAGTCTGGACTCCTTCATCGGAATGAACCTGGTGAACCAGAGGTTCAAGGTCGACCTGGTGAACGCGGTCATGGATGAGCTGTCGAAGGTCGAGCAGCAGGACGGCGAGAGCGACGAGCAGTTCGAGAACAGACTGATGGCAATGGAGGAGGGCTGGTGGAGCATCCCGCAGCCCATCCTGAACGGACGCAACCCCAACGACGCCATCAGGGAAGAGATGAACAAGTACGGATTGAATCAGTGATGACAGACAATTGGTTCACAGCCTCGGCTCCCGGCAAGTTCGTGGTACTTGGGGAGCATTCGGTCGTGTACGGCAAGCCCGCCGTAGTCCTGGCCACCAACCGCAGGATCACCTGCAGCGTGAGGAAGAGCGCCAGGAACTCGCTGAACGGGGATTATCTGGACTTCTCCAGGCAGCCCCACATAAGCTACCTGACCAGAGGCATCAACCATTGTCTGGAATTCCTGACGGCCAGCGAGGTCCCCTCCGGATCCGGCATGGGATCCTCTGCGGCATTGTCCGCGGCATTGGCCCTGGCCATCAAATCCCTGAAAGGAGAATGCCCCACCGAGCTCGCCCTCGTGGAGGAGGCCTACGGCGCCGAGCTCCATGCGCAGGGCAACGGCTCCCCCATGGACGCGTCGGCTTGCGTGCACGGAGGAGGCATATCGATCAACGTGCCCGGAGAGACCAGGGACCTGTGGACCATCTCTCGCGGGGAGAGGACGTGGAGGGTCTCGGACATCGATGTGCCCGACCTCTCCTTCGTCATAGGCAACACCGGGATCAAGGCCCCTACCGGCCCCCAGGTGGCCAAGGTCAGAAGGTACAAGGACAGGAACGGCTTCGCGGCGGAGATCATCGAGGAGATGGGCTCTGTGACGCTTGAAGGCTATGAGGCCCTGAAGAAGGGCGACAAGGAGAGGCTGGGACGCCTCATGACGGCCGACCACAAGCTGCTCTCGATCCTCGGCGTGTCGATCAAGGAGCTGAACAAGCTCGTCAACGCTTCGCTCCCGTACTCATACGGCGCGAAGCTCACGGGTTCCGGAGGAGGGGGCTGCATGGTGGCGCTCACCGACCGCCCGGAGAAGGTTGCCGAGGTCATCAGATCCAGGGGCGGGACGCCCTACATAATGAGCAGCGGATCCGAAGGGGTCCGCATGGAGACCGGGATCGCCAACGGGACCCCGATGGACATACCGTTACAGAGATGATATCATGGGCGTAATAGAGGACGAGATCGCAAGACTGATGCAGAAATGCATAAGCTGTGGCAAATGCACCCCCTACTGCCCTGCCAGCAAATACGGCGGAGTGGACCCCCACGAGATCATGATCGGGGGAGAGGAGGATGTCACCACATGCGTCCTCTGCGGGACCTGCTCGCAGGTCTGCAGAAGGAGCGACCCGTTCACCGTCATGAGGGACCTCAAGGCGCTGGCCAACGACCTCCATGTCTCCGAGACATACAAGGAAACAGGTCTGGCGATGCCTAAGGTCGACCATCCATCGCGCACCGAGCTGGTATGCGATTGGGACGGCGACGATGCCTACATCATGCCCGGGTGCGTCGTGGACTGCAAGGCGCCCTTCCTGCTCTACGCGGCCATGCAGAGCGTGAGGGCGGTCGGCAAGACGTGCAGCGAGCTCGAGGGCTCTGGATGCTGCCTGCGCCCTCCGCAGTTCAGGGAGATGCACGAGACCGACAGGCACGACAAGCTCGTCGAGCTGACCTCCAGGGCCAAGGGCAAGGAGCTCATAACCCTCTGCGGAGGTTGCACCGAGGCGCTTGTAGATGAGGGCCTGAAAACATCGAACATGATCCAATTCCTCTATGCGAACATCGACAAGCTGCCGAGGTTCGAGAAGCCCTTCAAAGTGGCTATCGAGACGGGATGCTCCTGCGACTCCATGAAGAAGGAGATGATCGCCGTCGTCGAAGCGATGGGATGCGAGTACGTCAACAACGCTATGGGATGCTGCGGAAAGGACACCGTCCTCGCCGAGAGGATGATGACGGACAGGGAGAAGGAATGCGGCAACGGATGCCTCATCGTCCTGGCCTGCCCGAAATGCTTCACGGAATACGATGCCATCCCGGACGGCATGCCGGTACTGCTCCTGTCGGAACTGGTCGCATGGGCCGCCGGCCATACGGAGACGTTCAAGTATCATTCCATACCCATAGAACCTGATAACGAAGATTTCTACAAGCCCAGGTTCGATGGTTTCATACCCAAAGAGAGCAAGGGCATGAGATGGTGAGAAAAGGGGCTTGTGCCCCTAGAAATGTTTTCAGATCAGGTCTTCGAATCCCTCGACGACCTTCGGGAACTTCTCCTTCAGGGCCTTGAGGAGGTTGTAGACCGTGACGTTGGTGATCTCGGCGGAGCTGATCATCTTGATGATCTCGTCGATGGTGTCATCGTCGAGCGTAGCCAGCTTCTCCTTCGCCATCCAGTTCCTGAACAGCTTGTCCTCCATCCTGTCGCGCCATCTCTTCTCGTAGGGCTGCAGAGCCTTCTTCGAGAAGTCGCCGGTCTTGTTGCACTCGGACAGGACCTGTCCTGCGTACATACCGGTCCTGCATGCGTGGCAGATACCGCCTCCGGTGATCGGGTCGATGATCCTTGCGGCATCTCCGACGAGGACGAGGTTGTCGTCCACGGCGGAATCCAGTCCGGGGCATGTGGAGACGAATCCTCCCATAATCTCGAGGATCTGACCGTTCTTGAACCTGGGGTCCTCGGCGATCCACTTGTCGAGGTAGTACTTCGCGTCCGCGCCGTTCTTGCACATCTGTCCGGCGACGCCGATACCGACGTTAGCTACCTTCTCTCCCTTGGGGAACACCCAGATGTATCCTCCGGGCGCGCAGGAGCCTATCACGAACTCGCAGTAGTCGGGCGTGATGTCGATGTTGCACATCCTGTACTGGATGCACGAGTCGATGTCGGTCAGCTTGAGGGTGGTATCCATTCCGGCCCACCTTGCGACCTGGCATTCGTATCCGTCGGCGGCGACGACGACCTTGGCGCGGATCTCGATGTCCTCGCCCATGCTCTTCGCCTTGATTCCGACGATCTTGCCGTCCTCGCGGATGATGCCCGTGCATGATGTCCTCATCATGATCTTGGCGCCCGCGTTGGCCGCGTCCCTTGCCAGGGCTTTGTCGAACAGGTGCCTCTCCAGCACGTATCCGACCTCGTTGCCTGCCTTGGACTCGTCCAGCTGATAGGACGTTCCCTTGGTGGATTTGATGATGGCTCCCTTCATGTCGGCCCTGATCCATGTTGGATCGGGGACTATGCCGACCTCGTCGAGCCATGACTTGGAGACTCCCTCGGCGCACCTGAGGGGCGCTCCGATCTCGGCCTTCTTCTCTATGAGTATGACGTCCATACCTCCGAGGGCACAGAACTTCGCCGCCATGCTTCCGCCGGGGCCCGCCCCGACGACTACCGCGTCACATGTGTATGTCTTCATGCTCACACCTTCGAGAGTGCGCCCACGGGGCACAGTTTCACGCATCTTCCGCATCCGTTGCAGTCCTCGTTGAATTCGAGTACGAAGTCGTTGAGGAATATGGCGTTCTGGGGGCACGAGCCCACGCATCCGCCGCAGTGGAGGCATTTGTCGACGTTAACCGCAATCATTGTCTTCACCTTACTCACTCGGGGCCTCTCTCATCGATGGGCACGATCAGTGCGGCATCGATCTTGTCGGCCTCCTCCTTATGAAGTTTCTTCCATTCGTCCAACGGGACAGAGAACTTCGCCTCTATCTCCCTGCGGAACTCGGGTCCGCTGTTGTAGGCGCAGAACGGATAGAGACGGCAGTCGGGCGTGATGTAGTGGACACCACAGCGCCTCACCCTCTCCAGATCGTAGTTGTAGCTGTCCTGGAAGTGCATTCCTGCAAGGAGCATCATCTTCCAGGAGAAGTTCGCCAGTGCCTTCTTGGAATCGCTTCCCATGACACCGGAGATCATGTCGATGAACTTCTTCTTGGTAAGTCCCTCGGGCATCTTGCTCTCGTCCACGCAGCTGTTGAGAAGCTTCAGGAGCTTCACCGCGTAGAGCTTCTTGAATGTAGCGTTCTCCATCTTGTCGGAGATCTTGTCGAGCTCCCTGGAGAAGCGGTCCACGTCCACGAACCTGGGGAACGGCACGACGTTGCCCTTCTCGTCCTGGAAGAGGTATGTCGCGATTCCGCAGTGGGGATGCGTGGTGAATGTGACCTTCGTCTTTCCGAGAAGGATGGAAGCGAACTTGGAGATGGGTGCGACCACGGGGACGGGGTACCAATCGTCCTTGGTAGCGTATCCTGTCTGCTTCTCCACCCTGTCCACGAGGTCCGTGAGGGTGAACCTTCCCGACTCGAGCTCCTCCTTCGTGACCCTGCCGGTGAAGGCGACGGGCTGGAAGTTGACGGCTCTGATGATGTCCGAGTTATCGAACGCGAATTTGACTATGTCGCCGACGAGGTTGTCGTTGACGCCGTTGATGATGACGGGAACCAGAACTATCGACGGGCTGTGGAGTCCGTCCTCCTGGAGCCTCCTGCAGTTCTCGAGGACCTTCTGCTTGTTGGCCCACATCTTCCTTCCCCTGACCCTCAGGTAGATCTCGTCATCCATTCCGTCGAACTGGAGATAGATGGTGTTGAGACCGGCCTCCTTGGCGGCCTTGAGGAAATCATAGTGGTATGCGAACTCCAGACCGTTGGTTGCCACCTGGATCTGGGCGAAGCCGAGCTTCTTGGCGTCGGCGATGATGTCCACGAACCTGGGGTGGACGGTGGGCTCCCCTCCGGCGAACTGCACGGCGGTGTTGGCGATGGGCTTCTCTGACCTCAGCGCGACCAGCATCTTGTGGACCTCCTCGAAGGAGGGCTCGTACACGTATCCCTGGTCGTTCGCGTTGGCGAAGCATATGGGGCAGTGCATGTTGCACCTGTTGGTGAGATCGACGTTCGCGATCATCGTACAGGACAGCATGTCGATCTTCTCGTTGTCGATGACAATGCTAGCGGTGTCGTCGTTGTCCTTGATCGTCTCGTTCATCGAGTTGTGGATTCCGATTCCGTCCGCTGCGTACTTCTCGGCCTTGAGATAAAGCTCGACATCGGTCCAAATCTTATCGCTGTAGTGGCCGTGCTCGGGACAGTCCTTCTCCATCATGACCATCCCATCCTTCTCCAGGATGGTGGCCTCTATGATCTTTCCACATTCCGGACAGATCGACTTGGTCTTCTTGGGAAGACCTTTCGTTGCCGTGTATTCGACTGACGTTTTAGTCATGGTACCTATTGGGTCGATGGCTTTATAATATAAAACAGGAACCCATTTTAGCGCAAACTAATCTAAGAATGTTTGTCCCATTGGATGCAGTGTGGTTCCCTCTTATACCGGCCACACGACAAGGGACGTATGATTGACGACCGCAGGGCGAACATGCCCTTTTCCATAATCGCCGTGGCGATACTGCTCATGGCCACCGTCGCCGGGGCCGTGGCGGCGGAGCATTCCAGGGTCTCCGAGGAGACCGCGTCCGTGGAGGACGGGATATCCGAGCTGGAAAGCTCCGTAGACAGGATAGGATCCTACCTCGACAGGGAGCTGGGCATCCTGATACTGGACATCTCCAAGGACGGCTCCCTGGGAACCCTGGATGACAGGGCGGAGGAGTTCGAGGCCAGGGCAGGGACCTGGCTGGACAGCCAGTTCCCCATCCGCGAGGGGGACGTGACGGCGAGATTGATAGAGTACGACCTGCAGCTGACCGCAGAATCCATGGGCATCGTCTCCGGGAACGGTAACGTGGACGGATTCACCCCCGCCTACCTCCACGGGGCCGGCACCGTGAAGGTGGAGGTCCGTTCGGAGTTCGGAGGGTCGGTCAGGAACATCCCTATATCGACGGACGGGAGCTACGCCCTCCCGCTGGCCTCCGAGAGGTGCTCGATATTCGAGAGGATGGTGGAGGGGAACGGCGTGACCGTTTCGCAGATGGTGTCCTACCAGCTGGAGT
>Ga0310696_10004026_pt1 | contig 18146 bp, 22 predicted proteins | sample AusTroGonzalo_MG_4_FD_203885 | JGI IMG/M metagenome (GOLD analysis project Ga0310696, IMG submission 203885) | Bovine rumen microbial communities from tropical cattle in Woodstock, Queensland, Australia - Gonzalo_02 (v2) (version 2) | ecosystem: Host-associated > Mammals > Digestive system >...
GTATTCCCTCCAATACGGCCTCCAGGATTTCAGGCAGGTCCCGGCCGTTGCCCAGGTCCAGCATGACGTTAGAGAGCTGAGCCTCAGGGTCACAGAGGAGCTCATGAAGGCCGGGATACCGGCAGTTTCCGTCCCCCCGGGATCCTGTTTCGTCATGGAGAACGGCAGGCTGGTGGTGAACGACGACGAGGCTGTCAGGAGGCTGGCCCACATAGGGGTCATGCCGGTGATGTTCGGAGATGTCGTCGCGGACCGCTCCAAAGGGTTCGGGATATGCTCCGGGGACCAGGCCATGGAGGTCCTGGCCAGGATATTCAGGCCGGACAGGATAGTCTTCGTATCGGATGTGGACGGGCTGTTCACACAGGATCCCAAGAAGGATCCGGATGCCAAGCTCATCCCCGAGGTCAAAGGGGACATGCTGGACGGGATCGACAGGGAGCTCTCGGTGGCCGATGTCACCGGAGGGATCCGCGGTAAGGTCGAGGAGATGCTCTCGATGTGCGGCGATACCGGGGAGTGCGTGCTGGTCAACGGCACCGTGCCCGGAAGGCTGGAGAGCCTCCTGAAAGGAGAAGAGGTTGTTTGCACGAAGGTCAGGCCGTGATATTATGACGATTAAGGACAGGAAAGCGGACCACATCAGGATTTGCAAGAACGAGAGGGTAGCCCCCGGCTACTGCTACTGGGACGACGTCAGGCTGATACACAATGCGCTCCCGGAGATCAATGCGGACGACATAGACATGTCATGCTGCCTCTTCGGGAAGAAGCTGGATTTCCCGCTGATCGTCACAGCCATAACGGGCGGCTTCCCGGGTGCGAAGAAGATCAACGCCAACATCGCCGAGGCCTGCGCAGAGCTCGGGATAGGCATGGGTGTGGGCAGCGAACGCGCCGGGGTCATGGGAGTGTCCCCCGAGAGCTATTCCGTGGTGAAGGACTACGACGTCCCCCTGATGATCGGGAACATTGGCGCGGTCCAGCTCATAGAGCAGAAGAGCGGCGAGGTCTACACGGAGGAGATGATCCAGAAGGCCGTGGAGCTCGTGGACGCCGATATAATCGCGGTCCATCTCAACCCGCTCCAGGAGATGGTGCAGCCCGAGGGCGATACCAGATTCGAGGGCTGCTACGACGCGATACGCGACCTCGCCAGGGAAGGTCCGGTCATGGTCAAGGAGACAGGCGCCGGCATCTCCAAGCAGGTCGCCGACAGGCTCAAAGGCATCGGCATACAGGGACTCGACATATCGGGAATGGGAGGCACGAGCTTTTCCGCCGTGGAGCTCTACCGCGCCATGGACAGCGAGGACGAGATGCTGACCAACGTGGGCGAGACGTTCTTCGACTGGGGAATACCGGCACCGGTGTCCCTCGGCCAATGCAAGGGATGCGGACTGCCCCTGATAGCTTCGGGCGGGATCCTGGACGGCATACACGTCGCATCCTCCATAGCGATGGGCGCCAGCGCGGCAGGCATGGCCAACTCCATACTGAGGGAGGCCACCGTTTCCGCCGATGCGGTGAAGGACAAACTGAAGATAATCAAGAAAGAGCTGCAGACGGCCATGCTTCTGACCGGATGCAGGGACATCAAACAGCTTTCCAACGCCAGGTACGTGGTCCTGGGAGAGACAAAGGAATGGATGGAACAACTATGATGGATGCCAAAGAATACCTCAAGAAGATGTCCATGGAACTGGACGGACCGATAAAGAGCTACATCGGCGATGAAGAGCCGAAGGTCCTCATGGACGCCGCCAAGCAGTACCCTTACGCCGGAGGGAAGAGGATGCGCCCGGCCATGGCAGTTGCATGCTGCAGGGCTGTGGGCGGTGACGATTCCAAGGCTGTGCCTCTGGCGGTAGCCATCGAGTACATCCACAACTTCACGCTGATACACGACGACCTGATGGACGGCGATGAGGTCCGCAGGGGAATGCCCACCATCCATGTGGGATACGGAGAGGCCACCGCCATCCTGGCGGGAGATGCCCTCTTCGCCAAAGCATACCAGATCATGTCCAACCTCGACATACCTGCCGAGAGGATGAGGGATGTCCTCAAGTACGTCAGCCAGGCTGTCTGGGACCTCGCCCGCGGACAGCAGATGGACGTCAACAACGAGGGCCAGATAGTATCCGAGGAGGTCTATCTGGAGACCATAAAGCTCAAGACCAGCGTCCTGTTCGCGGCCGCCGCGGCAGGCGGAGCCATCATCGGAGGCGCCAGCCCCGAGGAGGTCAAGGCGATCAACCAGTACGCCATAGACCTCGGTCTGGGATTCCAGATGTTCGACGACTACCTGGGGATCGCCGGCGACTCGTCAAAGACCGGCAAGTCCGTCGGAAACGACATCCGCAAGGGGAAGTGCACCTGCATGGTCACCCACACCATCTCGTCGATAAAGGACCCGGAGCTCCTGAAGGAGTTCGAATCCATTCTGGGCAACATCAACGCCACCGACGAGCAGTGCGCCCGCGCCAAGAGCATCATGGAGCAGGCCGGTGCCGTGGAGTACAACCTCAACCTCGCGAAGAAGAAGGTGGAGGATGCGATCTCCAGGATCCAGTTCCTCCCCGAGAGCGAGGACAAGGAATTCATGATCGCCCTGGCCAGATACGCCGTCGACAGGGAAGTCTGAATCAGATATCGGAGATTCCGTTCTCCGTTATACGGTACAGCGCAGCCCTCCCCTCGGGGAGGCTCCTGTGCTTAATTATCACGGCGGCGCGCCTTCCTTCGGTCCTCTTATCGAGACGTAGGATCGTCTTAGCGTTGTGATGCAGCGCATGCCCGCCGAGGAACTCCACGCCGCCGTTGGTCAGATTGGAGTACACCTGCGACGTGAGCATCACGGCTATCTCGTACTTCCTGGCGGTGTTGAGCAGGGTCTCGGTCTGCCTTATGAAATCGTTCCTCACATAGCTGTCCTCGTAGTTGAGGCGGTAGAACATTGTGAGGGAATCTATGATCACCAGGGATATCGTCCCGTTGGCTGCCAGCTTCTCTATCTTGTCGATGCGGTCCGACTGCTCAGAGAAGCTGTGGACCTCGAAAACCAGGAGATTCTTGATGGAGTCCTCGTGGCCCGCGAACACCTGGCTGAGACGCTCAGATGACAGTCCCTCGGAATCTATGTAGGCGACCCTGTCCCCCTTTATGGCGACATTGCGGGCTAATTGGAGACAAACATTGGTCTTTCCGGCGCCGGCCTCGCCATAGATGAGCGTGACGCTCCCCTTCTCTATCCCCCCTCCCAAGAGGGTGTCTAGCTGGGAGCATCCCGAGGGTATCCTATCCACGCCGGGTTATCATCTGAAAGCAATAAAAAACAATGGTAAAGGGGGATCGCTCCCCCTGGAAAGTGTTTCACTCTTCCTTGTCGTCCTCGGACGAGGACTCCTTCACAGGCTTGACGTCATCGAGCTTGTAGTCGACGCCTTCCTGGTACTGCTCGCCTTTGGCGACGTACACGGGGATGGCTATGATCATCATGATTCCCGCGATGATGAGAGCGATGATGACTATCGCTATCACGATCACGATTATCAGAGTGAGCGTTGCTGCGAGGATATCGGGGTTCGTGAGGACCCAGATGATGACTCCGATCAGTGCGATGACACCGATCGCGAGCAGGATCATCCCTAGGCCGGACTTGCCCGTCCCTGCCTTCTTGACATTTGTTGCTTCTGCCATTTCAATCACCGTCTCAATTGTTCGAGGGTAAGTAGGGTATGAGTGCGTTCGCGAGGTCCTGGAGTGTGAGCGACTGGATGACGATCTTTCCAGGTCCGGTGAGGGTTGTCACGAAGAGACCCTCTCCTCCGAAGAGGGATGTCTTGATTCCTCCGGCGGCTGCGATATCGTAGCTGACGGACTCCTCCCATGCGACCGCGTTGGCCGTGGAGACTTTGTACTGCTCTCCGGGCTTCAGCTCCACGATGTTGAGGTCACCGCATGCGGCGACGAATGCCTTTCCGGTTCCGGAGATCTTCTGAAGGATGAATCCCTCTCCTCCGAAGAAGGCTGCGCTGATCTTCTTCTGCATGGCGAGATCTAGCTTGACCGTTGTCTCGGCTCCCAGGTATCCCGTCTTCTGAACAATCCACGCTCCCTTGCTGACATCGATGTCCAGGATCTTCCCGGGGACCTTTCCGCCGAGACCGACGACACCGACACCGTTCTGGGGGGTGTATTTGACGAGGAACAATGAGGATCCAGACAAAGAGCGCTTCAGACCGGACATGAGTCCGCCCTCCATGACAGCCTCCATCCTCATGTTGCCGGTCATGTATGCCATGGCACCTGCAACCGAGTTGAGCTGCTCTCCGGGCTCGAGCTGCACATTCACGAACTGAAGATTGTCACCTGTGATTGTGTACTTCATTTAAATCGGAGAAAGAATTAATGTTCTTTAAGTTAAAACTTGTGATTAGATGGTCGGAGAAAGTATTGCGCAGGGTGCGGAAGCCACAGTGACGCCGGGAGAGTTCCTTGGACGCCCGTCGCTGATCAAGGTCAGACCGGAGAAGCACTACAGGCTGCCGGAGATAGACAGCCGCATAAGGAACATGCGCACCCGCAACGAGGCCAAGGTCATGAAGGATGCCAGGGACGCAGGGGTGAGGACGCCCTGCATCTACGACATCGACCTGACGAAGAGCTCCATCACCATGGAGTACATCCAGGGCCCTTCGGTCAAATCCTATCTGGACAAGCATCCGGAATGCGCGGACGATATCTGCAGGAAGATAGGCCGCGCGGTCGCGAAGATACATTCCGCCGGGATATGCCACGGCGACCTGACGACATCCAACATGATCCTCTCAGACGGGGAAATCTGCCTCCTGGACTTCTCCATGGGGTCATCGAATGCCGATCTGGAGGACATAGGGGTGGACCTCAGGCTCCTGGAGAGGGCGTTCTCATCAGCGCATGTGGGCCTGGAATCATCCTTCGATGTCCTGATGGAGGAGTATTACTCCAACGTCGACAACGCCAAGCAGGTGAAGAGGAAGCTCGTCGACATCAAGAACAGGGCGAGATACACATGAGGATCAAGGTCATAACATCAAATCCTGGTAAGGTCGCCGAGTACCAGAAGGCCTTCGACGAGCTTGGCATAGAGATGGAGCACTACAAGCTCCCCTACGACGAGGTCCAGACGTCAGACCTAGAGGAGGTCGTCCAGAAAGGGATGGACGAGATCGTCAGGAAAGGTATCCGCGACTTCATCGTCGACGACACCGGCCTGTTCATAGACGCCCTCAAGGGATTCCCGGGAGTATGGTCCGCATATGCCCAGAAAACCATCGGCAACAAGGGGATACTGAAGCTCATGGAAGGCGTGGAGGACCGCGGCGCGGAGTTCAGATGCTGCATAGGATGCGACCTGAACGGAGAACGCACCGTCGTCACCGGCGTGTGCCGCGGATACATAACCGATTCAGAGAGGGGCACGGACGGCTTCGGGTTCGATCCGATATTCTCTCCAGACGGAAAGCTCACCTTCGCCGAGATGCCGATAGACGAGAAGAACGGCATATCCCATCGCGGGAACGCCGTCAGACTCCTCATCGAGAAACTGAAAAAGTGAATTCTGAAGGGGTTTGGGTCAGAACTGGACTCCGACCAGGCAGACAGCCAGGGCCAGCGCCAGGTACATCAGGTACGTTCCCGCCATGGACTTGATCTCGATGAGCTCGGGGTGCAGTCCGAGGAGGCCGGCTACCTTCTTGATCAGGGCCATGCCAGCGAACGATATGAGCGTGGCGATTATCGATGAGAGGTACCATCCGTTGCTCTCCATCGGGTAGAACTTGATGATGATCGCACCGACGATACCGACTATGACGGCCATGATCATTGCAACGAAGAAGATCCTGGTGTTGTAGGTCTCCTTGAGGATGAACTCCCTCTCGTTGAACTCGGTAGGCGTGAACTCGTACTCTTCCTCGGGTTCCTCTATAATGCGCCTCTTCTTTTTAGCCATCGCAACCGCATCCTTAGTCCTACACTTAAAGCTTTTGGGCGGTTTTGAACGTCTCGCGTGAGTATTTCAGGGCCTCGATGACGGGCAGCGGCTCTCCGAGGAGGAAGGTCTCCAGCGCTCCGCCTCCGGTGCTGACGTACGAGAAGCGGTCCGCGAGGTCGAACTTCTCAGCTGCTCCTCCGGTGTGGCCCCCGCCGATGACGGATTGCCCTCCGCTGTCCACCATGGCCGTCATGAGCATGCGGGTGCCTATGGCGAAATCGGGCTTCTCTATCATCCCTGCAGGTCCCGACATGAAGCAGGTCCTGGACGACCTTATGACCTTGGCGAACTTTTCAGCGGATGCGTCTCCGATATCCAGCGCCGGCTCCTTGGTGGGCAGGTCGCCTATGTTGACGGACACGCGCTTGCCGTCCCTCTCCACCGCCACGTCGACGGGGAGCAGGATCTTCTGGCCGTACTTGGACATGACGTCCTTGGCGGCCTGCATGTTCTCCTCGGTGAGCTCCTCCGAGAGGATCTGGGAGCTGGCCTCGCCTATGTCGACGCCCCTCGCGAGGAGGAAGGCGTTGCCGGCGAGCCCTGTGAGTATGACAGTGTCCGCGGTGCCGTTGCCCAGCACGCGGTCGATCATGACGGACACGTCCCCGAACTTGGCCCCGCCCAGTATGAACACGGACGGCCTGCGGGGGTTCTCGAATATGGACTTCAGGGCGGACATCTCCTTGGCCATGAGCCTTCCCGATGCGGACGGCACCTTGGCCGAGAATCCGACAAGAGAGCACTGCGACCTGTGTGCGGCGCCGAACGCGTCGCAGACGTAGTAGTCGATGAGGGGTGCGAGCTTCTGGACGATCTCCCCCTCGGAGTGGGCCATCATGTCGCCCTTGGCGGTCTCGCTGTCTATCGCCCTGACGTTGCCCAGCAGAAGGACCTCTCCGGGCTGCAGGCCCTTGATGGCCTGCACGGCGGAGTCGCCCAGCACGTCGTCGACGTACTTCACGGGGGCGTTCAGGTGCTTGGACAGGTGCTGGGAGTGCTGCTCCAGGTTGATGAAGTCCCATTTGCCCTTCCTGCTCTGGTGGGCCAGGATGACCAGCTTGGCCTTCTTGCCCATGAGCTCCCTGATCGTCGGGACGACCCTCCTTATCCTCGAGTCATTGACGATCTCCAGGGACTGCTTGTCGAGGGGGCAGTTGATGTCCACCCTGAGCAGGACCGTCTTGTCCTTGTAGTTGAAATCCTCGAGCGTGTTGAAGTCCTTCGACATCTTCAGACCTTCACTGGGGAATTCCCATCGCCTTGTTGGTCTTGGCCTGGGATGCTGCGCCGTCCTGCTCCATCTTGCACATGGACCTGATGCAGTCCACGTTCTCCGGGATCACATCCGATTCCTGATGCACGGCCTGGTAGTAGTACAGGGTGTTGCCGACCGCTTTGACGCCGTCCTCCCATACGATGATCTCGTACATGTCGGACCTGTCGCGGCCCAGCTCCCTGGCGAGCTCCATGATGTTGGCGGTGCTCTTGATGCCGTCCTTGCTCTTGACGAGCCTTACGCGGGGAGCGTTCCTGAATATCTCCAGGGCCTCCTCCGTGGTTATCTCCCTGTCGAGCTGGAGGACGACTGTGTGGAGGTGCATGAGCGTCGTGGATGCCTTCACGGCCATCGTACTGATGTTGAGCCATGGCATGATGCTCTGGACGTCGGGGCCGTGGTGGGTCGGCAGCTTGACCGACGGCTCGAGGCCGTTGATGGGTCCGTTCTTGGCGTCGCCGGGATCGGCCGCACGCCTGACGATGGTGACGAAGGCGTTCTTGATCTTGAACTTCTTGTCCAGCGGATTCAGGGTCCTCAGGAGTCCGGTGGTGTTGCACGATACAACACGGGAGAGCTGCGCTCCCCATGACTCGGAATAGTTGGCAGTGGAGTTGAACGAGATGCCTGTGAGGGCGTGGTCCTCTCCTCCCTGGAAGATGGCCTTGACTCCGGCCGCCTGGTATTTGGCCTTGTACTCCTCGCCGACGTTGCCGGGGGTGCAGTCCACCATGATGTCGACGCTCTTCAGGAGATCGTCGATGGTGCCCTTGACCTCGATGCCTGCATCCTTGAAGGCCTGGACGTTCTCGGCGGGCACGTAAAGGGAGAATCCCCTCTCGATGGCGGCCTTCGCCTCGAACGAGGGGCGCGTCTTCGTGACCCCTACGAGCTCCATGTCATCCTGCAATGCGACGGCGGATGCCACCCTCTTTCCGATGGTACCGTAACCGTTGACTCCGACCCTGATCTTAGCCATGATAATAACCTGAATCCAGTGATAGTGCTTGACCATAATAAACTATCGAGCGGGCGGGAGGCCCGGGCATGGTGCCATAATGCCGTAATTTCCCATGCTGGCACATAGCATAATCAAATCTCTGAACAAACAGACCAAACAACTTTATCCGATACCCCCGTGTCTGTCCGCATAGTGATAGCATGAGAGAGAACCCCATTGAGATTGTCGACCTCAGGAAGGAGTACGGCAGCTTCACCGCCGTCAACGACCTGAACCTGACGATCCGGAAGAACAGCTTCACAGGGCTGCTGGGACCCAACGGTGCAGGGAAGAGCACCACGCTCAAGATCCTCACTCATCTGATAAACGCCACATCCGGGGAGGCCTACCTCAACGGAGTGGACGTGACCAAGAACCCCAAGCAGGCCCTGACGGATGTCGGGACGGTCATCGAGACCCCCGAGTTCTACCCGTACCTCACGCCCAGGGAGACGTTCAGGTACGTCGGAGAGCTCATCGGCATGAAGAGGGAGCAGATAGCGTCCGAGACAGAGGAGATCCTCGAGAAGGTCAAGATGACCGACTGGGCGGACAAGAGGCTGGGGACGTTCTCCAAGGGTATGAGGCAGAGGATCGCGCTCGGCCAGGCCCTGCTCAACGACCCGAGCATAATCATCCTCGACGAGCCCACATCCGGTCTGGACCCCAGAGGCATGGCGGAGATCAGGGAGGTCCTGAAGAACCTCAGGAACGACTCCAAGAACCTCACCATCGTAATGAGCTCCCACATACTGCCGGAGGTCCAGGACCTCTGCGACAGGATCGCGTTCATCAACCACGGTACACTGCTGAAGGACGACGACATATCCGCCTTCGAATCCAGCGAGGGCACCAGATGCGTCATCGCCAAGGTGGACGGCATCCCGACCGACGAGACCATAGCGAAGATAGACGGCCTCGACTACGTGATATCGGCCGAGAGACTGGGCAACGACATATCGATCAACATGGGATCGGACATAGCCCTCAGGTCCAGACTGTTCTCGGACCTGGCGGTGCTCGATGCCAGGATATACGGGCTTGTGGAGCAGGACGCCCTCGAAGAGACGTACCTGGACCTCATAAAGGAGTCGAGGTAACATGGTCAGCGACATCACCCAGATCCTTGTGGTCTCCAAGAACGAGGTCATCAAATGCGTGCGCGGCAGGAAGTTCCTGGTCAGCCTCGCGGTCATCGTCCTGGTGTTCCTGCTGATCACCGCGATGCAGTTCGTCGTGGGCAACTGGGACGACCTCAACAGCATGGGCCAGTTCATGAGCACGTACTTCGACACCTTCCCCACGGTCATAACGCTGGTCGTCGCGCTGCTGTCGTCCATCGCGCTGGTCTCCGAGTTCGAGGAGAGGACCGCCCTCATCCTGTTCACCAGGCCGGTGAGGCGCACCTCCGTGTTCATCGGTAAGGTCCTGTCATGCACAATCATAGAGGCGCTGATCATCCTGGCGTACTACGCCATGGCGACCGTCGTCGCGCTGATGAAGGTGGACGACCTCTCGATCGATCTGCTGGCGTCCTACGGGCTGTCCGTGCTGTACGCCTTCGCCGCATCCGGTATCGCGTTCATAATCAGCGCTTTCCTCAAGAAGGGGAGCGTGTGCACGGTCATCTCAATCCTGCTGCTGGTCATCGTGTTCCCCATCGCATCCACGATGGTGGCCTCCGGCGACGGCGAGAACTGGTACATGATCGACCAGGCCGGGAAGACAGTATGCACATGCGTTCCCGAGTACGTCGATATGTACAACGAGACCCTGGAGCAGTTCGGGCTCGTGGTGGACAGCGCCATATCCATCCTGGAGGGCTTCACCGACGAGAGGATGATCCAGGCCGTGGCCGGCCTCAACGCATTCATGCAGTCGCCGGAGTTCCTCAATCTGGATCCGGGGACGCAGATGTCCCTGGGCGCGATAGCGGCGTTCATGAACCAGGCGACCCCCGATTCCCTCTGGGGAATGATCATGGTCCTGAAGGTCATGGCGACCTCCTCCCTGCTCAAGCCGATGGAGGATCCCGACCTCGTCAGGGAGGCCGGCGTCATGCTCGCCTGGGGTATCGTAGCGTACCTCATCGCATGGGCCAGATTCATCAGGAGAGAGTTCTGATAATCAAGCCTCCGGGGCCGGACCCCGGGGGCACCTTTCAACGGTTTTTTATTGACCAGAATATATCGCGGGACATCCGGGGACGTTTCCTCGGAAGAGATGAGCTCACATGGATGCCGAATTGGTCGAACTGTCCGTTCTGTCCGAGATCGTCCCCTCGAAGGAGGAGATGCTGTTCCTGGACGGTGTAGCGGAGCGTCTGCTCGGCAAAGTGAGGGCCTACTACAAGGAGAGGAATCTGGATGTGGACGTGAGGCTGGCCGGCTCCTACGCCAAGGGCAGCTACCTGTCCGACCAGGATTTCGACCTGTTCATGCTGTTCCCCATGAGCATGCCCAAGGAGGACGTGGTCAGGATCGGCCTCCAGGCCGGGAAGGACATAGTGAACGGAGAGCTGGTCTATTCCGACCACCCCTACACCACCGGATACTTCGAAGGCGTGGAGGTGGACATGGTGCCATGCTACCATCTTCCCTCGACGGACCAAATACGCACCGCCGTGGACCGCACGCCGTTCCACACGGAGTACATCAACTCCCACCTGAACGCGGACCAGAAGGACCAGGTGCGCCTGATGAAGAAGTTCATGAAAGGCATCGGCGCATACGGGGCGGAGCAGGACTCCAGAGGATTCTCGGGATACATGTGCGAGCTGCTCATCGTGAAGTATGGCGCGTTCAGAAAGGCGCTGGAGAAAGCGGTCAACTGGGAGGTCGGGGAGACCATCGTGATAGAGCAGGAGGGGCCGCACTTCAAGTCCCCTCTGGTGGTGTACGACCCGGTGGACAGGAACAGGAACGCCGCATCTTCGATCCATATAGACACGTTCAATCTGTTCAAGACGGCCGCCAAGGCCTATCTGGACGCCCCCAGCGAGAGGTTCTTCTTCCCCAATCCGAGGATCCCACTCGACCCGTCGGAGCTGGAGTGGATATGCGCCAAGAAGGGCTCCAGGCTGGTCTCGGTGAAGTTCGACAGGCCGCAGGATGTGAACGAGGACAACCTCCAGGCGCAGCTCTGGAGGACCCAGTACGCCATAGAGAAGAAGTTCGGCGAGTTCGACTTCAAGGTCCTGGGCGCCGTCCACATGCTGGGGGAGTTCGACATGACCGTGGTGTTCGAGCTGGAGACCGACATGCTGTCTCCCACCCATGTGCACAGGGGACCTCCGGTCAGGGTGCAGAAGGCATCGGCGGATTTCCTCGAGGCCTGGAAGGACAACCCCTACGGAAAGCCGTACCAGAGCGGGGACTATTGGTACGTCGAATCCGAGAGGCACATGCGCAAAGCGACCGAGTTCCTGGAGACGGAGACGTCGCTGGCCGGCATAGGTAGGAACGTCGACGTCGAGACATTGGTCGTTTACGACCACTTCCAGACCCTCTCCGCGGTGGACCCGGGGCTCCTGACGGAGCTGCTGGACCCCAGATATCCCTGGGAGATCTGATCCTCACATCGATGTATGGTCCGATGAGACCACCTTTTTTATACGCCCGATAAATCAGAGGGAGCAGTGGGCCTATGGGCTAGCTTGGTATACTTGTGGCTTTGGGAGCCATTGACCCCGGTTCAAATCCGGGTAGGCCCACTCATCCTTATGCTCATTTACATAACTCGAGGACCTGCCTTGGAGTCTGGCCATGGTTTTTCGTATGATCTAAGGGGTTTTTGGCGGGCGTGGGTCTAACCTTACCTAAAGGTCGACCCGAACCCGCTTTGAACCCATTGATTGGGTTCAAATCCGACGGCCAGCATCCCGTCGAAGTCACACCTTCTGCGTGAGCCCATGTTCGACCCACGCATTCCCAATGACAGGTATTTCCGCACTGGATGCGGCTTCGGGGATGCCGTAAACGGTTTGGTCCTATGGGTGTGTGTCGGACCCACACCCGATCAATGGCATCAGCAGCCTGTCATGTTCTCCTGTATTCCCGGAGTGCTGTAGACTCCTCTGAGCATCTGCTTCTCACGATAGTTCGCGTAGAACTTCTGGGTCGTCTCGATGGAATCGTGTCCCATGCAGTATGAGACGTTGGCGATCGGCACACCGCGATCCAGCATCCTCTGGCCGTACGAGCGGCGGGCATCCTTGAGCTCGAAGGGCTTGACATCCAGAGCCTTCTGGACCTTTCCCTTGAACCTGCTCATCGACTGCTGGGTGACGAATTCCCTGTTGGTCCTGAATGACGGGAACATGGCCTCGCTCATCATGCCCGTATCCTCGAGCTTCCTCTCCCTCATCCTGAGATACTTCTCGATGATGTCGCTGACCCCGTCATTCAACGGTGCCTTCCTCTTGCGGCCCCATGAGCCTTCTCCCTTGACGTGCTCGATGTAAACGTATGGTTCGGCCTCGAGATGGTGGACATCGTGGGCGTAGAGCTGCTTGATCTCCTGAGGTCTGAGGCCTGCTGCGCATCCGAGGGTTATCGCTACACAACCCTCCAGGATGGTCCAGTTTTCGGTCTTCCTGGCGAGGTCGTACACCTTGTCGATAACGTCGTCTGGAAGAGGATCTTTCCTGCCGGAGTAGCTCTTGGGCTTCTTCTTTCCATACACAGCCTTGTATTCGAGCATGGCGGTGTTCCCCACGAATGCAAGAAGGTCGCTTATCATGGAGAAGTCCTTGAGGATCGTGGTATCCTTGACCGTCTTCCTCCTGTAGAGCTGATATGCGTAAATATCCTCCTTCTTCAGATTCTTGGGGTTGCATGTGGAGATCTTGCCCTGAGTGTAGAGCTCGTAGAAGATGTCGGCGAACTGCCTCATCTTGCGGCACTTCTCATCGTAAGTCGTGCCCTCGAAGTTGTCCTTGATGAAATCGAGGTATCTCTCGGTGTCAGTCCTGAATTGGTTCTTCGTCATTGTACTGCCCTCTCGACTTCTATCATCACTTCGATGACCGCTGTTTCATTCGTTTGCCTGATACCTACTCTGTAAGCGATCGCCTCGAACCCATATCCATGGGCGGTATCTTCGAGGTCCTCCCTGGAGCGCGATGCTCCCTGTCTGTTGTGATTTTCCGGATACATGGTACCCTCCTTTCCTCCGGGAAGGGCCGTGACCCTTCCGGGGAAACCGTTTCGATGGCGCCGGAGTTCGGTGGCGTCAATACTTCTATTGTGCTTGTAGTATATAATTATGCGTATTTACATAAATTAAGATATTTTGAATATAGATTGTAACAAAGCATATATTAACAAGATTTGACAATTATATGCACATGAAGAAGAGTATGCCCAAACCGCCAACGGTGAGGAAGGTCATCAATCTCTCAGACGAGATCATAGATCGCATCGACAACGAAGGGCTGAACGATTACACATCGAGACCGGAATTCGTCGCTACTGCAGTAAGGAATCTGACGGACCAGCTGATAAACAGATGGTGCATCGAATACGAGCTGCACGCCTCGGAATGTACGGATGCCCTGAAGATGGACGATTTCATCTATGAACTGGTGAGGCCAAGCCTCGCAGAGATGAAGACGACCATCGTTGAATACGACTCTGATGATTACACGCCTGTGACCCTGATCGTCACCGAGAAGCAGTTGGAGAAGATCAACTACTTCATACGCGTTAACGGCCCCATCAAGAACATGCAGGAATACTGCAGAATCGCGACGATAAGGATGCTCGACAACCGTATGGAGCTATACAGGACAAGATGGAGCCTCACCGGTTGATACTCATCGCAATCACTATTCGAAAACGGAATACAACTCAGAGTGAACATACCTGCTATGCTTTCACCTTGGGCACTCACCCTACGCTAAACTTGCCAGGGCCTATCGGCCTTGCGCTTCACTTCTTTTCTTCTTGTTGAAAATTTGATCTTTTTCTTGTTCAGCGCAAGCCACGTATGGCCTGGCTTCGGACAACCGCTTGGGTTTCGGCCCGGTGAAAACATGTACGCAGGCAAAGCATACATAGGAAATCACCGCGAAGGAAACAACGCGGTAATAAACACCATTACGAAACATCTTTATTACGGAATCGGGGACTTCGATCTCCCCTATCCGACCAGCTTTTCGAACGGATACGATCTGGACGACGACGGAAACTATCCAGAGGGGGTGTTCTGATGGACAACGAGACCCTCGCAGGGATCTTCGAGGACGTCGGAGCAGACTTCGGATTCGACACCGTTAATGCGGAGTTCTGTGCATACGCGGACGTCAAGGTCAGATGGGTTAGACAGGCGAAGATCATCTCGTTCACTGTAACTGACTACCTCGAAGATGCCCCGGAAGAAGTCATCGAGGACATCGCCAGGAGGATCATGTGCAGGATCTGTTCCGACGACTGCCCGCAGTACAGCGACACGACCAACCAGTACTTCACGAGCCAAGAGTTCGTGGAGAGAAACCAGACGACCTATCTGGAGAGGAAGAGCTTCCTATCCGAAGGCTCCAAGGGCAAGCACAGGGACATACAGGACTCATACGAGAGGCTGATGTCCGCAGGACTCGTCGACGAGATAGACGGGCTGGCGCTCAGATGGACCGATTGCGAGCTCGAGTCCGAGAACGGATTATCGAGCCTTCTGATGAAGGTCGTCCTCGTGCCTTCGTACCTTGATTCTATGGATGTATCAGATGAGATCTTTGACTACAACCTCTACCGCCTACTGGTCAACATCATAGTCGATTTCGGCATCAATCCAGATGATCGCAGGAGGATGGTGGACGACATGATCGCCTCATATCCCGGAGCATCGGAGTTCGACCAGGTCATCAGCGAGCGCCATCTCATGAGCATCAGAGGTGAGTGCTGAAACCATTCAGACGGACGAGAGTCCGTCATTCTTCCAAAGGAGTGATAGAAATGTCAATCAAAGAAATGATTCAGATAAACGACTTCGAGAGCTGCAACATCGACTGCATCAAGCCCGTAATAGGCTACATCCCCGGAGTGGACGACAGCCAAGAGGACGACGACTGGAGGTGCTTCTGATGACCACCAGACAGGAGCAGATAATGCTCCACCTATACGGGCGGATCGACCGCGGCAACGAGTACGAGATGCCGTACCAGACCACACAGGACGGCATCGCCGAAGCCGTAGGCATCTCCAGAGGACATGTGTCCATCGAGATGAAGAAGCTGGAGGAGAAGGGTCTGGTGACCCATCTCCAGAGACACGCGTACACCGACAGGCACAGGAGCAGGACCAACAGGTTCTGCTACAAGCTGGAGACCCTCGGGATACTGACAGTGAAAGGGATGCTGGAAGCATCTAGGGAGGTGGCCTGAATGCAGGAATGGCAGATGGCCGTGCTCAACAGCGAGTTCCTGAGGGTAGACCAGGACGAGTACACCGGATACCGCCTGGTCATCAGGAGGACCGACAGGGAACACAGGATGACCATCCCCGAGATCGTAGCAACCATCAGGCACACGAAGAGGAAGCCCGTCATCATGTGCCCGGACGAGCCCTTCAGGGGGATGTTCGCAGACAGGAAGGAGGTGCTGGACGTCCTAATGTCCACTCCAGAGTACGAGGAGCACATGGTCTGGATGGCCGAGGCCAAGATGAACGGGGTGATCTGATGGGCAACAGAGCGGTCATCACCACCGAGGAGGCCTTTGAATCCCAGAGTGGCATCGGGATATACCTCCACTGGAACGGAGGAAGAGATTCCGTCAGGGGATTCCTCGAGTACTGCAAGCTTAGGTCCTTCAGGAGACCAGAGAACGACGACTACGGATGGGCAAGGCTTGCCCAGGTCATTGGGAACTTCATGGGAGCAGACGGATGCTCAGTCGGCATAGACGACATAAAGAGACTCGACCAGAACAACAGCGACAACGGCGTCTATCTGATCAAGGACTGGGAGATCGTCGGAAGGAGGTTCTTCGATGGAGAGGAGCAGGACTGCTATGATAGGATGCAGTTCCTGGAATGTCTCGATGAGGCGCAGCCTGTCGACCAGCAGCTCGGGAAGGCCATGATCGAAAGCCTGGTCTTCCACGATAAGACCATCTCGAGCGTCTCATGGAACTACCAGTACGAGATGAAGAAGAGAAGGGAGGAAGGGATAGGATGCACGGGATTCAAGATTGGATCCTTCTACTCTCTGAACGAGAGACAGCCTGGCCAGATACTTAAGGTCGTGGACAAGACCACGATGAACGTAATAGGAGAGATGGACGGAGAGGAGATGAAACTCCCGATGTTCCTGTGGAAAGATGGAATCGAGAGCACCCTGATCAAGGACGACAACGGTTACGACAGACCTTTGGACTCCACCAAGGAGGTGATCGCTTGAGCCTGTTCGAGACGGGGACGGTCGTGATGACCTGTGGTATCAGAGACCTGGTCTGCTCAGACGAGCACGCAGAAGAGGTCGTGCAGAATTGCCTTGAAAGGCACTGCAAAGGCGACTGGGGAGATCTCTGCGAAGATGACAAGGCGATGAACGACGAGTCGCTCGAAGCCGAGAAGAACGGTGACTGGGCGGACAGCCTGTTCAGCAGCTACGAGACAGACGTTGGGAAGATCTACGTCATCACTGAATGCGACAGATCAGCGACCACGATACTTCTTTCAGACGAATATTGAAAAAAGGGGCGAAAGCCCCTTTACATGCCATCCTGTCCGATACGATTGGGTCAGGGGACCTTCCATGAACCCATTCTTGGAGATCTCCGAACATTCTTCATATCTTTGCGATCATAATGTGAGAATTCACTGGGACGGGCCTTACTGATGCCATGTCACCGAACAGAATCGATCCTCTGCAACACCATAGTGCGAACTATGCTATCGATATCATCCCCTGCGGCCGCTTCCACCCCGAACGCATCGCATAGCATGCCTCTGATTATTTCCAGGGGTACCCCGTACCCGTCATCCGCCATGGAATCCGCCCTGTGCATCACCGTATATGCGACATCCAGCGCGGCAGCCACGCCCTCATCCGAAAGGACGGTGTCCAGCCTCTCACTGAACTCCTCTCTGCCGATGCCCATGCCGGAATACCCGTACAGACGATCCCCGGTCAATCCCATCCTCTCAAGGACGTCCCTCGGCTCGAACGGCATCGGATGCTCGTCCCTCTTCCTCAGGGCCCATCCGACGGCATCTATGACCGCTCTCGCGGCCGCTATGCCTATGTCCGAACCGGTACCGGTCCAGTTCTCGCGGCCGCTCCCTCTGGGTGAGAACACGGCAACCGAATCGGATGTCGTCCCCGTCTCCAGGAACCCCTGTCTGAACATGGCCACCGTCTTCCCTTCCACAATGGGATTCATGATGTTCACCTTCGCGGCCAGGGTGAGGGGCTTGGGTGATACGACACCGATGTTGATGGTGCCCGGCCTGAGCGCCCTCATCCTCTTCATGGACGTCTCGGATTTCCTCCCGTAGTCGGTCAGCTCCTCTCCGGCGATGACATGGTTCGCGAGGCCTGCGGTAGCGAAGGCGGTGACCTCGACCCCCCTGCATGATGAGGATTTCACATTGAAGACATGGTCAACCTCGGCCGCCGTCATCATGCCCACCGAGTTCTCCGGCAATCCCAGTGAATCCCTGACGCCCGCGATCAGGGCCATGAAGTTCTCGCATTCGAAATCCTTCGGGACCTCCATGATGAACACGGCATCGGCCTCCGCCATCCCGCCGTTGAGAACGGCGCTGCTGAGGACCTCCATGGTCTCGGTGAACCTGATGGCCGCCACGGGCCAGCCTTTCATGTTATGC